>QWCJ01000013.1_pt1 | contig 117531 bp, 81 predicted proteins | sample 1972501 | NCBI WGS metagenome assembly QWCJ01 (sample SAMN09866711, study PRJNA288562) | Human vaginal metagenome isolate term2_vaginal, whole genome shotgun... | isolation source: vagina | host: Homo sapiens | place: USA: California
ACCGCCGATGATCACGAGTGCAGAGATATGGAGCTCGTGCAGGATCCGGAGTCCGCTGTCAAATTGATCCTTAGTCTCCAGCTTCGTGCGACCGGAGCCGATCATATCAAAGCCTCCCGTATTGCGATACTCATCGATGATCTCATCGGTGAGCTCCATATACTTGTGCTCGATCAGACCGGAGGGTCCCATCAGGAATCCGTAGAGCTTGCTCTCGGGATTAAGTGCCTTGATGCCATCGAAGATCCCCGCAATCACATTGTGTCCGCCGGGGGCTTGTCCACCGGATAAGAGGACACCTACATTGATCGGGTCGTGCTTGGCATCGGCATCTTCCCCCTTCTCAAAGGTGATACTCGGCATGCCATAGGTGTTGGGGAAGAGTCCCTTGACTCTCTCTTGGTCAGCTACCGACTCCGTGGGGTTGCCCTTGACGATGTGTAGCTTCCCTTTCAGCACGTCAGGCATCTTGGGCTGATAGGCCTTTCTCTCTTTCTGTAATTCGCTTACTCTCATAAGATGTGTATGAATGTGTGATGTTTATTCCTCTTTCTTACCCCTCTTGGACGGATCGTTGTGACTGATGAAGTAGAGCATCAGACCGAAATTGAGTGCCAGTATCAGGCACAGCAGTGCGAAGTACGTCTTCATCCAGCCTGCTAAGAATATCAGGCAGACGATCGCGCCGATGATTGAGATGGCGGCTCCTGCTATTGCGACTGCTCTGAAGCCACGAAAAAACCTTGGTCCCGGAGGCATGGTAAATTTGGATTAGTGTGATACTTCTTACCTATCAGTACAAAGGTACTCATTTTTCACTCCTTTGGAGTATCCCGGAGTGGCGTTCCAGACTCAGCATCCGAGACGAAAATGGTCTCCGGGTAAGTCACCTCCTCCAAGAAGAGTCCCTCACTCGGTGCAGACGACCCGCAGAGGGATCTGTCACGGGCGGCTAAGAGATCTCCAAAGCCCGATGGGTCCATTTTCCCACGCCCAACCTCAAATAGTGTCCCCACTATGCCACGGACCATATTTCTCAAGAAGCGATTGGCCGTGATGTGAAAGGTGTAGCAACACTCACCGAAGGAGCGGTCACGCTCCCACTTCGCCTCTGTGACGATGCAGTTGTGCGTCCTGACCTGCGAGTGCTTCTTGGAGAAGGTGGTAAAGTCGTGCTCTCCGATGAGACAAGCGGCCGCTCGGTTCATAGCCTCAAAGTCCAGCGACTCGGGCACAAGGGTACAGTATTTTCTGGTAAAAGGTGAGGCTGTAGTCCTTACGTGGTATCCGTACCGGCGACTTGTCGCATCAAATCGGGCGTGGGCATCTGCGGTCACCCGCCTGACCTCCAGTAAGGCAATGTCGGGGGGGAGGAAGCGTCGTAGACGATAGGTCATTTCCTCCATCTTCTTGCCTGACAGGTCGAGGTCTAGATGACAAACCATCCGACTGGCATGCACCCCCGTGTCGGTCCGACCGGCACCCGTGATGGATATGGGAAGGCGAAGCATCGTGCTGAGTCTCTGCTCCAGCTCCCCCTGCACGGTGCGTCCCTCCGGCTGCGATTGCCAGCCGAGGAAGTCGGTGCCGTCGTATGCTATGTAGAGGAAGTATCTCATACCCTTCTTCTTTTGCTCAGAAAAAAGTCCCACAGAGATCCGTCAAGAGGAGCACTGTGGGACTTGCTTTTAGATGGTCAGCCCATCCTTGATAAGGGTAGGGCGCCATCGTGAGGGGGCTTACTTCTTGTCCGTCTCCTCCTTCTCTGCGGTGCTCTTGGAGGGGTCGTACTGATCGTTGAGATACTTGATCACCTCCTCAGTGATGTCGTACATAGGCACCGAGTAGATGATTGAGCCACCTTGGTTGGTGAGGATCACCTGATAGTGTCCGTGGAGCTCATTGTAGGTGCGTATCTGAGACCAGATGGTATCGGAGAGCGACTTCATCGTCTTAGCCTGCTCCTCCATCAGTTCACCTGACAGCTTCTGCTGGAGCTGCTGGAAGTCCTGCTGCTTCTTCGCAAGCCTCTGGTACTCCCGCTCGGCACGCTCCTGGCTGAAGAAGGCGTTGTTATTCATCTTGTACTGAAAGTCCTGCATCTCCTTCTCAAGCTGACGACCCTGAGCGTTGAGGTTTGCCTGCTTGGTCTCAGCGGATGCCATAAGCTTGTCGTTGACGTCCTTGGCATAGTTGTACTGGGTCATCAGGCTGTCAATGGTGACGTAAGCTATCGGCATAACAACGGTAGAGTCGCCGGTAGGCATGGGCGCCATCTTGGGAGTTTTGGGCTTGTCTGTGAAGTGAAGCACAAAAAGTGCAACTACTGCTACCGCCAAGATGACGGTGATGATGGTATTTGTAGAGTTCTTCATTGATGAAATGCTGGGAGCTGTAGGCAGAGATGCCCGAGATGACTCCTTTGAGAATTAATAGTTTTGGAGAATGACTGTATGATAAGAGATGTAAGTGTGATCAATCAAAGTGATGGAGGTCTTAGTCGTCCGGGAGCTCCTGACCCTCGCTGATGCGATCGTATAGGTCCCGATGCTTCATCTCAAGTGCGGTGATCTTATTGCCGCAGACGAGTCCCTTAGCGCGAAGTGCGGGCTGATCCTCTATTTCGGTCTTAGGGAACTCTCCACCTTTCACGAAAAACACCCGCACGCCCAAGAGTAGCACAGCTATCCCTACGAGTGCAAGAGTGAGTATGAGAGTTGTCGTCATGACTTGGTAATCGTTTCCTTAGGTGATCAAATACGCTGGCAAATATACCTTTTTTATTGCTTTCAAGGGTCCTGATCTCTTTGGGATCCGGTGAGGAGCGTCATCTTTAGGTAGTTATAACATTTCGTGGTCCGATCGGTTGAGGCTTGTACAGCCTGAGTCGTCACTTTCCTCAGGTCGGTGAGAGATGGTGAGGACGAAAAGGGGGCTTGCTAATCCAAATTTTTATCTTACCTTTGCAGTGCAAAAACGAAGAGTACATCTCTCGTATGGCGCAAATGGCGCGGTAGCTCAGTGGTAGAGCAATGGACTGAAAATCCATGTGTCCTTGGTTCAATTCCAAGTCGCGCCACTCCCTCCCCCGAAGCCCCTTGGATGTTGACTTAGGTCTCATTCAAGGGGCTTCACTTTTTAGGCTGGCTGGACTTCTTTTTTTTCGTACCTTTCCACCATGATTGAGTATATCTACGGGAAACTTTTCTCCAAGAATCCGGCATCTGTTGTCGTGGAGGCAGGCGGCATAGGGTACCTGCTCAATATCACCCTCAATACCTACAACGCTCTGGACCGTCTGGGGGCCGGAGAGGTTCGGCTCTTTGTCCATGAGGTCATCCGTGAGGATGCGTACGAGCTCTATGGCTTTCTTGATCAGAGTGAGCGACAGATCTTTCGTCTCCTGATCGGAGTCTCCGGCATAGGGCCTGCCACCGGGCGACTTATCCTCAGCACTTTTACCCCTAAGGAGCTGGTCTCGATCATCGCGGCCGGAGACGACAGGTCCCTGCAGGGGGTCAAGGGGATTGGAGCAAAGACTGCTAAGCGGGCGATACTTGATCTTAAGGATAAGGTGGTCGCCGAGATGGCTGACTTCATCGATGCTAAAGATCTTACCCGGGATGACAAGGCGGTACCACTGGCGAGGAGGGAGCTCTACGAGGAGGCGGAGCAGGCTTTTGTCACGCTCCGGCTCAGAGTCGTGACGAATGGCTCGGTCACCCTCTCGGCCGGCAGGTCAACGATATGGGAGGATAATCCTCTCCTGCCTCAGAGCTATCGCAAGAGGACAATGCCGATACTGGAGCAGCAGAGCAATCTGCACGCCAATGTGAGGTATGGTGACCGCTTGTGGCTAGACCTTGACTACAATACCGATAGGGGGCTCAGCTCATCCAAGAATAGACTGCGCCTCGGGTATAAGGGAGGGAAGTACGAGATGCTGCAGTCCCTACAAGCGGGCAACATTTCTTTCCGAAGCCACAACCCACTCATCTCCACCCCGTCCAACCTCTTTGGCGTCTCGGGCGACTTCTGGGCGGGACCTCTGCAGCTACGCTTCCTCACCTCGATACAGAGGGATAATGTCAGACGGATGACCATCAGACGGGGTAAGCAAGTGTACCCTTTTGAGCTGAAAAGCTCCGACTATGAGGTCAATAAGCACTTCTTCCTGTCAGAGTTTTTTGCACAGAAATACGATAAGGCGCTCCGGCAGTTGCCCTTGGTGGAGAGTGATATCAAGATCTTGCGTGTCTCCGTCTGGATCGAGTCTGCCGGTACCGCGGATAATGGAGGTAGGGCACACAGAGTGGCTGCTTATCGGTCTCTTAGTTTGGAGAAGGAGACCCCACCGGAGGGGCAGGGCCGGGGTGAGGTCTCCGAGATGCCCTATGCCGTGCGACTGGATGAGGAGAGTTATGAGGTCAATCCGATCCTGGGCTTCATCTCGCTCAGATTTCCCCTCTCGGACAGCAAGCGGCTCGCTGTCTCCTACGAGTACCAGTATCAGGGGAAGAGGATCCGTGTCGGCACCTTCGATACAGATAGTTCGGGTACGATCACAGCAGCACTTCTGGCAGATCGGGACAAGTCCCCCTCATCCGACCTTTGGCCTCTGATGATGAAGAACGGCTACTCCATCGGGGCAACCGGTCGACTTGATGGTGCTGAGGACTTAGACGTGAAGCTAAGCTACATAGAGCCCGGTACAGGAGTGGCTACCGAGATGACTCCATCCGGAGAGACCTGGATGAAGTGGATGGGCTTGGATGTGCGTGACAGTAGGGGCATAGGTGGGGTGAGTGATGGGCAGCTTGACTATACTCCGGGGGTGACGGTGAGTGAGGAGATGGGCACACTATTCATCCCGAGGAGAGAGCCGTTTCGATCTCTCCCCGATGGGTATGAGCCCTATGAGATTCTATATACCGAGAGCCCGACGAGGGCCAAGGAGCGTCAGGATCTGGATCGATTTAGGATCACAGGATCGGTCTCGTCGAGGTCGCAAGAGACGGTCAAGATCGGCCACCGCATCCCGAGAGGGAGCATCACTGCGACCCAGGGCGGACGAGCGCTGATTGAGGGGGCGGACTTTACAGTCGACTACGACCAGGGCGAGTTGAGTGTCCTAAGCACCTCAGACGAGCCGATAGAGATCACCATCCCTCAGGAGTCGCAGACGGAAGTCAAGCGGAAGTCCCTCTTCGGACTTGAGGCTGAGCTTGCACTTGCTTACCGCCTGACCCTCGGAGCCAGCCTATACGGTTATGTCGAGGATAGTGGGGGAGAAAAGATGCGGATCGGTCAGGAGGACTTGCGAAATACGATCCTGGGTACTCACCTCACGTACGACTACTCCTCTCGAAAGTTGTCTCGATGGCTCTCCCGCTTTGCAACCATCTCGGAAGAGATCCCCGTTTCGCTCAGAGCAAAGATGGCTTATGCTCACTTGATCTCCGACTACAATACCTCCGGGGGCAGAGAGGCGATCATTGTGGACGACTTTGAGGACGGTGGCACGGCTGTCGACCTGACTTCCTCTCTGCGGTGGCAGCTGTCAACACTGAGAGAGAGCAGTGCCGACTTCAGAGCCCACTTGGCGTGGTTCAATGTAGACCCTCTCTTGGTACGAGAGGGAGCGCCGGGTCAGCCGACCGGGCTCAGTCGCCGCCCCGACCTGAGACAAAGTCCCCTCGTGCGCGAGTATCGAGTTGAGGAGCTCTTCCCCGGCAGAGACCCGGACCAGCTGACCACTCAGATCATCGAAATGCTAAACCTCTCGTACTATCCCGATGAGCGGGGCCCCTACAACTATCGCACAGAGGGCTGGACGTCGGATGGCAAGCTTGCTCGACCTCACGACAACTGGGCATCCATCGTATCACCTCTGGAGATAAGGGACTTGGAGAAGGAGCGCATCACCTCCATTGAGCTCTGGGTATTGGATCCTTTCTCCATTCGTCCCGATGCCCCGGAGGGGGATTTGATGCTCGATCTTGGTAGATTTTCTGAGGAGGTCATCCCGGATGGCGCTCTCGACTTTGAGAGTGACCTCCCCAAAGTGACTACCCCCTATGGTCGGCGCTCGGAGACGCTCCCTTCGTCCCGCTCTTTCTCCTCTCAGAGCATTGAGGAGCAGGATGTCGGCTTGGACGGTATATCCTCATCGGATGAGCAGGTCCTCTTTGCCTCGTACCTCAAGTCTGTCGCTACCCACATTGATCCACAAGCGTGGAGTGTGGACGGAGTTCGGCTACCCGGTTCGCCGCTTGATGACCCCTCCGGTGATGACTACCATTTCTACCTCGGGGAATACTGGGATAGGGTGGAGGCGGACATACTGAGCAGGTATAAGTATATCAATGGTACGGATGGAAATTCGTTGCCGCGGCTCATCCAGGGGCACCAGTCGGCACGGACCGATCTGCCGGATAGCGAGGATCTCAATGGTGATGGAGTGCTATCCACTGCTGATGGCTACTTTCGCTACCACCTGCCGGTGACAAATGAGGCGCTCCGTCCCGGAGGAAAGTGGTACTCCGGGGAGGTGGAGATCCGAGAGGAGGACGGGCGCTCCTCAAGGTGGGTCAAGCTTACCATCCCACTCTCCAAGTACGATGCCGCCTCCGGAGCTCACCCCACAATGCAGGATGTGGAGGCGATTCGGCTCACCTTACAGCACTTTGATACGCCGATACACCTCAGGTGCGCCTCCCTCCGGCTCATCTCCTCGCCCTGGCAGCGCTACACCTCGGTCATCGATCCCGACCGGTCCAATGCTGAGCTGACCTTGCAGACCCACAGCCTTGAGGAGGACTCGGGCAGATCCCCCATTCCCTACGTCTCCCCTAAGGGAGTAGTCCGTGACCGGAGGCGTGGCACCCTTTCCTTGGCTCGCTATGATGAGAAGGCACTTGCCCTCTCGATCCCAAGTATGGAGAAGGACGAGGTGGCAGCAGTCTATCGGGCTACCGATCTTGACCTGCGCCACTACCGGTATCTTACACTTCATACCCATGCCGAGGGAGAAGTGAGGGATCGGGATCTTGAGCTCTTTGTCCGACTGGGATCGGACTACTCCGCCAATTACTACGAGTATCGTCTCCCCCTGACGGTGACCCCAAGGAGAGACTACAGCGGCATGAGCACCTCGGAGAAGCAGGACTTGATCTGGCCCCTCTCCAATGTCCTTCAGATCGATCTTAGCGAATTGACAGGACTGAAGCAGGAGCGTGCCTCTCAGGGAGCTCTTGATAAGAGGGAGCTCTACACACGAGGCAGAGTCTCGATCAAGGGCTATCCCTCTCTCGGCAACCTCTCAGCTATCTTGATCGGTGTTAGAAACAGGGGCAGTGGGCGCATCAGTGCAGAGGTGTGGGTCAATGAGCTCACCGTCTCAGGCGCCGGTCAAATGGGTGGCAGTGCTTGGCTCACCGACATACAGGCGACGCTCTCCGACCTTGGTTCCGCCAGTCTTAAGGTTGGCGGTCAGTCCGGTGGCTATGGCGACATACGAAATGATGTCCGTCTCCGGCAGCAACTCACACAAACCTATATTGACCTGGAGACTATGCTGGAGCTGGGTAAGCTTCTACCTCGAGAGTGGGGTATCCAAGCGCCTGTCCGATACACATTTCTTGAGAATAAAAGGACACCGCGCTATGATCCCTACGACACTGATCTGCCCTACCGAGGGAGGGAGCCCATTTACCTCGAGTGTGCTGATCATCTCAGCCTCAGCAACTGGAGAGTGAGTCCTGAGGGAGAGCCACTCACCTCGGGTGATAAGTCAAGGTCCGATCTCACTTTCTCCTACGACCTCACCCATCATCAGCGCAAGGATCCCCGAGTGATAGAGGAGAAAAATAGACGGATGCACACCACCATAGACTACCGGGCAGAGGGGGGCGATGGGGATTACCTCAGGCTCCATAGTGGCTGGAGTCGAGTGGACAATACGTCCCTCATGCCCACACCCGGGGAGGAGAAGGAGCAGTCCGCTCAAGTTTATCGGAATTGGCTCTGGGACCGCTCTTTGGGCATCAAGTGGTCGCCTGTCGACTTTGGCTCACTCACCATCCACAGCAATACTTTTGCTCTCATTGACAATATCCCTCCGGAAGTCGCCCAAGGGGAGAGTGACCTCTCTTTCCGGCTATTCACGGACCAGATCCTCCGCTCCATTGTCTCACTTGGCACTACCGACAGGTATCAGGGGCGCTACAGCATCACACTTCATACCCCGAGTATGCGCCACTCCCTCCTGTCGCCACTGTACGCCAGTCTATCCTATAGCGGAGACTACAGCTGGAGTCGAGGTGTCGTGGCGGGCGACCGGTCGAGCGGCCACACGATCAAGAATAATGGACGCCTTGATCTCCAAGCACGGTACGACCTCAGCAAGGCATCCAAGCGTGTGGGGGAGCTTCGGCTGAGATACAGTCACGATGGCGGGAGTATGATCCCCGGCTTCCTGCCCGAGGCCGGCAAGATCTTTGGTTTCGGACATCAGGGACAAGTGCTGTCCCCCACGATCGGCTATATGCTTAGCATCAGCGACTATGCGGGTGAGATAGGTCATGCGGTACGGTCTCGCTGGATAATGGACGATAGCTCTCTCAGTCGCCTTCCTTCCTACTTTGTCAAGGACGATCTCTCCTGCGCTCTGAGCCTGCAACCGGTCCGAGGACTTTCTGTAGAGCTCTTCCTCACTCAGACGAAGAGCAACTCCTATATATGTAGCAGCATCACCGGAGATGTAGTTGATATGAGCGGACGGCTCACGATGTCCACCATTGGGCTTCGAGGCGATCGGACGGAACTACTGTTAAGAGAGTTGGCGGAAAACCCAACCACCGAGCAGGCCATTGACCGCTTCGCATCCGGATATCTGATCAGTCCCAAAATGCAGCGGGGCTTACCCTCGTCGCTCAATCTTCTTCCCAACTGGCTCCTTACGATCGACCTCGCTTCGCTCTCTGACGCCGTGCGATCGCTTACACCCCGACTCCTGATCAAGCATCAGTACAGAGGGGTCCTCGAGCTGCCCGATTACCGCCTGAGGAGCGACACCTGGAGCAGCGCACCATACGATCTTCAGACGATCACCACCACCGATCTCTTCAGCCCTCTGCTGGGGCTTGACACCTCCGTTGGCAAGAGCCTCACGCTCTCAGCAGCGTATGTCCTCAGTAAGTCGCACTCCATCCTCACGGAGAGTCTCAGACTCCTCTCCCAAACCGATCGGAGGTGTGACGTCTCACTCCGGTATCAGCTCAAGCTTCCTCCACTCATTCGGTCGAGCCTCCCCTTGCTGTCCTCCACCTCTACCAACCTCGAGAGTAGCCTTGGGTACTCCTTTACGCACACATCGCTGGAGGAGGCAGACCTCAGACGCTCGACTCAAAACAGGCTGCGGGGACTTGACACCCACAGCCTGAGACTGACGCTGGACTATCACTGCTCTCGGAGCCTCTCCATCAGAGGATTTTGGAGAGAGGATATACGTACCCCCCTCGTCACCGGTCGGCAGTACCCCTACCGCAAGTCTTCCTACGGAGCTATGCTACTGCTTACCCTCCACCCCTGAGTGCCTGGGACTCTCACTCATCAATATTCTTCAGCGGGAGAGCCGGTGTCTGCTTGACTACTCCCAACACGAAGACACTGTCGAGACTGCCGATGCTGTCGATCGTGCCGAGCTTGTTGAGTACAAAATTTTGGTACTCTGACATATCGTGGACAAGGATCTTCACCATGAAGTCATAGTCCCCCGAAGTATTGTAGCACTCAACCACCTCGTCGAAGTCAACGATCTTGCTCATAAAGTCCTGTCCCATCTCCTGTGCGTGCTTCTTAAGCTTGATGTTGCACCACACCTGGATGTTATTTCCCGTCTTCTGAGGGCTCAGGATGGCAGCGTACCTCACGATGTATCCCTCCTGCTCCAGCTTGCGCTGTCGCTCAAAGACCGGTGACTGAGAGAGCCCGACGCGGTTGGCAAGCTCCTTAGTGGTCATCTTCCCATTTTGCTGAAGCTCCTTAAGGATCTTGATGTCGATATTATCTAATGTGTGACTCATAAAAAGATGGTTGATTTAGATGATGGCAAAGGGTAATTGTTCTTTACTGAGACAAAAATAAGCAATTCTTTCTCACCGACCGAATTCTTATGCTTCCGCTGTAGATGAGATGTCTATTAGCCCCTCGAGAGTCTGTTGGCAGACGACGGAAAATCCCCCAACGTCAGGCTCAATTCTTTTATCGATATTAGAGATCACTAATATCGGTATTAGATTGATGGTGTCTTCTCCTGAAAAAAGCACACCGCTGATTGACTTTGTATAGGTGTGTCCTGCAGGCTTTTTCAGCACGTCTGGTGACCTCTTATGGGGCGACCTCAATAAATTGGTACCTTTGAGTAATGAAGGAATGCTATCACAATATACCATCTCCATCGTATGTGATGGAGGAGACGCTCCTGAGACGCAATCTGGAGCTGATACGATGCGTGTCGGTCGAGGCGGACGTGGAGATCATACTTGCCTTTAAGGCTTTTGCTCTCTGGAAGACCTTCCCGATATTTAGGGAATACATCAGTGGCACTACTGCCAGCTCCCTGTCGGAGGCGCGGCTGGGCTACGAGGAGATGGGCTCCCTGACCCATACCTATGCTCCGGTCTATCGTCCGGATGAGATGGAGGAGATATTGCGCTGCAGCAGCCATATCACCTTCAATTCTCTCTCCCAATTTGACCACTGGTATCCCACGGTTCGCGACTATGCTGGGCATTCGATCAGCTGTGGGCTCAGGCTTAATCCTGAGTACAGCGAGATCGAGACCGACCTCTACAATCCCGCCTCACCGGACTCAAGACTGGGCGTGCCGCTTGCCGACCTGCCTGACGAACTGCCGGTCGGGATCGAGGGGATCCACATCCACTCGCATTGCGAGGACGACTCGCACACCTTTGCGCGCTCGCTTGGCGTGATCGAGGAGAAGTTTGGTCGCTATCTCGAGCGAGCTAAGTGGGTCAATTTTGGGGGCGGTCACCTGATGACGCGGAAGGACTACGATGTGGAGCTGCTGATCAGGCTCCTCACCGACTTCCATCACCGCTATCCTCACCTGCGGGTGATCCTGGAGCCGGGGAGTGCCTTTGCTTGGCAGACCGGACCACTCATCACAACGATCCTCGATCGGGTGACCCATGGTGGAGTCACCACGCTGATGATTGATGCCTCCTTCTCCTGCCATATGCCCGACTGCCTCGAGATGCCGTATCAGCCTGTCATCCGGGGAGCCTCCATGGTACAAGACGAGGAGCATGCGTATGGCCCTTACCGTGTGGGTGGCAACAGCTGCCTCAGCGGGGATGTGATGGGCGACTGGTACCTTGACCATGAGCCGGTGGTGGGGGAGCGGCTGATATTCGAGGATATGATACACTACACGACGGTGAAGACGACTATGTTCAATGGCATCTCTCACCCCTCTATTTACCTACTCCACAGCGATGGTACACCGGAGCTGCTGCGAGCCTATGGGTATGAGGATTACAAGACAAGAATGGATTAAAGATATTGAGCGATGGGATTTTTTGGATTATTCTCTAAGAAAAAGAAAGAGACACTGGACACCGGTCTGGAGAAGACGAAGCAGAGCTTCTTCGACAAGCTCTCCCACTCCGTAGCGGGGAAGTCCAAGGTGGATGACGAGGTACTTGACAAGCTCGAGGAGACACTCATCACCAGTGACGTGGGCGTGGAGACGACGCTGAAGATCATTGACCGGATCGAGAAGCGTGTCGCTCAGGATAAGTATGTGGGCACCGGGGAGCTCAATCGACTGCTTAAGGAGGAGATTGCGGCACTCCTCGCTGAGAATGAGACGGAGGATGGCACCTCCTTTGACCTCTCCAAGCAGGTCAAGCCCTACGTGATCCTCGTCGTGGGGGTCAATGGTGTGGGTAAGACCACCACCGTCGGCAAGCTCGCCTATCAGTATAAGAGTGAGGGGCTTAATGTGGTGCTTGGGGCTGCGGATACCTTCCGCGCTGCGGCCATTGAGCAGCTGGAGATCTGGGGAGAGCGCGTCGGTGTCCCGGTCATCAAGCAGAAGATGGGCTCCGACCCGGCCTCCGTTGCCTACGATACCGTTGAGCACGGCAAGGCCAATGGTGCAGACGTGATTATCATCGACACTGTCGGACCAATTCAAGATCCCGGTCAAGTATATCGGTCTCGGAGAGCAGATGACCGACCTGCAGCTATTCAATAAGGAGGAGTTCGTGGACTCCCTCTTTGAGGGTTCGCTCTGACGGCTCGGCTTATGCGGAAGAATAGAGTAGACGTTATCACTATGGGCTGCTCCAAGAACCTGATTGACTCGGAGCGGCTCATGCGACAATTTGCGGAGAGTGGCTACACGGTCTGCCATAACCCCGAGAAGGTCGAGGGCGAGATCGTGGTGGTCAATACCTGCGGCTTCATTGAGAGTGCCAAGAAGGAGAGCATTGATATGATCCTCGAGGTGGTCTCCGGTAAGTCCTCGGGGCAGGTGGGGCAGGTCTATGTCATGGGCTGTCTCAGTGAGCGATATCGGGAGGAGCTTAGGGAGGCTATCCCGGAGCTGGATGGGATATATGGGAAATTTGACTGGAAGGATCTGATCAGTCACCTTGGGAAGGCATACCACACTATTGTCGCTGACTCCCGCCTGACGACCACGCCGGATCACTATGCTTTCCTGAAGATTGCGGAGGGCTGCAGTCGGCACTGCGCCTACTGTGCCATCCCGATCATTACCGGCAAGCACATTTCCCGACCGGAGGAGGAGATCCTCGAGGAGGTGAGAGGATTGGCTGCCTCGGGGGTGAAGGAGCTGCTCGTCATAGCACAGGATCTCACCTACTACGGGCGGGATCTCTATGGGGAGCCACGACTGCCAGGGTTGATCGAGAAGATCTGTCAAGTCGGTGGGATCGAGTGGGTGAGACTCCACTATGGCTATCCAGCACAATTCCCGATGGATCTCCTGAGGGTGATGCGCGAGCAACCCAAGGTCTGTAAGTATCTCGATATTGCCCTCCAGCACGCCTCTGACCATATGCTCAGAGTGATGCGACGGGGAGTGACCCGTCGGGAGACGGAGGAGCTCCTACGCCGTATGCGCGAGGAGGTCCCAGGCATAGCGATCCGGACCACCCTGATGGTAGGCCATCCGGAGGAGACGGATGCGGACTTTGAGGAGCTTATGGACTTTGTCAGAGAGCAGCGATTTGAGCGCATGGGTGCCTTTATGTACTCCCATGAGGAGGGGACTTACGACTACCTTCACTACAGCGACAATGTCCCGCAGGAGGTCAAGGAGGAACGCTATGATCGCTTGATGACCCTGCAGCAGGAGATTGCCATAGAGACGGCGGAATCAATGGTGGGTAAGACGTTCAGGGTGCTGGTAGACCGAGCTGAGGAGGGACACTATGTCGGTCGGACGGAGTACGACTCGCCTGATGTGGATCCCGAGGTGATCCTTTCGGGAGAGACAAGAGTGGGGGAGTTTTGTCAGGTACGTATCACCGGCACTGCCGACTATGACCTTGTCGGTGAGGTGCTAAGCTTAGAGTCCAAATGATTAGACGCACGCTCTCTTTTGCATCCCTTTTCATCCTCCTCTCTGTCGGTCTCTTTGCCCAAGAGCCGGTGGACTATGTCCAAGTGCTGATGGGTACCGACAGCAGTCATGATCTCTCCGCCGGAAATACCTATCCCGTGATTGCTCGACCTTGGGGAATGAACGCCTGGACCCCCCTGACGGGTAAGATGAGCGATGGGTGGCAGTACACCTATGACGCACAGAAGATCAGGGGCTTCAAGCAGACCCACCAGCCCAGTCCATGGATGAATGACTATGGTCAGCTGGTCCTGATGCCTACGACTGATAAACCCTCTCCAGATCAGGACGAGAGGGCATCGTGGTTCTCTCACTTCTCAGAGGTAGCTACTCCCTACAGCTATCGTGTCTATCTGGCAGACTACGACACCCGGGTGACGATGGTGCCGACTGAGCGGGCGGCAAGGTTTCGGATCAACTACCCTGAGGGGCGGACGCCTTACCTTGTCCTCGATGCTCTCGATGGAGGATCAGCGATCACTGTGGACGAAAGGGCGCAGACCATTACCGGGTACAGCAGCAAGAATAGTGGCGGGGTGGCGGACAACTTTAGGTGCCACTTTGTCGTGAAGACGGACCGCCCCTTCCGACTACACCATATATACAAGGAGGGTCAGGAGGTGGACTCTCCTCAGGCGAAGGGAGACCACATCTCAGCCGTGGTTGCTTTTGAGGAAGGCGCAACGGTTGAGCTGGTCGTTTCCTCCTCTTTTGTCAGCCCGAGACAGGCGGAGCTCAACCAGCGAGAGGCGGTGTCAAAGGGTATCGACGAGCTGGAGCAGGAGGGACGAGACCTGTGGAATAGCCTCCTTGGGCGCATCCGGGTGGAGGGAAAGAGTGTCGATCATATGAGGACCTTCTACTCCACGCTCTACAGGTGCCTGCTCTTCCCACGTCGTCTCTACGAGTACGATGAGTCCGGCAGAAAGGTCCACTACAGTCCTTACGACGGGCAGGTCCATGAGGGGTATCTCTATGGCGACACCGGCTTTTGGGACACATTCAGGGCACTATTCCCGCTCCTCAATCTACTATACCCTGAGGAGGCTGCAAATATGCAGGCGGGTCTCGTGAGTGCTTACCGCGAGAGCGGTTTTCTGCCCGAGTGGTCCAGCCCGGGACATCGAGACATCATGGTAGGAAATAACTCCGCCTCGGTCGTCGCCGACGGCTATCTCACCGGCCTGAGAGGCTACGACGTGGAGGCACTGTGGGATGCCGTCACCCATGGCGCTCATGCTGTCCACCCTAAGGTATCCGCGACCGGACGCCTTGGGTGGGAGTGGTATGACCGTCTCGGCTATGTCCCCTCCGATGTGGGGATTAATGAGAGTGCTGCGCGTACGCTTGAGTATGCTTACGATGACTGGTGCATCTGGAGGCTCGGCAAGGCACTGGGGAAGAGTGATGATGAGCTGAGACCCTATGCGAGGGCAGCTACGAACTATCGCCATCTCTATGACCCCACGCACAAGCTGATGCGTGGTCGTCTGAAGGATGGCACGCCCGCCCCTGACTTCAATCCGCTTAAGTGGGGAGGGGACTTTACCGAGGGTAACTCTTGGCACTACACTTGGTCTGTCTTTCACGATCCACAGGGGCTGATCGACCTGATGGGTGGTAGAGAGCCATTCGTACAGATGCTTGACTCCGTCTTTTCTCTCCCCCCGATCTTTGACGAGAGCTACTATGGCTTTGTCATACACGAGATCCGCGAGATGCAGGTGATGGGGATGGGCAATTACGCCCACGGCAATCAGCCGATCCAGCATATGATCTATCTCTACAACTACGCCGGTAAGCCTTGGAATACTCAGTATCTGGTTCGTGAGGTGATGGATCGCTTCTATGCAGCACGACCGGATGGCTACTGCGGGGATGAGGACAATGGGCAGACCTCTGCCTGGTATGTCTTCTCGGCACTCGGGTTTTACCCCGTCTGTCCCGGCTCGCTCCAGTATGTGATCGGCTCACCGCTTTTTGATAGGGTGACGATAAGTCTCCCTGAGGGAAAGGAACTCTCTATCGAGGCGATAGGTAATGGTCCCAGTTGCCGATACGTAGATGCCATGCAGATCGGTGACAAGGTCTTGGATCGAAATTATCTGACGATGGATGAAATCCGAAGGGGTGGCGTGCTAAGGTTTCAGATGAGCAATCAGCCTAATATGAAGAGGGGAATTTCGCTTTCAGCGACCCCGTACTCCTTTTCACGTGACTGCAGCGTTAAGTAAGATTATCAGTTGTTTCGGCAGGGGTTGGGGCGAAATCGGTATATTTGTGGCTGTTTGAGAGGGAGGCTTAGGTAGATAATATAGTAAGATTAGATATGGAACAACCAAGCGTAGATATCAGGGCACTGACGGAGATGATTGAGCGTGAGAGCGGTTTTCTCACCCTCATTGATGAGGGGATGAATCGTGTCATCGTTGGGCAAAAGCATCTTCGGGAATCGCTTCTCATAGGGTTACTTGCAGACGGGCACATCCTCCTGGAGGGTGTCCCCGGATTGGCGAAGACCCTTGCGATCAAGACTCTGTCGGAGCTTATTGACTCTGACTTTAGCCGGATCCAGTTCACTCCCGACCTTCTCCCGGCAGATGTCATCGGCACTCAGATCTATAGTCAGCGGTCTGAGACCTTCAGCGTGAAGAAGGGACCGATATTTGCCAACTTTGTGCTCGCCGATGAGATCAATCGTGCTCCTGCCAAGGTGCAGAGTGCACTGCTCGAAGCGATGCAGGAGCGTCAGGTGACGATCGCTGACCAGACCTTTGAGCTGCCACGCCCATTCCTTGTTATGGCCACCCAAAACCCGATCGACCAGGAGGGAACCTACTCCCTACCGGAGGCACAGAGTGACCGCTTTATGCTCAAGGTGCTGGTAGGCTATCCTACCAAGGAGGAGGAGAGCCGTATCGTGACGGAGCAGATCAAGGCTACGCCGGCCGAGGTACGTCCCGTGGTCTCCGGTGATCAGATCCTAAAGGCTCGGGAGATCGTGCATCAGGTCTACCTCGATGAGAAGATCAATAAATACATCATTGATATCGTCTTTGCTTCCCGCTTCCCGGGCGATGCCGGGCTGGATAGCCTTAGGGGGATGATAAGCTATGGCGCATCACCGCGTGCCTCGATCAACCTTGCCCTCGCTGCGAGAGCCTACGCCTTCATCAAGCATCGCGGCTTCGTCATCCCGGAGGACGTGCGTGCTGTCTGTCACGATGTGATGCGTCATCGTATCGGGCTTAGCTACGAGGCTGAGGCAGAAAATCTCAAGACAGATGAGGTGATCACAGAGATACTCAATAAGGTACAGGTGCCCTAAGCGGAGAGGTGATGGATACACAGGAGTTGCTAAAGAGACTCCGAAGGATAGAGATCAAGTCGAGTCGTCTGTCGGAGGATATCTTCTCCGGCGCATATCGCTCTGCCTTCAAGGGGCGAGGTATGTCCTTTAGTGAGGTGAGAGAGTACCAGCCCGGGGATGATGTGCGGGATATCGACTGGAATGTCACCGCTCGATATGCTCGCCCTTACGTCAAGGTCTACGAGGAGGAGCGCGAGCTAACCATGATCCTCCTCGTAGATATCTCAAGGAGTGAGCACTTCGGTACCGTGGGTATGACGAAGCGGCAAAGAGTGGCGGAGATCGCCGGCACGCTCGCCTTCAGTACCATTAAGAATAATGATAATGTCGGTGTGATCTTCTACTCCGATAGGGTGGAGAAGTATATCCCACCATCTAAGGGTCACAAGCACGTGCTGACAATCCTCTCTGAGATCCTTTCTATCGAACCTGAGGGGTCGGGGACTGATATATCCGTGGCTCTGCGCTTTGCACACAATGTACAGCGCAAGAGCTGCACCCTCTTTCTCCTCTCCGACTTTATCGACGGGAGTGACTATGCCAAGACTCTGGCAGTGGTGCGTAATAAGCATGATCTGCTCGCCATGCAGGTCTACGATCCCCACGAGGCAGAGTTGCCGATGGTCGGACTGCTCCGCGTCAAGGATGCTGAGACAGGTGAGGTGCGTATGATCGACAGCTCCTCTAAGTCTGTCAGGAAGCAGTATCGTGACTACTGGCAGGAGCTCTCCGTCAAGCTGAGGGAGACCTTCAGTAAGTACAATATCGGATATGCGAGCGTGTCGACGTCGGAGGACTATGTCCCGAGACTGCAGCGACTCTTTACTCACCCTCGGATCTGATGACAGATATAGATATGACCCATCGTCTCCGGCATTGTCGGCTGATTGCCCTCCTTCTGCTCGCGTCTGTGTGCGGAAGCGCTTTCGCACAGGACGAGGTGCGTGTTATTCCGAAATTAGAGCCGACGAAGATCCTGATTGGTGAGCAGACCACTCTTAGTGTGAGTGTCGTCGCCCCAGCGGATAAGGAGGTCCAGCTTGCTCTGCCTGCAGATACTCTGGTCTCAGGGGTGGAGATCTTGAGTGTTGCCACTGGTGATACGACGATGATCAGTGACCGACTGCGTCAGATCGTCTACGAGGTGACGCTCACCTCCTTTGACTCCGCCTCTTACACGCTTGAGCACATTGCAGCGATAGTTGCGGACAAGCCCGTGGAGGCACAGGATCAGCCGATCCTTATGGTCGGTACCGTACCTGTAGACCTTGAGCACCCGGATGAGATCAAGGACATAAAGCCCCAGTGGCTGGCGGACTTTGTCCTCTGGGACTACCTCTACTATGTGGCACTCTTCTACGCTCTTCTGAGTCTCATCGCCTTGCTCTTCGTCTCGGTCGCTTACTTTGTAAGTCGTCGGAAGAAGGGAGCCGAGGCAGAGACTACCATTGTCCAGGAGCCACTCCGCGATCCCTACGAGGAGGCGGTGGAGGAGCTGACGAAGCTCAAGGACGAGAAACTCTGGGAGAGCGATCAAGTGAAGGAGTACTACACCGAGATGTCAGATATTCTGCGTCGCTACCTCAAGCGGGTCTATGGCTTTGAGACCGGTGAGAAGACCTCGTCGGAGATCCTTGAGCTCTTCCGCTCTCACATCGGGCGTGAGCGTATGTATGATGACCTGAGTCGCATCCTGACTACTGCCGATCTGGCGAAGTTTGCCAAGTACCGACCGGAGATGGGGGAGAATGTTGGACTCCTGAGTGCCTCTCGAGCTTTTGTCGAGGAGCATAGGCCGAAGGTTGAGACTAAGGAGGAGGATAAGGATAAGAAAGAGGACAAACTATGACATTTGCACATCCTTGGTTTTTTCTCCTCCTGCTGCTCTTGCCGCTTTTCGTCTACCTGTATCTGCGTAGGCAGAAGCGCCCGGCCACCTTTACGCTGAGCACCGCCAATGCCTTCTGCGGTATGCGTCGCAGTATACGCTCGCGCCTAACGTGGATCCCCTTTGCCCTTTTGCTCATCGCCTACTCATGTATGGTGGCGGCACTTGCCCGCCCGCAGAGCTTTAGTAGCAAGTCGTCCAGTGAGACGGAGGGCATCAATATTATGATGGCCCTGGATATCTCGGGGAGTATGCTTGCCCGGGACCTGCAGCCCAATCGCGTAGAGGCAGCAAAGGCGGTAGCCGGTGAGTTTATCTCCTCTCGCGAGCATGACAACATCGGCTTGGTGATCTTTGCCGGAGAGAGCTTTACCCAGTGCCCCCTCACTACAGACCACGCCATCCTACTCAGTCTCCTTGGTCAGGTGGACATAGGACTGCTGGAGGACGGAACGGCCATCGGTGATGGTCTTGCTACCGCAGTGAGTCGACTTAAGGATCAGAAGGGTGACAGTAAGGTGGTGATTCTCCTTACCGATGGAACCAATAACGCCGGAACCATTGACCCCATGACGGCGGCTGAGATCGCGAAAAGCTTTGGGATAAGGGTCTACACTATCGCCGTTGGCACGATGGGGCAGGCTCCCTATCCTGTGATGACGGACTTCGGCATCGAGTATCAGATGATGCCGGTGGAGATCGATGAGAGCTCCCTTCGGACCATCGCTGAGACCACCGGTGGTACTTTCTTCAGAGCCACGGACAACACCAGCCTTGAGGAGATCTACGACCAGATCGATCAGATGGAGAAGATCAAGCTGGAGGTACATAACTACACGGAGAAGTCTGAGCACTTTATGCCGTGGCTCTGTGTCGCCCTGCTCTGCCTATTTGGGGCGATCCTCTTGAGAACGACCGCCTTCCGTACGATGCCGTGATATACTGAGGATATGCGATTTTTATACCCCTACATACTGCTTTTGCTTGTACCTCTCTCGCTCCTCTTGGTGTGGGCATTCCTGAGGATCAGGAGGGAAAAGAAGAAGCTTAAGAACTTCGGTGAGACAGAGCTGGTTCGCCAGCTGATGCCCGATCTCTCTCTGAGACGAAAGCTGACGAAGGACATCCTACTCATCGCCTCCGGTATGCTCATCGTGGTGGCGCTTGCCCGCCCACAGGTGGGATCAAAGCCGGAGAAGGTAAAGCTGGAGGGCATCGAGATGATCGTCGCCCTCGATCTCTCCAACTCGATGCTTGCCAAGGACGTTACCCCGAGCCGTCTCACGTTAGCCAAGAACATAGTGTCTCGCATGACGGACGAGTTGGCTAATAACAAGATCGGTCTGATCTACTTCGCCGGGGAAGCCTACATCCAGCTACCGATCACGTCGGACTTCGTCTCCGCCAGGATGTTTCTCCAGTCCGCTGATCCCAGCCTCATAGCTGCTCAGGGGACCGCCATTGGTGAGGCGATTAAGCTGGCGACCAGAGGCTTTTCATCAGACAAGGAGGTGAAGAAAGCACTGGTGCTGATCACCGATGCGGAGAATCTTGATGGTGATGTGGAGGAGGCTCTCCGGGCAGCTAAGGAGAAAGGGATCCTCATCTCCGTACTCGGTGTCGGGACAGAGGAGGGTGCACCGATACCGATGGGGAATGGTGAGTATCTGACGGACGAAGAGGGTAAGGTGGTCGTCACACGCCTTAATCAGCAGCTCGCCAAGCAGATTGCTGAGACTGCCGATGGGGTCTACATCCATGCTCAGGACGTCTCAGGAGCGGTCCGACTGCTCAAGAAGAGCCTCGACAGACTGCAGAAGTCGGATATGAGTACCACCATCTACCGATCTTATGCGGACGTCTATTACTACTTCCTGATACCGGCGCTACTACTGCTCATGATAGACCTGCTGATGCTGGATCATAAGAATAGGCTCCTCAGGCGGTTTAATATCTTTGATATAAAGCGTGATGATGAGAAGTAAGTACTTGCTGTCGATCCTCTTTGCCACTCTCTTTTGTCTCCCTCTCTGGGGGCAGAAGCAGGTCCGGGACCTGACCCGCAGCGGCAATAAGCTCTATCGCTCCAAGGAGTACTCCAAGGCTGAGATAGACTACCGCAAGGCTCTTGAGGTCAATAAGAGTGACCGCACCACGATCTTCAATCTTGCCAATGTCCTCTACCGGACCGATCGTGGGGAGGAGGCCGGTAAGCTCTACCAGTCTCTTGCTCCGCACCTCTCCTTACTCTCGCCCACAGAGGCGGCCGATCTGACCCACAACGCCGGCAACACCGCTTTCCGAGCCAAGCAGCTGGAGCAGGCGATCGAGTACTACAAGGAGTCACTTCGTAGGCGCCCCTCCGATGAGGACACGCGCTACAACCTCGCTCTCGCTCAGAAGCTACTGGAGGATCAGAAAAAGAATGGCGGTGGTGGTCAGGATCAGAAGCAAGATCAGGATAAGGATCAGCAGAAAGATCAGCAGCAGGATCAGCAAAAGGATCAGCAGAAAGATCAGCAGAAGCAACCTCAGCAGCCCAATCAAGATCAGATGTCCCAAGAGACTGCCAATAGGATCCTCCAAGCCCTCCAAAAGGATGAGAAGAATACCCGGCAGAAGCTCGAGCAGGCTCAGCAACAGAGAGGGCGCAGCCGTCGTAAGAATTGGTAAACCACTATGTCTCGTAGAGTATTTTATATAATCGCAAGCCTCCTCATCCTCTCCCTGACTGCTCAGGCGGCGGATAAGGTAACTATACAGGTCTCACCGCCCCAGGAAGCGGTCGTCGGGGAGCCATTCAGGATCCAGCTGATCGTGAGTGACAAGGCGTCCGATCCTCAGTGGGCGTTCCCATCAGGATTAGAGGTCCTATATGGACCTGCGGTGAGTCGATCCTCGAGTACCCGCATCATCAATGGTAAGATGTCCCGCTCCTCCTCGACCTCATTTACCTACACTCTGATGGCAGATCATGCCGGCTCCTACAGCCTCCCCTCCGCTACGGTAAAGGTCGGAGGCGCCACCTATCGAACGGGGGCTACTACCTTCAAGGTCTACGAGCCGTCTGCCGTCTCTCCCGGGGCCTCCGGGTCAAGTGGGTCCGGCGATGGGGGTGAGGGTAAGCTCTCCGAGGCTGAGGCGGTCCATCTGAGTAATGATGCCCTGCAGGTGGTGGCTAATGTGAGTAAGACGACCGTCTATGAGCAGGAGGCTCTTCTCGTCACCTATAAGCTCTACTCGAGATACCAAGGGATCCAGATTGAGAGCGCCAACTTCCCCGAATACGATGGCTTTGTCAAGCAGGAGATCCCACAGAGTGGTCCGCTGCAGCTTGACATAGAGCAGTATCGGGGCAAAAATTATTACACAGTGACGCTCCTCCGTCAGCTTCTCTTTCCTCAAAAGCCTGGTAAGCTCAGCGTCCCCTCAGGTTCCTTCGGTCTTCTTGTGACGGTTCCCTCGCAGAATAATGATCCCGATGACTTCTTCTCCGGTTTCTTTGACTCCTACCAGAGGGTTCGGAAAAAGGTGACCACCAAGCCCTTTACGGTCAATGTAAAGCCCCTCCCCACACCTAAGCCCGATGACTTTACAGGAGCTGTCGGCAACTTTAAGCTCACCTCCGATGGCCTTCACCAGTCTGCGAAGACCGGTGAGAGTGTACAGATGAAGCTGACTCTCAGTGGTGAGGGAAATCTCAAGCTGTCTACCCTACCTGAGGTGCAGTGGCCCGAGGGATTTGAGGTCTATGATCCCCAGGAGGAGGACGACATCCAGGTCACAGCGGGAGGGGCATCCGGCTGGAAGTCCATCGAGTACTTCGCCATCCCGAGGTACGAGGGTACTTATACCATGCCCGAGGTTACCTACTCCTACTTTGACCCTAACACCGGGTCCTACAAGCGTGAAGTGATCCCCGCACAAAAGATCCGGGTAGAGAAAGGCTACGGATCGGCTGTGTCGGATGGCTCTGCCTTCGGTAGCCGTGATGCCCTCAAGCGCTTGGGTAACGACATTCGTTACCTCAAGCCGACCGGCAGTCTTACCCATCTGTCACGAGTCAGCCTCAGGACATACTGGCTGCTCTATGGGGTGGTACTCCTTGTCGGAGTGATCGCTTTCTTCCTCATTCGCGCCCGTAGGGCAGGATCGGTCGAGAACTCCCACAACCGCGCCCGTCGCGCCGGCAAGATGGCGCGTAAGTATCTCAAGCTGGCAGAGAAGGAGCGTGCCAAGGGCGACAATATGGCCTACTACGAGGCACTCCTCAATGGTCTCAATAGCTACCTCTGTGCCAAGCTCCATATCCCGCCATCTAATCTCTCTAAGGAGCACATTGCGGAGGTCATGCGTGCCCATGGCTTACCCGAAGAGCTGGTGAGCCGGACCCTCTCCGTACAGTCAGACCTTGAGTTGGCCCGCTTTGCACCCTCTGAGGAGGGAGGGCTAAGGGATGAGCTCTACAAGACCTCATCGGAGGTCATTGATGGCATCGAGGCCTCTAAAATCAAGATCATAGACTGATGAAACGACTACTGATACTTCCCATCCTTCTGCTCTCTATTGCCCTTAGTGGAGTCGCCTCTGCACAGGAGATGGCACCTGTAGACAGCGCCGGCATCGTGGCACCCACTGATAGTGCAGTCTCCTCGACTGACATCAAGAGACTGATGGATGAGGCTGCAACTGCGTATGGTGAGCAAAAATACAGTCTCGCTATATCGATCTACGAGAAGTGTCTCAGCCTCTCGCCTGAGCCCTCTGCCGAGCTGTACTACAATCTCGGCTGTGCCTACTATAAGGATGGTCAGCTCTCCGGCGCCATCCTTAGTCTCGAGCGAGCCTACAGGCTGGATCCCTCAGACGCTGACACCCGCTACAACCTTGCCTTCCTCGCTGACCATACGGCCGAGAAGGTAGAGCAGCCCCGATCACAGATGCTCTCGCGGATGATGGATGGGATGACCCACTGGTTCTCTTTGCCGGTATGGATGAGTCTTGCCTTTGGTTCCTTCGTGATCTTTGTCCTTCTCATTTTCCTCTTTGCCTACGGACGTAGCGAGATGAAGAGGCGGATAGGCTTCTATGCCGGGTTAGTCGCTCTCGTGCTGTGTGTGGTCCTCAATCTCTTTGTGTATCGATCTTATCGGTTTATCACCGATCGCTCTGAGGCGATCCTCACGGCCCCTGTGATCACCCTGCAGAGCTCACCCGACTCCTCGTCGCAGGATATCGCGGTGGTGCACGAGGGACATAAGGTGAGGGTGTTGGATAGAGTAGGGGGCTACGCTGAGATACGACTTGCTGACGGTACGGTCGGCTGGGTCCCCGAGGAGACCTTTGACTTAATCAACGACTTTAGCAACTGATAGAATGGTAGAGAAGTTAGCCCTGCTGGAGCGAGACTTTTTTCTCTGGCTCAATAGCCCTCACAGTGCCTATCTGGACTCGGTGATGTTCACATTCTCCGACAAGCGGATCTGGTACTTCTTCCTGATCTTCTTCTTTGCATTGCTTTTTTATCGGCAAAAGGTCAAGGAGTGTCTGCTGCTTATCCTCTTTGTCGCACTGATGATGGTGATCTCTGACCAGCTCTCCTCAGCAGTCTTTAAACCCTATTTCCAGCGCTTCCGCCCGACCCTTCATCCCTTTACGGAGGATGTCGTCAAGACGGTCATGGGACACTCAGGAGGAGGTCTTTATGGCTTTATCTCCGGTCACAGCACCAACTTTGCTGCCCTTGGGGCCTTTACGATGTTGCTGATGAGGCATAGGGGCTACTCCATCATTATGACGCTTGTTGTGCTGACTACGATGTACTCACGCGTCTACTTAGGCGTCCACTTCCTCTCGGATGTGATTGCGGGTTGTCTCTGTGGTATCCTCGTCGGTGTTGTGATGTACTACCTCTATCGTGAGACGCGCTACAGCTTTTTCAAGATCCCGGATCGGCAGAAGTCGGTCTGCTATATAACCCCTCGCAGTAGGATCGATAAGATTGCACTCTCTCTTGTGATCCTATACCTCGCCTTTTGGATCTTGGGGCCTATCGTATACCCCATCTTATATCTCTAAACTTAACATTATGACAAAAAACTATCAGACGATCCTGGATGCTTTCCCTATCAAGGGAGAAGTGGTTGGTGTAGAGCCTTTTGGGAATGGTCATATCAATGATACTCTCCGTGTTACAGTCAAGGACCTTGATGGTGTGGAGCGTATCAAGTATGTCCTCCAGAGGATCAATCATCATGTCTTCCGAGATGTAGACACCCTTCAGCAGAATATATTCACTGTCACTGAGCACATTAGGAAAAAGCTGGAGGCAGAGGGGGATCAAGATGTGGACCGACACGTCTGCACATTCCTCAGGACAAAGAGCGGTGAGCGCTATACCTCTTACGAGGGAGCCTACTGGCGCGTGATGCTCTATATCCCGGGATCTGTTACCGTAGAGACAGTCACACCGGAGTCAGCGCGATCTGCCGGGAGGGCCTTTGGACAGTTTCAGAGCCACCTTGCTGATGTGCCTGAGGGCACACTGGGCGAGACGATCCCCCGCTTCCACGATATGGCATTTAGGCTCAAAGAGCTCTCTGATGCCATCCGAGAAGATAGTGTGGGCAGAGCTGCTGAGGGTCGTGTACGGAAGCTCGTCAAGGAACTGGATGATCGCTCCGATGATATGCTGATCCAGGAGAGACTGTACGAAGAGGGAAAGCTACCCAAGCATATCAATCACTTAGATACAAAGGTGGATAACATCCTCTTCGACAAGGAGTCCGGAGAGGTGCTGACGGTTATTGATCTTGATACGGTGATGCCCGGTTTCATCCTCTCCGATGTCGGAGACTTCATCCGCACTGCTGTAAATACAGGTGCCGAGGATGAGACCGATGAGTCCAGGATCGGTGTGGATATGGAGATATTCAAGTCGTATGTGGAGGGCTACATGGCCTCAGCAAGTAGCTTCCTCACGGAGACGGAGATACGACTTATCCCCTACGGCGGTCGTATGATGACCTATATGCAGGCGATCCGATTCCTGACCGACTACATCAATGGGGATACCTACTACAAGACGGACTACAAGGACCACAATTGGGATCGCGCGTGGGCTCAGTTTGTCTACCTGACCCGCTTAGAGGATAAGGCCAAGGAAATGAGTGACTTCATGTCACACTGGCTGTAAGTGTATCCCCGCCTGACTGAAAAACCAAGTCCATCAGCTAAGAGTCACATACATTAGTCCGAGGCCATTTTGCAATCATCCGATGGCGACCACCTCCTCAAGGGCAAATCTTTTACCGGTATTAGAGAAAACTAATACCGGTAAAAGATTTCACTAATATCGGTATTAGACTTTACTAATATCGGTATTAGATTTCTCTCAGATCAATATTGGTTTTAGGGGAGTCCCTGCCCTTGAGTACCCTTTTGTGGTCATTCCTTAGTTGCACGAGCGTTGGCATTCCATAGGGGGCATTGGGCTAAAAATTGGTATTTTTGCAACTGATCGTGATGTCACGATCGGTTGAGAAGATAAGCATGCAACGAAGTAACTATAAGCGCCTGGAGCGTGGTATGAGCTGGCTCGTCTTTGCCATCTCTGCCATCATCTACTGGGTGACCATGGAGAAGAGTGCCTCGGTATGGGACTGTCCGGAGTTCATCACCACCTTCCATAAGTTAGAGGTGGGACACCCGCCGGGTGCGCCATTCTATATGCTGGCGTACAATGTCTTTGCTGAGCTTTTCCCTGGCCACGGCGATTGGATTGCCATTGCGGGCAATGCTCTGAGCGGGCTCCTCTCCGGTCTGACGATACTACTTCTCTTCCGGACGATCAGCCACTTGATCCGGCGGTCCTTTATCCTCCGTACCGCCTCGTGGCGTGAGGATGCTAAGATACCTGCCGACTATGCGTGGATTGCTCTGGGGAGTGCCTTGGTGGGTTCGCTCACCTACGCCTTTACTGACACCTTCTGGTACAGTGCGGTGGAGAGTGAGGTGTATGCCTTCTCAAGTTTCTTCACAGCTCTCGTCTTCTACCTCATACTGAAGTGGGAGGAGACGCGCAATCCGATCAAGGAGGATCGCTGGCTCCTGCTTACAGCATACCTTATGGGGCTGAGTGTTGGTGTGCACCTGCTCAATCTGCTTGCTATCCCAGCGATGGCGCTCGTGTACTACTTCAAGCGGACGGAGAAGGCAACGTGGAAGGGTGGACTGGTAGCTACGCTGCTATCCTTTGTCCTCATCGCAGTGATCCTCTTTGGGATCATCCCGGGTGTGCCGGAGGTGGCGGGATACTTTGACCTCTTCTTCGTCAATACGCTCGGTCTCAGCTATAATAGCGGTCTGATCTGCTACGTCCTCGTGCTGGCTCTTGTGATGGGACTCACCCTCTATGCATCGATGAGACGACCGGTGCCGATGACACTCCTCAGGGTGGGCTTCCTCTCCACCTGCATCCTGCTCGGGATCCCATTTATGGGCAGCGGGTGGATTGTCCCCATCATCGTGATCGCTGCCATCCTCTGGTACTTGTGGTACTCTAAGCGGACAGATGCTCACCGACTGGCTCAGCTGACGATGGCGATGGGGCTTCTCTTCGCCGGTATCAGCACGTATGGTGTGATCCTTGTGCGGGCTAACTCGGATATTCCGATGAATCAGAATACTCCGGCTGATGTCTTTGCACTCCGATACTACCTCTCGCGCGAGCAGTATGGTAGTACCCCTCTGATCTATGGTCAGACCTACGCCTCCCTGCCGGAGTACGATGCTCAGGGGCGTCCGGTGACCACCACCAAGGTCACCTATGCCAGAGCGAATAAGCTCTCTCCCGACGATCCCGATCACTACGAGCGTCAGGAGAGTAGCTCGCTGGTCTACCGGAGCGATATGAAGATGCTCTTCCCACGCGTCTACAGCAATATGATGCCCCACTTCAAGGAGGGGTATGAGATCTGGGGCGAAGTGAAGGGAGAGACGAAGACGGTCAATCAAGCAGGTAAGGCGGAGACAGTGACGCTACCGACCTTCGGGGAGAACCTCCGTTACTTCTTCTCTTACCAGCTCAACTATATGTACTGGAGGTACTTCCTCTGGAACTTCTCCGGTCGACAAAATGATATACAGGGGCAGGGAGAGCTGACGAAGGGTAATTGGATCACAGGCATCCCCTTCATCGATGGGCTCTTCCTCGGCCCACAGACAGACCTGCCCTCCTTTGTGACCGACAATCCCGGACACAATCGCTATTTTATGCTGCCCCTCATCCTCGGTCTCCTCGGACTGATAGCTCAGCTGCTGAGCCGTCGTGAGCGGAGTAGGCAGAATTTCTGGATCATCCTCTCGCTCTTCTTTATGACTGGTATAGCTATCGTGCTGTATGTCAATCAGACGCCCTATCAGGTGCGCGAGCGAGACTACTCCTATGCGGGATCTTTCTACGCCTTTAGTATATGGATCGGGTGTGGTGTCTTCGGCCTTTATGACCTCATCACAGGGGAGAGGAGTAAGAAGAAGAGTGGTCTGGCTCTCAGTCTGACAGCACTCTGCCTCCTCGTCCCGACCTTGGTGGCGTGGCAAAACTGGGACGATCACGACCGCTCCGGGCGTCGTCTCGCAGCCGATACGGGGAATAACTACCTCAATAGTTGCGAGCCGAATGGGATCATCTACTGCAATGGAGACAACGATACTTTCCCCCTCTGGTATGCACAGGAGGTGGAGGGAGTGCGGACTGATCTGAAGGTCTGCAACTCCTCCTACCTACAGGCGGACTGGTACATCGAGCAGATGAAGAAGCAGACCTACGAGGCAGCTCCAATGCCTATCACCTGGGGACTGAGGGAGTATGGGGGTGACAAGCGTGGCATCGCTTATGTGGTGCCGGTGATGAGGGACACGCTGGAGCTGAGGCACGCACTTGACTTCATCGGCTCCGATGACCCCTCCACCAAGGATATCCCCGGCATTGTGCAGAAGGTAGACTACCTGCCCAGTACCAAGGTGGCTCTTCGCTACGACCCTGAGGAGCTGATACGGCGTGGCATCCTTTATCCGAGCGATACAGCGCTTGTGAAGGATCCGGTGACGCTGTATGACTTTCAGGGCAAGAGCTATCTCGGCAAGGAGGAGCTGGTCTCCTACGATATGATCGAGGCTAATCGATGGGAGAGACCGATCTACTTCTGCATCACGGTAGGTGAGTCCAATCGCATGGGACTTACCCCTTACTTCCGCCAGACCGGTATGGCCTATCAGGTGCTCCCGATCCGGACCAAGGGGACCTCAGGCGAGGTCGATGTGGATCGGATGTATACCAACGTGATGGAGCGCTTCCGCTGGGCGGGAGCCGATCGGGCAGGGACCTATATGGATGAGAATGCTCGCCGTATGCTGGAGACCTACCGTAGTATGATCTTTGCTCCGCTTGCTAAGGGACTAATAGCCCGTGGTGACTCGATACGAGCACGTGAGGTGCTGAGTCGATCCAGGACTGCCATCCTCGATGAGGTGGTACCCCATGGAGCCTCCTCACTACCTCTCGTGGGAGCCTTTTACGACGCAGGGATGACCGCTGACGCTGAGGAGATCACCTCACTGATGCTTGATCGTAGCCTGAGAGATCTGGATTGGTTCTTCCGCCTCAGTGACAGGGACTTCATCACCTGTATGCCTGAGATTGAGCGTGAGATCATTGTTGCTGAGGAGCTGATGCGGCTCAATCGCACCCATGGTAGCGGTCTGGAAGCGAAGTATGGCAAGGACTGTGACTACTACAGCAAGGCTTACCTGCAGATATACAACCAGCTCTCCGGGGCATCTCCGCAATGATTCAGGACCTGCGACCGCTCATCCGTGAGGCTGGTAGGGAGTATGGCTTTGATGCAGTAGGCTTTGCTCGTCTCGGCGAGGTGTCGGATGAGCACCAGTCCTACCTCGACCACTGGCTTGAGGAGGGCAAGGAGGCGGGTATGGGCTATATGTCCAAGAATGTCGAGGTGAGGAAGAATCCCATCGACAAGATCCTCCCGGGTGCTCGATCGGTGATCGTGGTGGCAGCTTCGTATTATCCCTTGAGACAGCAGCCCAAGGAGGCTCCGCAGGTGGCTAAGTATGCCTACGGACCGGACTACCACGATGTGCTGACAGAGGCTCTGGTACGTCTTGGCGAAGGGATAAATGATCGAGTGGCACCACACTCATTTCGCTGTATATCGGGCAGTGTACCTTTCCTTGAGCGGTATTGGGCGAGCGAGGCCGGTATAGGCTTCATCGGGAAAAATCGCTGTATGATCATCCCCGGGATGGGTAGCTTCTTTTTCCTTGCCGAGATGCTGACGACTCTTGACCTGGAGTCGGAGCATCCGGTCCGTAGACCGCTCTGTGGCTCTTGCCATCGTTGCTTGGACGCCTGCCCGACAGGTGCGCTCTCTCCGGAGGGGATGGATGCTCGCCGCTGTGTCAGTTACCTGACTGTGGAGCACCACGACGAGGTATCGCCTGAACTGAGCCGGCGGATGGGGAATAGGCTCTTCGGCTGCGACAGCTGCCAGGATGCCTGCCCATTTAACCGACGACCAAAGCCGACTAAGCTCTTCCCCTCATACGACACGATCCTCGACCTAAGTCGTGAGGATATCACGGAGATGTCGCTGGAGGATTACCATAGGATATTTCAGCAAAGCCCTGCCCGCAGAGCAAACTATAAGTGGATGACGCGCAACTGCCGACTTTGGCTGGAGAATAATCCTCCCGCTGACGCTGATAATTGAGTACCTTTGCCCATTATATCTATGAAAGATAAGAGCAAGATAGAGAGCAAGGCTGTAGAGAAAGGGTGGATCGTGGTAAAGGGGGCGAGGGAACATAACCTCCGCAATATCTCTGTGTCCATCCCACGTAATTCCCTAACGGTGGTTACGGGCCTGAGTGGTAGTGGTAAGTCTTCGCTTGCCTTTGATACGATCTACTCAGAGGGTAATCGGCGATATCTGGAGACCTTCTCCTCGTATGCCAGAGGCTATATCGGTGACCTGGAGCGACCTGACGTAGATGAGATTACCGGTCTATCTCCTGTTATCTCCATTGAGCAGAAGACTACCAATAAGAATCCGCGCAGTACCGTAGGCACGACCACAGAGATCTATGACTTCCTCCGCCTGCTATACGCCCGCTGTGCGACCGCCTACTCGCTCACGACCGGTAAGGAGCTGGTACACTACTCTGAGGATCAGATCATAGAGCGGATCCTTGAGACCTATGCCGACCGCAAGGTGTACCTCTATGCTCCGGTCGTGCGGACACGTAAAGGGCACTACCGCGAGTTGCTTGAGAGCTACCGCCGGAAGGGGTACGTATCTGCACGGATCGATGGCGAGCTGACTAACCTGAAGCCCGGTCTCGCCTTGTCGAGATACAAAAACCACACAATAGAGATCCTGATTGATAAGCTGAAGGTGGTGCCAAAGCAGTCTGAGCGGATCAAGGAGAGCGTCAGGACTGCTCTGAGGATAGGTAAGGGGATCATCCTTGTGCAGGATATGCAGGAGGATGGGCTCAAGCCCTCCTACTACAGCCGCAATCTGATGGACGAGGAAGCGGGAGAGTCGCTCCCGGATCCGGATCCCAATACGTTTTCTTTTAATTCCCCTCAGGGCAGCTGTCCTAAGTGTAAGGGGCTTGGGGTGGTCACTGCACCGGATCTCTCCAAGGTGATCCCGGACCCGAAGCTTAGCTTGAGAGAGGGAGGGCTCGTGCCGATCGGGAAGTACAAGCGTGGGTTGCTCTTTGCCCAGATGGATGCGATCCTAAAGCACCATGACCTGGATCTCAACACACCCATAGAGGAGTATCCGGAGGAGCTGATCGATGATGTGCTAAATGGTGTCGACTATCCTCTCTACTATCATAGCGAGACAGGTGTCCGTCAGAGGCTGACCGAGTACAATGGTATCGTCTCCTTACTGGAGAAAATGACAGAGGGGGACTATAATGCTAAGACGAAGAAGTGGGCGGAGCAATTTAGCACCTATGTCCCCTGTCCGCGCTGCCAAGGGAAGCGGCTTCGCAAGGAGGCTCTGGCATTCAAGATCGATGGCAAGGACATCACAGAGATGTCGTCGATGCCGATCCCTGAGCTGCTTGAGGAGATCAAAGCGGTCCCGGCAAAGATAGACCGGCAGAGGCGTGTCGTCGCTACGGAGATCTGCAAGGAGATCGAGAGCCGTCTCTCATTCTTAGTAGAGGTGGGGCTGACCTACATTTCCTTAGATAGGACCACGGCCACCCTCTCCGGGGGGGAGATGCAGCGTATACGTCTGGCGACTCAGTTGGGAAGCCGCTTGGTAAATGTCCTGTACATCCTTGATGAGCCCTCGATAGGGCTTCATCAGAGGGATAACGACCGGCTGATACGCTCTCTTAAGTCGCTACGGGACCAGGGCAATACGATCTTAGTCGTGGAGCACGACCGAGAGATTATGGAGCAGGCCGACTACATCATCGATATCGGTCCCGGAGCGGGACGCAAGGGAGGGCATATCGTCTTTAGTGGTACCCCTGAGGAGCTGATGAAGACTGACACTCTGACGGCGCAGTACCTGAGGAGGGAGAAGGACATTGAGATCCCCAAGGTAAGGCGTTGTGGCTCAGGTAAGTGCCTTACGTTGCTGGGTGCAAAGGGTAACAATCTGCAGGGAGAGCCATTCTCCATACCTCTGGGGACACTGACTCTGGTGACCGGAGTGAGCGGCTCCGGTAAGAGCACCTATGTCAATGACACCCTTTACCCGGCTCTTTCAAAGCATCTCTACAAGTCTCTCACGGAGCCACTGGCGTATGATAAGATCGAGGGCATTGACCTGGTAGACAAAGTGGTCCAGGTGGATCAGTCGCCTATCGGTCGCACACCAAGGAGCAATCCCGCGACCTATACGGGAGTCTTTACCGACATACGAAATCTCTTTACGGAGATGCCGGAGGCAAAGATCAGAGGGTACAAGCCCGGCCGCTTCTCCTTCAATGTCAAAGGGGGGCGCTGTGAGACGTGCAGTGGAAATGGCTATCGCCGGATCGAGATGCACTTCCTCCCCGATGTCTATGTGCCGTGTGAGGTGTGCCGTGGTAAGCGGTACAATCGGGAGACGCTTGAGGTGAGGTACAAGGGGCAGTCGATCTCCGATGTACTGGAGATGACCGTAAATCAGGCGGTAGACTTCTTTGATGGTCAAAGCCGCATCCAGAGTAAGATCAAGGTGCTGCAGGATGTGGGGCTCGGCTATATAAAGCTTGGCCAGTCCTCGTCAACTCTCTCCGGGGGTGAGTGTCAGCGGATCAAGCTGGCGAGCGAACTAAATAGGCGCGACACCGGCAATACGATCTACTTCCTCGACGAGCCGACGACGGGGCTTCACTTCGAGGACATCAGTATGCTGATGACGATCGTCAATAGACTGGTGGATCGAGGCAATACCATCGTGATCATTGAGCACAATCTTGACGTGATCAAGACCGCTGACCATATCATAGACATAGGTCCCGAGGGGGGAAAGGATGGTGGACACATCATCTTTCAGGGGACACCTGAGGAAATGGTGCAGTGCTGTGACAGCCACACGGCAAAGTATCTGAGAGAGGAATTTAAGGCAGCTGGAAGAGACGTATGATGACGACAAGCGAGGAGCTCTTAGCGACGCTCAATGAGGAGCAACGTCAGGCTGTAGAGGATCTCACTCATGATAGTCTGGTGATTGCCGGAGCGGGCTCGGGCAAGACACGCGTCTTGACGACGAAGATAGCCTATATCTTGGCTGAGGGTAAGGCGGGTCCCTCAGAGGTGTTGGCGCTTACCTTTACGAATAAGGCTGCGAGAGAGATGCGCTCCCGTATCGCCACCATCGTGGGAGAGGATCTCTCGCGGATGATCCCTATGGGGACCTTCCACTCCATCTTTGCTCGCTGGCTCCGTGGTTACGGGAAGTATCTCGGATACGATAGCGACTATACTATCTACGACTCAGGTGACTCACGGACCTTGGTCAAGGTCATCATACGAGATATGAAGCTGGATGAGAAAGACTATCCCCCCAAGAAGGTCTACGGACTCATATCAGCTTGTAAGAATGATGGACTTACTCCCGGCAGTCTCTCGGATAGTGACCCAAGACTACGTCGGATGCCACGCTTTGAGGACGTCTACAAAGGCTATCTGAGCCGCTGCTTCAGGGCCAATGCGATGGACTTCGATGACCTTCTCATCAATATGCTCCGGCTGCTGAGGCAGCATCCGGAGGTGAGGGACGAGCTTCATAGGAGATTTCGATATATCCTCGTTGACGAGTATCAGGATACCAATTGGGTGCAAAATGAGATCGTTAAGCAACTGAAGGGACCTGATACGACCCTCACCGTCGTAGGAGATGATGCGCAGAGTATTTACTCCTTCCGTGGCGCTGTGATAGAGAATATCCTTAGCTTCAGCAATACATTCCCCGGAGCCGTGGTCTATAAGCTCCGGAAAAACTATCGCTCAACCTCCAATATCGTTGACATCGCCAATAGTCTGATCGAGAAAAATCACTTCCGCATCCCTAAGACGGTGGAGGCGATAGCCGGTCAGGGAGAGAAGCTTACCCTCTTTGATGCCTTTAGTGGTAAGACTGAGGCTGAGCGGGTCGCAGAGATGATCTCTTCCTCTCTCCGGCGTGGGAGAGCCCCTGAGGAGGTAGCCATACTCTATCGTACCAATGCTCAGAGTCGCCTATTTGAGGAGCAGTTGCGCAATTACTCTATCCCTTACAGGATCTATGGCGGGCTCTCCTTCTACGACCGGGCTGAGATCAAGGATGCCCTCGCATACCTCCGTCTGGTGATCAATGCCAGTGATGATGAGGCATTTCGAAGGGTCTATAATACCCCCAAGAGGGGTATCGGCGATGTGACCTTTTCCACCCTCTCCGATCTGGCTAATAGTCAGAGGAAGCCTCTGATGGAGGTGGCTGCAGACCCAGACCTGATGGCAGAGACTCTTAAGGCAGGACCGATCAAGCGGATCTCCGACTTTGTGGAGCTGATCAATCAGCTACGTGAGGCGGCAAACACCGGGATGACATTGGCGGAGTATATGAGCCATCTCATCCTCGCCACACGGTTGCCTGATATGTATAGCGATGATAGTGTGGAGTCACTGTCCAAGCTGGATAACCTCAATGAACTGGTCTCTGCGGTGCAGGAGTATGAGGATGCTCACTACGAGCTCTCTGACGATCCCGTAACCATCGAGGACTTTGTCCGTGATATGTCTCTCTACACAGATGCGGATCAGAAGGAGGACGGCACCCCCAGAGTTACCCTGATGACGATGCACGCCTCCAAGGGACTGGAGTATGAGGAGGTCTACTGTGTGGGGCTTGAGGATCAGCTGATCCCCAGTGACCGATATAGCGAGGAGAAAGACATCGAGGAGGAGCGTCGTCTCCTCTACGTTGCTATTACGCGAGCCAAGGAGAGGTGTATACTCTCCTACGCTCAGAGCCGTATGACCCATGGCCAGTTGGACTACCAGAGACCGAGCAGGTTCCTCCTTGACTTAGACCCACGATACCTTGAGGATCATACCGGACTGACCGACTATCTGCCACGCTCGTCAGCTCGAGTGGAGTCTCCGAGAGAGGTGAGACCCTCAGTGATGCCCTCATCTCCAGAGAAGTCGTCACCCCATATTGATCCCAGGCCCAGGCGTGTTCGTCGAGTGATACGGACGAAAGAGGAGGACAACGAGCCGCTGACCGACCGAGTGAGCGAGGCGGATCTCTGCAAGGGCGATCGAGTAGAGCATCCAACCTTTGGGGTGGGGCAGGTGGAGGGCTTCTCACAGAGTGTCTCCGGGACCAAGGTCCTTGTCACCTTTGACGATGGATCGAGGAAGCAGATGATCCTTAAGTTTGCCAAGCTACGCAAGATCTGATCGAGCTGCGACTTACTAACGACTTACCCTGATGAAGGACTTTTTCCGAGCATTTAGAAGGTTTCTCCCCAAGTACAAGTGGTATATCTTAGGTAACATAGCCTGCAATGCCATTGCACCGCTGCTAAACCTATTGGCATTCTCTCTCCTGATACCTATCCTGAGGGTTCTATTCGGGATAGACACCACCGCATACCACTTTGTGCCATGGAGCGAGCTCTCGCTCAGCACGCTGATGAGTGGGATCCAGAATAACTTCAATTATGCGGTGACGCAGATGATTGGCGCTTATGGTGTCTCTAAGTCTCTGCTGATCTTGGCGCTTTATCTTGTGGCGATCACACTGCTGAAGGTGTCAGTACAGTATGCTGCCTCATTCTTCATGATACCGGTCCAGACCGGTGTGGTGAGGGATATTCGAAATCAGCTCAATGAGAAAGTGCTGGGGCTCAACCTTGCTTTCTTCTCCGGTGAGCGCAAGGGCGATCTACTGGCTCGTATATCAGGAGATGTCAATGAGCTGCAGCACTCCTTGATCAGTTCGCTTGATATGATGATCAAGAATCCCCTTATCATCCTCGTCTCTCTGATCGCTATGCTGATCATCAGCCCCACGCTGACCCTTTTCGTGATGCTCTTGCTGCCTGTGGCCGGGCTTGTCATGGGGCGGATCGGCAAGAGGCTTAAGCGTGACTCCCTTGAGGGGCAGACGAAGTGGGGCTATCTGATCAGCCTCTTTGAGGAGACGCTGGGCGGACTTAGGGTGATTAAGGCCTTTCATGCTGAGAAGCCCATACAAGATCGGTTTGAGGGTCAAAACGAGGAGTTTAGGACCATCTCCAGGCATGTCGCCTCGAGACAGGCATTGGCCCATCCTGTGAGCGAATTCCTGGGGACGGTCACCATCGCCGTGGTGCTGTGGTTTGGTGGTACGCTCATTTTCCATAATAGCGTTGGCTTCGATGCCTCCACCTTCATCTACTACTTAGTGATCTTCTACAGCATCATCAATCCTGCGAAGGAGTTTTCCCGCGCCTCTTACGACATACGTAAGGGGATGGCATCCCTCGCCCGCATTGACGAAGTGCTCTCGGCAGTCAATCCGATCCAAGACCCTGAGCAGCCCCGGGCGATCCGCTTTGAGAGAGAGATCCGGTATGACCATGTCTCCTTCCGGTACAATAACTACGATGATCACTGGATCCTAAGAGATGTTGACCTCACCATTCCTAAGGGAAAGACGCTGGCGATCGTGGGGGAGAGTGGCTCCGGCAAGAGCACATTAGTGGATCTCCTGCCTCGCTTCTATGATGTGGACGAGGGCTCCATCCGGATCGATGATACGGACATCAGAGAGCTGAGAATGCACGACCTTAGGATGCTGATGGGTAATGTCAATCAAGAGGCGATCCTCTTCAATGACACCGTCCGGGCCAATGTCGCTTTTGGCAATGCGAATGCAACAGATGAGGAGATTGTGGCGGCCTGCAAGGTGGCCAATGCGGACGACTTTATCAGAGAGCTCTCCGAGGGATACGAGACCAATATCGGTGACCGTGGCAGCAAGCTATCAGGTGGTCAGAGACAGCGACTGAGCATCGCACGCGCTGTGCTCAAGGACCCGGACATCCTGATCCTCGATGAGGCAACGTCCGCTCTCGATACAGAGTCCGAGCGGCTGGTGCAGGAGGCACTGGAGCACCTGATGAGAGGACGCACCACCATCGTCATTGCACATCGTCTCTCCACGATTGTCAGTGCCGATCAGATTATCGTTCTGCACAAGGGAAGTATCGTTGAGCGAGGTACGCACGAGGAGCTGCTGGCTCAGGGGAGATACTACGCTCGCCTCGTCGCTATGCAGAAGCTCTAACCGACTGCCCCATGGCCAGTATTGCCGGTACTTAGCCCCTTGGCGGACTGAGTGCCGGCATCTTGTTTAAGGAGAAGTCAAGGTCCCCTCACTGCTCGCTCTTTGGTCAAGGAATCAATAATGGGTACCTTTGGTTATCCACTGAGTGTTGTCAACTCAAAATGATTATGATCATAAAGCAATGAAAGGGAAATCAACCGACTACATAACTCTACCAAGACTGGGCTTAGCCCTTGTGGCACTCTTGATTTTAGGAACTTCATGCACGCATAGAGAAACGGGAGATGATCTGCTTCAGCCGTATGAGTTGCGATACAAGGCAAGCTTCCGATCGGCAGCTCCTACTTGGCAGAAAAATGATCAGATGGGAGTCTTCTCCCTCTCTCATGGTGTGGTCTCGGATGACAATATCCTCTATACATCGAGTGCGGGGGATGGTGTTTTCTTCTCCACGTCACCGATCCATCGGTCGCCATCGTCCCCTCTTGAGATCATCGCATACTATCCGTATACGACTGAGGCTTCGCAGGGACAGATCCCGATGAACTATGCTGGTCAGGCACAAGGAAAGGCTCCGGACTACTTCTATGGGAAGCTCTCCGATGTCACTTGGACCCCGGAGCCGAAGGTTACTCTTAGTCGTATCAATGCTCTTCTGCAATTAGTTGTCACGGCATCGCCTGACTTTGGTGACCTATCGCATCTGACTGTTGAGGCTGCTGATGTCCCTCTCTCAGCTTGCTTTGATCTGGTGTCGGACCAATTTCAGTATCGGGGTGCAAAGGGTACACTTGACCTGGCGGTACGAGGTCATCGGGCTCAAGCCGTGGCTGCAGCTGTGGTGGTGCCCGGCGTCAACTATGGTGATTTGGTCGTGACCCTAAGTTATGGTGGGCGCTCTGTACGGTGGCGTCCCTCCCCTTTTGTGGGGAAGGCAGGCGAAGTGGCTACTTACCACCTGACCCTCTCCGGTAGCGGGAGTGGCCTCCATATTCTTGAGACCAAAGGGCCTGGCGAACTATCTCAAGAGGCTCCCGAAGGTCCTATAGTGCTGACGCCGGATGGGCTGAAGGGTGAGCGCTACGATCCGTATGATCCAAAGTATGGCGCTAAGCCTATTGACCCAAGTGCCGGAGTTGATCCCCTCCGACCCTCGCCTATAGAGCCATCTGTCAAGGATAGTGAAGGAGGCGGAGTGCCAATAGATCCAAGCGCCGGCATTGACCCTCTCGCTCCGGCAGACATGGATCCCTCGATCAAGGAGGGAGATAAACCCTCCAGTGGAGTGCCTATTGACCCAAGTGCGGGGAAGATCCTCCCTCTAAATCCCAGTGGTGACTTCACCGTCAAGGATCAGGACGGAGTACCTATTGACCCCTCCATTCCCGGGATTGATCCCACTGACCCGGATGAGTCCACGCCGGGAGTCGACCCTAATGACCCGTTCGGTAATGTCCGCCCCGGTGTGGTGGCGCAGTATCGAGAGGAGGCTGTGGTACGGAATGCCAGACTTCTGGATCATGCCCTGTTTGTTCGCCATATGGCCCCCGATGCATGGTTTGCTGATGGAGGTAGCGGCACGAGGCGAAATTATTCCATCCTCTTTGATACAAAGTATCATAGTCCAAGGTACGTTGCCTTTCCGATGTATCCGGCTGTAATAGGAAATACCGATCGGTCCAATAGGTGGGACTACGATCCTGAGCTCTCAAGATCCATTCAGCCTAACCTCTCTAGGTCTTATAAAACCCGTGGCTTGTCACGGGGACATATGCTGTCAAGCGGGTCGAGGACGGCCTCCAGACCTCTGAATGAGACCACCTTCTACTACTCCAATATGGTTCCTCAGAATCAGTCGCAGAATGCAGGCCAGTGGCAACAGTTGGAAGGAAAGGAGCGCAATTGGGCTCAGCAAATCTCCAAGTACGACACACTGTATGTAGTCTGCGGCCCGGTATATAGCAGGGAACCCCTACAGATGACCACAGACCGAGATGGGAAGCAGGTCCCGGTCCCGGATGCCACATACAAGGTCTTCCTTCGGCAGGAGAAGTCTACGGGCAACTGGTACAGCATCGGCTTCGTTATGCCTAATAGAGCTCTCCCCGGTACGAAGTATAGCGACTACTCTGTGACGGTCTCTGAGGTAGAACGACAGACAGGGCTCCAGTTCTTCACCCACCTCCCGAAGGATAAGGCAGTGGGGATAAAGTCGCAGAATGACCAGTCCCGCTGGAGGTAATCTCATTATGTCCCGAAACAGTACAAACGAATATACATATGTCACGTCACACGATCTATCACACGCTACTTGCTGCTGTGTGCTTGCTCTCACTTGGGCTCTCCTCCTGCTCTCGGGGACCGCAGTCCTGCTCAACAGGCTGTGCTCCCGATGATGTTGAGGATCCGTATCTTATACGGTCCGGTAACCTCCGCCTGACAGGTATTCTCAAGGGCAATGCCCTGCAGGCTGGCGCACGCTGGCACGATCGTGATGCCATTGGTGTCACAGCGCTTCTTGACAGCAAGGTACAGGTCTCTAATGTCAAGTATACCACAATGGCATCCCTCGGTGGTCACTTCGTCGCTGCCAAGTCGGGCATTCGTCTGCCGGAAGGTAAGAGTTATGAGTTGATTGCCTACTATCCATACACCGAGGAGCTTGCCGATGGGGAGTATCTCCCCTTGACAACTACCTCTGCTCTCTACCTCTCTCGCCCTGTGACGGGAGTGGCTGCCGATCAGACTGAGACAGTCTTGGAGTTCTATCCCGTCCTCTCGTCTCTCAAGATTAGCCTCTCGGGCGTTGATCTCTCCGGTGCGAGACTGGAGCTGATGGGGTTAGCCCTGTCTGGTATGGTCAGTGTGAGGGATGGCTCGGTGACCATCGGGGAGAAGAAGGGTAGCTCCACTGCGTCCATCACTACCGATGGACCACTCTCCGGGAGTGCTGATCTGCATCTCCTCCCGGGTCAGAGTCTCAAGGGGATGACCCTGCGGATCTTCACCCGTGAGTATGTCTTCACTTTTCCCATCACTCAGGAGATTATGCTCAAGAGTGGGATTCAGACTACCATAGAGCTGAAGCTGACGGATGGTGGTGATGCCACCTCCGACAAGATCACCACCTCGGAGGGCACCATCCTGCCGATGCAGGACGTGATCATTGACGCCGGCACCATATAAGTCGACTGAGTGTCACACAAAAGAGTTCTGACTGAGTATTTGCTATTACTGCCAATCATAGAAAAAGGTATATATGTTTAGACGAAAATTAGCAACGGCACTCTCGTTCATCCTTGCTGTCTCCGGAGTCTCTCCGCTCCTGGCGCAGGAGGAGTCTCTCGATCCGGTCATCATCGGACGGGTAGTGGAGAGCGAGGGCGGTGATCCGGTCGCCGGTGTACGTGTCCATCTGGAGCGGAGCGGTCTCTCGTGGATCACCTCTTCCGATGGGCGATTTAGATTTGTCGTCCCCTCTGCCGGTATGGAGTACTTGAGCCTGTCGGGGAGCGATATCCTTGATCAGAGGGTTGAGGTGACGATCTCCGACCATGGAGTCACGGACCTGGGAGATCTCCGGGTGCACGTGACTAAGATGGAGGCCGATCAGTCCCTTATCGGCATTGTCGATGCCTTAGAGGTGGGGGAGACGGGCAACGACCAGACGATTAGCCCCACGGTCGTCCTCTCCAATGACCTGTTTCTCAAGACTGCCGGCTTTCGCTTCTCTCAATTCCGCTACCGCAATAGAGGGTATGACAGCCGATATGAGCAGCGGTACATCAATGGTGTTGCCTTCAATGACTTAGTACGTGGGGTCTTCAATTACTCCTCCATCGGGGCCATCAATGACCTTACGAGAAATGGTAATGTGATCAATTATGTAGGGCCATCGGACTTCTCCTTTGGCGACCTGGGCGGATCACAAAATATCAATATGCGTCCCTCAAGCTACAGCCGAGGGGGAAAGCTCACACTTACCGGGACCAACCGCAATTATTACGCCCGGACGATGATAAGCTACAATACCGGCCTTATGGACAATGGCTGGGCCTTTACCGCTCTCCTCGGTGGTCGGTATGCCCACGAGGGAGTAGTAGAGGGCACTTTTTATAAAAATCTATCCTATGCTCTCGGAGCAGAGTACCAGTGGGATGAGGGGCGTCAGGCACTTAGTCTGATCACCTTTGGCTCACCGGTCCGTCGAGGTCAGCAGGGAGCCTCTGTTGATGAGGCGGTCCGTCTCGCAGGATGCTACAGCTATAATCCCAACTGGGGCTGGCAGAATGGCAAGAAGCGCAACTCTCGCATCGTCACTTCCTACGACCCCACTGCGATACTTACCTACGACTGGAAGCCCGATATGCTCACCAGCTGGACGACTGCGCTCGGGGTCCACTACAGTCACTACCAGAAGAGCTCCCTTGACTGGTTCAATGGTGCGGATCCTCGGCCTGATTACTACCGCTATCTGCCCTCTTACTTTACCGGAGCACCTGATGTGCAGGACTACTACCGCTACCTGTGGCAGTCGGGGCGCACCTCTCAGATTAACTGGGATCAGCTCTATCAGATCAATGAGCTGAATAATCGGACCGGTGATGGCTCGGCAGTTTATATGGTGCAGGGTCGTAACAACGACCTCTTCGAGGCTACTATTAACTCAACCCTAAGTAAGCAGATCACATCGACCCTCAAGGTGACCGGTGGGGTAGGGTATCGCTTCGGCCGGTCAAGACAGTACCAGACGGTCGAGGACCTGATGGGTGCTCAGTATGCCCGCGATGTGGATAAGTTTGCTGAGCGAGACTTCCCCGGTGATCACGACAGGATCCAGAATGACCTCAATCGTGCGGACAGGAGAGTCTATGAGGGAGATGTCTTTGGCTACGACTATGGCTACGACCTGCACTCTGCTGAGGCGTGGGTACAGAATAGCCACACCTGGGCCCACCTGGACCTCTACTATGGCGGTCGTATCTCCTATACGAATATGATCCGCGAGGGGTATATGCGCAATGGTCGCTATCCTGATAGCTCTTATGGCAGAGGGCGCACCTACGGCTTCGTTACCGGGGATGCTAAGGTCGGCTTTACGTATAAGTTTAACGGACACCATTTCCTCCTTGGTAATGCGGTCTACCAGTCACGCCCGCCATTAGTGTGGGATATGTACGTCAATCCTAACGTCACCGATATTACGGTCGATGACCTCAAGCCGGTCAGTGATGCCTCTGTAGACCTCAGCTACGTCTTCTCCACGCCTCGCGTGTCGGGTCGTCTGGGACTCTTCTACACCAAGTTCTGGGACGATATGCGCAAGATCGCCTACTACAATGATGTGGAGCGCACCTTCGTCTACCACACCCTCTACGATATGGAGAAGGTGCATCGTGGCATCGAGGCGGGTATCAATGTCAAGGCTACCGACGCACTCAGCCTCGACCTCGTCGGTACTGTCTCCCAGTACTTCTACGCCAATGACCCGATGGGGGTAATGAACTCGACCAACGGCAAGATCGAGAATCGCGAGGAGAGGGTCTATATGAAGAATCTGTACATCGGGGGTCGCCCGCAGATGGTTGGTACCTTTGGGATCAATTACTTCATCAATTACTGGTTCCTCAACCTTAATGTCAATGGCTTCGGCTACAACCATATCGACCCGGCACCCATCCGTCGTCTCGCCTCCAATTATACCGGAGTCCGACCTGAGGGCGTCCCGGGACATAATCCAGAGGAGTTCGCTGCCTTCAAGAGCATTACTACTCAGGAGAGATTCAAGGGTGGCTGCACCCTTGATCTAAGCATCGGAAAGATCATCTATCTCCCCGGTCGCCAGCGGATCAACCTCAATTTTTCCATCCAGAATCTCACCGATCGGAGGGATATCATTACCGGTGGGTACGAGCAGGGACGTATTAATCTGAAGTACCCAGAGCGCTTTGGCAATAAGCACTATTACATGCAGGGCATTAATCTCTTCTTCAATGCCGGCTACATCTTTTAATCACCAGACAATCCGAGATATACTACGATATGAAACAAGGACTAAAATTACTGGCACTCGCTGCAGCGGCAATCGTGACGATCTCGTCCTGTAGCGACCTGAAGTACGATGCACCGCTCCTCACTGAGCCTAAGGTGGAGGGTCTGACGCCCAATGTCACCATCGCTGAGCTCAAGAAGGAATACGCTGGCGTTGCTGATCGCACCTCTAAGGAGATAGAGTATGAGTATGTCCTCAAGGCGGTCGTCTCTGCCAACGACATCTCCGGAAATATCTATAAGCAGATCTACATCCAGGATGAGACCGGAGGCATAGCTGTGAGCATCGACCAGAATGCGATCGCCGGGACCTACCCCGTCGGTCAGGAGGTCTTCATTGACCTCCACGGCCTTGCGATCAGCATGTATGGCGGACAGCCGTCCATCGCTCATCCCACAGCTGAGAAGAATCGGATCCCCTTTGAGATCGTGAAGAAGAAGATGCTGCCCAATGGCTGGCCCAATGCCGACCTTGTGCAGCCTAAGACTGTCAAGATCTCTGACCTCTCCGATGACCTCGTAGGTCGTCTGATCCGCATCGATAATGTCTACTTTGAGCAGAAGGGTCAGCCCTTTGCCCCAGCACAGGAGACTGTCAATCGTCTCATTACCGATGGCAAGGGTGCATCGATCATTGTACGCAATAGTGGCTATGCCGACTTTGCTGCCGACAAGCTACCTGAGGGTACCGGCTCGATCGTTGCGGTCCTCTCCAAGTTTGGCAACGACTACCAGCTCTTCCTTCGCTCTCGTGAGGATGTGATCGGCTTCACTCCCGGCACGACCCCCTCTGATCCATCAGATAACGGTGGTAGCGATAAGCCGACAACCAAGACCGGAGGTGTGATCTTAGACGCCCCCTTCAGTAAGGTTCTCGCCCCCTTTGTGGAAGTGAGCGTCAAGGGAGACCAAGTCTGGGTGATCAGACATCAGACCAATAAGGATACCGGTGAGGTGTTCGACCACTTTGCCGTGATGAATGCTCACGATGGTAAAACCGGACATGCCAACGAGGACTGGCTTATCTCTCCGCTCATCGATCTGACCGGTGTCACCTCTGCGACCTTGACCTTCAAGCAGGCAATCAACTATGCCACTCCAGCTACGATCAAGGAGTGCCACCAGCTGCTCGTCTCCACCAACTACAAGTCCGGTGCTCCCTCTTCTGCCACCTGGACGCCCGTTGCCATTACGCTACCCGAGGGTAAGGACTGGAAGTTTATTGACACCACGGTTGATCTACCCAAGTCTGTCCTCGGTCAGGGGACCGTCCGCTTTGCCTTTAAGTACACCTCTCCTGATGGTCAGACCTCCTCGTGGGAGATCAAGGCGCTCAAGCTGAAGACTGTCGGTGGTGGCAAGGTGATCACCGAGGGCTCAGGCTCCACAATTGACTCCATGAAGACAAAGAACTATGATATCGCCAACTAAGTCAAAGCTCTCTCTCCTTGTGGGGACTCTCCTTCTCCTCACCCTTACCACCTCTTGTGGCTCTTCGCGTCACTCAAGTGACCGAACCGCTACGTCAGAGACCAAGTATGAGGCTTATGCGGTAGCCTTCTACAATGTGGAGAACCTCTTTGATGCTGAGGACGACACGGACAATAAGGGGGATGACGAGTTTCTCCCCTCAGGTCCCTACAATTGGACCCAAGCGAAGTATGAGAAAAAGCTCCACAACATAGCCTCAGTGATCGCCCAGCTGGGGCGTGAGGTGACCCCCGCCGGACCGGCTATCATCGGTCTTGCTGAGGTGGAGAATAAGCGGGTCTGCGATGACCTCGTTGCCCGTCCGGAGATTGCCGATATGGGACTGCAGGTGATTGATGTCCCCTCGCCTGATTGGCGAGGCATTGAGACCGCACTGCTCTATAACCCCAAGCTCTTCAAAGTGACCGACTACAAGGCCTACCGCTATCCTGAGATCGACTTCCGTCCCGGATATCGCACACGCGACCAGCTGCTTGTGAGCGGAATACTCGCCGGGGAGTCCTTCCACGTTCTGGTCTGCCACTGGCCCTCACGCTACGGAGGAAAGTCCTCCAGCATCTATCGTGAGACAGCCGCCAAGCTCTCCAAGCACATCGCAGACTCTCTCTATAACGACAACCCCAAGGCTAAGCTCATCATCATGGGGGACCTCAATGACGATCCGGTGGACAATAGTACCGCCAAGGTCTTGGGTGCCAAGCGTACTCCTGAGGAGGTCGGGGAGAGAGGATTCTTCAACGCCACCTGGGAGCCCTACGCTCAAGGCATAGGGACACTGACTTATCAAGGAAAGTGGAACCTCTTCGACCAAATGATCCTTACTGAGCCACTTTTAGACAACTCTCGGAAGTCTCTGAGCTTTTGGAGGGTGGAGATCTTCAATCGCTCCTTCCTCATCCGACAGGAGGGCAGCCGTAAGGGGACTCCACACCGTACCTTTGAGGGAAACACCTTCATCAATGGCTACAGCGACCACCTCCCTGTGATCACTTACCTGATCAAAGAACGGCAGTAGATAAAGACCTCTGTGAGCATTATAAGAGTGTATGCAGACGCATTGTCTGTGTACACTCTTTTTTTTCTTGGATCAAGTGTCATCACCCCCATCCCTCAGAGGTATTTCTATTACCGGTAGTAGTGCGCACTAATATCGGTATTAGAAAGAGGGCTGAGTCTAGTATGGTGGCCCTGCATGGCTCACCGACATCTTGGTCTCGGTGAGCTACTCTTTTCCTGACTATATGTAGCTAAAATCGTATATTTGTCTTACTAACCAGATACAGAAATTGCAGTATGAAACGAAATATAGAATGCCATGTGGAGGGAATGATGTGCGAGGGATGCGCGAAGCATGTTCGTGAGGCTCTCGAGGGGCTCTCAGGTGTAGAGTCTGCAGAGGTCTCTCTTGAGGATGGTCGCATCTCAATCAACTACGATGATGAACTGACCGATACTAAGGAGCTTGAGGCTACTGTGCGTGATGCGGGCTACACTTTGGTGCTGCCCGGTGAGGATCCTGAGACTCCCAAGGGTGCCACTGCTCACCCCACCGATGGGAGCGAGGTGTCACAGAAGCGACTCTTCACGGTGACGGGTATGCACTGTGCCGCCTGTGTCAGTGCCGTGCAGGAGCGGCTCCTCAAGACAAAGGGTGTGCGCGATGCAGAGGTCAATCTGATGGAGGGCCGGACACTCATCTCCTATGATGATCGAGAGACCTCTCCAGTCAAGCTACGGGAGGCTGTTCGGTCCATCGGCTACGATATGCTGATCGATGAGGACACAGAAGTACAGGACAGAGAGCTGATGAGCTCGCAAGAGAGTGCTCTTCGCCTCTTGCTCCGTAAGCTGGTCCTTACTGCCGTGCTTTCAGTCGTTGCCATGGGGCTGATGATGACCCACGAGAGCATCGGTCTCTCTCCTAAGCTCACCTATATTCTCTCCTTTGCCTTCGGAGCAATTATCTATATCTATGCTGCAGGGGATTACGTGCGTAGGGCGATGAAGCAGCTCACCAAGGGATCCTTTACCATGGACACCCTCATCGCTATTAGTACTACTGTCGCCTTTCTCTACAGCACCATCCGCTTCGTTTTTGTAGAGGAGCCGGCACAGGTCGGGCTGATGCGTACCTACTTCGATGTCATAGGGATGATCATGACCTTTATCCTCCTTGGTCGATACATTGAGGAGCGGGCCAAGAGACGGACCACTGACTCACTCCGCAAGCTGATGTCTCTCGCTCCACAAGAGGCTATGGTGAAGGTGGGAGAGAGCTTTGTTCGTCGCGATATAAAGGAACTGAGGGTAGGGGATGAGGTTATGCTCCGTAAGGGAGATCGGGTACCCGTGGACGGCATCCTCCTCTCAGAGGGCGCCTTTGACGAGAGCAGTATCACAGGCGAACCTATCCCTGTGGAGAAGGTGGCCGGAGATGAGGTTTTCTCAGGCTCTCTCTCTGTCGGTAGGGCTGCTATCCTCCGTGCCACCAAGGTGGGGCGTAAAACACTCCTCGGTAGGATCATTGCCACCGTCCGTCGGGCGCAGGCAAGTAAGGCACCCATTCAGCGTATTGCAGATAGGATTGCCTCAGTCTTTGTCCCAGCTGTGCTTGTCATCGCACTCCTTACCCTCTGCCTCTGGGGTCTCTGCTCTGACGCTCCCGAGCCGTGGCTCAAGGGACTGGATCACGCCATCAGTGTCCTGGTGATCGCCTGCCCTTGTGCCCTTGGGCTTGCTACCCCCACTGCCATCACCGTAGCTATGGGTAAGGCCTCTCGCAATGGTCTCCTGATCAAGGATGCTGTCGCTCTGGAGCAGCTGGGTAAGGTCACTGATGTCGTCCTCGATAAGACAGGTACTATCACCATCGGACAGCCCAAGGTGGTTGACGCCAAGTGGGCTACGGAGGACAACCACCTTCTGAAGTCGCTCTTGGTGCAGGCTGAGGAGAAGTCATCACATCCGCTTGCGAGTGCGATCGTCTCACGGTATGGGCACCGAGTGGAGGAGGACTTACCTGTGGAGGTAAGGGAGACTGCCGGGGGTGGGATCGCCTTCGATTATAAGGATAAGACCTATCGGGCAGGTCAGCGACGATTTGTCGGTGATCCTGATCTGTCAGAGGAGATGCAGCAGCTGGAGAGGCTCCATCCGGACAGCACCCTTATCTACTACACCTGCAATGGAGAGCTGCTCGCACTTCTTGTCCTCGAGGATAAGCTTCATCCTGAGACTGAGATTGCTCTTAGTCGCTTGAGAGAGCGGACCGGCGTAGAGCTACACCTCCTCTCGGGCGATACTCAGGCTCGGGTTGATGCCATAGCTGCTCCACTCGGCATTAAGAAGGCTCAGGGCGGTATGCTGCCCCTTGACAAGAAGAGCTATGTCGATGACCTGCGCAAGGATGGTAGGGTAGTTGCTATGGTGGGCGACGGGATCAATGACTCACCGGCACTCGCCTCCGCCGACCTGAGCATTGCTATGGGTAACGGAAGCGATATAGCGACGGACGTGGCTCAGGTGACAGCCCTTGGCAACTCTCCCTTTGCCATCGAGCGCGCCATCCATCTCTCCAAGTCGACCATTCGTATCATCTATGAAAACTTCATCTGGGCATCAATCTACAATATCGTTGCGATCCCGCTAGCTGCCGGACTATTCACCTCTGTGGTGATCGATCCGGCAGTGTCAGCCGCTGCGATGGCCTTCAGCTCTGTCTTAGTGGTGCTCAATTCGCTTCGCCTCCGCTCTGTGCGTCTGTGATCCCCCTTGTAGCCAAGGAGTTTCCCGAATAGCAGGACCTAATAAGGCTCTGTGTATCGCAGTTGCCTCAGTCCTTCACGAAAAGAAGAAGCAAAATCAGGGACGCAACACATTAGACTATTAATTGCTACTTTTGCACGAAAGTAAGCAACAGTAATCTCAGAGCAAGTAATAATGGCGAATCACCTCCTTATCGTTGAGTCTCCTGCTAAGTCGAAGACGATCGGCAAGTTTTTGGGCAAGGACTTTACCGTCCTGCCCAGCTATGGACACATCCGTGATCTCAAGAAAAAGGGTATGGGTGTGGATGTGGAGCAGAATTATGATCCACAGTACGAGATCTCCGATGATAAGAAAAGCGTGGTCTCAACCCTCCGCTCCGCTGCGAAGAAGGCAGATCACATCTGGCTCGCATCCGATGAGGACCGCGAGGGAGAGGCCATCGCTTGGCACCTCGCAGAGGTGCTGGGACTGAGTGAGAAGGAGAAGAATAGGATTGTCTTCCACGAGATTACCGAGTCTGCTATCCAGAATGCTCTCAAGAACCCTCGAGCCATTGACCTCAAGATGGTTGATGCTCAGCAGGCGCGTCGCGTCCTCGATCGCCTGGTCGGCTTTGAGCTCTCACCGATCCTCTGGAGGAAGGTTCGCCCCAGTCTCTCAGCCGGTCGAGTTCAGTCTGTGGCTGTGCGCATTATCGTGGAGCGAGAAAAGGAGATCCAGGACTTCGAGCCGGAGAGCTCTTTCCGCATACGAGGTCTCTTCGTCACTCCAGAGGGAGAGACCTTCAGCGCTGACCTCACCGACCGCCCCGGATCTGCTTCCGGTGCTCAAAAGGTCTTGGAGGATCTCATTGGGTCCACCTACACCATCAGCCAGGTGAGCGTCACTCCTGCAAAGCGGCAGCCGGCACCGCCTTTCACCACCTCCACACTCCAGCAAGAGGCGTCAAGGCGCTTAGGCTATCCTGTCGGGCTTACGATGAGTCTGGCGCAGAAGCTCTACGAGGCAGGGCACATCACCTACATGCGTACCGACTCCGTGCATCTCTCCACTTTCGCCATCGGGGCATCTGCCTCCGTCATTGAGAAGGAGTATGGCAAGGAGTATGTTCGGACGCGTAACTATGCAACTCACACCAAGGGCGCTCAGGAGGCGCACGAGGCCATTCGGCCGGTTCATCCGGAGGCGCCCTCAGCCGGAGCTACAGCCCAGGAGCGACGGCTCTACGATATGATCCGTAAGCGTACCCTTGCCACGCAGATGGCTGATGCCGAGCTGGAGCGCACCACCATGACTATTGATGCCTCAGGAGGACCCACCTTCCAGGCCAAGGGTGAGGTGATCACCTTCGACGGATTTCTTAAGGTCTACCTTGAGGGACGCGATGACGAAGATGACTCCGAGGAGTCACAGGACACTACTGCCCTGTTGCCACGGATGAAGGTCGGTGATAAGGTTTCGGCAGAGGATATTGAGGCTCGAGAGCGCTTCACCATGCAGCCTGCTCGCTACACCGAGGCCTCACTTGTTAAGAAGCTTGAGGAGCTCGGCATTGGTCGACCCTCCACCTACGCCCCCACCATCCAGACGATCCAGAAGAGAGGCTATGTCGATAAACGCACCCTCGAGGGTGTCGATAGGAGCTACCAAGTGCTTAAGCTGAGGGACGGCAAGATCACTAAGTCCACCGGCAAGGAGCGTATAGGGGCCTCTAAGGGTAAGCTCTGCCCCACCGACACAGGGTTAGTGGTTACCGAGTACCTTGTGGAGCACTTCCCCAAGGTTATGGACTACCACTTTACCGCAGAGGTGGAGGAGGAGTTTGACGCCATTGCCGAGGGGGAGAAGGAGTGGACCGAGGTGATTGACCACTTCTACCGGTTCTTCCACAGCAATGTGGAGGAGGTAATGAGTGAGAAGGAGGACCACAAGGTGGGCGAGCGTTACCTCGGTGACGACACCGAGACAGGTCTACCCATTTACTCCAAGATTGGTCGCTATGGACCAATGGTACAGCTGGGTAGGGCGGATAAGGATGGGGAGAAACCACGCTTTGCCTCCCTCCCTAAGGATCTCTCGATAGCTACCATCACGCTTGAGCAAGCGATGAAGCTCCTTAGGCTGCCCCGCGAGATAGGGGAGTATAAGGGCGAGGTGGTGACCGTGGATGTCGGTCGCTTTGGACCTTACGTACGCGTCGGCAAGTCTTTCTTCGTCAGTATTCCTCGCGATATAAGCCCCTACGAGATAGAGATGGATCAGGCCACTCCCCTAATACTTGAGAAGGAGGAGCGTGAGCGCAATAAGTACATCGCCGAGTATGGTGAAGGGACAGATAAGCTTGAGATCCTCAATGGTCGCTACGGTCCCTATATCAAGTATAAGAGGAAGAACTACAAGATCCCTAAGACTACTGACGCGAAGACTCTCACCGAAGAGCAGGCACGTGCAATCGTTGCCGAGATAGATAAGAATGGCGGACCATCCAAGCGTCGCACCTCCTCGGCTACCAAGTCACGCAAGACCTCGACTACCAAGACGAAGTCGGCTACCTCTAAGACCAAGAAATAGATGCAGAGACATAAATTATGAACGAAGAATACTATCTGCTCCTTGATACCTCCACTGAGGTCTGTTCTGTAGCTCTCGGAAGTCGGGAGGAGATCGTGGACTACGAGGAGTCCAGCGGATCCAATAAGCACGCTGAGCAACTTGCTGCGATGGCAAATCGTATGCTCAGTCATATCGACTACCGCAGGGACCTCCGAGGCGTAGGGGTCGCAGGTGGCCCCGGCAGCTACACCGGACTTCGCATAGGCGCCTCTTACGCCAAGGGTCTCTGCTGGTCTCTCGGCATACCACTCGTCTCCGTGATGACGACAGAGCTCCTTGCCATGACGCTCTTCGATATGGAGGATGAGCTTGACTACCCTAATGCACTCCTGATGCCGATGATTGACGCTCGTAGGATGGAGGTCTACACTGCCATCTACACAGGCAGCTATGGAACTGATTACTCCGGTGTCGTTGTCCCTCAGACCGACATCGCCGCCGTCGTCCTTACTGATGAGGATAGTCAGCTCAGGATTAGAGAGATCGTCGGTGACAAGCTACTCTATTACTTTGGCAATGGGGCGGAGAAGGCAAAGGCGCTCTTTGATGAGCTACTACCCGGCTCCCATCTCATCTATGACCTGCATCCTCGTGCCGATGCTATGCTCAGTCGTGTCATTGAGAGCATAGAGCGTGGAGAGACGGAGGATGTCGCCTACTGGGAGCCCTACTATCTCAAGGAGTATGAGGCAAAGAAAAGTGTCAATAAGGTACTCTCCCGTCTAATGCACCACGATTGATCTGCGAGGACATTCGCCGGCGAAGATAGAATGCTAAAAGCTTCGGGCTTGGTCACATCACTGAATGCGTGACTGAGCCCGAAGTTTTTCACCCTTCCACCTGATTGCTAATCACGTACCCAATCCGGAGGAGTCTGGGGGCGTCACCCCCTAGTCCCCTGCACTTTCTTGTTGGAGAGACTCCGGTCCGAGTGGATAAGACTGCAGTCCCGTAGGGTTGGCACTGCAGTCCCGTAGGGTTGGCACTACAGTCCCGTAGGGTTGGCACTGCAGTCCCATAGGGGTGAAACTCGGGGTGGTGACGTCTGGCTTGTAATGATCAGGCTAAAGTGGTATCATTGCACCCATATGGATATAATGGAATATGATCTCGGCGCTTCCGTATAGGGAATAGTCGGCCGTGGTCTAAGCGGGATAAAGCCGAACTCAAATAAAGAATAAGATAATGGGAACACTTAAAGACTTAGGAGAGAGTGGGATTATTCAGATGCTAAGGGCACTGACTCGGGAGCGTATGCCCGGCTTAGCGCTCGGCATAGGGGATGACTGCGCGATGTTTAGCTTCTACGACGATGCCTACTACTATCTTGTGTCGACGGATATGCTTATGGAGCGGGTCCACTTCAAGGTAGGGCAAATGACCCCGTACCAGCTTGGTCTGCGGTCTCTTGCTGTTAATCTGAGCGACATCGCTGCAATGGGTGGTACACCCATTGCGAGCTTTCTCTCCCTGGCGTTGCCTCCGCACCTGGATGAGAGCTGGATTAAGGGCTTCAGTGACGGGTATGCTTACCTGACCAACCTCCACCACACCGCCCTGCTGGGTGGTGACACGATGAGGAGTAATGGAGATATAGTGGTCAGTGTCACGATCCTCGGCAAGGTACTTAAGGGGGATGAGAAGATCCGAAGTGCCGCTCAGTCGGGTGATCTCATCGTGGTATCGGGCACGCTTGGTGACTCTTGCGCAGGACGACTGATCGCTGATGAGCGAAATAGGAGGATTGAGGCTCATGGTACCGAAGTGCAGACTCACCTCCTCCAGCGGTACTACGAGCCCTCTCCCCGACTGGCTCTGGGGCAGGCGCTCTCAAAGATCCCTGGGGTGCATGCTATGATGGATATCTCCGACGGACTTGTCTCCGACCTCCCCAAGATCCTGTCTCTGTCGCATGTCGATGCCACAATACAGCTGGATAAGCTGCCCATCTCCGAGGAGTTGGAGACAGAGTGCTCTATGCGTACCAAGTGGAGCAGCGAGACTATGGCCGTGACCGGCGGTGAGGATTATGAGCTGCTCTTCACGATATCTGAGGGCGACCTTGACCAGTTGCCCGAGCCGGACCGGAAGAGTGGCATCCCGCCCCTTACGGTCATAGGCAGGGTTGGCTCTATGCAGGGTGATGAGCCTGTGATCCACTGGGAGAGGAAAAAAAGGCATGTGACGAGGGACTTCCGCCCCTACAATCACTTCCGATAAGAAAAGCCCTTTACCCCCTTTCAGCGGAAAAAGATGAGTGTGCTCCTTACCCGGATGGGTGGGGAACACACTCGTTTTTTCCTCAGAAGGGAAGGCTTACAGCTGCTTGTCGATCAGACTGCGAAGTTCATCAAAGGAGCTTGCCCTTGCCACGATATCCCCCTGAGCATTGATCAGGAAGAGGGCGGGGAGGGAGCTAATGTTATACAGTCCGATGAGTGAGGAGTATACCCCATCGGTGTCTCTCACATTGTGCCATGGCTGCTGAGCTACTCTATTTTTCCACACATAGCTGTCTCCGTCAAAGCTGACCTGGTAGATCCTGAGACCACGCCCGGAGTAGGTCTGGTAGAGGCCATTGATCTGACTCTGATAAGCGACACTCCAGTCGGTGTCCATAGCGGTGAAGCTCAGCAGTGTCATATGATCCTTAGCTACTTCTGAGAGACGGACCTCCTTGCCATCGATGTCAGGAAGCGAGATGTCAAAGTAGCCGATGCGGCGAACCTCTGGCTGTGGTAGGGAGTCTATCCGAGCGATCTCCTGTGCGGCCTTCTCCTGCTGACGTACGACAGCTATCGAGCGGAGTGCAAGGTTGTAGAGATGGTCTCTCCGCTCACTCTCGGGATAGAAAGTGTCGTAGACATTAGCCACAGCGGCAAAGATGCGTGAGTCTTTCTTGTCGTAGATATTGAAAATAAGGTTCCCGTCGATCTGCTGAAAGAGGGCAAAGTAGGCAACAGGGGACTTCGGATCCTCAAAGATCACCTCCTGAGCCACATCCTTATAGCTCTGAAGAATGCTGTCCCTATGGTTGGCAAAGTCTGCATAGGAGATCTTGCCTGCATCGTACTTCTGAACCAGCTGCGACATGGCAACATTGGCATCCAGCTGTGCGAGCCAGACGTGCTTGATCTTCTCTGCCGGTATTGAGCCCTCAACGGTGTACCCTGTGGCAAAGCTCTGTGCATCGCTATTGATGGTTATCGTCTCAATGGAGTCGACGCTGAAGGGGATCACTTGCTTCTCCAGCCGGAGGCGGTAAAACTCCGGGTACTCAGGTGCCTCGCCACCCATCTTGTACTTCCCTCGCTCATCGAGTACGACAGAGTCGATTGGTTCGATGGCGGTCAGTCCCTGGTGCTCCAGGAAGAGTGTCTTCCCGACAGCACCTGTGATAGTCCCTTGGATCCTAAACTTGTTGCCCTCTCCGCTGCAGGAGGAGAGCATCACCAGTAGACCCATGGAGAGGGTCCCTATGAGAGAGGTAAATAAGGTCTTATGACTCATTATACTATAAGGTGTTAGATGGCTGGAAATAGTGTCTTTACAGTAAGTTGCTCACCACCGGCATCAACGTGGATGACAAGTACCCCCATACCCTCCAACATCTGCCGGTCGAGGATGGTGGATCGGGAGGTGATGGTCTTGGTGTAGACCTTTTGTCCCTGTAGTGTGTATATTGAGAGGTCAGCCCCGCCCTCTGCACGATCGGCAAGCTGCACCAATATCTGCTCCCTGCTTATGGGCGTGAGGGTAAAGAGGGGTTGACTCTTCTCTGTCCGGTCGGAGTCGGGATCCCCTATCAGCGGATCCATCCAGAGAGCGATGGTGCCACTCTTGAGTGTCCTCGGGCTCCATTTATTTCCCGACCGGGTCATCATCTGGCCGCCGGCTCCCCTGTATTGCTGGTGAAGTATGGAGACGCCCTTGGGAAGGGACCGGGTGGGTATCGCTAGTATCAGCTCGCCCCTGTCGGACAGCTCAAGGGGTTGATCAAAGGGGATAAAGACCTCTCGGTACTTGATTCGGTCGAGCTCTGAGTTAAGTGTACCGTGGATGATCTTGCTGAGATCTACCGGCAGGGTGAGTGCCGGTGTATCACCTCCGGTGTATACCTCAAGGGTCATTGTCTCCTTGCCGCTCAGCTCATTGGGCTTTACCTGAGACATATCCAGCATCACATAGGCTCCATAGAGGAGTGTGTGAGGCTTCAGGAGGTAGTGCTCACCGACCGCGTCAGCACTGCCGAGAATTTCCACAGCGCTGAGCTGAGTACCCCGTCCGGAGAGAGAGTCTCCCGTCAGAGCGGAGGAGACGTGAGTGATCCGCTTCGCTCGGCTTCGGGGGGACCCATAGGGGTCTCGACCATCGCAGGTGAGGACACCGGCACCCCCGGGAGAGAGCGCACGTACAATGCTCTGCGTTGCTTCGCGACTCTGTGCCCATACATTGGCAAGGGAGAAAAAGTAGTCCGCTGCCTTAGTTGAGCAAAAGGAACTACCGGCAGAGAGACCACCCATTACCCTCTTCTCTCTATCCATAAGAGGTGATCCCGATGAGCCGGCAGCTGTAGTCCCAACGTCCCAGGCAGTCACTTCGTAGTGCATATGGTCGCCGAAGTAGTGCCTCTCCGTCTCGCAAGTGACATTGACCTTGACGTCCTTATTGTAGTAGTTCACCCTCTTCGTCATAGCACGGGGGTGATGGATATTGATGTAGCTCCCCTGCGGATGGCTCTCTGCCGTCCATCCGAGGTAGTAGGGGCGGTAGCTCTCCGGGGGAATGTTATTGAGTCGTATCAGGCAGGCGTCGGTCGGCTTGTCAAATCCCACAACGACGGCACCACTTACCGACTGAGACATATCCGGCATCACCTCACCGCTACAGGAGGGGGACTCGTAATTAAAGATCGCCACAGTCCGCTCAGCCTGGTGCTCTATGTCCATATGTTTGAAGTTGACGGTCAGCACGTGAGCCGCTGTCAGGAGGTAGGGCGTGTTGTCTCCCTGAGTATTGCTGACCATTGTGCCACTGCCGATACCCACGCCATTGATGACTACGACCACCACAGCGCGCTTCATCTCATCAAGCCCCGGCATACAGACTACCTCCGGTGTACAGGAGAGTGAACTGCTGCCAAGACCGAAGTTAGAGCCAAAGACTGCCCGTGTGGAGAGGGGTCTTACGCCATGATTGACCTCACTCAGATGAAGTATCGGTTGCGTACCCGCTGGAGCTTGTAGCTCGATAACCACGTCATCCGACTCGATCGGTTGTGTCGCCAGAGTACCTGAGGGACTTACATTCTCAGCTCCAAAGCCGCCGAGGATCTTGCTTCCGTCATCAGTGTAGACGAAGAGCAGAGCACCCTCCGGGAGGCTCACCCGGTCAAAGAAAAAGCTCAGACTAAGTGCTCCGGGTGAGCTGATCCTGTACTGCCACACCTGTCGCCCGTCCCTCAGACCGGTGTGCTGACCCAATGAGAGGAGGTCAATGTCCGTCTCCTCCTTGTGTGCGAAGAGGTAGACCCGGAGAGCCTCCTTATCTGCAGCCTCCATGGCATGCAGAGCAGAGTCTCTGTCAAAAGTTCCAAGTCGGGACACCGGAAGGTGCAGCACACTCCTTGTCGTCTCCCCTCCGCCAATGCCGACCGGGCGGCTACCCGGTGTGGCAATCTGAGCCGAGCAAAGAGCCGAGACGAGGAGGGCTACTCCGACTAATATATAGGTACGTAGTCTCATATCGCTACAAAATTACCTATTTTTTAATCTTAATCCGATCTGTTGGGAGTTCAGCGGTCAATTCTTTTACCGATATTAGTGCGCTCTAATATCGGTAAAAGAATTCTCTAATATCGGTATTAGTCCGATCGCTCATGGCTATGACCTGTCGGGCTGTATATGAAGGGTTTCGCTCTTCCCCTCTCCGTAGGTGAGGATGAGTGTGAAAGGGACATTGCTGTGGACTGTGACTCGCGGTCTCTCCCCGGGTGTGCTACGCCGTGCGCAGTGGAGTTCGATGGATCCCTCGGGGCCAAAGGGATATCGGTCAATACCATGCGCCTCGAGCTGGCGGATGTCCCAGGTGATAGTCTCCTCCGGGTAGTCAGCCTCAATCCCGATGAGGTACTCGATCAGTAGGGCGATCGGTGCTAGTCCGCCCCAGCCGACAAAGTGATCCCGTGCCATAAATCCCGGCTCTATCTCCTCGGGTGCATAGTACTCGTAGAAGGTTCCTGTCCGTCTATAGACCTCAAGGACAGACACATAGTGACGCTTCGCAATCTTGTATGCCAGATCTCTGTAGCCTTGTCGCGAGAGACCCTTGATGACCATATAATTGGTCCCCGGCCAGACGCCTCCCTGCCAGTATCGACCATTGGGTCGGTACTTGGGATGATCAGCGGAGAGAGAGGGGATAGGGTGGGGGCGGGCAAATTCGCTCTCCTCGGAGAGGTGTGCGACGAGGCGATCCATACGAGGCTTGTCCAGCACGTCCGTCATCAGCGCCCAGTAGGCTCCGATCCCCTTTGCATCGCAGAGTGTGCCATCTCGATATTGGTCGTAGAGAAATCCGCTCTTCTCATCCCAGAGCTGAGTATTGACATAGTCCATAAGCGCCAGCGCCTCGGTCTCATAGTCCTCAATCTCCTGCCATCGCTCGATGTAGAAGCCCATCTCAAGGAGCTGGTAGGCGGTCATGATCTGCTGGAGATTGGTGTCGAGCCAGATCATATGTCCGTGAGAGTATATCGGGTTGTATCCCTCCGACACACGTGGCATATTGTCCATGCCGGTTCCCCAGCCACTGCTCCAGTAGGTGCCGTTGCGCCAGGTGCGATTGAGCCGAAGCCAGTCGTAATAGCCACAGAGCACCGGGTAGACGCGGTGAAGTCGCTCAAGGTCTCCATACTGATGGTAGTAGGTCATCTCGCACCAAGGGAGAAGGTTTGGACCGGTAGAGGTGGGGTCGTACCGCTCAAAGCAGTCAGCACCATCCGCCTTGATCTCCCTACAGATAAAGCCATCGGGGTGTTGCTTGGCGTAGAAATTGTCGAGAGTCCTCTGGAAGGGGAAGAATCGGGCGCCATAGCGGGCAAACATCAGGATGAAGCAGTCGTCCCACATAAAGAGATTTCCATTGTACGCTGTATCAATGTATGTGGCGACAAATCCCGATCCGGCATCGGGCTGACGGATATTATTGATCGCGATCTTCCAGGCATCCCAGTACATACGGATCTCTTCATCGTGCCCCTCCCAGTGTGGCAGAGGCAGGATTTCCCTTGCTTCGTCAAATGAGCGGGGGCGAGTGATCTCCGGCTTCATCGTCCGGAAGACATTGTCCGTCACGAAGACATTCTTGACATAAGTATTCTTGTAGGGCAGCTTGTAGATGGAGTCGTTGCCTGAGCTGATCTGCGATGAGGCAATGATGGAGGAGGCCGCAAGGGTCAGTAGGAGGAGTGGTAATCTATTTCTCATAAGCATCATAGGTGTGGTGTATTAGTGAGGTGACTGGTCGGACTATCCGCAGTGGTGCAGCGATGTATGCGACGGTACTCCTGAGGAGAGACCCCGAGGACAGAGCGGAATTGTCGGGAGAGATTCTTTGGGCTGACAAAGCCCATCTCATCGCTCAGCTCAGTGATCGGGCGGTCACCGGTGAGCAAGAGGTGCGCCAGCCTGTCTACCCGGTATTTCATAATGTACTTCTGGATCGTCTGGCGGGTAGCGCGCTTAAATCGCACCTCTAAGTGTCGTCTCGAGAGAGGCACTTGGGCCACGACATCCATAACCGACAGCGGTAGAGTGGCATGGTCGTGGATGAAGCGGATAGCCTTGGCTACCTCTCGGTCTCTGATGGAGAGGATGTTACTGGAGGTTCGCTCGGTGATCCGGATGGGGCGCACGACCACATCCTCCAAGCGATCACTTCGCCCTGATAGGTAATGGTCGATCTGCGTGGCCGCTTCGTACCCTCCTCGTACTATGTCAAGTGCTATGCTGGAGAGGGGCGGATCAGCCAGACCACAGATGGTCTGGTCGTCGTCCACACCAAGGATGGCCACGTCCTGAGGGATGCTGATACTCGAGACGCTACAGAGCTCGGATACACGGATCCCCTCATTGTCATCGCAGGCGAAGATCGCCGTCTCGGGCGGAAGACCCTCGAGGAATCGGATCAGATCCTCCTGGCGGAAGTCCCACACTTCGTCAATAGAGGTCTCTCTGTAGTCGGTGAGCTGGCTGCTTAGTCCCACCCTCTCTAAGTAGGACTTAAATCCGTAGTATCTCTCCTGAGACCAAAAGACATCTCGGTAGCCAATGAAAGCAAAGGAGGTGAACCCCTTCTGCACAAAGTACTCAGCTGCCATCTCACCGGTCCCCCGGTAGTCTCCCGTGACCGCTGAGAGTGAGGGGATAGGAACCTTGTAGTCCTGCGCCATAGCGAGGATGCCCGCCTCTCTGAAGCACTCAACCCGATCACCGGGATCAAAGCGCCCGATAATTGCATCGGCACCCCAGGCTTTGGCCCACTGGAGGACACCATCCAGACCGTGCTGACTCTTGTAGCTGGGTGGCATCCGGCATACGGCCCAGCGGTCATGCTCCTGAGCATAGGCTTGGATGCCGGCGAAGAGCTTGTAGGAGTAGGACTCTGTAAAGTCTGTCAGGAGGATCAGTCGTATCATATCACCTGTCAGATGGTTCAAGGAAGAGCATACTCTCAGGGATGGGCTGCCGTAGTAGACCCTTCCCTGTCAGCCCCACCTCGAGGGTCTGTCCCATATAGTCCTCGAAGTAGTCAATCCTCAGCCGATGCAGACCTGCCTCCAGAGCGACCACTCCCTCACGTAGGCGAGCGCTGTGACCTCCGTCATTATCTACCACCTTAGCTCCGTCAATGTAGAGCACAGAGCCATCATCTGAGTAGGTATAGAAGCGGTAGAGACCACGCTCGGGTATGCGGATGAGGGACTCGAAGATGTAGCCAAAGTGGTCCTCACGATCTGCTCCCTCAATAGAGGGGTAGGGCAGGGTCCCCTCCTTGACAAGTCTGGCGGTGGGGATCTGGTCAGTCTGCTTGATCGTCCCGGTATAGTAGCGGTACCTTACCCCGTGTGTCGCTGCATCGAGAGATAGTGCCGGCAGATAGTGGGCTGACTCCTCCTCGTCGGAGTCAAAGCCGGAGGGATAGTAGAAGGTGGCTTCTCTACCGCCCTCCGGGGTGGTTATCCAGCTGTCGAAGCGCTGCTGGCCCTCGTGCAGGACGATCAGGCGTCCACCTCTCGGGAGGTCTCCATAGGCGTCCAGACCACTCACCCGGCCATATCCGAGAGTGATCCCGTCTCGGATCGACAGTGCATCATTGGCATGGTCGTGTCCACAGAAGACACCCATTACGCCACCTAAGTCCAGTAGTGTGCTGAAGAGTCCGCTATTGAGCGTGGAGGAGGAGATGCCTTCGCTGATATGCCCTTTCCCTTGATCTTTTAGCATCTCGAACTCCGGTATGGGTATGTGGAAGAAGATCATTGATGGAATGCTCACCCTGCCGCTCTCGTCAAGGGTTTGGGTATGAGTCTTCCTAAGCCAGTCGATCTGATCGAAGTGGATGTGGTCGTAGTGGCTGACGAACTGGTCCCTGTAGTACTGTCCCGAGTCCAGGAGGTAGAGCAGTGCGGCGATCTCTCCACCGGTGGAGCTCTCTATGCGGATCTCTTGATTGCCCTTCCCCTCAATGCCCTCCGGTCCCCTAAGGCTGACGCAGTAGGGGGTCCCCTCGAGGAGATCATAGATAGAGTCCTTGGATAGTACCTCTGCGTCGTGGTTACCAAGGAGAACGCCGTAGGGCTGCTTCTCCTCCTCAAAGAACCGAGCGAGAGACCTCCAGCCCTCTACCGCAGGTCGCTCCGTGACTACATCACCGGTCAGCAGGACCAGGTCCGGTTGTTCTGAGCGGATCACCTCCCGAAGCACTTCGTAGGTGCGTGGGGTATTGGCGGAAGTGGGGTCGATGTGAAGATCGGTAAACTGAGCGATCCGAAACGTGCTGTCGGCTCTAAAGCGTAGCACCCCACGCTGATCTTGTGCCGATAGGGTGCTTAGGCTCAGGAGGAGTAGGACGATGGGTATAAGTAGTCGCTTCATGGCTTGATGGTCTCTTGAGTGCATCGCTCGGAGAGTCCGAGTAGGTGCATGACTTTATAGTAAATCTCGGTATTGTGGTATATGCCGGTGAAGTGGTCAGCCGACGGACCATAGAGGTAAATAGGTACAAGCACGCCACTATGTCCCCGGGTGGAGAAGATTCCCTCTACTTCGCCCTTCTCCTCGTCTCCTCCGAGGATGGTGAGTCCTCCGGTCTCGTGGTCTGCCGTGACGATGACGAGCGTTTCGCCATCGCCCTCCGCCCACTTCATGACTGTCCCTATGGCTCGGTCAAAGTCTGCCGTCTCCTGCATCAGCAGGTTGAGATCGTTGGTGTGTCCGTAGTCGTCCAGCTGGGATCCCTCAATCATCAGGAAGAAACCCTCCGGTGTCTGCTTCGCCAAGTGATCAAGGGCAAGGCGAGAGGCCTCAGAGAGTAGTTCGCCTCGCTCCAGTGGTACAGGTACGTCCTTCTCAGCATAGACACAGAGTTCGCGTCCGGACGGACTCTCCTCGCCTGCGGAGAAGTCCGTGAGGCTTCGGGTGACGCGATACCCTTTCTTCTCCATCTCGCAGAAAATATTGCGCCCATCAGGTCTGTCGGCAAAGACCTTTGCCCCTCCGCCCATAATGAGGTCACAATTGCTGTCGGGGAATTGCCCGATGATCTCATAGGGCGCCTCTCGCTCGGCGCTGTGGGCGAGGAAGGCAGCCGGGGTCGCATCGTAGAGACGGCAGGTGCTGATCACTCCGGTGCCGAGACCGGCGCTGTGGGCGTGATCAATGATGGTGGCATAGGGGCGATCAAGACTATCCACAGCGAGGGTGTGGTAGCGAGCCTTGTGTCCTGTACTCATCGCAGTGGCGGCTGCGGCGGAGTCGGTCACGAGCTTGTCGAGTGCTGTGGTGATGACCAGTCCGGTGGCCTGAGCGTTAGAGAGATTGATGTGTCCCTTATTGACAGTACGGAGGGCAGCAATGTGGGCTAGGCTCATACCATCGCCGATCATCAGGACGACGTTACGTACCTTCGTCCCTCCCACTGGGCGAACAGTTACGGTCTCGTAGGTGGAGGGTAGAGTGACAGTCTGACGGCTCGGCTCCTGTGCCGAAGCAGAGAGGCCTAAGAGCAGAAGGCTTATGAGGAGGTGTTTGGCTGTAGCTTTCATGGATTATTTGTGCTTGAGGGTGGGTGTGGTGTAGTCTGTCTGACCGCGTCGACGGTACTCTAAGCGAAGACCCTTGCCCTCGGCACCTTGCCAGTAGTGTAGGGTGAAGGGGTGGAGTCCGCGACTGAGTGCAATCTTGCCGGTTGCTGAGACGAAGGCATGCGAGCCGTCATTGAGGACGATCGGTCGGTCGTGTATCCGTAGGACGGATCCATCATCGGAAGTGAGCCGAAACTCGTAGACATCGGTCTCCGGCACCTGGATAAATCCTGTGAAAGTAAGCGCAAAAAGGTCCTCCCTGTCTCGCATCTCGATCGAGGGCTGCTCGCAGACACCACTCTGGATGATAGGGAGCGTGGTGATCTGATCCGTACTATCTACCGCCCCGGCGTGGAGCGTCCAGCTGGCACCATCGGCAACGGCGGAAACAACTTGCGCTTGGGCATACTCTGCTTTTGTGGCGATGAGTGTGGTCGTGGGAGATGGGTCTAGTCCGTCTTTCTCGGCATTAGCTCGGAGGGTTGCGCTGCGAGTGAGGGTGATGGGCGTACCGGTATACTCCTCTTTCTCCCCCTCATCAATCGTGTAGTAGATCCTTGTGCCTGGGGTTGCTGAGGCTAAGCTTACGCTTACTTGGTCGTGGAAGAGCGTGATGTCATCCGAGCTGTAGACGGGAGACACGAAGTCCTTGCGGGTCATACTGTAGGGCCTCTCCTCTACCACGAAGTCATCCACAGGTTTGTCGGAGAGTGTGAAGGCGAGTGTGCCACCCTCAGTGAGCTCCTTGATGGTGACGAAGAGGCGGTGAAGCTCCTTCCCATTTAGGCTGATGAAGCGGACATAAGGATACTCTGCTGGATCCTTGTCGGTGGTAATGGTGAGCTTGCCTTTCGGGAGCGTCAGAGTCACCTCTCGGAAGCGAGGGGTGGTGATCTGGAGCTCTCCACTCACCGGTGTCACCGGATAGAGACCGAGGGCGGTGAAGAGATACCAAGCGGACATCTGACCGCAGTCCTCATTGCCGCTAATACCCTCCGGGGTGTCGTCGTACAATTCATCCAGGATCTGACGCGTCAGCTCTTGTGTACGGGAGGGACGACCGAGGTAATTGTAAAGGAAGGAAAGATGATGGCTCGGCTCATTGCCGTGAGCATACTGCCCGATGAGCCCTGTGATGTCCTGGAGGTCTCCTGCCGGTGTGGTATCGCTAAAGAGATTGTCGAGGGCATCGAGCATCCTGCCAGCTCCACCATGGAGAGCGATCATTCCCTCCACATCGTGCATAGGAGCAAAGCGATACTGCCAGCCATTGGCCTCGGTGTAGTCTTTGCTTACCTCGTAGGGGTCAAAGTCGGCTCCCCACGATCCGTCCTCATGTCGTCCGCGGAAGAACTTGGTGCTGCCGTCAAAGAGGTGGGTGTAATTCTGAGCTCGCTGGTAGTAGGTGTCCGCAATCTCTGTCTCCCCGAGTGCCTCCGCCATTCGAGCTATGCACCAGTCATCGTACGCATACTCAAGGGTGCAGGAGACGGACTCGTTGTGCGTATTGGCGGGAATGAACCCCACTCGGGTGTAGGCATCGGAGCCTTTCTTATTAATGTTGGAGGACTTGATCATCGCCTTGAGCACCTCCAACGGATCAAGATCCCTAAGCTGTCCGCTGAGGTAGGCATCAGCCAGTACGGAGACGGCATGGTAGCCGATCATAGTGCGAGTCTCACCACTATAGAGCGGCCAGATGGGTAGCTCTCCTCCCTCGCTGTACATCTGCATCATAGATCGGCAGAGATCCGGTACTACCTCCGGGTAGAGCAGGGTAAGGAGGGGGTGCTCCGCACGGAAGGTGTCCCAGAGCGATAGGGTAGAGTAGCTCACGCCGGATGCCCGGTGGATCTCATCGTCCATACCCCGATAGCTTCCGTCGGCATCACTTATCCTATTGGGTGCGATGAGGGCGTGGTAAAGGGCGGTGTAGAGGCAAGTGAGGTCCTCCTTCTTCCCCTCTTTTACCTGGACTTTAGAGAGAAGAGAACTCCACTGCTTTTCTGTATCGGCTTGTACTTGATCGAAAGTCGCGCCACATCTTGAGAGTTCCGCATTGAGATTGGCCTCCGCAGCCTCCATAGAGGTCTGTGAGAGCCCGACAAAGATCTCCACTATGCCTTCATCGCCGGCATCCAGAGACAGTATGGCCCGTATGGAGTCGCCCCTTGCGATCAGTCCATCGACCTCTTCTCCATTAAGGAAAAGCTTGGCTTCTCGTATCGGACGGCTCAGGTGGGCGGCAAAGTAGACGTGCTGCCTAGGCACCCATCCATTGGTGATCGTGTAGCCCCTCAGTGTACTCTCTGAGGTTAGCTCCAGTCCGCTCTCCACGATCTCGTCCCCTTTGATATTGACTAAGTCGATCAGGAGAGATGCTTCCTCTGCTCCCTTTGGGTAAGTGTAGCGATGGACGCCCATAAGGGAGCTGGCAGTGAGCTCGGCCTGAATGCCGTTATCAAGCTCCACGCTGTAGTAGCCTGCATGTGCCTCTTCGCGGTCGTGGCTAAATCCCACCTTAGGTAACCGCTCCTCGTCAATGTGCTCAGTGTAGCGCTCGCTGTCGATGGTGGGGAGGAAGATCACATCTCCAAGGTCACTGCATCCGGTCCCGGAGAGATGGGTGTGGGCAAAGCCGTAGAGCGAGTCGTCATCGTAGTGATAACCTGCGCAGGCATCCCAGCCCTCCCAGCGAGTCTCCGGACTTAGTTGCACCATTCCCATCGGAGCAGTAGCTCCGGGGAACGTATGACCGTGAAACCCGGTCCCAATGAAGGGATCGACCAACTCGTAGAGCTTGTCCGGATCAGGGGTGATCAGTTCTTCTTTCGCACCCTTCCCACAAGAGTAGAGTAGTGGGAGAGTGAGGAGTAGTCCGAGCTGTATGGATAGTTTCATCTTCATATCTTGGAGTTCTTTTTCTTACATAACGTCATGATCGCCAGAGCCTCGGGCATCCCTGCGAAGTCCACAAAGTAGATCCCTCCGGGAAGTGACTTCCTCTCTTGGAGAAGACGGTAGGCGTAAGGATTGATCTCCTCCGCCACCTCCTCAGGAGTCGCATTACCAGTCCCGCTGAGGTAGGCGATCAGCCAGTGGTCGGGCATCACCTCAGCATAGTCTAGGACTTCGGTAAGAGCAACTTTCTTGTCACTCATATCAAAGGTGTCGCTGACGATATACTCATCCTCAACCAATAGATCTAATGTACCGCCACAGGGATTGACTAAGCGTGCCACAAAGGTGGTGTCGTCCTGAAATCCATCAAAGTAGGGCAAGCAGACATCCTCATTAATCCTTGTGCGGAGCAGGATGAGCAGTTTGCCGCGCACTTCCGAGACCTTGGTCTCTCGAGTAATCTGTCCTCTGTAGAGGAGCCGAGCTACTTCGGGTCTCTCCAGCGCACGCCGAAGAGATTGGCTGTATGCCTTCATTTCCTCCTGCGAGTGGCGCTCATCATCCTCCTTTCGGAGTGACAAGATAACGAATTCGTCCGGATGGGCGGTGAGAAATTGGGTAAAAAGTGGCAGAACCTCCCCGGTGAACTCAAGCTCAAGCGACTCCTCGCCATGATACAGATCCATATACCCGGACCCGTCGTACCTGTCGACGAGCCGGAGGTCAAAGGCACGGACACCGACCTCCAGCTGCTCCTCCAGCGTCAGGTCTTGGCACCGAAGCTGAGGTGAGGCGCTAAAGGCTACGGCATCATGCGTCCCCACGATCGCAAGGTCAATCAGTCTCGTCTCCGTCGCTCTTCCACAGCCTCCGACCATACCTAAGGTCAGCAGTAGTGTGAGGAGGGTAGGAGTCAGGCTGCCCTTCACTTGGGGCAAAATGATTGCATTTCTCATTGGTAAATATAGAAATACCATACAGCCGCCTAGTAGAGAGCTGATCTAACTCTCGGCTAGGCGGCTGAAAAATAAAAAGGTTAGGCTGACTTTAGACTCATCGATCCACAGCAGCTTCCACTTGCAGACGCAGACCTACGACCTTTCCCTCTTGGAGGTCAAAAAGCTTCTCACTTGACCTTAGCAGATAAGACTTAGGGGCCATAATAAATAGGGCCACGTCTCCGTTGTCAGAGAGGTTTACCATCTTCTTCTCATACCCCTTTATCTCTTTGATCTGACTAATCATTGACTTGCTTCCTGATCCAAGTAGGAAGATCGAGGAGGGAAATTTAGTTTCCGTCAAAAGTCGTTTGTTGAGAGCGTCCGGATCTCCACTCTCCTTCAGTGTGACGAGACCGAGGTTTACGTCATAGCTGAGTTGCTTTTCCCCGGTTGCCATAAGCTTCAGCCCGGCGGTCGTCAGGAAACAACCGGATCCGGATAGGGATGTCCCTTCAAACTTTTGAGTCCAGTCCTTAGCTAAGAGGAGATTTCCGCTCTTTGGGGAGCTTGGGTTAAATATCGGGAAGCACTTAACTGCATCCGAAATCACCGCGTTAGGAAAAAAAACTCGTCCATCCTTGCTGTATGGGCTAACGCCCATAAGCATATAGGCAGATACTTTTTCTCTTGGGAGAGAAACTAATTTTCTGCACACAGCTTCGTAGTCTGACTGAGAGCTCCCCAGAGTTTCGCCATCCTTATTGGTAACAACCAAGAGAGATATGGTACGATCCTTATTCCACTCCGGAGTTTTTGTCTCCTCTTTCGTGTCGGGGATCTGAGGCTCCGGCCGGGGACTTGGTGAGGGCTTTTGTCCCCCACAGCTGCTTAGAAATAGTAGGCAGCAGGCAGCCAAGGCAACCTTACTATTCCTAAACCTTCTATCAACTCCTATCATAATGTAAGGTCCATATACACGGAGGCGTGATCAGATATATCATAGCTGGTACCCTCGTGATTGATGCTAAAGGGATCAACCATTGGGGATCCACACTTGATATCAGGTGTGGTGAGTATGTAGTCTACCCAGTTATTTGCAGAGATAGCGAGCTTATTCCCAAAGAGACCGAGCGCGTAACTAACCGTGCCGGGGTCAGTATTGAAGTCGCCCATCATAATTATGGGGCGATTTGTCTCAAAGACCTCGCTTCTCTTGAGGATTTCAGAAAGTTGCTCTACTTGCCCTCCCATATGATCCAGGTGTGTACCTACTACACGGATCACTTTCCCGTTAGGGAGAAGGAGATCAGCCCAGAAAACACTCCGAGGATCAGATGATCCTGTAGGCATTGACAGCCTTCGGCAGTCCATCCGGATGATTGGATAGCGAGAAAGGATTCCATTCCCATAGAGTCCTGCACCTCTATTGAGCTCCGATCGGTCGTAAGACTTACAGAAGTAGTAGTGCATTCCCAAATGCCCAGCAAGCTCCGCCAGTGGGTTACGATCACCAAGAGCATCCGTGTAGACCTCAAGCTCGTTAATCACGCAGATGTCGGGCGATACTTTGTCAAAGGCATCAAAGAAGGGGTTCATCACATACTTGTGACCGAGAGTAGTCTCAACAGCCCCCTCGAATGATTTGACATTGTAGGTCATGACACGGATCGTCTGCGCATCTGTTGTCCACGACAGCCATTGGGCAGACAGGGCAAGAAGGAGTGCTAGAGCGATCCGTCCTGCTCGATTAGTAGCCAACATTTTGCTTCAGGTGCTTAGAGCCGTCAATGGCGGACTGAGGGATCGGGAAGACCTTATTCACAGCAGGGTTAAACTTACGTGCCGGCCAGACTTCGATCAGCTTCTTCTCGCCCTTGCCTGTTTTAGGATCGTATGTCTTCCCATAGTAATTGAGATCAAATCCGTGCAGGGGTTGCTCTAAGAGATCAAAGTCACCCCAGCGCATCAGATCAAGCCATCTCGGGGTCAGGAACTCAAACGCCAGCTCACAGCGGCGCTCCTGCTTGAGCTCCGACTTAGTCCCTTGAGAGTTAGCCGATAGCCCTGCACGTGTACGTATCTGATTGAGGATAGAGACTGCCTCAGCATTCCCCTCTCCCTTCGTCCAGATCAGAGCTTCTGCTTTCATAAGCAGGATATCAGCATATCTTAGAACTACCATTCCGAGAGTAGTACACATAAAATTACCATTATGGAAGAATTCCTTACCTGCATTGTCAGCTGTCCTATAGGGACTGATCCACTTTGTCAGGAGGATATTGGCAGGGGTGGACGGCTGGTGCTCGTCATCAATGGTTCGGATTTCCTTTCCTTGCTTATCCTTGGAGATCTCGGGCTCTCCCAACTTAAAGTCCAGATCCATAAATACTACTCTGTCACCGGGACCTGCAAAAGACGCTTGGCGACGCACATCCCCCTCCTCGTATGCATCGTAGAGCTCAGCTGTGGGGCAAAAGTATCCCCATGTATTGAACCTCCCGAAGCCTCCGTTCTGGAAACTCATACCATGCCACTTGGGTCCGGCTGGTGCTGTAGCTGATCCGAGGAATGAGAAGATGTACTCGGATGAGAAGTTATTCTTGGCAGTAAAGAGTGTAGAGAAGTCCGGGTACAGAGACCGCTTATCGGCTCCTGAGAGGTTGATGATCTTATTGCAGTACTCTATCACTTTGTCGTAATACTTCGCATCGAATTGGGATGCATATAGTGCTGCTCGGGCGGCAAGGCCCCATGCTGCTGCCTTCCACGGACGCCCGTATTGGTCATCAGATTGCTGGGAGAAGAGAGGTAGGTGTGCAGCCGCCTGATCCATATCCGAGATGATCAGATCGTAATTCTCAAGGACACTCTTGGGGCGCTCGGAGTCCATTTCTGATACCGGTGTCTTGTCAGTAATGATGGGGATCCCTCCATTGGGACCATCATCGCCGTGCCAGGGAGCCAGCCAGAGATAGGCCATTCCACGATAGAAGTAGGCGTTGCCAAGGACGTAGTCTCTTAGCTCTCCCTCTACATGGAGATTGTCTACAGCCTTGATCAACTCGTTGGCTGAGCTGATCACCTGATACATACGATCCCAGTTCTCATTCCAGTCACGACCGTTATTGGCGTCCATGGTGAAGTTCTTGATCTGAGCTGCTTCGGCTTGATTGCGACCGGTGATGCAGTTGTCAGATGCGTTCTCCATCCACATATAGCCACGACCTGTCGTTCCTTCCTCGCTCGTGAAGCGATTGAGTGCATCTACTGCGAGACGGAGGTTGTTTGGATCCTTGTAGAAGTCCTTATTTGTGTCTCCGTTGGCATATGGCTCGTGATTGAGGAAGTCGCTATCAGCACACGAGGTAATGAGTGATCCGCTGCCGATGAGTATCAGTCCGGCGCAGAGCCCGGAGAGTATGCTTTTTATATTGGGTGTCATAGTCGTATTCGTTCTTATTTGATCCATTATAATCAGAGACTGACATTAAGTCCCAAGGAAAAAGTGCGGGACAGTGGATAGCGTCCGGCATCCACTCCATATCTTCCTACCTCGGGATCAATGCCACTATACTTGGTAAAGGTTAGGAGGTTGGATCCATTGAGATAAAAACGTACCGTTGCCTGGGGCATAGATATAGCCTCCATCCAGACCTTGGGAAGCGTGTAGCCGAGGGTTACATTCTTTAGCCTCAGGTAGCTGCCGTCCTCGAGGAAGTAGCTGTTGGCACTCGAGTAGTTGCCATTGTCATCCTTTGCCACACCTATCCTCGGGATGCCGGAGTTGGGGTCAAAGTCGAAGGACTTCATCACGAGAGCATTCATATTGCCCTCCACTCCGCGACCCGTGAGAGTCATCTGCTTGTAGGCATTGTAGATCTGATTGCCCTGGATCCCCTGGAAGTCTATGGAGAGGTCCACTCCATTCCAGCCGAAGTTGGCTCCAAATGAGAAGGTGAACTTGGGCATATAAGAGCCGAAGTACTTATAGTCCTTCGTATTGATGACTCCATCATTATTCTGATCGACAAACTTGATGTCTCCCGCCTTGGCATTGGGCTGTATGGGAGATACAGCACCGGTCTCGGGATCCTTGTGGGTATAGGCTGCCACCTCTTCGTTGCTCTTAAAGATGCCGTCAGCCTCCTGTAGATAGAAGGATTGCCATGGCAGACCCACCTTGGAGCGGATGGGTGACATACCATTGACGACCAGGTTGTCCTGGATGTAGTCACGACTGCCGAGGTCGAGTACCTCTGAGTTGATGATACTCATATTGGCAAATCCGCCCCATGTGAAGTCCCCAGCGCGATCATTGTAATTAAGCTGAAACTCCCAGCCCTTATTCAAAACGGAACCTACATTACCCAGAGGCTCCTCCTCGACACCCATCGTGGAGACGATCGGTACTCGCTCGATGAGGTCCTTAGTGAGCTTGTGAAAGTAGTCTACCGTGAGTGAGAGTCTGTCAAAGAGACCCATATCAAGTCCCACTCCCCATGACTCCGTGGTCTCCCACCTGAGGTCCGTATTAGAGATACCCCTCTGGTAGTAACCGGTTACTGTATGGTTGTCTATGCCAAATACAGTCTGGCGTGCTTGTGCCATAGAGACGTTGTAGGCGTACGGATTTACGGTTGCCACGCTTCCTACCTGACCCCAGCTGGCGCGGATCTTAAGGAGATTGATGGCATCCATATCCTTCATAAAGTCCTCACTGGAGATCTTCCACGATCCGGAGACGGCAGGGAAGACTGCCGAGCGGTGGGATGGATCCAGCTTGGAGGAAAGATCGTTACGCACGGAGGCAGTAAAGAAGTATCTGTCGGCATAGGAGTAAGCAATGCGACCAAAGCCGGAGATCATAGACTCCTCTACGATGCCCTCAGTCGGCTTGACTGGGATCTTGGTGGCATTGGAGAGGATGATCTTATTGAGATCCTCACTGGGCAGCTCCGTCCCCTCGACCCAGTTGTCACGCCAGTTGTCATACTGCATAGTGTACCCCGCCATCGCGCTGATGTGGTGGTCGTCCCCAAAGACCCGTGCATATGTTGCAGTGGTCTCCCATATCCACCTATTGTGTAGGGAGTTGTAGATAGAGCGGGAGTTCTGCGAGCCACGACCTCCGACCTCTCTGACAGCCGGTGTGAAACCCTCATAGCGACCCCAGTCCTCACCGATAGAGAGACGACTGATGATGTCTAGTCCGTAGAGGGGCTTGATATTCAGTGAAGTGGTGGAGAAGAGGGTTGATGCTGGCTGATTTTCGTGGAGTCGGAATAGAGAGGCTACCGGGTTATTGATCATCCCATAGCCTGATATTCCCTGCTTAGCGTAGTAAGCCGGGATGGTACCACCCCACACCTTATTTCCCTTTGCATCGAGGACTTCCTTGCCATTCTCGTCCATCTCATAGATGGTGGCGGCTGTGGGGTAGAAGGTTGCGTCAGCGAGGATTCCCTCGTGACCATAATCATTGATGTTACCTCCCTGACCATTATCGTGAGTGAAATGGAGACTCTGAGAGAGCTTCAGCCACTTATTCACTGTGAAGTCTGCATTGAGTCGTGCTCCAAAGCCATCTGACCACGTATTCTTCAGGATGCCATCGTGGCGATCATACGATACTGAGAAGAGTGCGCTGAGTCTCTCGCTACCACCGCTGATCGAGGCGGCCACATGCTTCATGGAGCCGAGGCGGAAAATCTCATCCATCCAATTGGTACGATCAATCATCCCATAGGGATACCGGCTGACGTTAGCCACTGCGGGTAGAGCAGCGGCATCGCCATTCTCTACGACCTTATTCCACACCTTGATGTACTGACCTGCTGTGGTTACCTGAGGCTTCTTGGTGATCTGGTCAAAGCTATAGGAGCTGTTGATATCCACATGCAGGTTGCCCTCCTTGGCCTTCTTAGTGGTGACCACGATCACACCGCCGGATCCGACAGAGGCTCCATAGATGGCTGCGGAGGAGGCGTCCTTCAGAACAGTGATGTTCTCTACATCCTCAAGGTTGAAGGGAGCACCCGGTACACCATCCACGACATAGAGTACCTGATCCCCACCGCGAGACCCTTTGCCTCGGATATTGAGCTCAGCCCCTTTCATGGGGTTACCACCATTGTTTTGGATGGTGACACCGGGCATACGACCCTGAAGCATATTAGCCAGATTTGCCGGGCGAGACTTCAGGCTCTCATCAATATTCATAGTGGAGATCGAGGTAGAGAGGTCCTCCTTGCGGGAGGCTCCATACCCGATGACTACAAGCTCTTCTAGTGCCTGGGTGTCCTCCTGCAGCACAATCTTCAGATCACTGGTTGCTCCATTAACCTTTACCTGCTTGGGCTTGTACCCAATGAAGGAGAATGAAAGGGTTACCTGATCCGGAACCTTGATGGTAAAGTGTCCATTGAGGTCGGTGGTCGTGCCAAGTGTCGTACCTATCGCTTGGATAGTCACACCAATGAATGGCTCATCGACTGTCCCGTCTATAACGGTACCACTTACCGTGACCTCACTACTCTTCTGGGCCTTGGCCTCCATGGACATACCGAGAGACCCGGAGAGGAGAAGGGTCACTATGAGGTATGACAAGCTCGTTATGATACTATTGCGTTTCATTCTTTTTATGCTCACTATGTTACTTGGCGGCGTTCGCCTTCTTGTTGTTTTCTATGATCTCCCTGACAGCGATCTCGGGGTCATACTCATTGTACTCCGTTACCCGGGAGATCCACAGCTCTGCCATATGGAAGTACCGGTCACCGCCACCTGAGCCAAGTAAGCTGGTGAGATCGGTGCCATCGTAGCGGGAGGTAGGCTCCAGTCTGATGTAGCGAGTGCCTGCAGGCACGCTGAAGTACTCGCAATTGACTCTTACACCACTCTCCTTGGGCATATCGAAGGTAACAGAGATCGGTGCGGACCAGCTGTTCCCGTCCTTGCTGAAGGAGACTCTAGCGTCCTTGACAGAGTCACCCTCCTTCCCGGGGCGGGGTGCGTAGCCAAGGATCATATCCTGAGCCGTGACGCCGTTCTTGAGGTCGATGATGATGTTGTGGAGCTCGTTTACGTCCACCCAGCCATGCCAGTCGGAGTGGAAGTAGTTACCCAGATCTCCATCGGTAAGGTTCTCAATAGGGCCCTCAGACTCCTCCTGAGCATTTGTGCTGAGTTGATCGGCGCTCAGGGGGATATCCTTCCACGCCTTGGTGGTGTAAGTCATCGCCATATGCCGGCTGACGGCAGAGGTGGTCATAGATGCTGAGGCATCACCGGTACTACTATAGGAGGTTACGGTGAAGTCAATCGTCCCGGCACACTCGGCTAGGCCGGAGGCGACCACCGATCCCTGCTCGGGCTTACCACCGAGCAGTACTTTGTGATTTAGGATTGGGTCAAAGTAAGAAACCATCACTCCGATGCAGTCGCTGTTCTCTTTCTTACCTGACATAGCCCACGAGATGGTGACCTGACCGGGTCCCTCCGACTTAGCGGAGACCTTCTCCAGAGGTATGGCACTCTGTGGCTCGGAAAGCTCGTCCTTATTGGTGTCGCAGCTGATTGTCATCAGCCCTACAGCCAGTGAGAAGAGCAGGGTTTTTGTTCCTTTCATATCCTATATTGATTAAGTAAAATAAAGTTCGCTTCCTTAAGTATGTAGTGTTTTAGAAAATAAGCTACAATATCATACTGTATGAAATCGATCCAAAGGTAGTGGTTTGATGTGGCAAATCGAATGCATTTTGACGACATTAATGTTACAGTCTTTCTTTTACGCAATCCCTAATTTTGATGAGTGGGTTAAAGACTCTGTGTTAATATTCTGGTAATAAGATGAATGTGATGCTGTTTTAACGTCTCAATGGCGTAGGACGTTATTACGGAAAGTTGTCCTCTTTTTGCGTCAAGTCTTGTATGACGGTGTTTTAACCATACCACTACTTCCTCAGTTGGTGATCATCCGGAACCGCTATTTCGGGCGACCATTACGCCCCACACAATCAAGTACTACGCATTCATCTTTTGTGGTATCTTAGATAAGAACACAGATAGAGGAAGAAATGAATAACAAGAAGGAGGCGAAAAAGTCGGGAGAGACCCCTCGGAAGAGCCGGTAAGCGGGTCTGAAACAGAGGAGCTACAAAGAAAAGTTTAAACTAAAAGTCTAGTGCGAAATGGTGTGTGCTTGCGAGACTCTCGCTACACTAAGTAAGCGTCACAATGTACCGATTACAACCATTGCCAGCTGAATCAGTACCTTTGGTGTCACAACCCAAAACAAATCACAGAGCAGGTTATGAGTAAGAATATCAGCGATATTGAGCGTAAGCTTATCGAGAAAGAGCGTGAGTGTGAAGAACTCAAGATGAGGCTTCGAGAGTCACTGATCGAGTACGAGATCAAAAAAGCGTCCTTGGACTACCTGGCCTCCAAGTATCATATTGATCTAAAAAAGGACGGTTTAGACTAGTGGGCGAGAAGAAAGAGAAGAATATTAGCGGTCGTGCAATCGGCGTACATAAGTATTGCAAATATCTATGCGTCGCAGGAAAGGCTACTACAACAGGGTGAAGGCTCAGGCAGCTCATTGCACCGCAGAGGGCTGCGATGAGTCCACGAGAGCGAGCGCAGTACTCTCCTTATGCCGACGACAACAAGGGAAGCTGCCCAGGGCGGGTGTGACCATACTCCATAAGCTGTCAAATGAATACTTCCGTGACATCATCGCAGTGGGTTGAGATTGTTTGTATGCTTGTTGGTACCTAACCTATTCCGGGTGAGTAGACTCTCATGTCTTAATCCAATGACCGGTATACAGTCCTAGTAATACTTAATCAGCTGTGTACTTTTTCTGGAATCGCATACCCTCTGGAGTAATTCTTTTACCGATATTAGCGCACTCTAATACCGATAAAAGAATTCTCTAATATCGGTATTAGATAGAGGGGAGATCCTGGTCGCTCCGGAGGATGATTTCGTGGTGATGTGAAAGGTGGTGAGAGAAAAAAAGGTACATTTGTGACTGTAAGGTCACGCCTTGTAGATGGGTGTGGGCTTTGACGTTTAGATAAATTAATTGGTAACCAGATATATAATCAAACTATGGCAGTATCAGAAAGCTTAATCGCCTCTGCACGCGAGAGAGCCCGCAAGTGGCTCTCTGAGGACTATGATGAGGAGACTCGCCGTCAGGTGCAGCAACTCTTAGACGCTGAGGATCCCTCGGAGTTGGTCGATGCCTTCTACAGGGATCTGGAGTTTGGCACCGGGGGTATGCGGGGCATTATGGGTGCAGGGACCAATCGTATGAATAAATACAATATCGGTGCTGCCACTCAGGGTCTCTCCAATTACATGATCAAGGAGTTTGGCGAGGACGCTGATCTTAAAGTGGTCGTTGGCTATGACGGACGTCACAATAGTACGGCCTTTGCGCGTATCGTGGCAGATGTCTTTACCGCCAATGGCATCCGGGTATACCTCTTCAAGAGTCTTCGTCCTACGCCGATGATCTCCTATGCGATCCGTCACTTCGGCTGTCAGAGCGGAGGTATGGTGACCGCCTCACACAATCCGCGTGAGTATAATGGATTTAAGGTCTACTGGGAGGATGGTGCTCAGATCATTGCTCCTCACGACAAGATTATCATTGGTGAGGTCAATAAGATCCGCTCCGTATGTGACATCAAGTTTGAGGGACGAGAGGACCTGATCACACTCATTGATGAGAGCTTTGATGAGCAGTATATCAACGATCTTCTGACGACCCGCCTGACTCCTGAGGCGATCCAGGCTCACCACGACCTCTGCATCGTCTACACGCCGCTTCACGGCACCGGTAGTCAGATCAATGTCCGCGCCATGGAGGCTGCAGGATTTGACAACATCCATCCGGTCAAGGAGCAGATGGTTGTCGATGGGGACTTCCCTACAGTAGACTCTCCCAATCCGGAAAACCCTGAGGCGATGAAGATGGCACTCGACCTTGCTCGTAAGGTGGATGCCGATCTCGTCCTCGCCTCGGATCCCGATGCGGATCGCCTCGCTGTGGGGTGTAAGGATAATGAGGGGAAGTATGTCCTACTCACCGGTAACCAGACCTGCCTCCTCTATGCGTACTATGCGATCAAGCGGCATCAGGAGATTGGCGACCTTTCGGAGAGTGACTACCTCGTCAAGACCATCGTGACCACTGACCTGATCCGTAATGTTGCTGAGGCCGGTCACGTCGAGCTCTTCGACTGCTACACCGGCTTCAAGTGGATTGCCAGCGTGATGCGCCAAAACGAAGGTACCCGTCGCTACCTCGGTGGCGGTGAGGAGAGTATCGGCTACCTCTGGGAGGACTTTGTCCGCGACAAGGACTCTGTCTCGGCTTGTATCATCATGGGTGAGATCTTTGCCTGGGCTCTGGAGCAGGGCATGACTCTCTATCAGCTTCTCGATAAGATCTACCTTGAGCATGGCTACTCCATCGAGAAGACCATCAGTGTGGTACGCCCCGGTGTGACCGGTGCTCAGGAGATCGAGGATATGATGAAAAACTTCCGTCACCACCCTCTCAAGGAGCTTGCAGGTGAGCAGGTGACCGAGGTTCTGGACTACTCCACGCTTGAGGGCAGAGATCAGGTGAGCGGCGAGACCTATACCCTCGACTTCCCCACCACTTCCAACGTCCTTCAGTTCTTTACCGCCAGTGGCACCAAGCTCTCTGTCCGTCCCTCGGGTACGGAGCCGAAGATCAAGTTTTACATGGAGGTGCATGCCTCCCCTAAGGACCCGGCTCAATTGGCTGAGGCACGTCGCTCCTGCGATGAGCGTGTAGAGGCGATCCGTAAGCAGCTCGATATCTGAGTAATTAGATCAAGTTAATATTATAGTCAAGGGATGGGAGAGCGGTATGGAGCTGTCTCTCCCACCCCTTTCTGTATGACGGATGAAAGTCTGTATTGCTGAGAAACCCTCCGTTGCTCGCTCCATTGCTGCTGTCCTAGGTGCCGGCGAGGCACACGACGGCTATATGGAGGGCAATGGGTATAGAGTCACCTGGACCTTTGGTCACCTCTGTGAGCTGAAGGAGCCGGCGGAGTATGCCACACGGTGGCAGCGGTGGAGTCTTGTCCATCTGCCGATAGTGCCGGAGCGCTTCGGGATCAAGCTTAAGGAGGACAGCGGCATCAAGCACCAGTTTGACGTCATCCGCAGACTGGTATCGGAGGCCGATGAGGTGATCAACTGTGGTGATGCCGGTCAGGAGGGAGAGCTGATCCAGCGCTGGGTACTTCAGCTGGCAGACTGCAGGGTCCCGATCCGGCGTCTCTGGCTCTCCTCTATGACTGAGGAGGCTATCCGAGAGGGCTTCGATCACCTGCACGACTCTGCCGAGTATGAGCGACTTTACTATGCCGGCATGACGCGAGCGATCGGAGACTGGCTCCTTGGGATCAATGCGACTCGCCTCTATACCCTTAAGTATCGGTCGGGAGACTCTCGCCGCCTACTCTCTGTGGGACGTGTGCAGACGCCTACTTTGGCCCTCATCGTCGAGAGGGCGGAGGAGATAGAGCACTTTGTCCCCGAGCCCTATTGGGAGATCAAGACGATCTACAGAGAGACCGCCTTTGCTACCACCGCAGGGCGATATAGCACGGTCGATAAGGCGCAGAAGATATTGGATAAGATCACGGGTAAGCCCTTCTCTGTCACAAAGGTGACGAAGAAGAAGGGGAAAGAGGCTCCTCCGCATCTCTTTGACCTTACCTCTCTCCAGATCGAGGCGAATAAGAAACTGGGACTCTCAGCCGATGAGACTCTCAGTACGATCCAGGTACTCTATGAGCGAAAGTTGGTTACCTATCCACGTGTAGATACCACGTATATTACTGAGGATGTCTATGCCAAGTGTCCTGAGATCCTTAATAACCTCTATCAGAGGTATCAAGTACTAAGAGACCTTATTGCCCCGCTGGGACACAAGAAGCTACGTAAGCTAAAAAGTGTCGTCGACAATAGTAAGGTGACAGACCACCATGCGATCATACCGACCGGTGAGGGTGGGGTGTTTACCGGCAACGAGGAGCAACAGATCTACGACCTCATCTCAAGACGATTCCTCGCTGCCTTTTATCCCGACATGCAGTATGAGCAGACGACGGTCCAAGGAGCAGTCGAGGGCGTACGCTTTCGTGCCGGCGGGCGAGTAATTACCGACCCTGGGTGGCAGGCGGTGGTGAAGCCCGATGAGGATAAGGAGGATAAGGAGTCTCAGGATGAAGAGCCGACGACTGCTGTGATGCCCTCTTTTGTTGAGGGGGAGCAGGGACCACACCGACCGGAGCTGCTGGAGAAGCAGACCCGCCCACCCAGAGCCTACACTGAGGCAACCCTCCTCAGGGCTATGGAGACTGCCGGTAAACTGGTGGAGAGTGAGGAGATGAAGGAGGCGCTGAAGCAAAATGGCATCGGCCGCCCATCCACTCGTGCTGCCATCATTGAGACGCTCCTCAGTCGCGGATATATCCGCAAGCAGCGTAAGACCTTGCTCCCGACTCCGGTTGGGCGGGAGCTGATCCATATCATCCGGGACGATATGCTCAAGAGTGTGGAGCTGACTGGTCAGTGGGAGAGGAAGCTACGCCAGATAGAGAGTGGCGAGTATGATGCTCGGCAGTTCATCTCCGACCTTACTCAGAAGGTTACCCGGATGGTCACTGAGGTGATCCGGGATCCTCGCACCATGAGTGCTCTGATCGAGGAGGAGAAAACCGCTGTGTCGGAGAAAGGAGAGGAAAGGGAAAAGAAGAAACGGCAACGCCGCTCCTCATCTCAGTCTCGTAAGCCGGCAGATGCTCCTCTCGGCGAGGGAGACCTCTGCCCAAAGTGTCGTAAGGGACATCTGCTTCGTGGGCGGACAGCCCTTGGTTGCTCAAGGTATGCGGAGGGGTGTGACTACCGACTTCCCCTTCCCGAGGAGTGACTCTAGACCAAGCCGTACTCTACCTCTGTACAAACGCGCTCGATCATAGCGTCCCGTCCATAAGGGTCGTAGTCAGCCTTTAGAGAAGCGCCAAAGAACTTGGCAAACATATTCCAAAATCCTGCTGCAAAGCCACCGAGAAAAGAGTCGATCAGCTCGTAAGACGTGCTATTTGTCTCCCTCGTGATGAGCTTAAGTAGGAGCTTACCCTGGCGGAGAGTGAGCTTTTTCATCTCCGGCTTATATTGCTCGTAGAGCTCCTTCTGCATCCGCTTGAGGTGTGCCTCGCGAGCCTTATCATTTGGCAGCGTCTGGAGGTACTCATACGTCTCCATCATTGTCTCGCTCACCATCTTGGCGTAGGGGAGGGTGATCTTGACGTCTCTCACGAGACGATTATAAGCCCTGCGCTCCTCGGGTGTGGCATACTTCATCTCCCGATAGATAGAGACCGGACCTAGATCCACGGTCGGAAGAGTCTCGCCGTACTCCGTCCGGACCGGTACCAAGAATCCCTGCACCTTTTTCCCCTCCTTTGAGATCTGCTTCAGCTCCTCTCGGAGAGACTCCTGAGCCTCTCCCAGCGCTGAGGTCAGCACCAGGGTGAGGAGTGATAGGAGGACCCGATAGGCGGCACGAAGCCTAAGAGGATGCACAAGTAAATAGTTCATAGTCATTAAGTCGAGGACGTGTGGTACGCCCCCTTATGTACGGCACAAATATACGCAAAAAGCCCCCTCTTGATTCGCTCAAAGGCTGATTATAAGGGAGATTTAGGAAAATGGAGAAAGTATAGTCTTTTTTACAATATCAGGAGTGTCCCCGCCATCACCGCCATACCTGAGATCACGCCGAGTATAGCTTGGTGGTGCTTCCCATACCGCTCTGCTGCAGGGAGCAGCTCGTCGAGGGAGATGTAGATCATCACGCCGGCGATGACCGCATTAGTGGTATGGAGTAGGGCGGGTGTCAGGTAGGGCTGTAGGAAGAGGTATCCCACCAGTGCACCGACCGGCTCAGCCAGTCCGGAGAGGACACCTAGGAGCAGCGCTCGTGAGCGGCTCCCGGTGGCGTAGTAGATCAGGACCGAGACAGAGATGCCCTCAGGGATATTGTGGATCATGATTGCCAGCATGATCGGCAGGGCGGTAGTGGGGGAGGATAGCGCGGAGAGGAAGGTGACCATTCCCTCAGGGAAGTTGTGCAGCGTGATGATGAGGCCGCTCATCAGCCCGATCCTCCTCAGCCCCTCCAGAGAGTGATCCTCTCCGGCCCGCATCTCCTCCACCCCATGGATCTCATGAGGATTTTCCGTCTCAGGGATTGCTAAGTCAATCAGCAGTGTTGCCACTATGCCGCCAAAAAATGCCAGCACCGCATATAGCTCCCCTATGGGTCCCCACGTCTCCACGAGAGAGACCCGCGCCTGAGACAGCAGCTCCACAAAGGAGATATAGATCATCACCCCGGCGGAGAGTCCCAGTCCAATGCAGAGGAGCGCCTTATTGGTTCGCTTGGAGAGAACTGCGATCACGGCACCGATGCCGGTGGAGAGCCCTGCCAACAGGGTCATCATCAGGGCGATGGTAAAATTGCCTTCCATAAATAATCAGTGGTGTATCAGTGTCATCGTCAGTCCCATAACGAGCAGTCCCATGAGGATCCCAAGGAGAGAGGCATGGCGCCTGTCGTAGCTGTAGGAGGTGGGGATCAGCTCGTCGAATGAGACGTAGACCATAATGCCGGCAATAAGGGCGAGCATTAGCCCGAGGAAGAGAGGCGACTCCATTGGTCCGGATAGGAAAGCTCCGAGGACAGCCCCGATAAGCTCCATCACACCCGAGAGAAGGCAGACCAGTAGCGCCCTCATACGCCCATATCCGGCATAGTATATAGGTATGGCGATCGAGAGCCCTATCGGGATATTGTGCATACCGACGGCCAGCATGACAGGGATCCCCTCCATGGGTGCCTCCGTCGCTGTCAGGTAGAGTATCATCCCCTCGGGTATGTTGTGTATTGAGATGGCAACCGCTGCTACCAGTGCGGAGATGAGGAGGGAGCGCTTCTCCTCAGTATCCTCCTTCATCATCCTCCCATCGCCGTGATGGGTATGGTGCGCGCTCCCGGGCAATAGTCTGTCAAGTAGAGCCATAGCTGCCATCCCGCCGGCGAAGCCCCCGAGAGCCAAGAGGTGCCCCCGCTCTCCATAGAGCGAGGCCAACTCCTCGCACGCCTCAGGGAGTAGACCCTGTAAAGCCAAGAATAGGAGGATGCCCCCTGCGAGCCCCATCCCTAAAGCGAGGAGCCGATCCTCGTGGGAGCCCCTTCTGCCGATGAGTGCCAAGGCGCCACCGAGGGGTGTCGCCATACCGGCTCCCAGGGTCAGCAGCAGTGCGTAGAGGTCAATGCTCATAGATCAGTATCTGAATTTCGATGTCGGGAGGGTATATGTGTCGGAGCCGGATACCCCCTCGTCAGCCTTCATTGACAGAGTGTCCTTGAGCCTGTCAAGCCCGATCCTATGCGACCCCTTGAGCAGCCATACACTCTCATCCGGCACCTCTATCACCTCCAGAAACGACCGAAGCCCCTCGATGTCTCGGAAGGCCATTGTCTCCGGTGAGGCGAGCCGGTAGAAGGTTTCGCCCACATAGAGCGTTGTGATCTCCGGCTCACCCTCCATCAGTCTCATAATCTCCAGATGCTCCTCGTCCGAGGCATCGCCCAGCTCCAGCATATCACCGAGGATGGCAAATTTTGCCGGCTCCGGTGCGGTAAAGAGATTTTCAATGGCTGCTCGCATTGAGGATGGATTGGCATTGTAGGCATCCATGATCAGCGATATGTGGCGCGGAAGCCTGACCACCTGAGAGCGGTCATTGGTCGGCGTGTAGGACTCGATCGCATTGGCAATCGTCGGCATGGTGAGCCCAAAGGTCACTCCGACAGCAAAGGCTGCGAGGACGTTGTGGTAATTGTATCGCCCCACGAGATGGGTAGCGATATCCTGCTCGCCAAGGCTGCAGCTGATCCGGAGGGAGAGGTAGGGCTGCTCCCTTAGGATCGTTGCCTTGAAGTCCGGCTCCCTGTCGTATGAACCGTCTGCGAGACCATAGGTCACCTGAGCCTTGTCGGACCACCGCTCGCGCAGGAGTGGGTCATCGAGATTGAGGAAAACGACTCCCCCGCTCTCGTAGGCTTTCTCAGCGAGGATGCTCTTCTCTCTCAGCGTCCCCTCCAGTGAGCCAAAGCCCTCGAGGTGCGCCTTCCCGATACCAGTGATCAGGGCGTGGGTCGGGCGTGCAATGTCAGCGAGTGGAGCCATCTCGCCCGGGTGATTGATCCCGATCTCCACCACCGCTATCTCGTGCTCGTCATTGAGGCGTAGGAGTGTGAGCGGCATACCGAGGTGGTTGTTGAAGTTGCCCTCCGTGTAGAGGACCTTGTACCTCTGAGAGAGGACGACAGCGCAGAGCTCCTTCGTTGTTGTCTTGCCGTTGCTCCCGGTTATGGCGATGAGGGGGATCTTGAAGCTCTGCCGGTGTCTCTTGGCAAGCTGCTGCAGAGCGAGGAGTGTGTCCTCGGTGTAGATGCAGCGCTCGTCCCGCTCGGCGAGAGAGGGCTCTGAGACCAGTGCCACCGCCGCGCCCCGCTCCAGTGCAGCCTCTGCAAAGGTATTTCCGTCCACACGCTCACCGGGGAGGGCGACAAAGAAATCCCCCTGCTCTACCTGCCTGGAGTCGGTGCAGATAGACGGGTGCTCCAAGAAGACCTTGTAGAGCGACTCTATATCTTGATTATTCATATCCTTTTATCTCTAATTCTTGACAAAATTAGTCTAAAAGAGGTCCCCCCGCAAGTATAGCTCCTATTTCCTCAAGAATGACGCATTTGAGTTTCTCGGCTAAGCAAACCGGACCCATAGGGGTCCTCTACCGGCTAGCCTCTCGTGAGATAACGCTCCTCGGCAAAGGCACCCGAAAGGGATTCTTCGTTTTCCACTCTTCACAATGAGTTGAATGCCTTCTGCAGAGCTAAAATGCGTCTCCGCCCGGAGCCTTCTCCCCACGGGACTGCAGTGTCACGCCTACGGGACTGCAGTGCCACCCCTACGGGACTGCAGTGCCACGCCCACGGGACTGCAGTGCCACGCCTACGGGACTGCAGTGCCATCCCCACGGGACTGCAGCCTCTCTCACAAGAGAGAAGGATCGCCCGGCTGCGTGGCACCTCGGCAGGGGTGTTTTCTTCTTAGTTGTAAAGCTCAAATGCGTCACCTCTGCCTATTCCCTTACCATATGTTGGGGTGTGTTACGAGAGTTCGCCACGGTCGGCGATCCTGAGGAGGTCGCCAAAGACACCGAGCGCAGTCACCTCGGCGCCAGCTCCCGCTCCACGGATGACGAAGGGGAGGTCGCCATAGCTTTCGGTGTAGATCTCGAAGCAGGAGTCCGCACCACTGACCGAGCCGAGGGCGCTCTCGGCAGGAAGGCTTCTGAGACCGCAAGAGAGTCGGGCAGCATCGGTGCCGTCCCCGATAGTCAGCTCTCCGACATATCTTAGCACTTCCCCTTGAGAGGTGCTCGAGAGACTCTCGAAGTAGGACTGCGCCTCGTCCAGCCGCTTCATAAAGTCATCTGCTGAGCAGTCCCTGAGAGACGATGGAACCAAATTCTCCACCTCTATGTCTGACATCTCTGCCGCGATGCCCACCTCACGTGCGAGGATAAGGAGCTTTCGTGCCACATCAAGACCATTGAGGTCCTGTCGTGGGTCCGGCTCGGAGTAGCCGAGAGTGACTGCAGAGCGTATCGCCTCCGCATAGGAGGTGCTGTCGCTGAGTGAGGAGAGGATGTAGCCGAGGGTGCCACTGAAGAGGCCCCTGATGCGGGTGATGCGGTCGCCGGAGAGGTGCAGGAGCCGGAGGTTGTCGATCAGGGGCAGTCCGGCTCCCACATTGGTCTCATACCTATACGTCCGCCGGTGATCCCGCAAGATCTCACGCAGCCGGAGGTAGTCGGAGTAGGGACCGGTATTTGAGATCTTATTGGAGGAGACGAGGTCATAGCCCTGCTCGGCGAGGTCGCAGTAGCGAGCAGCGATGGCAGGCGAGGCGGTGTTGTCGATGACGACTACATTCTCTAAGTAATTCTCGTCCGCATAGCGGATGATCTCGCGGATCGGGTCGTCGGAGGCGGGGGCGGCAACCTTTCGCTCCCTCCAGTCGGTGCCGATGCCCTCCTTGTCGAGGAGAAGCTGCCGGCTACTGGCGATGGCGAAAAGGCGGAGGTCGACGGCTTTGTCGGAGAGGATCCGTGCCCGCTCCTCGGTCACCCGGTCGAGGAAGGCGCCCCCGACTGTGCCATGACCGATGCAGGCGATATGGATCCGCTTGGCGTGGGCAAACATCTCCCCGTGGATCACATTGAGTGCCTTCGGTACCTCTTCGTCACGGACGAGGAGGAAGAGGGTGTCACCGGTGACGGCATTATTGACCAGTAGGGGTGTGATGCCGTTTCGGATAAGGGCGGAGTAGGGATGGTCAAATCCGGAGAGGCTGACCCCGATGAGGGCAATGACGGAGAGCCCCTTCGTTGCCTCGATCGTGGGGCGATGGACGTCTCGCTCAAACTCTCTTCTTAGTGCCGCCACGGCGTGGTCCGCATCGCTCTCCGCCACAACGAAGCCGACGCCACGCTCCGTCGATCCCTGGGAGATGATCCCGGTGCTGATGCCCTCGTCCCTGAGGACGGAGAATATCCTGGCATCAAAGCCGGGGAGCCCCTTCATCTCGTGCCGCTCAAAGTGGATCAGAGCCTTGCCTGAGAGGGCAGCGATGGCTCTCGCCTGCTCGGAGGATGGGAGGAGATGGACGAGCGTTCCCTCCTGGTGACACCCCTCGGGGCTAAAGGAGTCGAGTATGCGGAGTGGGATCTGCTTGGCAGCAAGAGGGTCGATCGTCTTGTAGTGGAGGATCTCTGCGCCCAGCTGGGAGAGCTCAGCAGCCTCGGTGTAGGAGAGCTCGGGGATCTTGTGCGCTGAGAGGACGATGTCGGGGTGAGCGGAGTAGATGCCGTCGATATTGCTGTAGTTGTCGAGCTGAGAGGCATCGAGGAAGTTAGCGAGGAGAGCAGCTGTGTAGTTGCTTCCATTTCTTCCGAGGGTTGTCCGCACCCCCTCGTTGCTTCGGGCGATGAAGCCGGTCACGATCGGGAGGGTGTCGGTGGGGAGGTGGGCAAAGTAGCTGCGCGTCTTTTCCTCCGACTCCTTGAACTCCACATTTGCCTCGCCATAGGAGTCGTCGGTGACGATGAGGTCGCCGGCGTCGATCGGTAGGGCGTGAGGTAAGAGACGGGCAATGTGGTGGGCGGAGAAGAGCTCCCCAAAGGAGAGGACCTCATCCAGTGTCTTGGCACTGCACTCTCCAAGGAGTTCGATCCCCTCGAGGAGCCTGGTAAGTCGATCTGAGAGTCCTTCGGTCCCCTCTCCTTGGTCAGCAAGGAGCCGGTGAAGGCTCTCCCGCCAGGGCTTCCCGGCTTCGGCAAGGTGAGCGAGCTCAAGGAGGCGATCGGTAGTCTTGCCTCGAGCGGAGACGACGACTAAGGGCGGAGTGTCGTCAGCCTCGGCAATTTCTTGGATGATATTGAGAGAGAGACGGAGTGGCTCTCCATTAGCGAGGGACTTGCCCCCAAACTTTAGTACACGCATACTATACTATTGTCTTACTTGGATTAGGAGAAGAAAGGACTCATGATCCGGCAGAGCTGGTCATACTCGATGAGGAAGGCATCGTGACCATGGTCGGAGACGATGGTGTGGAGCTCTGCGTGCTCCTTGCCGAAGTGCTTGAGTCCCTCGACAGTCTCTTGAGCAATGAGGTAGGGGAAAAGTCGGTCGCTGTCAATGGCGACGAGGTGGATGTCTGAGGCGATCCGTGACAGCTCTTCCTCGCTCTCTGCTGCATGGATCGTGGAGGTGAGGAAGGTCATCACTCTGTAGGCGCTCAGGCTGAAGCGCCCCTCCAGTGTACGACCATGGTAGTCGAGCCAGTCAATCACCTTGGGGAGTCCACTGTCCTCCACCTTTTTTCCCTCAAAGCGTCCGATGAGGGACTTCGGTGTGCGGTAGGTGAGCATGGCGTGGACCCGCGCATCGTGGATGGGGCGGTCGGAGTGCTCCAGGATCAGTCGCTGTACTTCGGTCTGAGCAAGGAGCCAGTCGGAGGCCTTGTAGTCCGTGGCGATGGGGAAGAGAAGGTCCGCCAGCGTGGGCTCGAGGGTGGCGATCTGCCAAGCGAGACCACCACCGAGACTGGGTCCGATGAGTGCGTAGAGGTGATCGACACGGAGCTCCCTCAGCACGAGCAGCCAGAGGCGAGCCACGTCCTTCACATTGAGTAGACGGGGATCATCCAGTGGAGCAGAACCGGCATATTCATTTCCTGGGATGTCGATCGAGAGGATGGTGTAGTGGGCAGTGCCGATCGTCTGTCCGGGTCCGATGAGCTTTGCCCACCAGCCCTCCGGACCGGAGACAGCGGAGTTGCCGGTAAGGGCGTGACAGACAAGCACGATGGGAGCACTGCCGAGGGAGGGTCCCTCCACTTGGTAGGTGAGGGTGATGGAGGGGATACTCTCGCCTCGCCAATTGGTGAAGTCCGAGAGGGTTACTTGTCCGAGCATATCTGATCGAGTGCGCTTTGTAGATCCTTTTTTAGGTCCTCTATGCTCTCCAGACCGATGGAGAGGCGTATGAGATCGTCTGAGATGCCGGCCTGGCTGAGCTCGTCCTCGGTCATCTGGCTGTGGGTAGTGCCGGCTGGGTGGGTGATGAGGGACTTGCTGTCACCGAGATTGGCAACGAGGGTGAAAAGTTGAGTACTCTCGGTCACCCTGCGAGCTGCGTGGTACCCGCCCTTGGGTGCAAAGGTGAGGATCCCGCCACCAAAACCATGAAGCGAAGTGGTGCAGAGATCATTCTGCTCGTGGGAGGGAAGAGCGGGGTAGCGGACCCAGGCGACCTTTGGATTTGCCTCAAGCCACTCAGCCAGCTCACGAGTGCGATCACTGATGGCGTGTGCCCTCAGGTTAAGCGTCTCCAGCCCCTTGATCATCTCGTAGGCGTTGAGGGGGCTGAGCCCGGTGCCGAGATCCCTAAGGCCGATGGCTCGAAGTGCCGTGATGAGTGCCTGGGAGCCGAAGGTCTCCGTGAAGGAGATGTTATTATAGGTGGGGCAGGGCTCAGAGAGCTCAGGGAAGCGACCGCTGCCCCAGTCGTACCGACCGGAGTCAATGATCGCCCCGCCGAGTGTCGTGCCATTACCGCAGACGATCTTGGTGAGAGCGGAGGTGAGGACATCGGCTCCCTCGCTGATGGCGTGGCTGATCCCTTCGGTGAGGGTGATGTCAGCCACGAGGGGCAGTCCATGGTGGTGAGCGACCTCAGATACCGCAGGGATATTGGTGATCGTGAGCCGTGGGTTGCTGAGCGTCTCGCAGAAGACAAGCTTCGTACTCTCGGTGATGGCAGCCTCCACTTCTTCCACATTATTAATGTCTACAAAGGTGGTGGTGATGCCGAAGCGGGGGAGAGTAGACTCCAGTAGGTTGAAGGTCCCGCCGTAGATGCTATTGGAGGCGACAACGTGGTCCCCGGATCGGAGCAGGGTGAGGAAGAGTGTGCTGTGGGCACTCTGTCCGGTGGCGGTAACTACTGTGCCGACACCGCCCTCGTAAGCAGCGAGCCGCCTCTCGAGGACATCCACGGTGGGGCTGCCGAGACGGGAGTAGAGGAAGCCCTCCTTGCGGAGTGCAAAAATGTCAATAGCCTCCTGCGAGTCAGTGAAGGCGTATGCGGTCGAGGCTACCAACGGGACGGACACCGCATGGTGACCCGTGGCAAGAGGATCGTAGCCGTAGTGAAGTGCAATAGTCTCCGGAGAGTACTTAGGCTGGATAGTGTGTGACATAATGATAGGGTGTAGTGTATGTGATGATAAAAGTGAAGCGAAACCTAACTGAGCTGTTGGCTCGTCGGTTTCGCCTCGTGTGTATGAATGTTGACTTTTGAAATTGTTATGAGATCAATTGTGGACACGACAGAGCCGACGAGTGTACGCTGTACATTCGCATCATCATCAGGGGCAGCATGCTGCTTGGGGATATGATATAGCTCTTTTGTCTCATAACACTTGACTTAACAGTGCGACAAAGTTACGAAAATACTTTTATGTAGCAAATTTATTTGCGTCTTATTTTTAATACGGAATAAAATTATATTGTTTAGCTGATTTTCGGAATATGTTTGTATTGTCTTTGAGGGGGGTAATGTCTTGCTCAAGGTAGAGAAAAATGAGTTACCTTTGGGTGCTGGTAATATAACTCACGAAATAACACCCTATGTTTACCTCAATAACCGTAGCTGAGAAGATTGCTAAGCTCCTTTTGGATGCTCATGCAGTGTCGCTTAATCCTGAGCACCCTTACACCTGGGCCTCTGGCTGGCATAGTCCCATCTACTGTGATAATAGAGTGACGCTCTCCTCAACGGAGATCCGGACACAGATTGCCGATGCGCTTGTGGATCTGATTAAGGCGAAATTCCCTCAGGTCACTGCAGTCTCAGGCGTTGCCACGGGTGGCATTCCACAAGCGGCTCTTGTCGCTGATCGCATGCGATTGCCGCTCTCCTATATCCGCGCAAAGGCTAAGGATCATGGTATGCAAAATCAGATAGAGGGGGCTATTGATAAGGATGCCAAGGTGGTGGTTATCGAGGATCTTATCTCTACAGGCGGTAGTAGCCTCGCAGCAGCGAAGGCGCTACAGGCAGCCGGGTATGAGGTGCTCGGACTGGTCGCCACCTACTCTCATGGCTTTGCCGTTGCAGAGGAGGCCTTTGCTGAGGCTTCTATCCCGATGTTCACCCTCAGTGACTACGATCATGTGGTTGCAGAGGCGGAGAGGAGAAGATTTATCCACAGTGATCAGGTGGAGACCCTCAAGGAGTGGCGAAAGGATCCGGCTAACTGGGGTAAGTGATAGACTTAGAATAGAAGATAGATATGCAGGTAATCAATAGCAGACCATTTACCATCAAGAAGGATATAGACACCGTGTTTGATCTGGCTGGGGAGCCTGAGTCAGCTCGTCACTTCTTGAGCAAGGTGGGAGACAAGCCGATGTTTAAGGATGTCTCCGTGGCAGATGATGCCATCAGTGCCAAGCTTCCTCTCGTAGGTGACATTACCCTCCGTCGCCATCGTATGGAGAAGCCCTCTCTCGTCAGCTACAAGGCTGAGGGTGCCCCTGTACCGGTGGAGCTGGTGCTCAACTTCCAGCCCGAGGGTGACAATACCCAGGCTCAAGTCTCTCTCGAAGTAGAGGCTCCCTCCTTCGTTGCCGGCATGGTGAAGACCAAGATCCAGCCCCTGTTGGACAAGATGGCCGATAGTCTCGAACACTTGGACGTGGATCGCTTCCTTGGGAAGAAGTAAGTCAGTAGTACCTTACAGCCTATTCACTATAGCCACAACTCTGATACTGGCTGTGAGCGTGCTCTCTTGCGGACATCTCAGCTCAGACACTCAGATACCGGATACGTTGCCGGACCTTCCTGTAGCGTACACCATTGACCTTATGTCCGCTGAGGGGAGGTCCATTGCTTCCCCCCAGACTGCTATCCTTATCCGCACTCGTCGACAGCAGAGTGATCTGCTTGGTGTGGGAGGGCTGATAGTTTGCCACGGACTTCCGGGTGAGGTGGAGGGCGGAGGCTATGCGGCCTACGATGCCCAGTGCCCCCTCTGCTATCCCACAGTAGGGATAGTCATACCGGATCAGACACCGGCTGAGGAGACGCTGATGTCTGCTACCTGCGACCACTGCTTAGCCGTCTACGATCTCTCACTCGGTGTGGGACAGCAGATCCTCAGGGAGCTACCGCCGGCTGTGCTAAAGCGCTATCCGACCCTGCTTAGGGGGAGAAACTTGCTGATTGGCAACTAAGATGAAGAAGAGATCACGATGAAAGGTCTGCTGGTGAAGCGGGTGAAAAAGGCAATTACTGACGATAAACTGAGGTAGACCATGACTGAGAAACAGAAGACTCAGTGGGTGCTTAGGCTTTGGCGCCGACTGGGGAGGATCCCCCTTAGGAGACTATACAAGCTGTCTGATTTCTTGGCTTGGGTGGTCAGGGATGTAGTCCGGTATCGTAGGGATGTAGTTGATCATAATCTTGAGATTGCCTTCCCAGAGCTTACTAAGGAGGAGAGACGAAAAATTGCGAAGGACTTCTACAGCTACTTCTGCGACTTGATACTGGAGGCTCCGAGGATGATGACTTGGTCAGAGGAGGAGATGAAGGAGCACATCACCTTTGAGGGCATAGAGCAGATCTTGGAGGATGCAGCTGGTGGACGCAATTTCACTCTGTACATCGGGCACTATGGTCAGTGGGAATGGATCCCGTCCATAGCTCTCTGGCTCCCAGGGGTCACTTGCGCTCAGATCTACTCTCAGCTCCACGACCCGGTCTCTGACAAGGTCATCCTCGCCAATCGGCAAGCTCATGGCAGTAAGTCGGTCGAGATGAGGGATACGCTGCGGTATGTGCTCTCAGCAAGACAGTCAGGAAAGCCCTTCGGGGTGGGGTATGTGGCTGACCAGTCTCCTTCATCAGACAAGCTTCATCACTACATCGACTTCTTTGGTCGGCAGGTGCCTACGCACGTCGGGGCAGAGAAGATCACCAGGAGGCTGGACCTGAGTGCTTACTTCCTCGATATGCATCGCGAGCGAAGGGGCTACTGGCAGGTGAAAGTCGTCCCGATGCCCTATGACAAGGAGGACAACCCGGATAACTTTTCTCTCACGCAGCAGTTTTACGTCCTCTTAGAGGAGATGATCAGGAGGGAGCCAGCTTATTATCTATGGAGTCATAAGCGCTTCAAGTACGAAAAACGCTGAAATGACGAAAGGAAAAAGCAGGACGCAAAGCACTAAGGTTTTGCGTCCTGCTTTTGGTTGATATAGGTATCAGCCCAGCCGCTCAATAGCGTACCGGACCCTTTGCTTCGTCTCCTTGACACCGATGAAGTCGATGATGTCGTAGATGTAGAGTCCTATCGCCTCTCCTACGAGTGCCACTCTGAGGGCATTCATCACCACTCCTATCTTATAGCCTTTCTCCTCAAGCCAGCCGTGAGTCTTCTCATCGAGTAGCTTCACATCGAGAGGTTTAGGGAAGGTGTCAATATACTCCATGTACTCTGTGAGCTGCTTGGCGCTATCTTCCTTCCACCGCTTCTTGACAGACTTCTCATCAAAGTCGGTCGGAGCTTGGAGGAGGTAGCCTGTCTGCTCAACGACATCCGGGAGGAGCGTCAGTCGCTCTCGTGTCAGATCAAGGGCACAGACCAGCCTATGGTGGTCACAAGTGATGCCGGCCTGCTCAAGGTACGGCATACAGAGGTCGGCTAAGCGGTCGAGGTCGCAGATCCGGATGTACTGCTGATTGAACCACTTTCCCTTCTCGTAGTCGAAGCGGGCGCCACTCTTATTGACACTGCTGAGGTCAAATCGACGGATGAGGACATTCATCGGCATAAGCTCTATGTCATCTCCTGGATTCCACCCCAGGAGAGCGAGAAAATTAACCACTGCCTCAGGCAGGTAGCCGCTCTCGCGATATCCCGGACTCACAGCGCCGTCCTCGGGTGACTCCCAGAGAAGGGGGAAGACCGGGAAGCCAAACTTGTCCCCATCTCTCTTGCTGAGCTTGCCACTGCCCTCCGGCTTAAGCAAGAGAGGCAGGTGAGCAAAGTGAGGCATCTCCGCCTCCCAGCCAAAGGCCCGATATAGCAAGACATGGAGAGGTGTGGAGGTTACCCACTCCTCACCGCGTATGACGTGAGAGATCTTCATCAGATGGTCATCCACTACGTTGGCCAAGTGGTAGGTAGGCAGATCATCGCTCTGCTTGTAGAGTACCTTGTCGTCAAGTTCCGATGAATTGATGGTCACTTCACCACGTACCATATCGGTGAAGCTGATCGCCTCTCCCGGCTCTATCCGAAGTCGCACAACGTAAGGCACACCCGCTTGCTCCAGCTCATCGCACTCGCTCTCGGTCAGTGCGAGGGAGTTGCGCATTCGCATGCGGGTCGATGCATCATACTGAAAGTTCTTAGTACTCTCACGAGCCTGCTCCAGCTCCTCAGGGGTGTCATACGCCTTGTAGGCCTGACCGCTATCCAATAGCTCACGGACATACTTACGATAGATGTCCCTGCGCTCACTCTGGCGGTAGGGGCCGTACTCACCTCCCACACCTACACCCTCGTCTATATGGATGCCAAGCCACTTAAGGGACTCGATGATGTAGTCCTCTGCTCCGGGGACAAACCGACGTGAGTCGGTATCCTCGATCCTCAGGAGCATTTTCCCCCCTTGATTTTTAGCAAAGAGGTAATTGTATAGAGCCGTTCGTACCCCTCCGATATGGAGTGGCCCTGTAGGGCTGGGAGCAAATCGCACTCTTACCTGTGATGGAGTAGTATCAATCATGTCTGTATTCTTATCTTTCGTTCGTTCGCTCAGCATCGTATGGGGTGATCAGTAGGGATCTTCGTCGTGCATTCTCCCTCCGGCATCGCTCTCCGGCTCCTCATCAGTATCGAAGGACTCCTCAGTATCATCTTCGCTCTCATCAAGCTCGACCCCCTGTAGGGTGCGATTGAGATTCTGCTCCACGAGGGGAGAGACTGCCTCAAAGTTGTTGATCGTAATGCTCTTCCAGATCAAGTCCTTGAGCTCTGCTACTCCCTCTCCGGTGACGGAGGAGAAGAAGCAGACCGGCACTCCGTCAGGAAGGGTTGCGCTGATCATCTCCTTGAGATCCTCATCGATGAGGTCAGACTTTGAGATACCCAAGACCCTATTCTTATCCAGCAGCGAGGGGTTGTACTTCTCCAGCTCTCCTAGCAGTATCTCATACTCCTCTGATATATTGTCAGCATTGGAGGGAATGAGAAAGAGTAGGGCGGCATTGCGCTCGATATGGCGGAGGAAGCGGAGCCCCAGCCCCTTACCCTCAGCAGCACCCTCAATGATTCCGGGGATGTCTGCCATCACGAAGGAGCGACCATCGCGGTACTTCACGATGCCGAGGTTGGGTACCAGTGTTGTGAAGGGGTAGTTGGCCACCTTGGGCTTGGAGGTGGTGATGGCAGATAGGAGGGTTGACTTCCCTGCGTTGGGGAAGCCTACCAGTCCCACGTCAGCCAGTAACTTCAGCTGGAGTATCACCTCCCGCTCCTCGCGCGCCTCACCAGGCTGGGCAAAGCGGGGTGCCTGATTGGTCGAGGTGGCAAAGCGGGTGTTTCCCTGTCCTCCACGGCCTCCCTTGAGGATACGGATCTCCTCGCCGTGCTCTCGCACCTCGGTGATATAGTCTCCGGTGTCAGCATCGTAGCAGGCGGTCCCGAGTGGGACATCGATGTAGATATCTTCTCCATCGGCACCGGTACGATTGTTCTCACCACCGCTCTTGCCATTCCCTGCAAAGATGTGACGATTGTAGCGGAGGTGAAGTAGCGTCCAGTAGTTCCGGTCGCCCCTGAGATAGACATCCCCTCCACGACCGCCATCCCCTCCGTCAGGTCCGCCCTTAGGACTCCGCTTGGATCTGTAGAAGTGGACACATCCCTGACCTCCCTTGCCACTCCGGCAATAGATCTTTACGTAGTCGACAAATCCTGACTCAGCCATAGCACTTATTATTCTTTAGAGGATGTTTCTTCTCATTACGAGAGAGCGATCTGTTGCTCTCTCGGATTAGGCAACGTGGCTATCAATCGCCTTGATGATCCGCTCTGTGATCTCATCGATGCTACCCTCACCCTCTACGGCAACGTACTTGCCTTGCTTGGAGTAGAAGCTGCGGACCGGCTCAGTCTCGCTATGGTAGACCTTAAGTCGCTCACGTGCTGACTCCTCATTGTCATCAGCACGGCCAGACACTTTCCCTCGCTCCAGGATACGGCTGATCAGCTCCTCTTCGCTGACCTGTAGCTCCAGCAGGAGGGTGACGCTCTCACCATGAGTCCTCAGCATTGTGTCCAGCGCCTCAGCCTGAGCTACAGTGCGTGGAAAGCCATCGAAGATGATGCCTGCATACTCACCGGGATCCTTGATATGCCCCTCCATGATACTCACAATGGTCTCATCGGGTACGAGGTGTCCCTCGCTGATGAGCCCCTCCACCTTCTTCCCCAGGGGAGTTCCCTTCTTGATCTCTGCACGCAGGAGATCCCCTGTGGAGATGTGATTGAGGTTGTAGTGCTCCTTGATGTGTGCACTCTGAGTACCTTTGCCGGAGCCGGGAGCCCCGAATATGATGATATTTAGCATGATATTATATATTGAGTGATTGATTCTTTTTCCGGAGGGACTCCTCATCAACTACGAAGATGTCATTGAGCATCCGTCCGAAGCCATTGTAGTCCAGTCCGTGACCCACGATAAAGTCATCCGGGATCTCCTTCCCCACATAGTCCAGTACCAGGGATGCATCCTTGTGTGCATTGGGCTTATCCAGCATAACAGCGATGCGCACCTCCTCAGCACCTCGGAAGAGGTAGAGTTTCTTAATCTCTGTCAGGGTAAACCCGGTGTCCACGAGATCTTCCAGCACCACCACTACGCGTCCCATGACATCGATCTGTGGAGCCATTACCTCCGTGAGCCGCCCCGTGGAGTGCATGCCCGAGTAAGAGCTGTACTTCGCAAAGGTCATCTCATAAGGCTTGTCCAGCAGGTGAGCAATGTCAGAGCCAAACATAAATGCCCCATTGAGGATACAGACAAAGAGAGGATCTCTGTCTCCCACATCTGCGATGATCTCCTTAGCAACTCTCGCAATGTGAGGGTGCAGCTCCTCCTGTGACAGATAGGGCTTAAAGGTCAGCCCATCCACCTCTATTGACTTCATGATCTACGTTCCTGAGATTAAAAAACAAATTTACCATAAAGTATGTGCTTATGCCACCCCTTTGGTCAAAAGATCGTCAGAAAGTCTCGCATTAAGCCTGCATAGCGGACGCTATAACCAGCCCCTGTGGAGATGGTCAGTAGCTCCTCCGTGCAGTCGCTATGCCCTCCACCGGTCCACAGTCCGATGACTCGCTTGCTAGCCTTACCTGCTATGGTCTGTATGAGACAGCGGTGAACCATCTCCAGCCCGCAGGATAATGCTGCACGATCGTAGAGGGGTAGTACGCTTGTCGGGAGGACCACCGCGATGTATCCACTCGGCGATAGCAGCTCTGTGGAGGTCCCGAAGAGCACCTCCGGAGGCAAAGTCCCGCTATGTCGGGCGATCTGACGCTGCTCATCCCCGGGGAGGTAGCTCCCATTGTGATAGGGCGGGTTGCTAACGATCAGATCGTACTCACGAGGTGAGGCCCCAGAGCTTACTGAGCTGTAGTCCCCCTCCGTGAGGCTGAGTCGGGATGCGAATGGAGAGCGAGAGAAATTTCGCCTCGCAGTCTCTGCAGCCCCATGGTCAATCTCAATGGCAGCAACCTCTGCGGAGGGAAACATCTGAGCCATCATAAGTGCAATGACTCCCGTCCCGGTCCCCACATCGAGTATCCGCTGAGGCCGGATAAGACTCTTCCTCAGCCACTCGATGGTGTATGCGCCCAACAAGGTGCCATCGGTACCCACCTTCATAGCTGCTTTGCCCTGCTCAAGGTCAAAGCCCTTCATGCGGAAGACGGACATAAGTCTTTCTCCTGAAAGAAAATCAGAAGTGAAATGCCTCTCGGATCTTATCTACGAGATCCGTTTTCTCCCAGGCAAAGAGCTCCACCTCCTTAGTAAGCGTCCGGCCATTTCCGTCCGTGAAGGACTTCGTGACTACTCGTGGTGTGCGGCCGATATGCCCATAGGCAGAGCTCTCCCGATAGATCGGTGCCTCCAAGTGAAGTGATTTGATGATGTGGTAGGGCCTGAGGTCAAAGAGAGAGGACAGCATCGAGGCGATCTCTCCATCCGTCTCGCGTACCCTGCTCCTGCCGTAGGTATCTACATAGATGCTCACCGGATCAGCCTGACCGATGGCATAGGCGACCTGGATCTTGATTTCGTCGCTCACACCAGCGGCTACCAAGTTCTTGGCGAGGTACCGAGCCGCATAGGTGGCTGACCGATCCACCTTGCTCGGGTCCTTGCCACTGAAGGCTCCGCCACCATGGGCAGCCCGACCGCCATAGGTATCTACGATGATCTTGCGCCCTGTCAGGCCGGTATCTCCGGCAGGACCCCCGAGGACAAAGCGTCCCGTAGGATTGATCAGGTACTTCACCTGATCGTCGAGGAGGTTCTGGACCTTGGAGCTGTACTTCTCGATCAGCCTCGGGATCACAATACGCTGGACATCCTCCGAGATCTTCTCCTGCATCAGTCGATCAGCCTCCGCCTGGCTCATCCCATCGTGTGGCTTCACGAAGTCATCGTGCTGTGTGCTGAGGACAATAGTATTGACTCTCCTCGGTGTGCGATCAATATTGTACTCCAGAGTCACCTGTCCCTTGGCGTCCGGACGGAGGTAGGGCATCAGCTCCGGCTCCTCCTTCCGGATCTGCGAGAGGATCTGCAGCATCGAGTGAGCCAACTCAATCGGTAGAGGCATATAGTTGTCACTCTCGCAGGAGGCGTAGCCAAACATAATCCCCTGATCACCGGCGCCCTGATCCTCGTCTGCCTCGCGCACAACCCCCATATGGATGTCCGGGCTCTGCTCGTGTATGGCGCTGAGGATGCCGACAGACTGGGCGTCGAAGCCGTACACTCCCTTGGTGTAGCCGATGTCAGCGATCACTCCTCTCACGACAGACTGTAGGTCTACGTACGCATCAGAGGTGATCTCGCCTGCTATGAGTACCTGACCTGCAGTCACCAGTGTCTCGCAAGCGACCTTACTCTTGGGATCCTGGGCAAGGAAGTTGTCCAGGAGGGCGTCGGAGATCTGGTCGGCCACCTTATCGGGGTGTCCGTCGCTCACTGACTCGGAGCTGAAGAGATAGGTATCGGATGTTTTCATATATCAATGAACCTAATAGATAGTATAGTGTCTGTAATCCGAGAAGAGACCTCACTCTGTCAGCACCCAATGCTCGAAGCCTCTCTCGGTCAGGCGCCACGGCTCGGGAGCGAGAGCTCCGACCATATGGTTTATTGACTCAAGAGTGCCTTTTAGCATTGTTTTAGCGTGGTTGCAAGCAGACACAAATCTCTCCACGTGATCTAATATCGGTGCAAAGGTACGATATATTCTTGGCACAAATAGGCTACTCGGCGCATCTGTGTCCGAGATCCGGGAGAAATACGCGTTTCGATCGTCGTTTTGAGCCCTCACTTCGGATCCAGTGACAAGCTCAAACTAATATCGGTATTAGAGAAATCTATTACCGGTAATAGAGACGACTAATATCGGTATTAGATAAAACTCTTCAGTAGGATACTTTTGCCATGATCCTCGAGCAACTTTCTGATGAGTTAGGGACAGTGTGAGAGTAGGGTGTTACCTTTTTTGTTATCTTTGTGGCGTTTTTGACTATGCCAATTAATAACTATAACTCTACCAATGGATAAAGTAAGTTACTCGCTCGGACTGAGTCTCGGCAATAATCTCGTCAGCAGTGGCATCAAGGACCTCAATGTAGAGGACTTTGTGCGCGGACTCACCTGCGTCCTTGAGAGCGCTGAGCCTGAGATCACCTATGAGGAAGCTGAGGAGGAGCTGAAGAACTACTTCACCCGTCAGCAGGAGGAGCAGTCCCATAACAATAAGGCTGCCGGTCAGACCTACCTGGCTGAGAATGGAGCACGCGAGGGGGTGGTAACTCTCCCCTCAGGTGTCCAGTACGAGGTGCTTGTGGAGGGCAATGGCCCTAAGCCATCACCCACGGATACCGTTCGGTGCCACTACGAGGGATCTCGCACTGATGGCCAGATCTTCGATAGCTCTATTCGTCGAGGCGAGCCCGCGACCTTTCCGGTCAATGGCGTTATCAAGGGCTGGCAGGAGGTCCTGCCGATGATGCCTGTAGGCTCTAAGTGGAGAGTCGTGATCCCTGAGGAGCATGCCTACGGGAGCCACGGTGCCGGTCAACTCATCGAGCCATATATGGCGCTTATCTTTGAGATTGAGCTACTCGGTATAGAGGGGAAGTAAGTCCTCATGGAGCTCTTTTATTGAGAAATAATTCAACTACACTTATTTATACACACAATCAACATGAAAAAGACCGTAGTAACGCTCCTCGTCGGCACGATTGCCGCTATGGGAGTGATGACGGGATGTGGCAATGGTCAGGGGACCGCAAAGCTCGTGACCCCTCAGGACTCTGCTGCATACTTCTTAGGTCTCTCGCAGACCATGCCTCTGCACGAGCAGTGGGATCAGTATCAGTATCAGGTGCCTGGTGACTCTGCGTCCAAGAAGGACCAGTTCATCAAGGGTTTCCGTGATGCGCTCACCTCAGGCAGTGCCAAGGCAGCCTACTCCAATGGCTACCTAATGGGCTTCCAGCTCATTGACTCTTGGGAGGGCTTTAATGCCCGTATCCCCGGTGACTCTCTCGATAAGCAGAAGTTTATCGATGGTCTCATCGCTGGTCTCTCCGGCAAGGTAGATACGACCCTGACGATGGATGCCATCAATAACTATATGCAGGAGTACTTTGCCAATGCGCAGAAGATCGTAGAGGATAAGAATAAGAAGGCCGGTGCCGACTTCCTCGCTGCTAATAAGTCAAAGGAGGGTGTCGTGGAGCTACCCAGCGGTCTGCAGTACCGTATTGACAAGCTCGGAGATGGCATCAAGCCTGCTGCTGAGGATACTGTAGTCGTCCACTACAAGGGGACCAAGCTCGATGGTACCGTCTTTGACTCCTCTTATGATCGCGGCGAGCCTGCAACCTTCCCCCTTACGGGAGTCATCCAGGGCTTCAGCGAGGGACTCCAGCAGGTGCCTGCCGGATCCAAGGTGACGCTCTGGATCCCCGGTGATCTTGCCTATGGTCAGCGTGGCTCGGGTGATCAGATCGGTCCGTTCGAGATGCTTACATTCGAGATGGAGCTTCAGGAGGTACGTCCCGCAGCTAAGAAGTAAGCCGGGCATTGTGCCTTACTGATAAGGCATTGTGTCCTTGATAAAAAGGAGTGTGTCGAGTCTTCTCGGCACACTCCTTTTGCATTGTTAGTTTTTCTTTACATTTGTGACGTGGTTATTGAGTTGCAATATACGTTGCATAGATAGCCGATTACCTATCCTATTCGTTTCGTTAGTATTATGAAACAGGTATATAACTTATCAATCCTGCTGATCGGGCTTATGATGCTTCTATCAGGCTGCAGCTTGATGAAGCTCTTCACCTCCGAGCCAAGGGACGTCTGCAAGGCGCAATTGGAGACCAAGGAAGGGGCTACCTACACCGGGTATCTCAGGATGCCTATGTCGGGGGACAAGGAGCTCAAGCTCTTTGATGACCTCGCCCTCACCCAGTCAGCCGGCACCTTCAAGTCAGAGGACCTGAAGGGCATCGAGCTAAGCAACCCCAAGAAGCCGGACTTGAGCTATCGCTTTGAGTACAAAAAGTTCTCCACCTTCCTAAGCAGCAATACCGCATGGATGGCTCTCGTAGATAGGGGACCTGAGCTTACGGCCTACCTCCTTGCCTCTTCGTATAAGATTGATGAGAATGGGGACATCTTCTTCATCGGTTACGAGCAGAGGACCATACGTAGTGGAGGAAGTATGTCTGTGGTAAAGCCCAGCTTCCCGCTATTCTTGGAGAAGCGTGGAGGCACCTTGAAAAAGGTCGCTCTGGTACACGGGGTCAACTATGAGGGGTCTCAGTTTAGAGGCGGAGTGGTTAGGTTCCTTGCCGATGATCCGGAGCTCTGTAGCTATGTGAAGGGACTGAAGTGGGAGTTTGAGGACATTGATAAGGTGGTGAAGTACTACGATCCTCACCGTAAGGGTGAGCTGGTCATCAAGGATGACCAGGGTCAAGTCCTCACCCTGCCACCATATAAGATGGTTACCGATGCGCTGTCGGGCGAACTTATCTATACTGCGGATTTGGCTAAAAACCTAACGCCCCACTTTGGGATGGCCTCCTACCTCGGGCTCCGCTCATCACTCGGGACGTACTTCACCTATGGCGGGTCTGTAGGGTTCAATCAGCCCTGCCTCGTGGATGATACGGCGCTGATAACGGAGGATCCGAGCTTCTTGATGAAAGATCGCAAGGAAGTGGAGGTGCCTAAGGAGTTCATCAAGCGAGTGACCCTTTTTAGCTTCAATGCTTTTGCGGGTCTACAGGTACCGCTTGACCTGAAGTCTGTCTATGTCATACCTTCTCTGAGTGGATGTGTTACCGGTGACCTTCACTCCGACTACAGCTTGATCAGTGTTGGACCACTCGTAAGGTGCGACTTTGGCATCCCCTTGAAGTATGGGAGTATGCTCTTCCTTGGCGCCGGATACAAGTATGGCTTCCCCATCAAGGATGCAGACGAGATGGCAGCGGACAATTACAAGAATGTGACCCCTTATGGTCAGTCTCATACTGTCTTCCTGACCATCGGCTATATGTACTGATCCATAGATCTTAATTAATAAGGGCGCAAAAGAGAATTCTCTTTTGCGCCCTTATTATTCCTGATGACACTGGCTATTGACGACGGATAGTGGCCCGATAAATCATAGCTCCGGTCTGGTGGGCTGTCGGGTCGAGACCCTGTAGAGTCTTAGGAAGAGTCTCTACCCAGTCAATCAGGGGCGCAATCCCCTCCTCTGTATAGCTCTCTCGCAACCAGTCGGTAGCTCCGCTGTGGAGTAGGGTGATCATATCTCCTCTCAGCTCCTCTCGCACGCCATCGAGTCCCTCCACGACTAACCAGGCTGCTCCCTCGACAGTACCATTCTCTAAGTCGGTAAATCGAGTAAAGGTGCCTACCCTGAGTCTTGGTTGTCGGTCAGGTGACTGAGCCAAGCCTGCTTCTGTGATGAGGTCCGAGTAGAGTCGGTCTGCCTCATCGTGCGCATAAGTTACCATCGGAAAGGACTCGCTGTAGCCCTTATGCCGGAAGAACTCTTCCCAGTCAGCTCGATTAAGCAGCCGTGCTGCCGATACATTGTTAGCTGTCAGCTGGGTGTCTCCCCATTTGTCGTCTATATCTATCATAATTGTTACTTCTCTTGGTGAGGAGACAATATACTTTAATTTGTGGAACTGCGCAGTAGGGCAAGGTGATCTTTATATGAAAAAAGGTCCCTAACGCTGTGTTAGAGACCTTTCTTTAGAGAGGTGCCTGGCGGATTCGAACCGCCGTGAACGGATTTGCAGTCCGGTGCATAACCACTTTGCTAAGGCACCTTGTTGTTGATTGTGGTGCAAAGGTCACGAAAAAGAATGACATAGGCAAGTCGTTGGCTCGGATGGGATGTCCCTCGAGAACTTGGGGAAGTGAGAGTAAAGGGGTAACTTTGACGAGGAAGAGACCTACTATCACTAAGCTTAACCGATCGGTCTCACTCATTACTCACCTATATTAAGTGTATGAAATACGGATACATCAAGGTGGCTGCTGCCGCTCCCTTTGTGCGTGTCGCTGACTGCTTCTACAATATTGATCGGATCGAAGCTCTCGTCAGACGTGCTGTGGATCAAAAGGTGGAGGTCCTTGGCTTCCCCGAGTTGTCGATCACCGGCTACACGGCCGGCGACCTTCTGCTACAACCCTTCTTGCTGGAGCAGGCAGAGAAGGCGGTGCTGGAGCTTGCCAATCGCACCGCCGACACCGACATCCTTTTCTTTGTCGGTATGCCTCTGAGGGCAGAGGAGAAGCTCTACAACGCTGCCGTCGGTATACAGGGAGGGCGTATCTTAGGTGCCATCCCGAAGACTTTCTTGCCTAATTATAGGGAGTTTCAGGAGAAGCGCTGGTTCTCCAGCTCCTATGAGCTCGCCTATTCGACTATTGAGATCGGGGACCAAGAGGTGCCTATAGGTCATGATCTGATCTTCCGTCATAAGGACGTCGGTATCGGAGTGGAGATCTGTGAGGATATGTGGGCACCGATCACTCCTGGAGTCCGTCTGTCGCTCCATGGGGCTCACATCATCTTTAATCTCTCGGCAAGTAATGAGAATGCCGGGAAGAACTCCTACCTCCGTGCGCTGATCTCAGGGCTCTCCTCTCAGGCGATCAATGGATATGTCTACAGTAGCTGTGGTCATGGTGAGAGCTCGACAGATCTGGTCTACACCGGTAAGGCGTTTATTGCGGAGAATGGTACGATTCTGAAGGAGATGGAGCGCTTTGACCTGAGTGAGAAGCTGATCGTCAGCGATATTGACATCGCTCGCATCAGGACTGAGCGGATGCTCAATAGTACCTTCCGCACTGCGGCTACGAAGTATGCGACAGAGAAGCTCATTGTCGTCCCCTTTGACCTCTCAGAGCAGGATGACGACTATGTGATGACACGTCCGGTGGAGCGCAATCCTTTCATGCCGGGCACAGTGGACCTTGAGGAGCGGAGTGATGAGATATTTAAGATCCAGGTGACCGGTCTCATGCAGCGTCTTCGCCACCTAGGTAATCCGAAGATGGTCATCGGAGTGAGTGGTGGACTGGATAGTACGCTGGCGCTACTCGTCTGCCGTCATGCCTGCAAGGTGCTTGGACTCCCAAGTCGCCAGATTATTGGTGTGACGATGCCTGCTGAGGCAACGAGCGACCGTACAAAGTCCAATGCGGACAAGCTGATGGAGCTCTTGGATATTGATAGTCGAGAGATTCCTATCAGTGCGGCAGCTATGGATCACCTGCGGATGATCGGTCATGATGCAACGACACAGGACACGACCTATGAGAATGCTCAGGCACGCGAGCGGACTCAGATACTGATGGATCTGGCAAATATGGAGGGCGGTATCGTCATCGGCACAGGAGATCTCTCGGAGCTGGCTCTTGGCTGGTGTACCTACAATGGCGACCATATGAGTATGTATGGTGTCAACGCTTCGATCCCCAAGACCAGCGTACAGATGATCGTCACTCACCTCGCCGGGCAACCAGATGTGTCCCCGGAGCTCAGGAAGGTCTTGCTTGATATTGTGGCAACTCCGGTCTCTCCTGAGCTTACCTCCACCTCCCCCGAGGAGGGACGGATCACTCAGCGCACCGAGGATCTGATAGGGCCATACGAGGTACACGACTTCTTTATCTTCCATATGATCTACAGCGCTTACTCTCCTGCTAAGATCCTCTACCTTGCTCAGAATGCCTTTGGAGACGACTACACGAAGGAGCAACTCAAGGAGTGGATGAAGATCTTCGTGAAGCGCTTCATCTCTCAGCAATTCAAGCGCAACTGTAGCCCCGATGGACCAAAGGTGGGGGCTGTCTCTCTCTCCTCGAGAGGTTGCTGGCGTATGCCGAGCGATGCCTCGGCTGATATGTGGCTGAATGAAATAGACAAATTTTGATACCTTTGTCGCCCACGTTAATATTAGGATGATTAGGAATGATTGAAGTCAACGATCTCGCCATACAATTTGGAGGGAAGACCCTCTTTAAGGACGTTAATCTGAAATTCCTCCCGGGGAATTGCTATGGTGTTATCGGTGCCAATGGAGCAGGAAAGTCTACCCTGCTCCGTATGATCAGCGGAGAGCTGTCACCCACGAGAGGCACCATCACCTTTGGACCCAGTGAGCGACTCTCCGTACTGTCGCAGGACCACTTCGCCTTTGACGACGAGACGGTGCTCAATACCGTTATGCAGGGACATAGTACCCTTTGGGCGGTGAAGGAGGAGAAGGATGCACTCTATGCCAAGGAGGACTTCTCCGATGCGGACGGTATCCGTGCGGCAGAGCTAGAGGAGAAGTTTGCCCTTATGGAGGGGTGGAATGCGGAGAGTGACGCTGCTCAACTGCTGAGTGGACTCGGCATCCCGGAGGAGCTCCACGGAGAGCTGATGGCCAACCTTAATGGTAAGCAGAAGGTGCGGGTGCTACTTGCTCGCGCCCTCTTCGGCAAGCCGGACAACCTGCTCCTCGACGAGCCGACCAACGACCTTGATATCGATACGGTGGCATGGCTGGAGGACTACCTCCAGGACATCGACAATACCGTCTTGATCGTTAGCCACGACCGACACTTCCTCAATGCAGTCTGCACCGACACCGTAGATATTGACTATGGCAAGGTGACTCTCTATCCGGGTAACTATGACTTCTGGTATGAGAGTAGTCAGCTGGCGCTGAAGCAGCTCCAGCAGCAGAATAAGAAGATGGAGGAGAAGAAGAAGGAGCTGGAGGAATTCATCCGTCGCTTCTCCGCCAACGTGGCCAAGAGTAAGCAGACCACCTCGCGTAAGAAGATGCTGGATAAGCTCAATGTCGAGGAGATCAAGCCCTCCACGAGACGCTACCCCGGGATCATCTTTACTCCTGATCGTGAGGTGGGGAATAAGATCCTGACCGTAGAGGATCTGGCGGTGAAGGCTCCGACGATCGATGGATCGGGCGAGGAGTTGCTCTTCTCCCGGGTGAGCTTCAATGTAGAGAAGGATGACAAGGTCGTCTTCCTCTCCCGTGATCCGCGAGCGATGACCGCTTTCTTCGAGATCATCAATGGAAATCGCGAGCCCCTCGAGGGACACTACGAGTGGGGGCAGACGGTCACATCGGCCTACCTACCGCTGGAGAATGGTAAGTTCTTCGACTCCTCAATCAATCTTGTGGACTGGCTGGCACAATTCTCTGCGGACACCAATGCGGTCTATCTCAAGGGGTACCTCGGTCGTATGCTCTTCCGAGGAGAGGAGCTGGAGAAACAGGTGAAGGTCCTGAGCGGAGGAGAGAAGATGCGTTGCATGATCGCACGGATGATGCTCACCAATGCCAATGTCCTTATCCTCGACTCTCCCACCAACCATCTGGACCTAGAGAGCATTCAGGCTTTCAATAACACGCTGATCAACTTCCCGGGAAATATCCTGATGGCGAGTCACGATCACCAGTTTATACAGACGGTTGCCAATCGTGTCATTGAGTTTGGCCCCAATGGCATCATCGATAAGCGGTCGGACTTTGATACCTATCTGCAAGACCCCGTCGTGGCGGAGCAGAGGACAAAAATCTATAACGAGAGCGAGGCATGATAAATGTAGGTATAGTAGGTAGCGAAGGGTATACCGTCGCAGAGTTGTACAGCCTCGTGATCAAGCATCCGGATGTAGATCTCCGGATGATCTACTCTCCATGGCGTAGCGGGATGAATGTCTCGGAGCTCTACCATGATCTCCACAGTATGCGGACGCTGCGCTTCACCGATGAGGCGGACTTTGAGGGGCTTGATGTCCTCTTTATCTGTCTGCCGAGTGGTATGTCGCGAGCATTCCTGGAGAGTCATCCCCTGCCGGAGGGCATCCGCGTGATTGACTTCGGTCATGAGCACCGCCACTCTGTTGATGCGGACAAAACCTTTGTCTACGGCTTGGTCGAGGCCTATAAGGACGAGATCATCGATGCGCAGTATGTCTCTGTCCCAGGCTCCTTTGCCGAGGCAGTGGAGCTTCCCCTCCTACCTCTGGCGCGGGAGGGTCTCCTCCAGAGTGACCTGCATATCCACTGCGTCTCCGGTAAGACTCAGGCGTTTGCTCGTCCGGAGAAAGACAAGGGGCTATCCTACGAGGCGATTTTTGACCAAATGCACGTCTACTCTCCTTTCTCTCATCACCAACAGGACGAGATCTACAGGACGCTGTCTGACCTACAAGAGGGTGGATTTCATAAGGAGATCAGTATGATCCCGATGCGGGGTGGCTTCAATAGAGGGATGTACTCAACGATATACATGAACTCCCCCCTCACTGCTGAGGAGGCTGAGAAAATGTATACCGACTTCTTTGACCCCTCTGCCTTTGTCTACATTACGGACGAATACCCGGACGTGAGGGACACGCAAAACACGAATAACACACTCATCCACCTCACCAAGCTGGATGACAAGTTACTCATCGTCTCCTCGATGGACAATCTGATGAAGGGAGCTGCCGGGACGGCGATCCATATCATGAATACTATGTTTCGCCTCGTAGAGACGACCGGGCTGGAGCTGAAGTTTACCAGTTACTGATCCGTTAAAGTTTATCTCCAAAGGTCGTCCGGTAGGGGGGCAGCGTCGGAGAGCTCGCACATTAGCTCCTCTTCGTCTACTACGTAGGCCGTAAAGGCTCCGGAGACCGGGAATCGATTGAAGTAAGGGTTTCGGGTGCTGAAGAAACGGATCTCACTTATCTCGGGAGACTCTATGACGGCATCGTGGTAACGTCGGATACGCTGGGCGATCCGAGGCAATACCTTGACCATAGGACCTTGGGCGGTGGTTAATACCGCAACTATATGCCACCGAGGACGGCGATCGATGTGATCGGTCGTTCCTCTCGGTAGATGGTGAGAGATACTTATGTGGCGACCGCCCTCCTTATTGATCCTCTCCATCATCTGCCTAAAGAGTGTCCCATGAGGTGCATCATCACGCTTGCCTGAGAAGTCGATCGCATAGTGGATCATCTCGTGGAGCAGCGTGTCCTCATATACTTCACAAGGAAGATCCATCCGGACATTGATCTTGATCTGACGGGTCACTCCGGAGGCACGACGACAATGCACATACATACCTGCGTAGCTCTTGACATCACTCAGCAGGATGGGAATAGGGGGTAGGGCGTCCCTGAAGAAGGTCTGATTGAACTCTCCAAATCTTTCCTCCAGAAAGTCAGCTGTAGGTCTCATACAGCAAAGTTAACCAAAGGATGACCATCTTGTGTTTTGTGCTATGCACTTGAGATTGGTATCATTTATTCGCTTATATTTGACCATTAGATAACCCTTCAAGACGATTGTTATGAAATCAATGACCTTACCCCTTATGGCGGCGCTCGCTATGCTGCTAAGTACCCAACTGACGGTAGCCGAAACGCCAGACAAGATCATGTCACTTGGCTTTTCTCCCTTAGAAATAGAGATTGAGGATGGTATCATCGCCCGGGTCGCTCGTGGAGATGACGAGCGTGTTGAGATCTACTGTGATGAGCCCGGTGAGATCATCTGCAAGAAGGACTCAAGGAGTGGCTCACTGGAGCTGAAGCGCAAGTCTCGGAAGATTACAAACTTCTTCCAAGATCTGCGTAAGCTAAAGTGTATCGCTATCATTGTGACCAAGGATCCCTCTGCCATCAGAGAGATCTCGTGTGACTCCGGAGCCTCTATCAAGATGGATGATAAGGGTCTTCGCTTCAGCTCGCTGTCGCTCTCTGCCGACTCGGGCGGCGAGATCCGTATCAAGGGCGACTGCTCCGTGATTGACATTGAGGCGGACAGCGGAGCCCGGATCAGCGTGTCGGGAGTCTTTGGTCACCTTGTAGCCTCGGCCGACTCCGGTGCCGGTGTGACTATCCGAGGTGATATGAAGCGAGGGAGCTTCAGTGTCGACTCCGGAGCTAGGATCAGCGCCAAGGGGCGTGCGAGCTTTGCTGAGGTGGAGTGCGACTCTGCCGGGGTCTTTGACGGCAAAGGTCTTGTCGCAGATGAGGCGGACCTCGAGGCGGACTCCGGTGGTGTGATCCGGATCACCTGCAGAGGAGAGTACAGGAGCGAGAAGGACTCCGGTGGTGTGATCGAGGTGTCACGTCCCAAGTGACTCCCGTGTAGTCCCTAATAATAACGTCCGAGGGGGTGCCGATCGGTTAAGATCGACACCCCCTCGAGTCTTATTACTGAGGTGGTATTAGCCGCACCTGGAGGTGCCGCAGTCCTTACAGATCAGGCATCCCTCCTGGTAGACCAGCTGGTGGGAGCCACAGTTAGGGCAGGTCTGACCATCTGCCACTGTCCCGGATGTGATGTACCTCCTGAGAGCTCGCTCGACACCATTCTTCCAGGTGTTGATGCTCTCATTTCCGAGGTCGAGTCCACGGACGAGATTGACTACCTGATCGATCGGCATACCATAGCGGAGGACGCTGGAGATAAACTTCGCATAGTTCCAGAACTCAGGATTGAACTTCTCATCCAGTCCGGCGACCGTAGTGCGCAGTCCTCGCTTATTGGAGAACTCGAAGTCGTAGTGCTTGGATCCGTCCGGCTCATAGATCTTGATGATCTTGCCTTGGGTAACTCGCTTCGGAATGTAGAGACCCTCATCCTCATCATCGATACCGGTGAAGATCTCGTAGGGACGTCCATCGCGCATACCGATAAAGGCGATCCAGCGCTCCTTGTTGTTTTGGAAGCGAATGATGTCCGCCTCCAGCTCGTCAGGACGCTTCAGAGGCTCCTTGCCGTCTGCAAGGAATGAGAGTGTAGGCAGCTCGGGCTCCTTTTTCTCCTTCTTCTTTGTGGAGAGGAGCACGCCGTCACGTGAGCCCTCACGGTAGATGGTGCAGCCCTTGCAGCCTGCTTCCCAGGCTGTGAGGTAGAGGGTATTGACAAGCTCCTCATCTACGTCATTGGGGAGATTGACAGTGACGCTGATGGAGTGGTCCACCCACTTCTGCATCGCACCCTGCATCTTGACCTTAGAGATCCAGTCCACGTCGTTGGCGGTAGCCTTATGGTAGGGCGAGCGCTCAACGAGGGCATCGATCTCCTCCTGAGTGTACTCCTTGTCGGTGGGGATCCCGCTCGCTCTCATCCAGTCCCTAAACTTGGGATGATAGACGATAAACTCCTCAAAGACATCCCCCGTCTCATCGGTAAAGGTGGGGTGGGTGCTGTCCGCCACCTCATTGCTATTGACCTTGCGCCGGCGCTTGTAGACCGGCATAAAGACCGGCTCGATGCCGGAGGTGGTCTGGGTCATCAGGCTGGTGGATCCTGTGGGGGCGATGGTCAGGCAGGCAATATTACGACGTCCGTGCTTGACCATATCTTCATAGAGCTTCGGGTCAGCCTCCTTGATGCGGAGGATGAAAGGATTGTCCTCCTCGCGCTTGGGGTCATAGATCTCAAAGGCTCCACGCTCCTGTGCCATCGTGACGGAGCTGCGATAGGCACTGAGAGCAAGCGTCTGCTGGACCTTGACGGCAAAGTCAGTTGCCTCCTTGGTCCCATAGCGGAGACCAAGAGCTGCCAGCATATCCCCCTCTCCTGTGATCCCAAGTCCGGTGCGGCGTCCCTTGAGCGTCTTCTCCCGGATCTTCTCCCAGAGGTGGTGCTCGACGTACTTGATCTCATCGCTCTCCGGGTCACTCTTGATCTTGGCAAGAATGGTATCAATCTTCTCCTTCTCAAGGTCAATGATATCGTCCATTAGTCGCTGAGCGTAGCCGATATGCTCTCTGAAGAGGTCAAAGTCAAAGGAAGCGTGATTTGTAAATGGATCCTTGACGTACCCATAGAGATTGACAGCCAGAAGGCGGCAGCTGTCGTAAGGGCAGAGCGGGATCTCTCCACAGGGATTGGTAGAGATGGTCTCAAAGCCAAGGTCCGCATAGCAGTCGGGGATCGACTCCTTGAGGATGGTGTCCCAGAAGAGGACACCCGGCTCGGCACTCTTCCACGCATTGTGGATGATCCTGCCCCAGAGCTCGCGCGCCCTGATGACCTTGGTGTACTTCGGATCTCCCTCGCTGTCGACCGGGAATCGGAGGGTAAAGTCCTTGTCGTCACGGACTGCCTCCATAAAGTCGTCGGTGATGCGGACAGAGACGTTGGCTCCTGTCACGGCTCCCTCCTCCATCTTGGCATCTATGAAGTCAGCGACATCAGGGTGCTTGATGGAGCAGGAGAGCATAAGAGCTCCACGACGACCATCCTGTGCTACCTCTCTGGTAGAGTTGGAGAAGCGCTTCATAAATGGGACAAGCCCGGTGGAGGTGAGGGCGGAGTTGCGAACCAATGATCCCTTGGGGCGGATGCCGGACATATCATGTCCCACTCCGCCACGGCGCTTCATCAGCTGCACCTGCTCCTCATCGATCTTGAAGATCGCCCCATAGCTATCAGAGGGGCCGTCGAGACCGATCACAAAGCAATTGGAGAGAGAGGCTATCTGCAGATCGTTGCCGATGCCGGTCATAGGGCTGCCCTGCGGGACCAGGTATTGGAAGTGGTCCAGCAGATCTACCACCTGACTCTCGGTAAGTCCGTTGGGATACTGTGCCTCGATCCTCGCTATCTCCCGGGCAATTCGGTGGTGCATATCTATAGGAGACTTCTCGTAGAGATTGCCGTCGGCATCCTTTAGTGCGTACTTCGTGGTCCACACCTTGGCCGCCAGCTGATCTCCTCCAAAGTACTCCAGAGTAGCTTCGTACGCCTCATCGTACGAGTATGTTTTCTGAGTCATGAGTGAGACTTGACTTATAAGGTTGAGTGAAATTTTCCACACAAAGGTACTCTATTTTTTCTTCCGATGGGAGACTTTACTCCACAGTTTTGGATAACTTTTTACGTCACATTGCTACGAAAGTTTACCACTTCGTGGCACTCAGAGTCATAGCTTACTTCCTTAAAATAGTCATTCCGAGAGGGAGGAGTTTTTAGTACCTTTGTGCTGTTATAATATAGCTCTGATCATCCTATGTGTCATAATCATCCCACTGAGCATCTGAGCGATACGGCTCCTGCTCTGAAGTATATCCTTGAGTCCTTGCGAAGCGAGGCGAGGCTAATGTCAAGACGGCTTCTGCTTAGCGATGCTGAGTGCGAGACCTCGCCGTCCTCTCCACAGGAGCCACTCCCTGAGGGAGCTACAGGAGCGTTGCTCGCTGTCGCTGTGGAGTCTGATCGGCTCCGGAGCTTAGTGGACGAGTCTATGGACCCATATAATCTTCACCTCATCCCATACTCTTTCCGGAGTAGTGGCGATGCAACGCTCCGCTCTGCACTCTCGTGTGCTGAGCGGATTGCTGCGATGGAGCAGGGAGAGCTTGATCCGAGGGACGAGGGGGTAATAAAGGAAGTGAAGGGCTCACTTGATGCCCTTAGGGAGACAATGGCAGTGGCTTCGATGACGGGACTACCGATGCCGGTGATGTCAGCTGCATTGCACTTCTTCCTACAGATAGCGTACCGAGAGGAGAGACAGAAGTAAGGATGAGTATTTCACTGGATCTGCAGGCTCAGGACACAGGATCAGATGCACGTGCCGGTGTACTGCACACACCGCACGGAGACATTCACACACCGATATTTATGCCGGTGGGAACTGTCGGCTCCGTCAAGGCGGTCCATATGCGGGAGCTCAGAGAGGAAGTGGGTGCGGAGATTATCCTCGGCAATACCTATCATCTCTACTTGAGACCCGGAACGGAGGTGCTGAGGGCTGCCGGAGGTCTGCAGAAGTTTAATGGCTGGGGAGGACCGATACTGACGGATAGTGGAGGCTTCCAGGTCTTCTCGCTCACTGATACGAGGAAGATGACGGAGGAGGGCGTCACCTTCCGTAGTCACATTGATGGGAGCAAGCACCTCTTTACCCCTGAGCGGGTGATGGACATCGAGCGACTGATAGGGGGCGACATTATGATGGCCTTCGATGAGTGTCCTCCCGGGACTGCAGATCGTCGCTATGCCAAGGAGTCACTGGATCGCACCCTGGGGTGGCTGGAGCGATGCTTCCGCCGCTTCCGGAGTACCGAGCCCCTCTATGGCTATGGGCAGTCACTTTTCCCGATAGTGCAGGGAGTCGTCTACCCCGAGCTGAGGCGAGAGGCGGCAGAGCGTGTCATCGAGTACGATGCTGATGGGTATGCCATCGGTGGGCTGAGCGTAGGGGAGTCCAAGGACGATATGCGTGCCATGATCGAGGTGGTCAATGAGGTACTCCCCAAGGATCGCCCTCGCTACCTGATGGGCGTAGGTACACCGCAGGACATCCTTGATGGCATCGAGCGGGGGATAGATATGATGGACTGTATCATGCCTACCCGAGATGGTCGCAATGCAAGGCTCTACACCTGGAAGGGGACGATGAATATGCGTAATGCGAAATGGAAGGACGACTTCTCTCCACTTGACCCCTATGGCACCTCTTCTGTGGATAGAGACTACACCAAGGCTTACGTTCGTCATCTCTTTGCAGCTGACGAGCTGCTGGCTCTGCAGATAGCGAGCATACACAACCTCGCCTTTTACCTCGACCTCGTACGGACAGCAAGGAAGCATATCTTGCAAGGGGACTTCAGCAGCTGGAAGTCAAGTGTCTACGAGGACTTAGATCGTCGGCTATAAGTATATATGGGACGCAAAACCCGTGACAAGAGTGCCTGGTACTCTTTCCTGTCCAGGATGGGGATCCTGAGGATTGATCGCTATATCATCTGGCGCTTCCTCTCTACCTTCCTCTTCACCCTCGCCCTCATTATGGCAATTATTGTAGTGGTGGACGTGCAGGAGAAGCTGGACAACTTTATGAATCCTCTCCTGACTATGCGCGAGATCATCGCCTACTACATTGCGCTGATCCCGTACTTCGCCATCCTGCTGGCACCGCTATTCATCTTCATTGCGTGTGTCTTCGTGACGAGTAAGCTGGCAGCCCGGTCGGAGATCATTGCGATGTCATCGGCGGGGATGAGCTTTAATAGGCTCCTCCGTCCCTATATGATTGCGGCGGCTATTTTGTCGGCCTGCTTCTTTATCCTCTCCAGTGAGGTGATCCCCTATCTCAATAGGACACGCATCGACTTCACCAATCAGTGGGTGTACAATAGGGAGGTGAAGCAGGGAGACAATGTCCAGCTTGCTGTCCAACCGGGTGTAAACGCATTCTTCAGCACCTATGACAAGGACAGCTACACCGGTTACAATTTCTCCCTTGAGCAATTTGAGGACAATACGCTCAGCAGCCGCTTGACCGCTCGGCGCATTGAGTATCACCCTGACAGCATCTATCACTGGACTGTCTACGACTACCATATAAGAGATTTCCATGGATTGGTAGAGAAGGATACGATGGGTGATCAGCTCGATACTCTGCTGATGATCACCCCGCAGGATATCCTCATCTCCCCTGAGGATGGGGAAAAGCTTACGACAGGTCAGCTCTATACATATATACAAGCGCAGGAGAAGAGGGGTATGGGGAATATCAAAAACTTTCAGGTTGAGTATCACAGGCGATTTGCCAGCATCCCTGCTGCATTCATCCTCACGCTGATCGGTGTCTGTCTCTCCGCACGTAAGGTAAAGGGGGGCATTGGACTCAATGTTGCCCTTGGACTCCTGATGGCCTTTGCCTACATCCTCTTCTACACAATCTCAGCCTCTTACGCCATCAGCGGGGCTATGTCTCCCTTTATGGCTGCTTGGCTCCCCAACCTGATCTTTATCCCCATCGCAATCTTCCTCTACTGGCGCGCACCGAGGTGAGATGAAAAAGGGCACCTATAGGTACTATGGGGTGCTGCTTGGGCTCCCTCTCGGCACACCGATATTTACCTATCGGTGCGAGGAGGATGAGGCGTCACCGGACGAATTGCTTGGGCGAGTGGTCCTGGTCCCGCTAGGTGCAGGGAAGATTGTCTCCGGTGTGGTCTGGAGCTATCAGGGTACGGTCTCTCCTCTTCTGGTCGGCAAGGTCAAGAGTATCCGCAAGGTGCTCTCCCATCCTGCCATACCTTTGTCTGTGCGGAAGTTCTGGAGCTGGGTCGCTTCCTACTATATGTGCAGCCTTGGAGATGTGCTTCGAGCTGCTCTGCCGGCTCCTTTCCGACCGGAGGGAGGACAACGCTATGTGCTGCTGGATAGTGCCACAGGAGACGAAGCCGAAGTCTTGCGGAAGGAGCTGGGGACGTCATCCTTCTCACTAAAGGAGCTCAAGCAACTATTTCCTGACGATTATGCCGATCTCTACTCTTTGTGGTCCGAGGAGGGAAGTGCCGTGCCATACGACAAGGGCATCGGGGGTGGCGGAACTCCTGTTAGCGAAAGAGGGTGGGGCATCGGTCCTCTTATCCATCAGGTTGAGACTTTAGAGACGGTGCGGAAGTCGCTTAAGCGTAGCCCCCAAGTGCTTGAGGCACTTGATCGCTTAGCATCCGACCCTGAGGGGAGCGATCTCTTCTTCTCTACTCTCGCTGATGTCTCAGACTATCTTGGGGTATCAGCGTATGTAGTCGGGAGACTGAGAGAGTGCGGAGCCATCGAGGAGACAGAGCGTGCTGAGGAGGTCTTCTCCGGTGAGGCACCGGGCAGGGGATCATACCGAAATGGGATAATGCCCGACCTGATGGGGCGTCAGATCCTGCTGCTTCATATGCCTCACTCCAGAGCTTGTGAGCGACTTCCCCTACGTCATCTCTATGAGGAGGTCACTCAGTCGAGAGGGCAGGCGTTGCTCCTCTTCCCTACATTAGAGAGGCTAAGAGAGGTTGAGGGAGAGATAAAGGAGGTCTTTGGCTCATCATACTTCCCCTACCACAGTGGTGTCTCTCAGTCGGTTCGTCAGCGATCCTACCTGGCGGCATGGCGCCAGCTATCCGGACTTTTCGTGGGACTCCGGTCGGCAGTATGGCTCCCTCTGGGATCTCTTAGCGAGGTGGTGGTGATAGATAGTGAGCATCGGGGGTATAGACAATGGGAGCCGGCACCACGCTTTACCGCCTCCGATGCTGTGCTGGTGCTTGCCGCGCTGTCCGATGCTAAGTCCTTGATCGTCTCAGCCACACCCTCGGTGGAGTGTATGGCTCAGGTGCTGAGGGGTAAGTATGCCCTCCAGACGATAGCCCCCGAAGCAAACGGAGGTAGGGTGTCGCTACAGACAGTCAGTATGAGGACCGCCTTTGATGACAATCAAGTACAAGCTCGACTCTTATCAGACGTAATGGTGAGTGCCATTAGGGACACGATAACAATGAGAGGGAAGGTACTCCTTCTCTATCAGCGTACCGGGTATGCCAGATCCATTGAGTGCAGTCATTGTGGCGAGCAGCTCCTCTGCCCCCGTTGCCACACTGCCTTAAGACTGTCGTCAGATGCCAAGGTCATGGAGTGTCCTCTCTGCGGCTACAAGTCACCGCTCCCCACGAGTTGCCCTCACTGTGATCAACCCTCTCTCCGACCTGTCGGGACAGGTATTGATCGACTCCAGGAGGCTGTGAGCCATTACTTCACCGGAGTACAGGTCGCTCTGGTGGAGTCGGAAGATAGGGTGCCGAATGCAGATATTTTGCTCTGCCCTGACTACGATCCCCCCATCAGTCTGCTACACAAGGTCTCTATGGTGGGAGTGATCCAGCTTGATTTGCTCCTAACTCTTCCGGATCATCGGGCTGCAGAGCGGGCCTACCGGATGCTGACCACCTGTAGGGATGAGCTGCGAGATCAGAGCAAGCTGATCGTCCAGTACTTCTCCAAGTCTCCTGCGCTTGATGCGTTCTTGGAGGACGACTACGAGACCTTTATGGAGCACGAGATGGAGGAGCGTCATCAGCTGCTCTTCCCTCCCTTCTGTCGCATCACGGACATTGTGCTTGAGTCAAGGAGTCAGGCTCTGATCAGCAGGTTTGCTGAGCGTGTGGCAAAGGAGCTGTCCCGACTGCTCCCTGATGTCCAGATCTTAGGACCTACTCCGCTCCCGGTCAATAAGCGAGGAGTCTCTTTTGGCTACCGGGTGACGCTATTGATCCCCTTAGATGTTGCGCTGTCGCCTCTCCGCACCTTCCTGAGTAGCACTGTGGAGGGCTGGGTAAGGTCCTCCGGCATTCGCTCCCTCCACTATTACTACGATGTGGATCCATAGTGACTGATTTCTTTTACCGATATTAGAGATCACTAATACCGGTAAAAGAAATGACTAATATCGGTATTAGCTTTCTCTAATACCGATATTAGTTTTGAGATGTCTTCTCCTGAAAATAGTTGACATGGTTGAGGGTTATTTTGCTGATAAAGTTGACTCATGTGTCTGAGGATTCACTGAGTGGATTGACGTTTATTCTCCGGTCGTATTGACATTACCCTCATAACAAAGATACGAATTTTTCGCGTCTTTGCAGTTTAGGAATTGTGGTGCCTGACCGCCATAGGTTTTATTTGGGGTGGACATCCCAATACTCCTATGAGGTCTGTGATTATTGTAGAAATCTATAAAGCATCTGATCCTTTCCCGAGCCTCATCGATGTCTGAAAATAGTCTCACTCTCTCAATGGCTTCGACCTTCAGGATCCCGTTGACCCGCTCTGCAATGGCGTTGTCGAGAGGGTTCCCGTCCTGGGTCATACTGATCTGTGCCCCAATGCCGTGGAGGTACTTTGTATACTCATCACAGCAGTACTGTATACCTCTGTCTGAATGGTGTATCAGATGAGTAAAGTCTGTCCCCTCGGGGCAACTGTCCACCGCCATCTTTAGAGCGCTTAGCGTGTATGTTGCATGGAGCGTGGGGGAGAGGCACCAGCCCACGATTTTACGCGAGTACACATCGGTCGTCAGGTGGAGGTAGCAGCGATCATTTCTTTGCAAGGCAATATAGGTGATGTCGCTGACCCAAAGCTCGTTTGGGCTTCTTGGC
>QWCJ01000018.1_pt1 | contig 110731 bp, 101 predicted proteins | sample 1972501 | NCBI WGS metagenome assembly QWCJ01 (sample SAMN09866711, study PRJNA288562) | Human vaginal metagenome isolate term2_vaginal, whole genome shotgun... | isolation source: vagina | host: Homo sapiens | place: USA: California
GTGTTGGCGTTGTTTGCCGGGCCCGAACCAGTACAAGCATCATGCTGGTTCGGGCCTTTCATACTTTCGACCCAACCCAACGGGGGTAAAACACGGGGGTGCCAACTGTTCAACGATCACGAAAAGGTCTGCCTAACGCATCCATAGGGCCTAAGTTTGGCTACATCAGACCACGAAAGGTTTTTGGCATAAAAAGGTTGTGCATTAATAGTGTCGGCGACAGGTGTCGAGTGACACATGTCGTGCCTGGTAATCCTGATTTGTTAAGTATTCTCTTACCTACTGTTGCACTAGAGCGCATATTATGCGGGTGGGTTGATTGTTGAACACCCATCGACAGGTGTCGGTGGGTTTGTTGAACATGTTGGGTTTGCTGCGATGGTTCCTGAGTGTTTTTTAAGCTATGTGTGCAGGTTGTGGGGCTAGATGTGTTGAACAATCCGGGTTTTGTGGGCGTGTTTTTGCCTGTTTTGTTGTCGTGTTTTGGGTGGATTGGCCATGTATAGTTGCGGTGCATAAACTTGGGGTCAGAACAACGAAGGGTTTCATGTTCCACCGGTTGGGTGGTGCGTGATGGAAGGTATAAGGATTGTGACAACGATGATGAACAGCATTGCGCGGAAGGTATGTGTAGCAGCGTGTGTGTTGGCCGTTGCGGCTAATGGTGCACAGGTTGCTCACGCGGAGATGGCTGTTGCTGACTCGTCGGTCACAGTGACCGCTGACGGGCCGGGTGCGGTCTTTCACAACTCGGTAACACAGCCGGGGCGTATTTCGACGTTGAAGTTTACGGATGCCCGCTCCATTGCTGGCAGCCAGGAGTCCTCACTGTATGTGGACCTGCGTGCCGATGGTGCGCTAGTGGATTTAGAGTCTGACCTTAACGTGGATACCTACCGTGATGGGGACACCCAGGTGGTCATCTACCGCGGTGAAGACCAGGGCGCTGGTGTGTCGGTGGAGCGTGAATACCGCTTTGCAGGCAACCGTGTCGATGTCATTGTGCGGGTGACCAATAACAAGGATGCTTCAGCGTTTGTACAGGCGGATCTGACGAACCAGATTAACTCCCAGGTCGGGCTTTCCGGCTCCTATGATGATGGGAAGTTTGTTGTTGCCCCGGCACAGCTTGGCTATGAGACCTCGGTGGCCTTTGATGATGCAACCTCGTCTGGTGTAGCCGATGCGTTCCAGCGCACCACGGCTTCCGGTGAGGTTGGGTTTGTGGATCCAGCAGGGGCCAGCTTCCAGCGTGGGCGTTGGTTTGAGCGCATTGATGCAGGCAACACGTTGACTGCTGCCATGCACATGGAGGTTGCAACCCAGGACAGTGCTGTTGATTCTGATGGTGACGGTCTGCCGGATGTCTGGGAACGCGAAGGCGTTACCCTAAGCGACGGTACGGCCATGCCACTGAATCAGTGGGGTGCTGATCCTGAGCGCCCGGATTTGTTCCTGCAGCTTAATTGGATGAACTCGCAGTGGCAGCAGGCTGGCTGCGACACACCTGGTGCGGATGCTGCCATGTGTGCGCAGATGTCGGTGGCAAGCTACCGCCCACACCGCGATATTTTGCAGCAACTGGTGGATCGCTTCGACCAGTACGGGGTCAACCTGCACATCGATGCCGGTGATACCTACACCAACATTGCAAACTATCCGACGCGTCATGGTGGGCAGACTGAGCCGTATGCCCCGTACTACTTTGAGGGCACGGTGCCTGGTATGAAGCTGGTCGAGAATATTGACACGATGCTGGGTGCTCGTGCGGCAGTCTTCCGCGTTGGTGTTATTGGCGATCAGATGCAGCGTGGCCACTGGGGTACCGGTTTGGCTTTGGTTGCGGATAACTCGTTTTATGTTGCCAAGCATGAGCGTATGCGCAGCGATGATCAGCTGCGTAACACGATCATGCACGAGCTGGGCCACACCTTGGGGTTGAATCATAATGGTTCGATGAAGTTCGCCAACGAGGTCCCGCAGTCGGATTACCTGCCGAACTACTACTCGGTGATGAACTACCTCTACCAGTTCACCCACTTTAACTACTCGGATGAAGAATCCGTCTCTGGTGGCCCACTGCCAGAGGTGTGCAACCAGCCAGGCATGGACTGCTACAAAGGTGACTACCGTGTGCCAGCCGACTGGGACAACTTGATGATTAACACCGGCAAGATTGGTAAGGATTACAACTCCACGATCGGTGCTGACAAGGTCGCAGTTGATGCAAACGCACTTGCCGCGCAGCAAGAAGCGATGCAGGCTGCGGAAGAAGCCCAGGGCAGCGCGAAGGTTGCTGTTGCTGGTTCCCCGCAGCTTCGTCGTGGGGAGAACATGGTGAGTGTGAAGGTGCAAAATCCTGGGTTGGATGCGGCCCGGATGCGTGTTGAGGTTGTCTACCCGTCTGGGAAGGCCGAGCAGGTTGTCACGGTTGCTGGTCAAGGAGAGGCGACGGTTGCGCTGCCAATCAGTGTTGGTGTGGTGAAGACGTCGTCGTTGCCGTTGGATGTGCGTGTGGTCAATGAGGATGGCTCCCAAGCCTTTGCTGGCCGGTTTGATGTTGCCGCGGTCATGGATGCGGATGTTGATGGTGATGCGATGGCTGGTGCGCCTCGTAAACCGCAGCAGAATACGCAGACTGCCCCGACGACGGCGAAGGCTGGTAAGCATGAGTCTTCGCAGCAGTTGACGACGGCGCAGCGCCCAGCGGCGAGTGTGCAGGATGATCGTCAGGATGCGGCAAGCAAGGATCGTATCCAGGCGGAGGGTGAGACGAATATTGCGGCGATTGTTGCTCCGATTGTGGTGCTGCTGCTGTTAATTGGTGGTGGTGTTGCTGCTGCGATGTCTGGTGGTCTGCACTTCTAGCTAGTTGTTCTGTGGGGCCTGTGGTGCCGGGAGTGTTCCCGGTGCCGAGGGCTCCGTTTTTCTATTGTGTGTCGGGCTGGGGTGTGGGATTGTTCCCCGGCAGCACGAACTATTTTCGAGTGGCATGAGGGGGTGCACCAGAATCCGGGTTTTGCCGCCCGTCGTGACGAGAACTTGCTGGTCGTGTCTGCGTGTGGTGGGAATGTGGTGCCCAGCCAACATACAGGCAGATAGTACTGAAGCGTCTGATGATTTGTGTGTGTCGCGTGTGAATGGTGTGACTGGTGTGCGCTAGAGTGTCGCGTATGTATGTAGCCCCTAGACTTCGCTCTGCAACCGCGGCTTTTGTGGCCGCGACGCTTGCCCTTGCGCTTACTGTTTTTGCACCTCAATCGTTGAGTCCTCATGCGGATGCTCAATCGATCCCTGGTCTGATCTCTGGCGTTGATGTGGCTGATCACCAGCGCCCTGGTGGTGCGCCAATCAACTGGAAGATGGCTGGAACGGTCGGTGGGCAGCACTTTGCGTTCGTCAAGGCGACTGAGGGAACGACGTACAAGAACTCGTTTTACGAAGAAGATGTCAAAGCTGCTGCAGATGCAGGTTTGAAGGTCGGTGCATATCACTATGCGCGACCGGGGATGGACCCTATTGCGCAGGCTCGCCACTTCGCAAACGTCATTAACGCTGGCCCTGCGCAGCAGCTGCCACCAGTTCTTGACCTTGAGGTCGATGAGGGGCTTGGTCCAACACAGCTCGCGGCGTGGACGCAGATCTTCCTCACTGAGTTGGAGCGTGCATCGGGCAAGCGGCCGATGCTCTATACCTACCGTTATTTCTGGTACGAGCGGATGAACAACACCAACGCGTTTACTAGCTACCCGCTGTGGCTTGCCGCATACCAGAACCAGCCGCCACGTCCGGTCGGTGGCTGGGACAAGTTGACGTTCTGGCAGCGTAGCGACTCCGGCCGGGTCGCTGGTATTCCGGCGACTGTCGATATGAACCTGTTCAACGGCACCGGTGCACAGTTCGGCGGTTTCGCCGCTGGCAATCTCGGTTCCGCAGGTGGCGTCCTTGAGACGTTCCAGGTGCCGGACTCCGATCAGCTTGAGGTACTGGAACAAAACAGCACGGCGCTGGTCGTCGCGATCCTCGCGTTGGCTGCCGGTGCCCTGGGTGCATCACAGGTTGCGTCGGAGGCTGCGAAATTCGGCTTCGATATTAAGGACGCAAACAACATCGCTGGCCTTGTCCAGCGCCTGGCTTCTCAGGGCGAACTGCCCGTGGATGACCTGCGTAACATGATGATTGGTGATTACCAGGTTGGCGACCTGCTGATCCTGCTAGATAACGCCGCGCACTAGGCATCGGTTGGCGCATCGTAGCGAGGGCTCGTAGCAAGGCTACGGGCCCATTTTTCGTGCTTGAACTGTGCAGGGACGGCGCCTTTGAGCAGTTCACGGTTTAGCGAAGGGCTGGCCTCGATTGGTGTGTTTGCGGCGATGAGGACGATGTTGCCGTAGCGTCGACCTTTCAGCATTGGTGGGTCCGCGATTGCGGCAACGTGTGGCCACACTTCGAGCATGCCAGCCAGTTCTTCCTTCGCTTCTTTGAGATCCGCGTGGCTGCCGCAGTTTGCCACATATATTCCTGACGGGCTGAGTGATTTCCGCGCTTGCTCGAAGAACTCCACCGTGGTCAGGTTTCGTGGAGTGATCGCTGATGAGAAGACATCGCGAATGATGATGTCGCGGGTGTTGGGTTTGAAGCTGTCGGTGACTTCGCGGGCGTCACCGACTCGTATTTTAACGACGGGTGAACGGGGGATATCGAAAAGTTCGCGGGCGAGCTCGGCAAGTGACATGTCAATTTCCACGACAGTGTTGCGCGAGCCGTTCCACTTAGAAGCAAAGTAGCGGGGCAGTGTGCAGGCAGCGCCACCGAGGTGGGTTAGGCGTGGTTTGGGCCAAAGGGGGACGTCGACAAGCTGTTGGTCGTTCAGAAAATCAGCGATCCACCTCATGTATTCGAAGTCCAGCCGTTCTGGGTCGCCGGGGACGATGTGGGAGCTCGGCACGCCGTTGACGAGGAGCACCATGGAGCCGTCCGGTTCGTGGAGAACCTCCGCAACGCCGGTATCGATTTCATGGAATTCACTTTTTGCTGCCATGCACAGTGACAGTACCTTACGCCTTCACGTCGACATGGTGCAGGTACACGACGGACGCAAGCCACGCTGTGGCAGTAAGCAGCAGGGTGCTTGCGAGGACGCCGGACACCGCACTCCACTCGAGGATACCCGAGCCCGCGACTGCGTTACCGCCCATCCACAGCATCGTGGCCACGCCGACGGGAGGAAGCAGAAACTGCGCTACTGTGGCGCCGGCAGCAATTGCACCAAAAGCGACGAGGCTGGCCACCACGCCAAGGGCGACTGGCATGGCAAAGTTGCGGACCAGCATTGAAGCGAAGCTTTGCCACGCGGCCACTGCCATCGCAGGAACCACAGCGAGTAAGGACGATGCGAGTAGGGCCATCGGCGGCATGCCTGATAGGCCAGCGACCCAACCACCGATAGTGCTCAAGACGATGAACACGCACTGCATAATTGAGGTCATCGCGATGAGTACAGCAAGTTTTGCGGTGACCAGACTCGCCGCCGATCTGGACGAGGTAAGCAACGTGTTCCAGTTGCCGCCACGGTGCTCAACGCGCCACGTGGAGGACGCGAGAATCGAAATACCCGCCACCATGAAAAGCATGCCGTAAAATAGCGTCGCCTGGGACCAATAGCTCGTCCACCCGGATTCCAAAGTCTCAGAGTTGGCGGCGTAGTTGCCAGCACCGAAGACGACGGAGACGAGTGGGATGGCGACGGCAACGATTGTGATGTAAGTGCGCCGAAGTTTACAAAACTCGTTAACGATCATGTCCATGATTAGATTTCTTTCCTGTCGAGTATTCGCGTTATTGCAACGAACCCTGTAGCGAGCAACACGACGTAGACACACCACGAAGCCCAACCTGGTTGCGTAGGAACTGCGCCTTCGTTAGCGAAGGTGTATGGGAGTAGGACTGCAAAATAGCCGAAGGGGTTCATCTCAGCGAGCCACACAGGGGAAAGCAGCGAGGTGATGCCGAGGAAGCCTCCCGCCACGCCAAATGCCAGCACTCCTACTTGCGATTCAGTGACCGCTGCGAGCACGAACATGGCGCTGGTGATCGCTAGGCTAGTGACAACGGCTGCAACTCCGTACACTGCCCAGGCTCCAGCTGTGCTTCCGCTAGGCAGCGGCGCACCCAGCAATACTGGTAGCGCGATGCACGCCGTGAACTCCATCAGCTTGAGCGTGACGATGAGAGGCGCCACTACTCGGAACTTTCGTCGCAGCAGCGAGCCCTTGCGGACGCCAGCAACCGCGTTGAGCAGCCACCCGCCACTTGCATGCTCGTTATCGACGGCGCGACTGGCAATGAGCGCCAATTGCAGTGGGGTGAGAAATGCGAGCGACATCGCAACCGCAATCAGTTGGCCCGACCATGCTGCCTCCGGGGCAGCGGTGAACGCGTCGATTTGGCCGTCTGAGAACAAGCTCATACAAGCGAACAGTACGATGCCCAGGGAGAGCACGCCGCCCAGTAGCGAGATGTGCGTACGACGCAGCTTCAAGAATTCGATGCTCATGCGCTAAGCCCCTTGCGTCCTGTCATCCCAATAAAAATTTCTTCCAGGCTGCGGTGCTTTCGCAGAACCTGGTAGATCGGGACTCCGTGATGGACGAGCTGCGCGCATGCAGTAGCAACGGCCTCCTCGGTAAGTCCGGGTAGTGCCACGCCCCCGGAAACGATGCGTGGTTGCAAGTCTCGTAGAACTTCGGTGGCAACGGCTGCCTGTGGGGTTTGGACGTAGACGTCGGGGAGGTGGGCGTCGAAAAGCTGCTGCTTCGAGCCTTGAAATATGAGCTTGCCTTGGTTGATAATGCTGAAGCTGGTGGCCATCTTCTCCATTTCGGAGAGCAAGTGACTTGAAACGAGGACAGTACGGCCTTCGTCGCGTGCGAGACTGATGATAAGCTCGCGGATTTCTTCGATACCTGCAGGGTCGAGGCCGTTGGTTGGTTCATCGAGGATGAGCAATTGAGGGTCGCGTACGAGCGCGATTGCGATGCCGAGGCGTTGCTTCATGCCGAGCGAATAGTTCTTGACCTGTTTGTCCATGTGCTTTTCCAAGCGAACAAGTCGTACCGCGCGCTGCGCGTTTGCAGAATCGGCTTTGAATAGACGCGTCACAATCTTCATGTTCTCCGCACCGGTGAGGTGCGGGTATGCCGCTGGCGACTCGATGAGTGAGCCGATGCTAGCGAGTACCTCGCCGCGTGTTGAGCGGGTCATCGGCTGCCCCAGCACGGTGATCTCCCCGGCAGTTGGTGTGGTCAGGCCGAGCAACATTTTCATTGTGGTTGATTTGCCGGAGCCGTTCGGCCCCAGGAGCCCGTGCACGGCGCCCTGCGGAACCTCAAGCGAAAGCTTGTCGACGACTGTGTGCGCACCGTAGACCTTCGTCAGGCCCTTCGTAGTAATGATTGGTGAGTTCATGGTGTTCACTATCGCCAAGTGAGGCTCCGAAAGCGTCGGAGCTTGGTACGATCTTGCAAGTCATACCGGGGGATGATGGTGCTTAGCCATCGAGGAGATCGGAACGATCGACAAGGCCCGTGCGATAGGCGAAGAGCGCCGCATGCACGCGGTCGCGCGACTGGGTCTTGGACAAGATCCTCCCGACATGCGTCTTCACCGTTGGCATGGAAATGAACATGCGCTCAGAGATCTCCGAGTTTGACCAGCCACGACCGATTGCGATGAGTACTTCGCGCTCGCGGGCAGTGAGCTCGCCAAGCGCCATGCGGTCAGTCGCAGAAATTGAAAGCTCCTCGTCGGCGTGTGCGGCTTGGCGCGTGCTGTGAGAGATCCGAGCAATGATGCGTTTGGTGGCGCGCGGAGAGATGACGGCATCGCCAGCAGCGACGGTACGGATGGCGTCGAGAAGTTCCTCGGGTTGTGTGTCCTTGAGCAAGAACCCACTGGCGCCGGCCCGCAGTGCGTCCACGACGTAATCCTCGTCATCGAACGTGGTGAGGATAATGACCTTGGTTTGCGGGAAACGGCTGGCGTACTCGGCCGTCGCGGCAATGCCGTCGAGGATGGGCATTTGCACATCCATCAGCACTACATCGACCGGGTGGGATGCCTGTTGCTCGAGTGCCTCAGCGCCGTTCGAGGCCAGCCAATCGACGCCCAAATCTGTCTGGGAGTCGATGACGAGCTGGATACCGTGGAGGAAGAGTGCCTGGTCGTCGACGATCCCTAAGCGAATTGTGCTCATGCATGCTCCAGCGTGTCGGGGTGTATCACTCCGGCGAGACCTTGCTCAACGTAGGGGATTCGCACTTGCGTGACCCACTCTGCACGCCCGCTGTTGGTGGGGGTGGGGCCTGCCTGCAAAGTTGCCCCGATAAGAGCGGCGCGCTCCCGCATCCCACGCAAGCCGTGGCCATTGACAAGGCTTGCTGCAGTGCCATCGAATCCATTGTTCACACGGATTACCACTTGTTTTTCCTCCCACGTCACATCAAGCAAAGCAGCGCCGTCGCCGTGTTTGAGCGCATTCGTGAGAGCCTCCTGGACCACGCGTCTGGCCGCAAGGGACGTAGCAAGTGGTAGCTGCTCTGGTGCAGATCCCGTTTGCGAGTAAGTGATATCCAGGCCGCCGAGTCGACTCGTACGAACCAGCTCTTCGAAATCTAGAGACACTGGTGAAGGTTCCACCGACCGCGACTCGGGCGCACGAAGTAGCGCGACCACTTCGCGCATTTGCGCCAGGGATTCCCGTCCGACCTCTCCGATTACTCGAAGGGCTTTGTCGCAGTCCCCGCCGTAGCGTCCGCCATCGGCCTGCGCAACAATCACAGTGAGCGAATGGGTAACCACGTCGTGGATCTCGCGGGCAAGGAACGCGCGTTGCTCAGACATAGCCTGTTGAAGCTCGATCCGTTGCTGCCGCAGCGCCTGCTCGAGCTCGCGGGTTGCGGCTTCTTCGGTCCGCCTGCGTAGCTCGCCGAAGAGTCCAGCCGCCACTAGCAACGTGGCGCTCCACGCGAGGTAGGGAAGCTGCTGCTCAAAGGGCATGCTCCGAGGCACGGGCGATACGAGTGAGAGTGCCACGAGGTCTCCTGTAACGAGCGCAATGGCAGCGAAGTCGCGAAGAACTGGGCGAACATTGCGACGGATGATGTAGGCAGTGAAGACCCCAACGACAATCACCGCTACCGTGAGGTTCGTGCTGAATGCACGCATCCCCAATAGGACGAATGCGGTGAGCACAGTTGCAGTTGGCCATCGCCAGCGGGAAAAAGGGGCGACGATAGCCCACAGCAGGAGAGGTACGACCGCCCATGCAGATCTCGTGGCACTCAGGACACCAAGCGAAGCACACACGCCGAGGACAAAAGCGATGCTTGCGTCACGCATGCGGATCGGCAGGCGGGCAGTAAAGGGAGGCATATCCATAACCTAATCGACCTGCGCAGGGCTGTCGTCATGCCTGGGTATGATTCGGCGTACGCTTTTCTTCTCCTCCTGCTCGCGGGTACACTTCCGCCACATGCGAGTTTTAGTGGCGATGAGTGGAGGCGTGGACAGCTCAGTGGCCGCTGCACGCCTTGTCCAAGCTGGCCACGACGTTGTGGGCGTGCACCTGGCGCTCTCGCAGGACCCGCAGGCCACCAGAGAGTCGGCACGCGGGTGTTGCTCGCTGGAGGATTCTGCGGACGCTCGACGTGTGTGCGACAAACTCGGGATTCCATTTTATGTGTGGGACTTTTCCGATCGCTTTAAAGCCGAGGTCATTGATAATTTCGTGTGGTCGTACGAGCATGGTGAGACCCCGAATCCATGCCTGCGATGCAACGAGAAAATCAAGTTTGCTGCCTTGCTTGAGCGCGCTGTCGCGCTTGGGTTCGACGCGATCGCTACCGGCCATTACGCAACTATCGACGAAGACGGGAACCTGCGGCGCTCGGTGGACCCGCTGAAAGACCAGTCTTATGTGTTGGGAGTGCTGACGCGTGATGAGCTTGACAAGTGCATCTTCCCAGTCGGTGATACGGAAAAACCTCAGATTCGTGAGGAGGCGGCAGCGTTCGGGTTCGCTACCGCTCAGAAGCCGGACTCCTACGATATTTGCTTTATCCCGGACGGCAACACCCAGGCATTTTTGGGTAGGTCCATCGGTATGCGCCCAGGAATCGTGCGCGATCAGGACGGCACCGAGCTCAAAGAGCACGACGGCGCGTTCCAGTACACCATCGGACAGCGCCGCGGCCTCAACCTTCGCGTGCCAGCCCAGGACGGAAAGCCGCGCTACGTCACCGATGTCGACGCCACCACGGGCACGGTTACTGTCGGGCCGCGCGAAGCGCTCAAAGTCTGGCAGATCGACGCAGACCGCCTGAAAGTACTGCATCCGGCGATGCAAGGTGAGTTCGCGGCCAATGTACAGATCCGTGCGCACGGCGGGGTCGTCGCCTGCCACGCACGCGTTGAGGGCAACAGTATGCATCTCGAGTTGGAGACGCCCCTGGAGGGAGTCGCGCGAGGGCAGGCTGCCGTGCTGTACTTGCCTGACCCGGACGGGCGCGGTGACGTGGTGCTGGGGTCCGGCACGATTTGTGGGACTTCGAGCGTGCAACCATGACGGCGTTCGGCCTCGGGGAGTTGCCCGGCACAGACCTCGTCACTGCCGCGGACGTTGTGCTTTCAGAATCACCGCTGCCACACATTCCACAGCTGCCAGAGCGTGGGATCGGGAGTGACCTGATTGGGCGAACAGCCGCGTTGCTCGACATTCCCATCGACCGCGGCCCGCGCGGATGGCGCGTTGGCACCCAGCACCGGGCGGTGCGTGACCAGATGGATCGCGACCTGGATGTCCTGGAATCGCTGTGGGCCGGCAAGCTCGATGCGATCAAAGTCCAGGTTGTCGGTCCTTGGACACTTGCAGCAGAAATTGAGATGCGCAATGGACACCGCATGATCACGGACACTGGTGCGCTGCGGGATGTGACCGAGGCGCTTGCACAGGCTATTGACGATCATCGAGAAGATGTGGGGCGTCGATTAGCTCCGACAGTGCTGCAAATCGACGAGCCAAGCCTCGACGCCGTGATGAGAGGCTCACTGCGTGGTGCGACTGATGCCGAACGCATCCCGGCATACCCAGAACCGGAGGAGCGCCTCGCAGGCTTTGGTAAGTACCTACTCCACGCGCCAATGATGATCAACGTCCCTTGGCAGACCGTAGACCTTGCGGACCTACAATCAACCGCCGAAAAAGACCGCTTTGCGCAACTGCTCGATCGCGGCAGCCGCTTCGCGCTTGCACCCATGCGGCCAAGGGATGTGTGGAACGTGCTCGACGAACTCCAAACCGACCCTGAGGCCTGCAGCTTCGACGTGTGGGCACGACCCGCGGATACGTTGAAACAGGCCGCTGCGAACTACCGTGAAGCCGCTGAAATGGCGGAAGGGCTGCGCTAACTCGCATCCCCGATCATCGGCCACGACGTCGTGAGGTTTGAGACATCACGCCCCTTCGACTCGAAGAACTCCCGCAACTCTGTTTGGAGTTTGTAGTACTCCACGGCCTGAAACTCCATCAACTCGTCCGTGCTCATCTGGGCGAGTTCAGGGTAGGTGGAGCGGACCTGCTTCCACGCAAGGCGCGCAGCGGCGGTCGCATCAGCCGTCGCATCGTGAGCGTTGTCGAGCTTCACTCCGTACAGCTCGCACAGAGCGCCGAGGTTGCGTTTCCCCTTCCTGTAGCGGTCCTTCGCCCGGTCGATGACGAGAGGGTCGAAAACCGGGCCGGTTACAGTGAAGTCTCCGGTGAGCTGTCGCAGCACAGAAAGGTCATACGGCGCGTTAAAAACGATGAGAGTGAGGCCGTCCTCCCAACCGCGCTTAATCATGTCAACTGTTTCTTGCAAGACCTCATCGTGCGGGCGGCCGTGCGCGCGGGCGTACTCCGTGGTGATGCCGTGGACCGCGGCAGCCTCTGCGGGTATCTCAACCCCTGGGTCCGCGAGCGCCTCGTGCGCGTTCGCCTGCGCACCGTCGATCGTGACAAGGGAGGACGTCACAATACGAGCAGTGCGTGGGTTCACAGAAGTCGTCTCGAGGTCGAAGGACATCATGCGGGATGCGTCGAAGAAAGCCATGCACATTACCTTACTAACCGTGTCGGACAGAGACGCTAGACTTGCACGTTATGAACGAAAATGTGAACGAATTGCCTGCTAATGACGTCGATGTGCGTCGACTCTGGGATGAGATTGCCAGCCAAGTTCGTCACCATCGGGATCTGTACTACAACAGCCAACCCGTTATTAGTGACGCCGAGTTTGATGAGCTTTTCCAGCGCTTGGTGCGACTTGAGGAAGAGCACCCCGAGCTCGCTGTTCCGGACTCACCGACGATGCAGGTCGGTGCGCCGACCGGCGGTGCGTTCGACGATGTCGAGCACCTCGAGCGGATGATGAGCCTAGATAATGTTTTCTCGGAGGCAGAGCTACGAGACTGGCTGGCAAAGGCGCCGGGCCCGTATCTGACAGAGCTCAAGATCGACGGGCTTTCGATCGACCTCGTGTATGAAAACGGCGAGCTGGTTCGCGCTGCTACGCGTGGTGACGGGCGCGTGGGCGAGGACATTACGGCCAATGCAAAGGTCATTGAAGATATTCCGCACCAGCTGCAGGGCGATGCCCCGGCGCTAGTCGAGGTGCGAGGGGAAGTTTTTATCCGGCCCGAGGACTTCCCAGATCTCAACGCTGCTCGCATCGAAGAGGGCGGGAAACCGTTCGCGAATCCGCGCAACGCGGCTGCCGGAGGCTTGCGTCAAAAGGATCCCGAGGATGTGAAAAAGCGCAAACTGCGGATGATTTGCCACGGCATCGGTGCGCGCGAGGGGTTTGCCCCGAAGACCCAGCACGAAGCCTACGAGCAGATGGCAGCCTGGGGGCTGCCAGTGTCTGAATACACAAAGCGCGCAGCAACTGCTGATGCGGTGGTGGATGCCGTTCGCTATTGGGAACAGCACCGCCACGACGCGATCCACGAGATGGATGGGCTCGTTGTAAAAGTCGATGCGGTTGAGGAACAGCGCCAACTAGGAGCGACGTCGCGGGCGCCACGGTGGGCGATCGCGTACAAGTACCCGCCGGAGGAGGTCACGACGAAACTGCTCGATATTGAGGTTTCCGTTGGGCGAACTGGCCGAGTAACACCGTACGCGGTAATGGAGCCGGTTTTCGTGTCTGGTACGACTGTCGCCATGGCGACGTTGCACAATCCGACCGAGGTCCGCCGCAAGGGCGTCCTCATTGGTGACACGGTCGTAGTGCGTAAAGCTGGCGAGATTATCCCTGAGGTGTTGGGTCCCGTCGCAGATCTTCGCACTGGAGAGGAGCGGGAGTTCGTGTTCCCCGCGGAGTGCCCAAGTTGCGGGGCAACGTTGGCGCCTGCGAAGGAAGGGGATGCGGACTGGCGCTGCCCGAATACGCGTTCATGCCCGGCCCAGCTGGCGCAACGTCTGAAGTACCTCGCCAGTCGCGGCGCCTTTGACATTGAGGCGCTGGGCGAAAAGGGCGCGCAGGACATGATTGACACTGGTGTGATCCAAGACGAGGGCGACCTGTTTGATCTCACAGAGGAAGACCTCAAGAAGTCACAGGTCTACACCACGAAGAAAGGTGCGGTAAATGCCTCTGGCCGCAAGCTACTGGAGAACCTCGACACTGCGAAAAATGCCGATTTCTGGAGAGTCCTCGTCGCGCTTTCGATTCGACACGTCGGTCCGACCGCAGCTCGTGCGCTCGCCTCCCGTTACGGCAACATGGAAGCGCTTGTCGACGCCCCACTGGAGGACCTTGCGCAAACAGACGGAGTAGGCGCCATCATTGCGGAATCGTTCCAAGAGTGGTTCCGCGTTGACTGGCACCGCGAGATCGTCGAAAAGTGGACAGCTGCTGGCGTGACGATGGAAGTTGATGCCGCCGACGTTGCTCCGCAAACCCTTGAGGGGATCACCGTGGTGGTGACGGGCACGCTCGAGGAATACACGCGTGATGGCGCGAAAGAGGCGATCGTGTCGCGTGGTGGTAAGGCATCGGGGTCTGTGTCAAAGAAGACGGACTTTGTGGTCGTCGGCGAAAATGCCGGTTCAAAAGAGCAAAAGGCGCGTGAGCTCGGCCTCAGGATTCTCAACGAGGAAGAGTTCACCCGCCTGCTCGAACAGGGGCCAGAAGGAGTTGAAGACTAGGAAATTATCGAACCGATGATGGTTCCCAAGTCTCCGATCTGAGCTACCTCTGATGCAAGGAAATCAGGGCCGCCGATGCGACCGACAACGAGAATGTACTCGGAGGCGCCGAGGGGAGTGATGGCAAGCGCGGTATCGAGTTGCCACCACGACTCTGGTGTCCACGCGTCGTTGTCCGGAACGAGCACCCGCGCATGCTCGAGCGGTGGCATGATTGGGTGGGATTGGTCATCTTCTGGTGCAGCCTGGGAGGCGCACAGGCGGTCGAGTCCTTCGGGGGTGTGCTTCAGCACCACGGCCCAGGAAGAGGTCATTGCCTGGGGGATCATCACGGTTAACTCGTCGAGTGCCTGCTTCGGATTGTTTGCAAGCTCGGCGATTTTCGCCAGCATCCGGATGTGCCCACTGCGGTCAACGCGCCCAGTGAACGGGCGGATCGAATCAACTTCAACGCCGTCGATGGCTGAAGCTGCTGTAATGAGTGCGTCGACCATCGTTCCGGTGGGCAAGCTGACAACAATGTCGTCAGTGACGGTACCGCTTGGATCAGTCTCGACGATGTCGACGGACTGAATATTTGCGTCGATTACGCCGAAGGCTTCCGCGAGTTCGCCAAGACTGCCGGGTAGGTCGGGCAAGGTCACTCGTACGAGGTAAGACATAGGCTCTTTTATAGCACTGCATACGGACAGCATGCTGCCAATTACATGAATATATGCATGCAATTGTAAAAATGAGGCGAAAAGGGATGGGGCGATGGTGTGGTGTTGCCTAGTGCGATGCGGGTTCTGGGGATAACGTAGAATGAACACGTTTTAGTGGCTAACCTACGGTAAAGATTGGACTTCACATTGGCTGAGATTTCACGCGATGAGGTCTCCCGCATCGCACGCCTCGCGCGAATTGCGTTGCAGGAGGATGAGCTTGACCAGATCGCCCAGCAGCTCGACACCATTGTTGACGCTGTTTCGAAGGTGCAACAGGTCGACACTGATGGGGTGGAGCCGATGAGCCACCCCCACTCGATTGACGCTGGCATGAGGCCGGACGTCGAGAAGAAGACGTTGACGCAGGCGCAGGCCCTTGACCAGGCCCCTGAAGTTGATGAAGAGCGCTTCGTAGTTCCACAGATCCTTGGAGAAAGTGAGTAGGCATGACTGAGTACACGCTTCCATCTGAAGGCATTGTGTCGCTTCCAGCTCACGTGCTTGCACAGAAAATCCAATCCGGCGAGCTGACGTCGCGCGAGGTTACCCAGGCATTCCTGGACCGCATTGCGGAGACTGATAACGAGCTCGGGGCATTCCTACATGTCGGCGCCGAGGAGGCTCTCGCTGCGGCAGACGAGGTGGATGCCCAGGTCGCTGCTGGTAAGCCACCGGCTTCAAAGCTGGCTGGTGTACCTCTGGCACTGAAGGATTTGCTGGTGACGACGGATGCTCCGACCACCGCTGCATCGAAGATGCTTGAGGGATACCGCAGCCCGTACGACGCTACGGTAGTCCGCAAGTTGCGCGAGGCCGGTATCCCAATTCTGGGCAAGACGAACCTCGACGAGTTTGCGATGGGTTCCTCCACTGAGAACTCCGCCTATCAGGTCACCCGTAACCCGCATGACCTCGAGCGTGTTCCGGGTGGATCTGGCGGTGGTACCGCTGCTGCACTTGCCTCTGGCCAGGCACCAATTGGTATTGGCACTGATACCGGTGGCTCTATTCGTCAGCCGGCATCGCTGACAGGCACCGTCGGTGTGAAGCCGACGTACGGCGGTGTTTCCCGCTACGGTGTGATCGCTTGTGCGTCGTCGCTGGATCAGGTTGGACCGTGTGCGAACAACGTCCTCGACACGGCGTTGCTGCACGAGATTATTGGCGGCCACGACGAGTTCGACGCCACAAGCGTTGACACTCCGGTACAGGAGCTCGCAGCTGCCGCTGAACAGGGCGCTTCGGGCGATCTGTCTGGCGTGAAGATCGGACGCGTGAAGCAGTTCTCGCGCCCAGGTACCCAGCCAGGCGTCACTGAGCGTATCGACGCCGCCTTTGCACAGTTCGAACGTCAGGGCGCAGAGATCGTCGAAGTGGACTGCCCGAGCTTCGACGACGTCATGGGCGCGTACTACATCATCCAGATGTCCGAGGTTTCGTCGAACCTCGCGCGCTTTGACGGTATGCGCTATGGCCTGCGCACGGGTGACGACGGCAAGCACTCTGCGGAAGATGTGATGGCGTCGTCCCGTGGTGACGGCTTCGGCCCGGAGGTGAAGCGTCGCATCATCCTCGGCACGTATGCGTTGTCTGTTGGTTATTACGACGCCTACTACCTGCAGGCGCAGCGTGTGCGTACCCTCATCGCGCAGGATTTCCGTCGGGCGTTTGAGAAGGTGGATGTCATCGCTGGCCCGGCCGTTCCTCAGACTGCGTTCAAGATCGGGGAGAAAGTCGACGATCCGTTGGCAATGTACAACTTTGACCTCTTCACCTTGCCGTTGAACCTGGCAGGCCTCCCGGGCATGAGCGTCCCGGCGGGGACGGCAAGCGATACTGGTCTTCCCGTTGGCTTGCAGATTATTGCTCCTGCTTTTGAAGACGAGCGCCTGTACCGTGTTGGTGCGGCGTTTGAGGCTGGACGCTAGCTTTCTTATCTGGCATATCCACCACGACCCCGCAGGTTACTGCCGCGGGGTCGTTTTCATTTTGATAACACCTTAATCGTCTATGTTGTGGATTTGTGTGTGAATGGGAGCATCAATTTGACGTCTGTGACCAGCGGAAATCAGATTTTTGGGCATGCGGAATAAGCCCTTTTGCCTTGAAAGCGCTAGGGTTGTGTGTATGCGACTTGCCACTCTTACCTCCGGCGGCGACTGCCCAGGGCTGAACGCCGTCATTCGCGGAATCGTCCGAACTGCCAGCGCGGAATATGGCTCGACAGTTGTCGGGTACCTCGATGGCTGGGTCGGGCTGATGGAAGACCGCAGGATTGACCTGTACGACGATGCGTTTATCGATTCGATTTTGCTGCGCGGCGGCACCATCCTGGGGACCGGCCGTTTGCACCCCGACAAGTTCAAAGCCGGTATCGACACTATTAAGGCGAATATGGATGACGCCGGTATCGACGCCCTGATCGCCATTGGCGGCGAAGGTACCCTCAAGGGTGCCAAGTGGTTGTCCGATAATGGCATTCCAGTTGTCGGCGTTCCAAAGACCATTGACAACGACGTCGCCGCGACTGACTACACGTTCGGCTTTGACACCGCAGTATCGGTTGCTACCGACGCGATTGACCGCCTGCATACGACTGCAGAATCACACAACCGCATCCTGATTGTCGAAGTGATGGGCCGCCACGTCGGCTGGATCGCACTCCATGCCGGTATGGCAGGTGGTGCACACTACACGGTCATCCCTGAGGACCCATTCGACATTGCAGATATTTGCAAGGCAATGGAGCGCCGCTTCCAGATGGGAGAGAAGTACGGCATCATCGTTGTCGCCGAAGGCGCTATCCCGAAAGAGGGCACGATGGATGCAGGCCTCGGTGAGGAAGACGAGTTCGGTCACAAGACCTTCAACGGGATGGGGCAGATCATCGCTGACGAGATTAAGCGCCGCCTCGGTTACGATGTCCGAACTACGGTGCTGGGGCACATCCAGCGCGGTGGTACGCCAACGGCGTATGACCGAGTGCTTGCCACTCGTTACGGCGTGCACGCAGCCCGTGCCGCACACGAAGGCAACTTTGATACCTGTGTAGCCCTGCACGGTGAGGATATCGATCTCGTGCCGCTCGAGTCCGCAGTGGCACACCTGAAGACGGTTCCGGAACACCGGTACAAGACTGCACGAAGCATGTTTGGATAAGAAATTTTTGGGTGGAGCGCCCGCGCCAGTGCAAAAGATTTTTGCGGAAACTGGCGCGGGCGCTCCTTTTGTGTGTCTATAGTGTGACCTATGACTGTTTCGGTAGATGAGAAAAGAGAACCATCTAGCGGGAATGCCCAGGACCGCGCTGCATACCTCGCAACGCTGGGCTTCCCAGTGCTAGTACTGATTGGCTTCGCGCTTGGTGCAGCAGCACCTGGCGCGGTCGCCCCAATTTCTGGTTGGACTACGTGGCTCCTGGGCATTGTGATGTTCGGCATGGGGCTTACCTTGCGTCCAGTTGATTTTCGTCTCGTTTTTTCGCGTCCGCTCCCGGTACTCATCGGTGTGGTTGCGCAGTTCGTCATCATGCCTGCTATTGCAGTAGCTATCACTGTGGTGCTCGGTCTGCCGTCTGAAATCGCGGCAGGTGTGATCTTGGTTGGATGCGCACCAGGTGGTACGTCATCCAACGTCGTTAGCTACCTTTCCCGTGGTGACGTAGCTTTGTCGGTCACTATGACGTCGATATCGACGCTGCTTGCACCAATCATGACGCCGCTGTTGACTCTGTGGCTGGCAGGCCAGCACATGCCAGTGAGTGCAGCAGCAATGGCGCTGTCGATCGTCAAGATGGTCATCGTTCCAATCGTGCTCGGTCTCGTCGTGCGCCTCGTGCTGCCTCAGCTTGTTGACGCCATCTTGCCTGCGCTGCCGTGGGTCTCTGTGATTGCGATCTCGATGATCGTGGCGATTGTCGTGCAGGGCTCCCGTGAGAAACTTGCAGAGGCTGGTCTCTTGGTGCTGCTGTGTGTAGCAATCCACAACATCCTGGGGTACCTGCTGGGCTACCTGACTGGAAAGGTCACGCGTCAGCCGGAAACCGCTTCTCGAACAATGGCTGTCGAGGTTGGGATGCAGAACTCCGGCCTAGCCGCCACGCTTGCCGCACAGTACATGAACCCAGTCGCGGCACTTCCAGCGGCAGTGTTTTCTGTGTGGCACAACCTTTCCGGTGCGGTATTTGCGTTCATCTGTCGCTCCGTAGACCAGCGGAAACGTGCTATGGGCGCGCCAAGCGACACGGAGAACTAGGAGAGCACTACACTAGAGCACTATGACTGCGTACGACCTGATGGATTACGACGAAGTACTGGAAAAATTCGACCCGGTTATGGGGTTGGAGGTACACGTTGAGTTAGCAACCGAGACCAAGATGTTCTCGACATCTTCAGCCCACTTCGGTGCGGCGCCAAACACCAACGTCGACCCTGTGTCGCTTGGGTTGCCTGGCGCATTGCCCGTCGTTAATGCAAAGGGCGTTGAGTGGGCAATCAAGATCGGCCTTGCGCTGAACTGCAAGATTGCGGAAAGCTCGCGCTTCGCGCGTAAGAACTACTTTTACCCGGATCAGCCGAAGAACTACCAGATTTCGCAGTACGACGAGCCGATCGCGTACGACGGCTACCTGGACGTCCTGCTCGATGACGGTACTGAGTACCGCGTTGAAATCGAGCGCGCGCATATGGAAGAAGACACCGGTAAGCTGACGCACCTCGGGTCTGCCTCGGGGCGCATCACGGGTGCGACGGCCTCGTTGGTTGACTGTAACCGCGCTGGTGTTCCGCTCATTGAGATCGTGACGAAGCCGATTATCGGTGCAGGGGAGCGTGCTCCCGAGGTCGCTCGTGCGTACGTTGGCGCGCTCCGCGAGCTTGTGAAGGCTCTCGGTGTCTCTGATGCACGCATGGACCAGGGGTCGATGCGCTGTGACGCGAACGTTTCGCTGCGCCCGATCGGTCAGGAGAAGTTCGGTACCCGTACGGAGACGAAGAACATCAACTCCTTGAAGTCGGTTGAGCAGGCCGTCCGCTTCGAGATGATGCGTCAGGCACAGGCGCTCGTCAACGGCGAAGAGATTGTGCAGGAGACCCGCCACTACCAGGAGAAGGATGGCTCGACGTCGAAGGGGCGTCCAAAAGAAGAGGCCTCTGAGTACCGCTACTTCAACGACCCAGACCTGCCCCCAGTAATTGCGAAGCCTGAGTGGGTGGAGGAGATCCGCAAGACGCTTCCGGAGCTTCCGTGGGTGCGCCGGGCTCGAATCCAGGAAGAGTGGCAGTTGCCTGAGAAGGAGTTCCGCGATTTGGTGAACGCTGGCGCGTTGGATCTGGTTGTGGATACAGTCGAGGAAGGTACGACTCCTGACGAGGCGCGTGCTTGGTGGGTGTCGTACATTCAGAGCAAGGCAAACGAGCTCGGCAAGGACCTTGACGCAGTTGGAGTGACGCCAAAGGACGTTGCTCGTGTGGTCGAGTTGGTGAAAGAAGGCAAGCTGACGACCAAGCTGGGTCGCCAGGCTATCGACGGCGTGATTGCTGGCGAGGGCCATGTTGATGAGGTTGTCGCTGCTCGTGGCCTCGAGGTGGTGCGTGATGATGGCGCTATCGAAAAGGCTGTCGACGACGCGTTGGCTGCCAACCCGGACATCGTTGAGAAGTACCGAGCCGGCAACAAGAAGGTAACCGGCGCGATTGTCGGTGCCGTGATGAAGGCAACGCAGGGCAAGGCTGATCCTGGTCAGGTGAACAAGCTGATCGCGAAGAAGCTGTCCTAAGCTACATCGCATAAAGGAGCCCCCGCGCCGATTCGAACCGGTGCGGGGGCTCCTCCATGTACTGCAACGAAACGGATCTATTTGCCCTTCGATGCGTTCTTGACGTCCTCGTCGGTGACGGCTGGGAACGTGCCAGTTTCGTACATCTCTGAGTAGGCCTCCCAGTCGATTGGGTCGTCGTGTGAGTCGGTGTCACCAGGTGCACCGTCGTACTCCTCGGAGTCGGGGTCGAGTGCCGGTGCGTCGTCGAGCGAGAACTCATTCTCTGGATCAGCGTGGAGATCCGCAGCGACTTCCTCCTGGACGGATTGCCACAGGTGTGTGTCACCAACGTGGGACTCGGTGACCAGATCTTCGACCTCTTCGCGCTCCTTCGCGGACAGTTCGCTTTCTGCTGGGTCCAGCGCGGTTTCTGCGAGCTCTGCGAGGCGCTCACGTCGTTTGGTCTCTGCCGCGATACGTCCGCGGTCCTTGAACCAGGAAATAAGCATGACGATCGAGAGCACAAGTCCGAGATAGCCAACGACAGGGTAGACCCAACCAACGAGGGCCGAGAAACCGATGAAAGACAGCGCGAAGCCAATGCCCACCACGATGAAGTAGATGAGTCGAAACTTTTCCTGGCGGCCATGAGCGAGACGCCGCGCCATGGCGTAGAACATGCCTACCGCGGTGTTGTAGATCATCAAGTAGATCAGCAGCGAGACGACGAAGCCGACCGCTGGGTGCATGTTGTCAAACACCATGAGCAGTGGGAAGTCGGCGCCGTAGACGCCTTCCATGTTCATGAAAATGATGAAATTCAGGATGACCAGTAGGGTTGCAAAGATGAACCCGCCAAGCAATCCGCCAATGCCAGCTTCGCGAGGGTTGAGCTGCGAGCCCGCAATGACGAGGATCATCGAAACAGCCATGATGATGCAAAGCGTTGCGTAGTTGACTGCAGAGAGCAACCAGTTGTTGCCCACACCTGTAGCAGGTGCGTTCTGCATGGAGAGCTCGTTGATCTGGCTGATGTTGTCTGGCATGTGCACCAGCGTGATCATCAGCGCCACGATCACCGCGACGATAAGAAATGGCGTGATGATGGAAATGACGTTCGTGAGCTTGTCGACGTCCAGGAACCCCGAAAGGACAAGCAGGACGGTCATGATGGCCGCGCCCACCCAAGTTGGGAGCCCGAACTGTTGGTCAAGGTTCGAGCCTGCACCGGCGACCATGACGAAGCCGATCGCAAAAAGGGTGAACATCGTGGCGACGTCCATAAATTTCGATACAAGTGGCTTTGATACGTTCTTAAAGACGGCGCTGTGGTCGTCAGCGAGGTAGAAAGAACCCAACTGGAAGAGCGTCGAGCCAACGACGACGATAATGATGCCAGCAACAATCGAGCCGACAAGGCCCCAGTAGCCGTACGCGAGGAAGTACTGAATCACTTCCTGGCCGGATGCGAAGCCAGCTCCGACGAGCAACCCTACGAACGCGAGTGCCACACGGATAGATTTACGCATAAAACTTTGTCCCTATTGAATATGTAGAAATCGATATAAAAACTTAGCGGTGGCGTTATTGCAACGTCCACCGAACGGGAGTTGATGGTATCAAAGGCATTTCTCCAGCGCACACCACAAAACGGACGGAACAGTAGTGTTAAAGGCTCTGGGGGTGGCGCTGATAAGCGTTCGGCCTTGGTGGGCGTGGGTTGCGACTATCGAATAAACCGCCTGGTAGTAAGGGAGAAGTTGCCAGGTGATCAGACGGGGGAGGTGCGGGGACGTGTGGAGAGAGAAGCTGGCGTCAAAAAGAATGGGATGCACGCCAAAGCGTTATGGAACTGTTACCTTGGCTAGGCTCGTGCCCTAATGGTCTGGTCCTGCCTTGGCGACGATCTTCTTCATGATTCGGTTGAGTTGGTCGGCCTCTTCCGGCGTAATGGAATCGAATACGAGCTCGCGCAGCTTCTGAAGGTAACCAGGCGTGGACCGCACGATGAACTCGACGCCGTCTTTGGTGAGCGTGGCGATGTTGGTGCGGCGGTCCGTCGAGTCTTGGCTTCGTGCCACGAGCCCACGTCTCTCCAAACGTGCGACGATATGGGACAAGCGTGATGCAGACATCTGTGTTGCCTTCGCGAGTTGGCTCATCGTGATCTTCTGATCGTCAGCTTGTGCGATCTCTACCAGTGCAAGGTAGTCAGACAGATTCATGCTTTCATTGGCCTTGAGTGCTTCGTCAAGGCGGGCAGGGATCCACGAGATCATTGCCCACATAGTGAGCCAAATTTCAGTGTCGTGTTCATCAAGCCAACTGAATCGATGCATGTGATGAGATGTTAGTAACTACAACAGATTTCAACCTAATTTTGTTCAGAGTCCCAGCTTCCGGGGCTACGTTTGAACGAAGGTGGCGTCTTTTATGGCAAGAAGTTTTGTGGCGCGCCGACGTACAGCCTCGTAATCGGGCAGATTTGTTCTAGATTGCTAGGCATGACTGATAAAAACTTGCGCGATGCTACACCCGAGGATGTAAGTGGACTCGAAGGCATTCCTGAGTTTCAGGGATCGGCTCGAGGCGACTCGGCTCAGGGAATCTATTCGATGACGGGGAAGGCTGCTCCCACTGAGGTGTTTCCAAACGCCGACGCTCCGGGCGGCTTCGATGTCACACCGGCGACCGAAACGGTTGTTGCCAACAACACGCTCGATTCGGTGCCGACGACCTATGCGCAACCAGATGTTGCCGCTGACTCTGACCTGGAAGAGGAGAAGGTTGAGCACGCAAAGCGCGGTACGCTCGACTTTGGCTTGCTGATTGCGCGCCTTACCTTCGGGCTCGCGCTCATCCTGCAAGCGATTGCGGTGTTCTTCCGTCTAGGCGATTCGGCTGGTATCGGTGGGCTGGAAGCAGAATTTGCTGCGCAGGGCTACACATTTACCGACGGCCTGGCTATCATCCTGCCGACGTTGCAGCTCGCCGCAGGTGTCTTCTTGCTGCTAGGGCTGTTGACGCCAGTTGCAGCGATGGTGGGCATCGCAGTTACTGGCTTTGCCGTTTTACACAGCATTGTTGTGAGCGGAGTTGGCCTGAACGTGTTCGAGTGGGAACCAGCAACAGTCTTGGCAGCAGTGCTTTTCGGTGTGGTGCTCGCGCTGCAGTTTGCTGGCCCTGGCCTGTACGGCGTCGACGCGACCCGCTCGTGGGCGCGCCGACCACTGGCAAGCTCCTGGATTTTCGCAGTCCTTGGGTTAGCCGCAGCTGGTGCGCTGTGGTGGTTCGGCGCCGGGGTAAACCCGCTCGCCTAACCACGACTGCCCGCTAGTCGAGCTGGCGGACGGCGCCCTTGTCGGCGGACGTTGCCATCTTTGCGTACACCTTGAGAGCCTTCGACACTTCGCGGACACGATTTGGTGTCCACGGGTGCTCGGAGGCTTCCATTGCTTCACGGCGCTTTTCCAGGACGTCTTCGTCGACATCGAGGGTGAGCTCGCGTCGAGACACTGAGATCGAAACGGTATCGCCGTTTTCGATCAGGCCGATGAGGCCACCGTGGGCAGCCTCGGGTGAGATGTGTCCGATGGAAAGTCCTGACGTGCCGCCGGAGAATCGGCCGTCGGTAATCAGGGCGCACTTCGTGCCCAGTCCGGCACCTTTCAAGAAGGAAGTGGGGTGAAGCATCTCCTGCATGCCTGGCCCACCCGCGGGTCCTTCGTAGCGGATCACGACAACCTCACCCTCAAGTACTTCGTGTGCCAAGATCATCGACACCGCCTGCTCTTGCGAGTCCACAACATGCGCCGGTCCCGAGAACTCCCAGAGACCTTCTTCAACACCTGCAGTTTTGAGGATCGCGCCGTCCGGAGCAAGGTTGCCACGCAGGACGACCAAGCCGCCGTCAGAAGTAAACGGGTGGTCGACATCGTGGATCACGCCACGGATGGCATCGGTATCCAGGCTCGGCCACCGCGCTGACTGCGAGCATGCCTGCGTGGTTCGCTTGCCACCCGGCGCGGCGTGGAAGAGTTCGATGGCTTCTTCACATGCGCCGGTGCCACGGATATCCCAGTCCTTGAGCCACTCGTCGAGGGAGTCGTAGACAATTGAGTGCACGTCCTCGTGTAGCAGTCCGCCGCGGTGGAGCTCGCCGAGGATTGCTGGGATGCCTCCGGCGCGGTGGACATCTTCGACGTGGGCTGTGCCGTTTGGAGCAACCTTTGACAGGCACGGGATGTGGTGGGACAGGTCGTCGATATCCGCGAGTGAGAAGTTCACCTCGCCCTCTTGCGCGGCCGCAAGGATGTGCAGAATCGTGTTCGTCGATCCACCCATGGCCATGTCGAGGGCCATTGCGTTGCGGAACGCGTGCACGGTTGCGATCTCGCGCGGCAATACTGAGGTGTCGCCTTCTCCGTAGTAGCGGTTGCACAGGTCAACGATGGTGGCGCCAGCTTTTTCGAACAGCTCACGGCGCGCTGTGTGCGTGGCCAGGGTGGTGCCGTTGCCAGGGAGTGAAAGGCCGAGCGCTTCGGTAAGGCAGTTCATGGAGTTAGCGGTGAACATGCCGGAGCACGATCCACAGGTAGGGCAGGCGCCTTCGACGATGGCATCGAGTTCGTTATCGGAGACAGCATCGTTTGCGGAAAGCGCGATGGCGTCAACAAGGTCGGAGGCTGGCTTTTCGACGCCACCAACGTTAATTGGCTTGCCTGATTCCATCGGGCCGCCGGAGACGAAAACCGTAGGGATGCTAAGCCGCAGTGAAGCATTCAGCATGCCCGGTGTGATCTTGTCACAGTTGGAGATGCATACCATTGCGTCGACGGTGTGGGCGTTGACCATGTACTCCACCGAATCCGCGATGATCTCGCGGCTGGGCAGGGAGTAGAGCATGCCGGAATGGCCCATGGCGATACCGTCGTCGACGGCGATGGTGTTGAATTCTTTCGGCACACCGCCGGCGGCGCGTACAGCTTCCGCAACAATTTCCCCTACCTCTTTGAGGTGCACGTGGCCAGGAACGAACTGCGTGTATGAGTTGACGATGGCAACAATCGGCTTGCCGAACTCATTTTCTTCTGTACCGGTTGCTCGCCATAGTGCACGTGCGCCTGCAGCTTGGCGGCCAATGGTTGTGACTCGTGAGCGGAGAGGGATCACGGCTTACTCCTTTGTACGTGGCGCGGGCTCGGGCCGTGGCCCGGGCAGATCAGGGTGTGCCTTGACGTATTCGTCGTAGGCTTCTCGCGACATTAATACTTTATTGCCGTCTTTGTTGATGATTTCATATTTTCCGTCGGCGGCTTCCTGCGCCTGCGTGATGACGTCCGTGATTCGGCCCCGGGAAGCTTCTGCAAGTTCCGGTAGCATATTAAAGGTCACACCGGGCATGGTGTGCGATGCTCCGTCAAGAGTTGTGGCCTTCGCCTTCGCACCCTGAAATGCAATTCCCGCCAGGTCAGACCAGGCGATGGTCACGTTTGGCTTCACCATGTACCGCAGAGCAATGCCGCGTTCGCTGATCGTGGTGGAGGCGGTGAAGATCCAGAGCAACCACGCGAGCGGAATGATCAGCAGCCAGCCAAGAAGGAGCGGAGCCCAGGAAATTCCGATCAACGCGATGCCTGTCATGAGGACAACCGCAATGACGTGTTGTTTGCTAGGGCGAAAGGTGGTGGGCGAGTCAGTCATGCAAGTTATGCTAGCCAATCTTGTTACGGCTGCGGGAGTTGCTCCTTATCGACGTCCACTTCGTCCGTCGCCGTCTCTTCCTGAGTAGCTGGCGTGGCCACCGGTTCCGGTCGTTCGTATGTGGATGTTTCGGACATCCAATCAGATGATTCCGACTCGGTCGTTGTGGATGAAGGCGTGGTTGCTTCGGTGGTTGGCGTGGCTGTTGGAATAGTAGTGGTGACGTCGGACGTGGGGATCTCTTCTTGGGTGGCAGGCATGGGGGCGCTCGTGGATGCAACCGGCCGGGCAGGTGGCGCCCAAACACCGGAATTTGCGTTGCTTTCCTCCGCGGGTTGCAACATGAGGCCGCGGACAATGAGCAAAATGGCGAACCCCGCGAGGAGGAACGCTGTGGACATACGCATAATTCCGCGGAATACGCGCTTCGGTGCAGGTGCGTCGTCATCAGTAAGCGTCAAGTCATCAACTGCTGCCGGATCTTGGGCCACTGGGTCTGTCGCCGGCAGCTTTTGCGTCTGAGGAAAGGACTCTGAAATACGCTCTGTGGGCGTTTGCACATCAAAGTGCCTGGTCGGTTGTTCCAAACCTTGCACCAGTGCGCCCTCGAATGTTGTTGCCGCGCCGTACTCGTTCCAAAACTCGTCGAGGATCGCCATGCGGATTGCGCGCTCCACCTTCCACTGCATCAATGGTTGAGTGCGAACCATCACGCGCATATCCACGGTCCATGAGCTTCCGACAGTTGCGGGGGCGTTCACCGCTACTGCGGGTTGTACTTCGACCTCGTCGATGGTGGCGTCGGCAATGTCGGGTTGCGCAATCGCACGCTGCGCCGCGGCGAGGGTCCTCTTCAACGCTTCTTCCGCAGACGTTGAACCGAGCAGTGGGACAGGAATGACGACGACCGCGCTGGACCAGTAGTTGGATTGGTTGATGCATATGCGTGCCGTCGAGTTCGGAATAGAGATGGTCGATTGCTCGATGGTGCGGATTTGAGTTGCGCGCATTGTAATCTGAATGACCTCACCGGAGACGTCAATCCCGTTGCCCTGAAATGCGACGTAGTCGCCCACACCAAACTGCTTTTCGCTGAGGATGAAGAAACCCGCCAGGAAATCCGCGATGATGTTCTGTGCGCCAAAACCGATGGCTGCCGATACAACCGTTGCGGGGATCGCGGCACCGGCGAGTGAAAAGCCGAGTTGTTGCAGTGCAAAGACGAAAATCAAGAAGTAGGCAACCATCTGGGCGATGTATACCCCGACGCCCACGATTGCTAGGCGGCCCTTCGATTCGTCCGTCTCACCAGACTCTTTGACCTGCCGCTCAGCGTGACGGTTCAGGAAACGCCCTGCTCGTGGTACTAAAAATGCGAGGGTGAGCAGGAGCGCGAGATTGATGCCAGTCTCGGCGAACCAGCGCCAGATCTGTTCGGCTATGTATGACAACGGCATAGTTTTTGAATATTAATCCGAATCCCTCACATTTCCCTGTGGAATGTGTATGATTCAACGCATGATCATTTCGCGTGTACTAGTCATTCTTATTCCGCACCGGCGCTTGCCGTAGCGGACTGCTTGCCTAGTCAGTCGCGAACTCAAGCGCCCTCGACAGCCACACGGCTTGGTCGGGGGCTTTTGTTTTAGATCTGATTCGATATTTGCTGTTAATTGAAACACTAAGGAGCTCGACATCGTGGTTGCTTCACACAAGCCCCCGACGAATGCATCGACGCAGCCTGGTGATGAGCGCACCGCGCCGCTCATCACCGGTGCCGACGCTGTCGTTCGCAGTCTTGAGGAGCTAGGTACCGAGATTGTCTTTGGCCTCCCCGGTGGCGCGGTGCTTCCTCTCTACGACGCACTGTTTGCAGCGAAGAAGCTGCGGCACGTGCTGGTTCGACATGAGCAAGGTGCAGGCCATGCTGCCGAAGGGTACGCGGTGGCATCCGGAAAGGTCGGTGTGTGCATCGCCACCTCCGGGCCGGGGGCCACAAACCTGGTCACGCCGATCGGTGACGCATATCTGGACTCTGTGCCGATGGTCGCCATCACCGGCCAGGTAGGTTCGTCAATGATCGGAACCGACGCGTTCCAAGAGGCGGACATTCGTGGCATCACTATGCCGATTACGAAACACAACATCATGGTCACGGACGTCAACGAGATCCCGAGTGTGATTGCAACTGCATTCCACATCGCATCTAGTGGCCGTCCTGGTCCGGTGCTTGTGGACATCCCGAAGGATGTTCAGGCACAGCTCATGGAGTTCTCGTGGCCGCCGAAACTGCTCGAGACTGGGTATGTTCCCGCTGATGAGCCGCTCAATGAGCAGGTGGTGAAGGCTGCGGAGCGAATCTCGCAGGCGAAGCGGCCGGTGTTGTATATCGGTGGTGGCGTCGTCAAGTCTGCTGCGAACAAGGAACTGCTTGAGCTTGTCGAGGCCACTGGCATCCCAGTGGTGACTACCTTGATGGCGTTGGGCGCATTCCCGCAGGACCATCCGTGCTACATGGGCATGCCTGGCATGCACGGCACCGTGCCGGCGGTTGGCGCCCTACAAGAGGCAGATCTCCTGATCGCAATCGGAACCAGGTTTGATGACCGCGTGACCGGTGACGTTGACACCTTCGCGCCTCATGCGGACACGATTCACGCTGACATCGACCCGGCGGAGATCGGGAAGATTCGTCCAGTTGATGTGCCGATCGTCGGTGATGCGAAGAAGGTGCTTGCTCAGCTCACTGCAGCGTTTACAGGCTCGCCGAATACTCCGGCGCCGAAGATAGACGCCTGGATGGAGCGGCTTCAGGATCTCCAGGAGCGGTTCCCGCGTGGGTACGACAAGCAAGACGATGGGAAGCTTTCTCCGCAGTTTGTGATCGAGATGCTGTCGAAGACCGTCGGAAAAGATGCGATTTACGCGTCCGGCGTTGGCCAGCACCAGATGTGGTCAGCGCAGTTCCTGGACTTCGATAAACCTCGTCACTGGTTGAGCTCCGGCGGCGCCGGCACCATGGGGTATGCGGTGCCAGCCGCTATGGGTGCGAAGGCCGCGATGCCCGATAAAGAGGTATGGGCCGTCGACGGTGATGGTTGTTTCCAGATGACGAACCAGGAGATCACCACCGCGGCGATGGAGGGCTTGCCAATCAAGGTCTGCCTGATTAACAACGGCAACCTCGGCATGGTCCGCCAGTGGCAAACGTTGTTCTATGAAGGCAACTACTCGCACACCAAGCTCGGTGGGGAAGAGGCATACGTCCCTGACTTTGTGAAGCTCTCTGAGGCACTCGGGGCGCAGGCTGTTCGCGTCACGAAGGAAGAGGACGTCGTCCCCGCGATTGAGTGGGCGCGCGGTATCAATGATCGGCCGGTCGTAGTTGAGTTCATCGTCGGCGAGGACGCACAGGTTTGGCCGATGGTCGCTGCGGGCGCTTCGAACTCAGACATGCAGTACGCGCTCGGGATGCGGCCGTTCTTCGACATGGAGGAATCCGCCGCGGAAACCCCAGAAGCAATTCACGAAGTGTTGACGACACTCGAAGATGAAACAGAGGGAGCGAAATAAGATGGCACCAGTGCAAACAATCACTCGGCATAGGCTGTCGGTGCTTGTGCAGGATGTCGATGGCATCATTACGCGCGTATCCGCTCTGTTTACGCGCCGTGGCTACAACATGGTCTCGCTTGTGTCGGCAAGCACTGAGACCGAAGGCATCAACCGGCTGACCATCGTGGTCGATGCGAGCGAGTACTCCGTTGGGCAGATCCAGAAGCAGCTCAACAAGCTCGTCCAGGTTATTAAAGTCCAGAGGCTTGACGACGACGCCACCGTCGCCCGATCAATGATGCTGGTCAAGGTGAGCGCGGACAACAGTAACAGGCCGCAGGTCGTGGATGCCGCGAACATCTTCCGCGCACGTGTCGTCGACGTCTCGCCCGAGTCCCTCGTGATTGAAGCGACGGGCACGCCCGCAAAGCTGCGGGCGTTGCTTGAAGTACTCGAGCCCTTCGGAATTCGCGAGCTTGCGAGTTCCGGTGATGTCGCGCTTTCGCGCGGCGCCGAAACAATGGCATCGCAATCCTAAGCGCGACGCTATTAACTCCGATATATTTCTCCATACGCATAAAGAAAGGTGAGCCGACTCATGGCTATTGAAGTTTTTTACGACCAGGATGCAGACCTGTCCATCATCCAGGGAAAGAAAGTTGCAGTAATCGGCTATGGATCGCAGGGCCACGCGCACGCGCAGAACTTGCGTGAATCCGGCGTCGATGTTGTGATCGGCCTGCGTGAGGGCTCGAAGAGCGCGGAAAAGGCCAAGGAGGCTGGCTTCGAGGTCAAGAGCAACGCTGATGCTTCCGCATGGGCGGACGTCATCATGTTGCTGGCACCGGATACTTCCCAGGCAGAAATCTTCCGCAACGATATTGAGCCAAACCTGAAGGCTGGCGACGCCCTGTTCTTCGGTCACGGCCTGAACATCCACTTCAACCTGATTGAACCAGCGGACGACATCATCGTGGGCATGGTTGCGCCGAAGGGCCCGGGCCATTTGGTGCGTCGTACGTTTACTGAGGGCAAGGGCGTGCCGTGCCTGATTGCTGTCGAGCAGGACCCGGAGGGCAATGGCCGCGACCTGGCACTCTCGTACGCTGCAGCAATCGGTGGTGCTCGTGCCGGTGTCATCCCGACGACCTTCGAGGCTGAAACCGTCACCGACCTGTTCGGAGAGCAGGCCGTTCTGTGCGGTGGCCTGGAGGATCTCATCATGACGGGCTTCGATGTCCTCGTCGAGGCTGGCTACGAGCCAGAAATGGCGTACTTCGAGTGCCTGCACGAGATGAAGCTGATCGTGGATCTGATCTACGAAGGCGGCATGGCGAACATGAACTACTCCATCTCCGATACCGCAGAGTTCGGTGGCTACCTGTCTGGTCCGCGCCTCATCGATGAGGGCGTTAAGGACCGCATGCGTGACGTGCTGCGTGATATCCAGGATGGCACCTTCACCAAGCGCCTTGTTGAGAACGTGAAGAACGGTAACAAGGAGCTGGAGGACCTGCGCGCCAAGGTCTCCTCGCACCCGATTGAGAAGACCGGCAAGGAACTGCGCTCGATGATGAGCTGGGTGCAGAACCCGCTGAATGAGACCGCCTAGGCTTTCTCATAGCGTAAAAACTGGGAGCGACCCAACAGAAGGGTCACTCCCAGTTTTGTTTGTGCTTTGCGCTATTGCGCTGGTGCCGTCTCGGATTCGGGTGCGTCGCTAAGGACTTCGTCGAGATTCACTGTGGTAGTGACTTCTTCCGGCACTGTCGGTTCGGAAGCGTCAGTGTTCGTCTCGGTAGCAGGCTCAACTGTTTCCGTGGTGTCTTCTGTCATCGTGGTGGTGATATCGACGGTTTCAGTTGCCGTCACGCTGGGCTGGTTGTTGTTGAATTCTTCTTCACTTTGGCCGCCGGCGAACAGGGACCACAGTAGCCATGCGAGAAGGAGGAAGACGAGGATGCCAAGGAGCCACTTCCACCAACCGCCGTTCTGCGGAGTTGGCTCGGATGGAGCGGGAAGGTGGCGTCGCTCCTCTGGTACCTCGAGTGGGGGGTTGTTTGGGGTTTCGTATGGTTGCTGAGTCACGTGTTTCCTTTCTTTTTGGTCCAGGCTAGCAAAAATCGTTCTGATTGCTTCCGAAGTTGCCCGCTTTACCGATATCCAAAGGTGGATTAGAATCACGGCATGTCGCATAGCCATGACCACGCTCACACGCACGACCACGATCACGTCGGCGACGCGCCACTGCGTGCCCTGCTGATCGCGCTGGGAGTCACCAGCGTGGTCTTTTTCGCAGAATTGATCGGTGGCTGGCTCACCGGTTCGATGGCGCTGATGGCCGATGCCATGCACATGCTGTCGGACGCTGCTGGACTGATCATTGCGGTGATCGCCGTGGTGATAGGGAAGCGGGCAGCCTCGATGAAGGCCACGTATGGATATCGGCGCGTTGAAGTACTGGCCGCGGCGACCAACGCGCTGACGGTGCTTGTGATTTCTGTCTGGATCGTGGTGCAGGCAATTCGTCGAATCTCTGCACCTACTGAGATTGACACGGCACCGATGATGGTGATCGCCCTCATTGGCTTGGTCGCAAACGCGGTATCTGCGTGGGTGCTGCATAGCCAAAGGGAAAACTCCGTCAACGTTGAGGGCGCGTTTTTGCACGTACTTGTGGACATGCTCGGTTCGGTTGCGGTGCTCGTCGCCGGTGCGGTGATTGCTTTTACTGGCAGCCAGCTGCCGGACGTTATCGCTTCCTTCTTGATCGCGGCGTTGGTGTTGCCACGGGCGTGGTCGCTGCTCCGTCACTCCCTCCAGGTGCTACTGGAGCAGGTCCCTCCGGGATTCGATGTTGAGAGCGTCGAACCGGCCCTGCGAGCAATTGCCGGTGTGGTGGATATCCATGACTTGCACCTGTGGTCGCTCGATGGGGTGTCCGTATTAGCGACGGTTCACGTGGTTAAGCACCCTGGTGAGCAAGGAGCCCGTGTTCTCGACGACGCCCAAGAAGTATTGCGTGAGCTGGGGATTGAGCATTCCACGATCCAGGTTGAGCTGCCCGAACACCGCGGCCACGAGAATGTTTGTTGATTCTGTTCTAAAGTATGACTTATGGGTTTTACTACGCCAAGCTATTCACTCAAGGATCTCTTCGCGCGGGCTGAGCGCGGAGAGCTGCAGCTACCCGATTTTCAGCGCGAGTATATCTGGGATGTTGACCGCATTCGCACCCTGGTTACCTCAGTCTTGCGCGGCTATCCAATCGGCTCGTTCCTCGCGTTGGATACACGCGGGACACCAATGCGATTTCGCCCGCGCCCGCTCGAAGGGCTCGAGCCGAGCGTCAAGGAACCGCAACCGGGGCTGTTGCTTCTCGACGGCCAGCAGCGCCTCACTTCGCTGTACCACGCATTTAAGGGCGACGGCATCGTCCCGACCGTAGACTTCCTCGGTCGACGCATCCACCGCCAGTTCTTTGTGGATGTGCGGACGGCCGTCTCTGCCGATCCAATGCCGGTTGAAGCAGTCTTCGCTGTTGACGAAGAAGGCCAGATCCGTTCGCACTTTGGACCGGATATTCCGGAGGGCATCCGGAACCGGGAGGACATGCTGAAGCACGGTGTCGTGCCGGTGTCGCTGTTGCTCTGGAAAGAGGGCAATGACCTGCTTTTAGACATGGCGGCGGATGCCGAGGATCATGAAATGCGCGACGCGGTCAAGCTCTTCCTGAACGAAGTCATGCGCTGGATGCCGGCCTACGATGTTCCAGTGATCCGCATTGACCGGGAGACCTCGCAGATTGGCGTTGGCCAAATCTTCGCCCACGCAAACTCGGCGGGTGTCCAGATGGATGTTTTCGAGTTGCTGACGGCCATGTTTGCTACGCAAGATCCTGACTTTTTGCTTGCTGAGCATTGGCGGGGCGTCGAAAAGCAGTTGCGCGAGTACCCAGCCTTGGATGACATTGGGCGCATTGAATTCCTCCGCGCGATGTCACTTTTGCTGACGAGTCGGCATGGACACGCTGTTGGACACCGCGGCGACATCTTGAACCTTTCCCTCGATGACTACCGCCAGCATGCGCAAGAAATGGCGGATGCGTTTAAGGCGGCGGCTGAGTTTATGGCTGAGCGTTGCATTCTCAGCGTGGACCAGGTCCCGTACACCTCGCAGATTGTTCCGCTGGCTACGATTTTGGCGCGTTTGGCAGAGCACCCGCAGTGGGACCGAAGCCAGGAGTCGAAGGACCGTCTCAACCGCTGGTACTGGTCGGGTGTGTTCGGAGAGCTCTACGGTGCGCACGCACCGACGATCCGTGCGGGCCTCGACGTTACCGAGGTCACCCCGTGGGTGCTGCAAGAGACTGACGCGACGCCACGTACAGTGTCGGACGCCACGTTCTCGGAGTCTCGTCTGCTTACGGCGACGGAGGAAAGCGGTGTCTACCGCGGACTGTACGCACTGCTGATGGCACGCGGCGCGCTCGACTGGAGGACAGGAAAGCCGTTCAACCGGGAGACATTTGCGGAGCTGCAGCCGTACTTCAACACTGTGTTCCCACCTGCGTTTTGTGATGACATTGGTGCTGACCCAGTCGTTGCACAGTCGGTGCTCAACCGCACGCCGATGGGCAAGCGCACGGATGTGCTGATTGAGGACAATCAGCCGAAGCGCTACATTCCGCGCCTGCAGTCGAAGTCGCTCATGGACGACGACGAGTTTGATGAAGTCCTCGAAGGTCATGAGATGACGCCAATCTTCTTGCTGAACTCTCAGTGGACGGAGTTCTTGGCGGATCGTCGCGAACGTTTCGTCGGGATTGTCGAGTATGCGCTTGATAAGGCCGTGATCCGCGATATTGATGGCCCACTTGAGTCAGAGGTTGATTTCTCCGAAGAGCCCGAACCAGAAGCAGAACCTGCACCAGCTGCTGAAGAGCCTGAGTTTGAGGCGCCAGAAGTTGAGCAGGGAGAGCCGGAAGGCGAAGAGGATTAAGCAGGTTGGGATACGGCAGCGTTGCCTCGCATTGTTGTGCGTGGCAACGCTGCTTGTTGCTTGCTCGCCAGAGCAACAATTAGGCCCGCTGGGCGAGGCGAGGAAAGTCAACCAGTCGCGCCATGTATCAGCGATGTTTGAGCAGCATCCTGTCGTGTTAGCAGACCGGACGGGGCTTGCATCGTTGCAGTATTTCTTCCGTGCTTCCGAGACGCTAGTGGTGTCGGATCCTTCAGTAGAAGCACAGCTGCGAGCTGCCTCAATCGCCGTTGTTGCCCACGCCCCGATGTTGGTCTACGACCCGAACCGACACAACGAGATTCTGCAAGAAACCGAGCGTTTACATACCTATACGGTGCTTACGGTTGGTGATGTGCCACTGGCGCAAACCACTGGACGGATGCGTGTGTACCGCGACCCGGGTGGGCGGGGAGCTTTAGGCCCGATGACGTCGCTGATGTTTGAGGAACGATTGATATCCTCACCCGAGTCTGCTGCGCAGGAAGTGGCGAAGTTGCGCTCGCGTGAGCCGACCTGGCTGAGAGCCGCATGGGCGGACCCTGCCGTGATGAAGGGGGCGCAGGCAAGACCATTCCCGATTCTCTCCCGCAGGGATGCCGATATGGCTCCGTTGGTTGTGGCGACGGCGAATACTTCGATTGCCGCGATTGCGAATGCGCGCAGCTTTGGGGCGAAGGTTGTCTTCGTGGATGAGCCGGACCCGAGAGCATCCTTTGAAACACTATTTGCTCTTGCAGGGTTAGCGGACGGCCCGCTCGTTGCACTTGGAACCGATTTCGGGACCAGCGACGAGCTATCGCGCAGGATTTCGCAAGCGGAAGAAAAGTATCAGGCTAACCGCAGGACAATCGGTAACTGACCTATTAAGGTGTTCGGGGTATCCACTCTGTTTGATTCTCAGGAGACCCCATTCTTATGTCGAAACCTGTTGTCCTCATCGCCGATAAACTTTCCCAGTCAACCGTTGACGCACTTGGCGACGCGGTGGAAGTCCAGTGGGTAGATGGCCCAAACCGTGAGGCGCTGCTCGCGGCAGTCCCCGCCGCGGACGCGCTGCTTGTTCGCTCAGCAACGACGGTCGATCGTGAGGTGATCGAAGCAGGTGCAAACCTTAAGATTATCGGCCGTGCTGGTGTCGGTCTTGACAACGTTGATATTCCGGCGGCAACCGAGCACGGTGTGATGGTTGCTAACGCCCCGACCTCGAATATTCACTCAGCCTGTGAGCACGCAATCGCATTGCTGCTTTCTACCGCTCGCCAGATTCCGGCAGCTGATTCCACGCTGCGTAATGGTGAGTGGAAGCGCTCGGCGTTTAAAGGCACCGAGATCTTCGGCAAGACCGTAGGCATTGTCGGCTTCGGGCACATTGGCCAGCTGTTCGCGCACCGTCTGTCTGCGTTCGAAACCACGATCGTCGCATACGACCCTTACGCGAACCCTGCGCGTGCAGCGCAGATGGGTGTCGAGCTCGTCGAGCTCGAGGAGCTGATGGCTCGTGCAGATTTTGTGACGATCCACTTGCCGAAGACGAAAGAAACTGCAGGCATGTTCAATGCGGAGCTGCTTTCGAAGGCCAAGCCGGGACAGATCATTATCAATGCGGCCCGCGGTGGCCTCGTTGATGAGCAGGCGCTTGCCGACGCCATCAAGTCTGGCCACATTCGTGGTGCAGGTTTCGACGTGTATGCAACCGAGCCGTGCACGGATTCGCCGCTGTTTGAACTCGAAGAGGTCGTCGTAACGCCGCACCTTGGCGCATCTACGGCTGAGGCGCAGGACCGCGCGGGTACTGACGTTGCGGATTCTGTGTTGAAGGCACTGGCCGGCGAGTTCGTCGCTGATGCTGTCAACGTTGCTGGTGGCAACGCGGGCGAGGAGGTAGCTCGTTGGCTCGACTTGTCGCGCAAGCTTGGGCTGCTTGCAGGCAAGCTACTGGAAGAGGCTCCGGTATCGCTGAAGGTGACGGCTCGCGGTGAGCTGTCCACGGAGGAAGTCAACCTGTTGGGCCTGTCTGCTGTGCGCGGTCTGTTCTCGGGCATCGTCGATGAGCCTGTGACGTTTGTGAACGCACCTGCTATCGCTGAGGCCCGCGGATTGAGCTATACGGTCGAGACAGAGACTGAAGCACTGACGCACCGCAGCGCGCTCGAGGTCCAGGCCGTTGGGGCAGAAGGGCAGACCGCTACGGTGACTGGCGCGCTGACGAGCCTGGAGGGCGTTGAGAAGATCGTTCGCATCAATGGTCGCGGTGTAGACATGCGTGCGGAAGGCCGCAACTTGTTCTTCCGCTACACCGATGTCCCTGGAGCGCTCGGAAAGGTGGGTTCGCAGCTTGGTGCGCACGATATCAATATCGATGCTGCCGCGCTGACTCGCACCACGAAGGGCGACGGTGCGGTGCTTATCCTGCGCGTGGATAAGGAAGTTCCAGAGCAGCTCGAGGAGCAGATCGCGCAGTCTATCGACGCCACTTCGATCCAGCTCGATTTGGATTCCTAAAGGCGGTTCCCTCACGGGCGGACAGTGTTACACTAAACGCACTGTCCGTCTGGTGAGAAAGGAATCCCAAAAATGAAGGTTGCTGTTATTGGTGGGGACGGCATCGGCCCTGAAGTGATGGCAGAGGGGCTCAAAGTTCTGAATGCTGTTCGCTCGGACGTAGATACCACGGATTTTGACCTCGGTGCGCGTCGATACCTGCGTAACGGCGAGCTGCTCACGGACGGTGACCTCGAGGCGCTGTGTGAACATGACGCAATCCTGCTCGGCGCAGTCGGGGACCCGCGAAAGGTTCCCGCTGGTGTGCTTGAGCGCGGGCTCCTGTTGCCACTGCGCTTCAAGCTGGATCACTATGTCAACCTGCGCCCGTCGCGCCTGTACAAGAGTGTGACCTCGCCGCTGGCACGGCCGGGTGACATTGACTTTGTAGTTGTCCGCGAGGGAACCGAGGGGCTCTATGCCGGCAATGGTGGCACGCTGCGCGAAGGTACCGAGCATGAGGTTGCCTCCGAGGTTTCTCAAAACACTTATTACGGTGTTGAGCGCGTCGTGCGCTACGCCTTTGAACTTGCTCAGCAGCGCCGCAAAAAGTTGACTCTTGTGCACAAAACGAACGTCCTGGTCAACGCTGGTGGTTTGTGGCAGCGAGTCTTCGACGAGGTCGCGCAGGAGTTCCCAGAGGTGACCACGAACTACCACCACATCGACGCGGCGACCATTTACATGGTCAGCGACCCTTCGCAGTACGACGTCATTGTGACGGATAACCTGTTCGGCGATATTTTGACTGACTTGGCCGGCGCAGTTGCGGGTGGTGTGGGCCTTGCGTGCTCGGGCAATATCAACGCGGCAAAGGTCACGCCTTCGATGTTTGAGCCAGTCCACGGTTCTGCACCGGATATTGCAGGTCAGGGTATCGCCGACCCGTGCGCGATGATTCTCTCCGTCGCGATGATGCTGCGCTTCCTCGGCGATGAAGACAATGCCCAGAAAATTGAAGCGGCCGTGGAAAAGGAAGTGACGGGCCGCGAAGGGGCTGAGATAGTGACGACTGAGGTTGGCGAGCGGATTGCTGCCGCGCTGAGGTAACCACGTAGGGTTGAGGCCAGATTTAAACAGGACCTCCGTGTAGGAAAGGCGGGAGACATTGAAGATGGCTTCGACCCGGCATCGTGTTGGCAGCGTCATCGTTGCGCTCGGTGTCGCAACGGCAAGCTTGAGTGCGTGCGCAACTGGCGACGCCGAAAAAGGAGCGCAGGGCGCGCAAGCCTTGGAGATGTCCGGTGCCGAGGTTATTCAAGACCCAGACGGTACCGGCGCGGAAGTTTCGAAGCGGTTGTATCCAACGTCGGACGCTGTGGTTGTCGCGGGTAAGGAGCGGGAGTCGCAACTGCTTGGTGCGGCAATCGCCCTGGAACGTGGCATCCCTTTGTTAGTGCGTTGGCCAGGTACAGACGAGACTGTTGATGTAGAGATTCAACGTCTAGGCGCCACCGAAGTCATCACGCCATCAGAGGAAGCGGGCGTGGAGCCGCTGCAAAGCGACAACCCTGAGCGTGATATCGCCACAGTTGCGGCTACGCAGCCACAGCAACCTGGGGCACTCACACTGCCACCGGTCCTGGTGACGGAGGAGACGTCGCTTGGAGCCGCCGTGTCCGCGCGTGCAGCAGGTGCGGAACTCGAAGTCTTGCAGTTCCCGGATCCACGTGTCACCTCAGACGCTATGCGCACAGTGCTGGAGCAAGACACGCTCGCCCTTGGACTGCAATGGGGCAACACCGAAATGTACCGGGACAAGATCACGCTCGCGACGCACGGTGAATTACCTGGAGGTGGCGGTCTTGTCTTTCCCGGACGGCGCATGATTGCGCTGTACGGGCACCCGTCGGGCCCAGCACTCGGCGTTATGGGGGAGCAGCCTCCGGCTGAAGCGGCCCAGCTAGCAACATCGTATGCGCAACAGTACCAACCGTTGGACGGGCAGCCGGTGATCCCTGCGTTCGAGATTATTGTCACGGTGGCTTCGCAATCTCCTGGCCCTGACGGCGACTACTCCAACGAGACAGCGATCGAGGACCTCGTACCGTACATCGATGCGATCACTGAGGCTGGTGGCTACGCGGTGCTCGACCTCCAGCCCGGTCAGGGTGATTTCCTTCACCAGGCTCGACTCTACGAAGAGCTCCTGCTTCGGCCGAACGTGGGGTTGGCCCTCGATGCCGAGTGGAAGCTGAATCCCGGCGAGCAGCCATTGTCCCGTATCGGGTCGGCAACTTCGGGCGAAATTAATGCTGTTGCTGATTGGCTTGCGGCCCTCGTTCGAGAGCACAAACTGCCACAAAAGATGCTCATCCTGCACCAGTTCAGGCTGGACATGTACCCGGATCGTGAAAATATCCGCACTGACCAGCCGGAATTGGCGTGGGTGCTCCACGCGGACGGCCACGGCGTGCCGGAGCAGAAGTTTGATACCTGGAACGTCCTGCGTCAAGGTTTGAGTGCTGATTACTTCATGGCGTGGAAGAACTTTATCGACGAGGACACCCCAACCTTTAGCCCGGAGCAGACATACAACGACGTCCAACCTCGGCCGTGGTTCGTGAGCTACCAATAAAGTGCGAGCAGCCTTCGGGGTTGTATGCTCGTCCCTATGCGTTTTGGACGAATTGCTACACCCGAAGGCATGACCTTCGCTGTCATTGATGAAGCGGCGACGACCGCGCGTGCCATTGCTGGTACACCATTCACCGACCCCGAGTTCACCGGCAAAGAGTGGAAGCTTGAAGACGTGAGGCTGCTTGCACCGACGCTGCCGTCGAAAATTGTGGCAGTCGGCCGCAACTACGCGGACCACGTCAAGGAAGTCTTTCAACAGACCGCGGATGATTTGCCGCCGACGATTTTCATCAAACCGCCGACAGCAGTTGTCGGTCCCGGCGCGCCAATTCGCATCCCCAAGTTCGCTACCCGCGTTGAGTTCGAGGGAGAGCTTGCACTCGTCATCGGCGTGCCGTGTAAGAACGTGAAAGCGGACCAGTGGAAGTCGGTAGTGCGTGGTGTCACCATTATTAACGACGTCAGCTCGCGCGATCTCCAGTTCTCCGATGGGCAGTGGGCACGCGCGAAGGGCATGGATACCTTCGCTCCGCTAGGGCCATGGATTGAGACAGATCTTGAGCGCTTCAATTTTGATTCGCTGCCGATCAAGGTGCACCTCACACATGAGGGGGAGACTGCGACAAAGCAGGATTCCAACTCGGACCAGATGATTAAGTCGATCGGCGAAATCGTCGAGTGGGTCAGCGAGTCATTCACGTTGCTTCCGGGCGATGTCATCGCAACTGGCTCACCTGCGGGGACCGCGGAAATGGTCCCGGGCGACGTGATTGAGATTGAGATCCCAGGTATCGGCTCGCTGACTAACCCGGTGGCGCGCGCCTAGTTGGGGCTAAAGGCCGAGCGCACGCATGATGGTGCGCAGTTTGGCTGTGGTCTCGTCGAGCTCATCTTGCGGGACGGAATCTGCGACGAGCCCGCCGCCAGCCCAGGCGCGAGCCTGAGTGCCCGCGGCGTTGACCTCCGCGCAGCGGATCGCAACCATGTATTCGCCATCGCCGCTCTTGTCGGTATAGCCGACGGTGCCAGCATAGAACCCTCGGTCGGTCTCTGCGGTGGTGATGAGCGCCTCCGCCGCGGCTTGCGGGGTACCGCAAACAGCTGGGGTGGGGTAGAGGCGAAGCGCAAGGTCGAGCGCTGTTGGCGCAGGGTCTTTCAGAACGCCGCGGATTGGGGTGGCAAGATGCCACATTTCTGAAGTCTTATCCAGTTGTGGTCCGTCTGGAATGTCGAGTTGGGAACACAGTGGCGCCAGAATCTCGCGGATGTGCTCGACCACGTACGCGTGCTCGTCGCGATCCTTGGCGGAAGCAAAGAGTGCCTGACCATTCGCCTCATCAGCCGCAGGGTCGTGTGGGACACGGGCAGCTGATCCTGCTAGCGGATACGAACTCACGATATTGCCTTTGCGGCGCACCAAAACCTCAGGTGATGAGCCCACGAAGAAGTGGCCGACACGCCCGCTCGGTGTGAGGTCTGCGATGAACCCGTCGCGGGTATAAGAAAGGTCAATCAGGCGCGCGGCGACCAGGCGAGGATCGACGGGTGGATCGAATGCGATGTCCACTGCACGAGCAAGGACCACCTTGTCCAACATGGACCCCTGGATCGTGGAGACCGCTGCTTCAACCCGGCGCAGGTGTTCTTCCGGGGTGGGATCGACGTCGATAAGCGACGCGTGCAGCTTTGAGCCTGGGCCGACTCGATAGTAAGGATGAGGCTCGAGCGTGCCAGATTCCCGGACTATGGATTCGGGCACTGTCAGCGCCGCGGGCGTGTCTTTATCGAATGGGAGAGCGCCTACCACCATCTCGACGTCGCCGGACTCGAGGGCGTCGATAGCTTTCCATGCGTCTGAGAACGTTTGATTGGCACCTTGCGTGCGCACTGAACCGGTGCTTCGGGAAAGCAGGAAGTCGGGCGCAGTGGTGGGGCGGGCTGAACACATGTGGTCATATTTTACTAGGCGCAGTCCCGTAGCCCGTACTAAGGGCCTGCCATATGCGCCTTGATGGGGCAGGGGCGCTACGATAAAGCACATGAATAAACCAGCAAAGATGCGTGTCCGATTTTGTCCGTCTCCAACAGGTACGCCCCATGTCGGTATGGTGCGTACGGCCTTGTTCAACTGGGCACAGGCACGACACAGTGGCGGCACGCTGATTTTCCGCATTGAAGATACCGACGCCGCACGTGACTCGGAAGAGTCCTACCAGGCAATCATCGACTCCTTGAAGTGGCTGGGCCTGGATTGGGATGAAGGCGTTTTGGTAGGCGGCCCACACGAGCCTTACCGCCAGTCGCAGCGAATGGATATCTACAAGGAAGTCCTGGACAAGCTGATCGAAGCCGGGGAGGTCTACCCGGCGTACTCCACGAACGAGGAGGTTCAGGCGCGGCACAAGGCGGCAGGGCGCGACCCCCAGCTTGGCTACGACAACTTCGACCGCGACCTGACTGAAGAACAGGTCGCTGCATACGAGGCTGAAGGCCGCAAGCCAGTTTGGCGTCTGCGCATGCCGGACAAGGACTGGACCTGGAACGACTTGGTGCGTGGCGAAGTGACGTTCAAGTCGCAGACGCAGCCAGACTACGTTGTTGCACGTTCGAACGGTGCGCCGCTGTACACGCTGGTCAACCCAGTTGATGACGCGCTGATGCAGGTCACGCACGTCCTGCGTGGCGAAGACTTGCTTTCTTCGACTCCGCGCCAGCTTGCTCTGTATGAGGCGCTCCAGCGTATCGGCGTCGCTGAGTTCACTCCTGAGTTTGCGCATCTGCCGTTTGTGATGGGGCAGGGCAATAAGAAGCTTTCCAAGCGCGATCCGGAATCGAACCTGTTTAATCACCGCGACAACGGCATCATCCCGGAGGGCATGATCAATTACCTCGCGCTGCTGGGCTGGTCGCTGTCTTCTGATGAAGACATCTTCAGCGTTGATCAGCTTGTCGAGGCGTTCGATGTTTCTGATGTGCTGGGTAACCCTGCGCGCTTCGACCAGAAGAAGCTGGAGGCGATCAACGCTGACCACATCCGCTTGCTTGAGCCAAAGGACTTCGAACAGCGCCTGCGTGATTACCTGACTGAGTTCACCGACTTCCCAGCCGACTACCCGGCTGACAAGTTCGCACTCGCCGCCGAGTTGGTTCAGACCCGTATCAAGGTCCTGTCAGATGCGTATGGACTGCTGAAGTTCCTTGTTACTCCGGATGCAGATCTTGTCCTCAACGAGAAAGCGGCGAAGAAGAACCTCAAGGACACTGCTGTTCAGCCTCTCGACGCCGGCATTGCGGCACTCGACGCCGTTGCCGAAGATGACTGGACTACTGAGTCTATTGAGAAGGCTCTGCACACCGCGCTGATCGAAGAACTGGAGTTGAAGCCACGCGTTGCGTTCGGTGCGCTCCGTGTTGGAATCTCCGGGGAGCAGGTTTCTCCACCACTCTTCGAGTCGATGGAGCTGCTTGGTAAGCAGTCCACGATGGCGCGCTTGCGCGCTGCGCGTGAGGTTACTCCGTACACTGCGCCGGAGGCTTAACGGGCCTAACGGGCCTAACGAGCATTGGCGAAGTCGAAGAGGTATCGCATGGTTTGCGATACCTCTTTTTCTATTATGACCAGGCGATTTGTGCCGTATTGGGCTTTATGGTTATAGTAGTCATCGTTGTTCAGAGCGAGCAAGGCAAAACGAAAGACACGGTTTAGTCTTGTGAGTGAAGAAAAACAATGGCCTATGGTGTAATTGGCAACACAACGGTTTCTGGTACCGTCATTCTTGGTTCGAGTCCAGGTAGGCCAGCTACAGAACTTTGGTTCTGTGTCCTAATGCCCCGTTCGTCTAGCGGCCTAGGACGTCGCCCTCTCACGGCGGTAACACGGGTTCAAATCCCGTACGGGGTACAAGTAACAGCCAGTGCGTTGCACTGGCTGTTTTGCTTTGTTTACCTTGGTCGGTCCGTCAGTATGGTTGGTACAGTTTCCCTATGCCGATCCCTGTACGAAAACGCTGTGTCCTAGCAGTCTCGGTGGTAGTACTGCTTGCCCAGGCGCAGGTACCGCCAGCTGAAGCGGAGGCCAGTTCAGCCCAGAACAATCCGCTGTCGTCGATCTTCACAGGCGAGCCTTCGCGGTCAGGGTCGAGCGTGCTTGATGCCGCAAGCGTGGTGTTGGCGGTTCTCAGCCTGAGTTCCGCAGTGCCATTGCTCGCCATCCCCGCAGCGGTGTTGGTTGCGTTAGGCAGGGGAGAGCTGGGGTCATCGATGTACCAGCTGTATCCGGGAAGCTCCACTGGTTCGTCGAGAGGAGATGCATCAGCAACGTTTCCAGCGCATGAAGCGCCGCCCGCTGAGCTGCGGTCTATGCGCCAAGTTGAAGGGGACTTGTGGGAACTCACGGTGTGGTCGCCGTCGATGCAGCGAGAGGTGACGAATGATGTGCTGCTGCCGCGTGGCACCGCGCCTCGACCAACGTTTTACCTCATGATGGGGGCAGACGGCGCTGCGGGCGGCTACAGCTGGGCGAATTCCTCGGACTATCAAGCGTTCTTCGCTGGCAAGCTCGTCAATGTGGTGACACCGAAGGGGTCAGTGTCTTCAATGCAGGCCGACTGGTATCGAGAGGACCCGGCTACAGGTACGAACAAGTGGCTCACCTACATGACTCGTGAGTTACCGCCACTTATCGACGCCCAGTTCCACGGCAACGGGCACGACGCCATCGCCGGCATCTCGATGTCTGGCGGCCCTGCGCTGGACATCGCCGTGAATGCTCCGGATCGGTTCGTGGCGGCCGCATCCTACTCGGGCTGCCCGGCGACCACCGGCGTGCTCGGCGGTATCTACACATCGTCAGGGGTGACAATGAACAAGGGGAACCCGGTCAACATGTGGGGGACGTCGTCGAACAGGGCGTGGTGGCGGCACTCGCCAATTCTTAACCTGGAGCGACTACGCGGGACCACGCTATGGCTGGGGGCCGCACAGGGCGTGCCCGGCGCGATTGACGAGGAGGCATCGTCAAAGAGGCTCGGAGCGCCCATGGTAATCGAAGCAACTTCGTATGCATGCTCGAAGTACTTCGCTGAGACAGCACAGCAGCAAGGGCTCAACGTGACGTGGCATGAAATCGTTGAGGGAACCCATACGTGGGGAGTGTTTGAGCATATGCTGCGAGCGTCATGGCCAACCATCGAGGGCGCGTTGCGGGAAAGCGGCGCGTGGCCTGCAGATTTGGAGAGTTCATAGGGCGACGTTTATTGTTAACGAGTCGCAAAAAGCGAGCGCGCCCCGTTCGTCTAGCGGCCTAGGACGTCGCCCTCTCACGGCGGTAACACGGGTTCAAATCCCGTACGGGGTACAAAGGCAGTCAGTGCAAGCACTGGCTGCCTTTCTTTTTGTGCTTCAAAGGCATGTAGTTTACAGGCTGCGCAGTTCGCGTACCATCGGAGGACCAAACTCCAAGATGAAAGGAACGTGAACATATCATGAGAAAAGCTCATTCTGCGGCGCTTGCAGCGGTGGCTGCTAGCGCACTGCTGCTGGGCGGCTGCTCGCAAGCTGGCACGAGCGCACCATCCACATCGTCAGAGGCCGCCCCGGCCAGTGAAGCGCACTGGGGGTACGAAGGAGACGGTGCTCCAGAGCGCTGGGGCGACCTTTCGACCGAATTCGAGGTCTGTGGAAATGGCAAGGAGCAAAGCCCAATCAACTTGAGTGACGCTACCCCTGAAGACTTGGCAGACATAGAGTTTGCATATGCTGCCAGCACGGGTGAAGTTCTGAATAACGGACACACGTTGCAGTACACGCCGTCGACAACGCAGAAGGTAACTCTCGACGGTGAAGATCTGGAGCTCGCGCAGCTGCACATGCACACTCCTGCAGAGCACGAGGTCGACGGTAAGCAGCTTCCTGGCGAGATCCACTTTGTACACAAGAATGCGGCAGGTGACATTACAGTCCTCGGAATTCTGCTTGAGGAAGGTGCACCGAACGAGCTAGTGCAGTATCTGCTTGATAATGCGCCAGAGAACGTGGATACCTCACATATCTCTCAGGAGGAGATCAACATCGCGAATGCTCTTCCAGCATCACATGAGTACATCACGTATGGAGGCTCTTTGACGACGCCACCTTGCTCTGAAAACGTTCGCTGGATCGTAATGACGCAGCCGGTAACTGCCTCAGCTGAGCAACTGCAAGCATTCGAATCGCTGATCGGCAAGAATGCTCGTCCTGTTCAGGACCAAAATGGCCGTGAGCTCACGTTGGACGCCACGAGCTAACAAAGTAGTGATAGGGAGTACGCTGGTCACGTGCTGATTACAGTGTTGCTCTCCATCACGTTCGCGTGCGGGCTGATCATCGCAGCCCTGCATGTGTTGAACCACCAGTTCATCGCCCCTGTGTATGACGTGTGGCTCAACTTCGCAGCGTTTGCAGCGGCCACGACGTCGAATACGTTGCTGCACCAACCGTTGCCGGCGGTTCTGTCGGGGTGTGCTGTGGCCGCCTGGGTGTATCTCGGAATGAGAACGGTGAGAGCGAAGCGTGCTGGACTTGTTGCTGGCGGGCAGCGCCGCCAGCAATCAAGGGTTACCGCAGGGCCTCGGTGAGCTCCTGAGCAGCCTCATGCAGCTCGGGGCCCCACTTTTCGATTGGGGTGGGGGTGAGCCGCTCGGCCGGCCCGGAAACGGAAAGGACAGCGATGACTGATCCGTCTGGGTTGGTGATGGGCGCAGACAGGCTCGCCAGCCCAACTTCACGCTCTGCGATTGACTCAGCGAGTCCGGTTACACGGATCGCCTCGAGGTCTTGCGAGGGAAACGGAGAGGCGTCGATAAGTGAGTGGGCGGCGAACACACGGGCCGCTGAGCCTGCGGTGAGTGAGAGCTGCGAGCCCACGGGAACTGTATAGGTGAGGCCGCTCTCGGGCTTTTCTGCCGCGATGCAGGTGCGAGTGTCTCCGCTGAGCTTGTAGAGCTGCACGGACTCTCCAGTGACTTCAACGAGGTTGCGCATGATCGGTGCGGCGGCAGAGAGCAAACGGGGGGAGGAGTGCCCTGAAAAGTGGGAGAGTGCGCGGCCGATCGTCCATTGTCCGTCCTCTGTCCTTGCTAGGACGTTATGCACTTCCAGTGCAGTGGCTATTCGGTGAGTCGTCGCTCGGGGTAGTCCGGTTGCTTCGCTGAGCTCGGCGAGGGTTTTGTCGCCGCCTGCGACCGCTCGTACGATGGAAATCGAGCGATCGAGCACTTTAATTCCAGAGTCTTCGCTATACTGTCTCACGTCATGGATTCTACCATCTCACTCGGTGGGAGGTGGTTGCGACTGTTGAGGAGGAGCAAGATGGGCCAAAAGCCATTAACGCTGGCGGAAAAAGTGTGGCGTGATCACGTGGTCACCCGTGGAGAGAACGGTCAGCCTGATCTTCTCTACATCGATTTTCAACTCCTGCACGAAGTGACGTCGCCGCAGGCATTTGATGGTTTGCGCCTCAACGGGCGCCGCATGCGACACCCCGAGCTGCACCTTGCCACCGAAGACCACAACGTGCCAACCACGGGCATCGTTTCTGGCGAGCTGACAGAAATTAGCGACCCGACCTCGCGCACCCAGGTCTCGACGTTGCGCAAGAATTGTGAAGAGTTCGGCGTTGTGCTGCACGAAATGGGCGATAAGGAACAGGGCATCGTCCACACCGTTGGTCCACAGCTGGGCATTAGCCAGCCCGGCATGACGATTGTGTGCGGCGACTCGCATACGTCGACGCACGGTGCGTTCGGTTCGATCGCCATGGGTATCGGCACCTCTGAGGTAGAGCACGTCATGGCGACCCAGACGCTGCCGCTGGCACCGTTCAAGACGATGGCGATTGAGGTCAGTGGAACGCTGCAACCTGGTGTGAGTGCGAAAGATTTGATCCTGGCAATCATCGCCAAGATTGGTACTGGCGGTGGCCAAGGGCACATCATCGAATACCGCGGCGAAGCCATTCGGAAACTTTCAATGGAAGCGCGCATGACCATCTGCAACATGTCCATCGAGGCAGGCGCCCGTGCCGGCATGGTGGCACCCGATGAGACGACATTTGAGTACGTTAAGGGACGTCCGTACGCGCCGAAGGAGAAGGACTGGGACGACGCAGTGGCGTACTGGAAGACGCTGCCAACTGACCCCGGCGCGAAGTTCGACACCGTCGTCGAGATCGACGCCTCGACGCTTACCCCGTTCGTCACCTGGGGTACCAATCCTGGCCAGGGCTTGCCGCTGAGCGCCTCTGTTCCTGATCCTGAGGACTTCGGAGACGACAGTGCGAAGCAGGCCGCGGAAAAAGCATTGCAGTACATGGGGTTGACCCCTGGCACGCCGTTGCGTGACATCAAGATTGATACGGTTTTTCTGGGATCGTGCACGAACGCGCGCATCGAAGACTTGCGCGCCGCTGCAGAGGTTGTGCGCGGCCAAAAAATCGCGGAGGGGACCCGCATGCTGGTTGTGCCGTCCTCTGCCAAGGTCAAGCAGCAGGCGGAAGAAGAAGGCCTGCACACAATCTTTGATGAGTTCGGTGCAGAGTGGCGCACCGCAGGTTGCTCGATGTGTCTGGGTATGAACCCCGACCAGCTTGCACCTGGAGAGCGCAGCGCTTCGACGTCCAACCGAAACTTCGAAGGCCGCCAAGGACCTGGTGGTCGCACACACCTAGTTTCGCCCGAAGTTGCGGCAGCTACAGCAGTACTCGGTCACCTCGCCGCACCCGCAGACATCACTTCCACCGCCAACGCACAGTAGTCAGGAGCTGAACACGATCATGGAAAAATTCACAACCCACAGTGGCGTCGCAGTTCCGTTGACGCGGTCAAATGTGGACACCGACCAGATTATCCCCGCCCGCTACCTCAAGCGCGTGACCCGCACGGGGTTCGAGGACGGCCTGTTTTCAAACTGGCGCACCAACGAACCTGACTTTGTGCTGAACAACGAGGCATACAAGGAAGGGTCGGTGCTGTTCGCCGGCCCCGACTTCGGCACTGGCTCCTCCCGCGAACACGCGGTGTGGGCTCTGCAGGACTACGGGTTCCGGGCGGTATTTAGCCCACGGTTTGCTGATATCTTCCGAGGCAACGCGGGCAAAGCGGGCCTTCTAGCTGGCATCATGTCGGAGTCTGACATCGAACTGATCTGGAAGAAGCTCGAGCAGGCACCAGGCACTGTCGCTACTGTTTCATTGCCGGACCGCACCGTCACAGTCGGGGAGAGTACCTACTCGTTCGACGTCGACGACTACACGCGTTGGCGCCTGAGCGAAGGCCTCGACGATATTGGGCTGACGCTGCGAAACGAGCAAGCCATCGAGGAATACGAACAGCAGCGTCGCCCGTTTTACCCCGCTACTTCTCTTCGGTAGCAGGAGTGCCGAGACGTTCGAGAGCCGAAGGTGCGAACGTCGATAAGAAGTCGCGGACCGACGTTGTGATGCCGTGAATAGCAGACGAAACGTGGTCCGCGAACTGCTGGTCGCTGTACTCCCAATAGCCCGGCATGACATACGCAACGCCCAGAGCGGAGACATCGCGCTTCTCGTCTTTCATTACGACGAGCGATGGGAATGCGTGGGCGTTGTTGTAGTCCTCGCACCACGTGAGCACTTCGTCGAAACGACTTGCGTCGACAGCATCGATTGAGACAGTAGAGACGAAATGCAGGCTTGTATCGACCAGCTTCATCTCAAAGCCGATACCGGAAAATGCTGTAATGAGAGAGTTGTACTGCGTAGGCTCCCGGTACTCCCAACCGCGTTGGTCAAACAGCTTGCGAAGACGATCAAGACTTAACGGCTGTAGCTGTTGCATTTTACTGTTCCTTCTCCTGCTTGTACGGGTGCTTGTCTTTGAGATGCGCGAAGTTTTCGTCGAGCGCTTCCACCGCGTAGTGCATGATGGAGAAGTAAAACTGCAGCATTGACTGCAGCTGCTCGTCGCTGAAACCGTCGGAGGAGAAAAACGGTGCCTCAAATAGCGCAACCAGAGCACCGTCCTCGCGCTGAATCGGATGTGCACGAACGAGGGGCAGTGAGCGGTTCAACTCATTGATGCTGAGACGAAGATTGCTCTTATCTGCATTCATCTTCGCGGTTCCAAGCCACTGGCTGGTGATCTTGAATCCGATGTCCTTGACTTCAAAGAAGCACATGATCGACGGAAACGCGGTGCGGGTGAGGCCGTCCTCGGAACTGCGGAAATACTGCAATTCAAGCGCATCGAGTGCCGCTTCGATTCGTTCTTGGGTAACTGGCTGCAACTGGGCAGTCCTTTCTTTTTCTAGGCGAAGTGTCCTTAGAGCACCGGTAGTGGAGATGGCATGTAGTCGGCGCCGATGAGTTGCCCATCGTTAAAGGACAGTACCCATACCGACGCCTTCTTCGCCAGGATCGGCGAATCGATCGGCAGACGCCCGTCGGCCGAAAGCGCAGCAATCATCTCAGGGATGACCCCGCCCTGCGAGCACACAACGTGTGTGCCACCGCGTTTGATGAGCGCGTCAAAATCTGCGCGGGCGGCTACCTGGTTCTCCTGCCACGCGATTTCACCGAAGGTGGCGTCGATCGTGATGTCTTTACCGAGTGCCTTCGCAAGTGGGATCAGTGTCTGCTCGCAACGCAACGGCTCGGCAGAATAGAGAGACTCAGGAGCGAACGCCTGCAGCAGCGGCACAAGCGCCTTCGCCTGGCGCTTGCCCTTCTTATCGAGCGGCCGACGACTATCGTCGTGCTTCCAGGCCTCCTTGTAGTTCGCACGTGCGTGGCGCACGTACAGAATTCGGGTGTCAGCAGGGGTGGCGAAGCGCTTCGCAGCTTTTAGCAATACTTGCCTGTCGAGCTCGTAGCTCATCACCTGCGTCGCATCGTCGATCTTGAGCCAGCGAATCTCGTCGACCTCATTGTTAGGGGTGAACTCGCCGCCGACTACCTTGCCGGTCCAGTAGTACACAACCTTCGTCGTGTTCTTGACTGGATACACGGTTTTACCAATCAGCTTTCCCAGCCGGACTTCGTAGCCAGTTTCCTCCTGGATTTCGCGAACGGCGGTGGTAACGAGGAACTCGCCTGGATCCACCTTGCCTTTGGCGAGCGACCAGTCGTCGTAGTGTGGGCGGTGGATACAAGCGACTTCTATAGAATCCGGATGCTCCAGATCGCCACGCCACAGCACGGCACCCGCGGCGAGTGTTGTCTTCTTGAACTCTCGACGCGGATGGCGGGGGACTTCTTGGTGGCGTCCGGTAATGAACATTTCTCCGAATTGGTCTTTGTGTTGTTCGTGGAGCTTCGTTGAACGTGACATACTTTCTATCTTTACGCACTTTGCAGGTTTTCGCTGCAGCGACAGGTCAGCGGGCTGATTGTGGATATTGGCGGTAGAAAAGTGCTAGCGTGAAACGGTTCATGCAGACAGGAATGGCGGTGGCACAAGTGGTAAACGTAGCGGTAATGGGTGCAGGTTCCTGGGGGACAACCTTGGCCAAAGTGTTTGCCGATGCCGGCAACATGGTGCAGCTGTGGGCACGCCGGGATGAGCTGGCGAAGACCATGCAGGAGAGTCGGGAGAACCCCGATTACCTGCCGGGGATTGCGCTGCCGGACGGGGTCTTCGCAACGTCTGACGCGGAAGCGGCACTGCAGGCTGCAGATATCGCTATTTTTGCCGTGCCAAGCCAAACCATGCGCCAGAACCTGGAAGTGTGGGCCCCGCTGCTGCGTACTGACACCACGCTGTTGTCCATTTCGAAAGGTATTGAGACCGGTACATACATGCGAATGTCGGAGATCATCGCTGAGGTTACCGGTGCAGAGGAGAACCGAATCGCGGTGCTCAGTGGGCCAAACCTTTCCCGCGAGATTGCTGAGGAGCAGCCGGCGGCCACCGTCATCGCCTGCAGTGACATCAACCGTGCGAAGCTCGTGCAGGCGGCGTGTGCGACGTCGTACCTGCGCCCGTATACGAACACTGATGTTGTCGGCTGTGAGATCGGAGGTGCGACGAAGAACGTCATCGCGCTCGCCTGCGGCATGGCTTCTGGCCAGGGGCTAGGGGAGAACACGCTGGCAACGCTCATTACCCGTGGTTTGGCTGAAAGTACGCGTCTAGGCCAGGAGTTGGGTGCCGACGCCCGGACGTTCGCAGGCCTGGCGGGCATGGGGGACTTGGTTGCCACGTGCTCCTCGCCGCTGTCTCGCAACCGAACTTTCGGTTCCGCGCTGGGGAAGGGGGCCACGATTGAAGAAGCGAAGGCTGCAACGAAGGGCCAGGTTGCCGAGGGAGTTATTTCCTCACGCAGCATTTATCAGCTCGCTGAGCGCCACGGCGTGGACATGCCGCTGACACAAGCCGTTTTCGCGGTGTGTCACCAGGGTGTGACGGTGGAAGAGACGATTGCTGCGTTGATGGGTCGGTCGAAAAAATCGGAGTAGACACCAGGTAATGTGTCAGCTGTGATTCGTATTGCAGTAGTCTACGGTGGTCGTTCCACCGAGCATTCAATTTCTTGTATTTCTGCCGGCTCCATCATGGCCCACCTGGACCCCGAGGTGTACGAGGTGTTTCCGGTAGGTATTCGCCGGGATGGTACTTGGGTGCGCGGGGAAATCGACCCCGTTGGCGGAGAGGCGCTTCCCGAAGTTCGTGGTGGGGCAGAGATCGCGTTGAGCATCAACCCTTCGCGCCGCGGTGAGTTTACTGATGTCGCCACCGGCGAGACCGTCGCACAGGTCGACGTTGTTTTCCCGGTCCTGCACGGGCAGTTTGGTGAAGACGGCACTATCCAAGGTATGTTCGAACTTTCGGGCATCCCGTACGTGGGGCCAGGCGTCTTGGCGTCCGCGAGTGGCATGGACAAGGAGTACACGAAGAAGCTCGTGGCACTTGCCGGAATCACAGTGACTCCGGAAGTGATTCTCCGCGGAGGTGAACTGCTGCTCGATGAGGATAAGCAGCGCCTAGGCCTTCCAGTGTTCGTCAAGCCCGCTAACGGTGGATCGTCGATTGGTGTGTCCAAGGTGACCACGTGGGAAGACTTCGATGCCGCACTGCATCAAGCGTACGAGTGCGACTCGAAAGTGATCGTCGAATCGGAGCAGGTCGGCGACGAAGTCGAGGTTGGAGTTCTGGAGTTTCCCGATGGCCGCATCGAGGCTTCCGTGCCGGCCAAACTCAATGGAACTGATGCCTCCGCAGAAGGCTTCTACGGCTTCGAAACGAAGTACATGGAAGAGGGAGTTACAGCAACAATCCCCGCGCCTTACGACGCCTCTTTGATAGCTACCCTGCAGGACCAAGCAGTCCGTGCATTCAATGCACTGAACTGTAAGGGATTGGCACGCGTGGACTTCTTCGTCACCGACAAGGGTCCTGTGCTCAACGAGATCAACACCATGCCGGGGTTCACCGCAATTTCGATGTACCCACAGGTGTGGAACGCAAGCGGCATCGACTACCCGAAACTGCTCGACACTCTGGTCCGCACTGCGCTGCGGGCAGCCGACGGCGCAACGGACTAAGACTTGCGTTCGGGGACGTGCTTCTCGACGAGCTCGGTCAGCGTGGTGATGACCTCATTGCCCTCACCTGAGGGCACAAAGGCCGCAACGTTGACCTCTCGCCCGAGCGCGTACCACGTCGACGAGGTGGTACCAGTTGCAGTGATGGTGTCCTCAAACCAAGGAATCCCGTTGATCTGTTGCAAGGTCGCTCCGGCCCCGTAGTGCTCCGGGTCGTTCACACCACAACGCAGCACAATCGGTTCGTGGCCAAGCTGCGTCCAGACTGCAGTTTGCGGCGAAGCCACATTGTTCTCAGGAAGCCGTTTATAGCCTTCGGCGAGCGATTCAGGAAGTGCAGCAAGCAAGCCGCCGCAAGCGTTTGCTCCACTCCCGTCCGTTGAATGCGTCGCTGGCTGCAGCTCAGAGAGCGGCGCCGGGTTGCGAGGAAAATCGCGCTGCGGCAGCGCGCTCACGTTAATCTCGTCCACTGGCGTATCTGCCCTGCCGAGTCCCTCCGCGTCGGTAGTCACGGCGACTACCGGCCAACGATCCGCGCTAAACCACGTGACCATGCTTGATCCTGGGGTGGCGTCGTCAATTCTGATCCACTCTGCACCATTGTGGGAGGACACCGGGGTGTACTCGGTGTACTGAAGGGGCATTTCCACGCCGCAGCGCAGCGTGACGCGTCGAGATGAAGACGACTGCCACGCGGCAGCACCTGCCGGAGCCGGGGCGGCGAGCTCCGCACGCTTGTGCCCAAGCACCTTGTCAGGAAGGCTGTCCACGAGCGCAGCGCACTCGGGTGAATCTGCCTCGGGGGAAGGCAGCTCAGTCATCGCCACAGGCTGCAGTGCCACCTGCTGGAAAAAATACCGAGCACCCACAATGACGCCCAGAACAAGCGCCACTGCGAGGCCCAAACTGATGTAGACCGCTGTACGGTTAATCTGTGAATCATGCAACGCGCCAGTGGAATCTTTCATGGCGTACAAGTCTACTGAAAGGCGCACTTTGGTGAGTAACGTCGGCTTTCCCACGCACGGCCCGACGCTCCGGGAGGTGGGAGAACAAGCAACGATTGACGCCATCGTTGGTGCATCGCCATCGCGGCTCAATGGTGATGACGCAGCAGTGCTCGAATCGCACACGCCGAATAGCCGCGCAGTCGTAACAACGGACATGCTTGTGGAGGGACAGCACTTTCGCTTTTCGACGACCACCCCTGCTTTGTTGGGGCGCAAAGCCATCGTGCAAAACTTCGCCGACATCGAGGCGATGGGTGCTCGCCCCGTTGCCGCGCTACTCGCGCTCTCGGCGCCTCCGGACACCCCGCTTGCCGTCGTGAGTGAACTTGCACGAGGGATCCATCTCGAATTGGAGCGATACTCGAGCGAGCTCGTCGGCGGGGACATCACGAGTGGGAACCAACTGACGATCGCGATCACCGCGATTGGTTCGTTAGGAGGTAGTTTGCCGCCACTGCGCTTGAGCCAAGCGCGTCCGGGGCAGCGAGTGATAGCGCACGGGAAAATCGGCTATTCTGCTGCAGGCTTTGCACTACTGGAGTCCGGACGGGAAATCCCGGAACGGCTTGCAGATATCGTACATGCGCACCGCTGCCCGCAACTGACTCCTGGGCGCGGGGTTGTTGCACGAGCAGCAGGGGCTACAGCCATGACAGACAACTCCGACGGGCTACTGCACGATCTGGGCGTGATAACCCGGGCCTCGAACGTGGGGATTAACATCTCGCGCGCCGCTGTAGCCCCAAGTGATCAGCTGCGAGAAGCCGGTGAGTTCCTAGGCGTCGACCCATGGGACTGGGTACTCAACGGGGGAGAAGACCACACATTGCTGGGCACGATCGATGGGGACGCACCCGTGGGGTATCGTTCGATCGGTACGGTCACACGCAAAGTCGGCGTGGAAATCGACGGCGTCGCACACACCGCGCGCCATGAATGGGAGCCTTTTTCATGAACTTACCCGTCCACCCTTCCTGGCAGGAACCGCTGGCGGAAGTAGAACCTGCCATCCACGCGATGGGAGACTTTCTCCGCGGTGAACCCGCGTACCTGCCTGCCGGAAAAGACATTCTCCGTGCGTTTTCGACCCCATTTGAAGATGTCCGTGTGCTCATCTTGGGCCAAGATCCGTACCCGACGCCCGGCCACCCCATGGGTCTCTCATTCTCGACGCAGCCAGGCGTGAAACCGCCCCGATCGTTGGTAAACATCTACCAGGAGCTCAACGATGACCTCGGTATCCCCCCACGAGCCGACGGGGACTTGACCTCCTGGCAGCGAAACGGAGTCATGCTGCTCAACAGAGTACTCACAGTCCGGCCCGGCGCGCCGGCGTCACACCGCGGGAAGGGCTGGGAAGCGGTGACCGCACACGCAATCGCAAAGCTCGCTCAGCGTAATACGCCGTTGGTTGCGATCCTGTGGGGCAGAGACGCACAAACTGCGAAACAGTTCCTCGGGAGTACGCCAACGATTGAGTCCCCACATCCGTCGCCGCTGTCGGCGCGCCGGGGATTTTTCGGGTCGCGGCCATTCAGTCGGGCAAATCAGGCGCTCATTGCACAGGGTGCCTCACCTGTCGACTGGGCACTGTAGACTGTCTGACCATGGAAACAGCAACTGCACTCGATGGACCACGGCTCCTGTCCTGGGCTCGTCGGGCAGCGGCAGAACTCGAACGTCGCCGACACGAGATCAACCAGCTCAATGTGTTTCCCGTCCCGGACGCGGACACTGGTTCCAACATGGCGCAGACGATGGCGGCGGCTGTCGAAGAGGCGTCGAAAAGATCTGATGCTCAGTCGATGCAGGAAGTAGCCGAAGCGCTTGCTGTTGGCGCCATTCGTGGCGCGCGTGGCAACTCGGGTGTTGTGCTGTCCCAGGTCATCCGAGGCGTCGCGCAAACCGCCGATGAAGATACTCGAAGCGGGCAGTTCATCGCGAACGCGCTTGCCCAAGCAGTACAGTTTGTTGACCGCGCAATTGCCGAGCCTGTAGAGGGCACCGTGATCACGGTGCTGCGGGCGGCGTCGACTGCGGCATCGCAAGCGCTGCAGGAAACAGGGGGAGAAGCACCCGCGTTGAGCATCGCGCAGGCTGCCGCCGACGCTGCGCAAACTGCACTTGCACGTACCCCGTCACAGCTGGAAGCGCTGCGGGAAGCGGGCGTCGTCGACGCAGGGGGCACCGGCCTCGTTATCCTCCTGGAATCACTTGTATACGAACTCGACGGCCAACCTTACGAGGCCGCGCAGCCTGCCACGCACGAATCCTCTCACGTGGCCTCACACGCAAGTGGCAAGGCAAACCTGGAAGTCATGTTCTTCTTCGAAGGCGACATGGATGTCCTTGAGGGTGAACTTAGCACCATGGGCGATTGCCTTGTGATCGCTCGCAATAACGAGCGCAGCGGCAAAGTCCACATTCACTCCACCGAGGCCGGCGCAGTAATTGAGCGCGCGTTCGCCCGCGGTACCGTGACACAACTGCAACTCGAAGTGCTCCCGGATGAGCCTGTCACGCAAACTCCCACAAGACTGGTTGTCGCAGTGACGCCTCCCGGATCACTTACTGATCTCTACGCGCAGGCAGGTGCGGTAACAGTCGCGCCGGGCGAGAACATTGTCGCGGACATCCTCGCCGCCGTCCACAAAACCGAAGCTCGCGAAGTTATTTTGCTGCCGAACGGACTGCTTGATCAGCGAAGCCTCGCCGCAGTGGAGAAAGCAACCCACGCCTTCGAACAAAGCATCACCCTGCTTCCTACCGTGCGGCTTGTATCCGGTATCGCGGCGCTCGCCGTTCATGACCCAGCCCAACCACTCGCGACGGCAGCTTTCACCATGTCGGAGGCCGCCGGAGAAATGCGAACCGCTGTCCTCCAGCGCGCCCCTAAAGCCGGGCTCGTGCAAGGAGGGGCAGTCTCGAAGGGCGACATCATCGCCATGGCACACGGCGAAACACTCCTGATCGCTGACGACGCGATAGCCGCCGTCGAAAAGACCTGCAAGCGCCTCCTCGAACCCGGTGGGGAACAAGTCACCGTACTCTTCGATACCGCATCACTGCGCGCCGAAGACCTCGCGGCACTCGACGACAAACTCGACGTCGACGTCATCGTTTTCCCCGCAGACGGGCTCGGTGCCGTCGCCGAGATCGGAGTCGAATAGGAAGTGCTAGGAAACATCGACCCCAGGCCGCTCAACCTCGTCATCCCCCTGAAACAAGCCAAGGCAATCACCAAACACCTTGGATACAGCACCTGCGGCGAGCTCCTCGAGCACTACCCACGCCGATACCTCCACTACGGCACCGCGACCGACCTTGCCACCATCAATGAAGGCGATACACTCAGCATCGTCGGCGAAATCACCGCTACCCAACGCATCCCCAACAGAAAACACCCCAACCGACCCATCTACCGAACCCACGTCTACGACGGCACCAACACCTTCACCGCAACATTCTTCGGCTCCAACTACGCCATGCGAGTGCTCAAAGAACACACCCGCGTCATGATGACCGGCAAAATCAGCACGTACCGCAACGAAATCCAGTTCCAACACCCAGACTTCGTACTACTCGACGGCCCCACCCAAGCCACCGGAGCACTACGACAACTCCAACACTTCGGCGACCTCGAAGCAATCCTCTCCGGACGCGAATGGCTCCCAATCTACCCGGCAACAAAACAGGTCAGCACCTGGACCATCATGGGAGCCGTCCACACCATCCTGCAAAGCCTCCCCACAGTCCCCGAACCACTCGGCGCAAGCCCTGACGGATACATCGCCCGCGACAGCGCCATCCGCACCATTCACCAACCTGACACCGAAGGACCCGAACCCGCCCGCCGACGCCTCAAATACGACGAAGCCATGACCGTCGCACTCGCCATGAGCGTGCGACGCACCGACGCAAACAACCACAACGCTCCAGCCCTTCCCAAACAACCAAACGGCGAACAATCCCGACTCATTACACAACTCCCATTCCCACTCACTGGCGGGCAACAACGCGTCATCCAGGAAATCTCCACCGACCTGACTCACGCCCACCCAATGAGCCGCCTCCTCCAAGGAGAGGTCGGCTCCGGCAAAACTATCGTCGCACTGATCAGCATGCTCCAAGCCGTCGACAATGGTGCCCAGGCAGCGCTGCTCGCCCCAACGGAAGTCCTCGCACAACAACACGCGCGTTCGCTGACAGAGACACTCATGCGCGCCGGCTTGCACACGACCGTGGTGCCACTGACCGGCTCCATGCCGACGGCCCAGAAGCAGGACTCGCTACTCAAGATCGTCTCGGGAGAGGCGGATATCGTTGTGGGCACACACGCGCTGATTCAGGACAGTGTGGAGTTCTTTAACCTCGGGTTCGTCATCGTCGACGAGCAGCACCGTTTTGGAGTTGAGCAGCGCGACCGGCTTCGTGCGAAGTCAGGGGACCAGACCCCACACCTGCTCGTCATGACAGCAACGCCGATCCCTCGAACGATTGCGATGACAGTATTCGGTGACCTCGAAGTGTCTGTGCTTAACGAGCTGCCGGGTGGAAGGAAACCGATCCAGTCCTCGGTGGTTCCAGAGTTTAAGCCGACGTGGATTGCACGTGCCTGGGAGAAGATGCGGGAAGACGTCGCGGCTGGCCACCAGGTCTACATCGTGTGTCCGCGTATCGACGGTGAAGGCGGCGTCCTTGAAACCGCGGAGTGGCTGCGCGCTACGGAGTTTCCAAACCTGCACGTGGATATACTTCACGGCAAAATGCACGCCGAAGAGAAAGACGCCGTGATGTCTGATTTCGCCGCAGGCGGCATCGACATATTGGTGGCAACAACCGTCATCGAGGTTGGCGTGGATGTGCCAAACGCAACGGTGATGATGGTGCGGGAATCCGAAAACTTCGGCGTGTCGCAGTTACATCAGCTGCGAGGCCGCGTCGGGCGAGGCGGGAACCAATCGCTATGTCTTTTCCATACTTTGGCAGAAGAAGGCAGTGACGCGTTCCAACGAGTCTGGGAGGTTGCTCAGACAAGTGACGGCTTTGCCCTTGCCGATTTGGATCTGCGCCATCGCCGCGAAGGGGATGTCCTTGGAACAGAGCAGTCAGGTATCCGACGCACCTTCAAGCTAATCGACTTGATCGAGGATTACGAGATAGTCACGCGGGCGTATCGTCATGCTGCCCGCTTTGTGGCGGAGGACCTCGAGACGGCACGAGCGCTGAGTGCACACCTGCAAGACGAGGACTTTGTGTATCTAGAAAAGAGCTAAAGCTAGAGTGAGTACCATGAATCGCATCATTTCTGGTGAAGCCCGTGGGCGCAAGATTAAAGTTCCACCGGAGGGGACACGGCCAACGTCGGACCGCGCGCGAGAGGGCCTCTTTTCCTCTCTGCAGGTCCGCTTTGGGTTCCCTGGGCAGCACGTCCTTGACCTCTTTGCGGGATCCGGCGCACTAGGGCTGGAGGCAGCCTCGCGTGGCGCTGAGGAAGTGGTGCTTGTGGAAGACGACCCGAAAGCGGTCGCGGTGATTGAGCACAATGCGGGCGTTGTCGGGCACTCGAACACCCGCGTCGAGCCCGTGAAAGTCTCCACGTATGTGGCGCGTGCTCCCAAGCAGCACTTTTCAATGGTGCTCGCCGATCCACCCTACGACCTTGCCGATGAAGCCGTGGCCGAAATGGTCACTGCGTTGCAGGAGCTACTCGTCGACGGCGCCGTGGTCGTCATCGAACGTCACCGCGAAAGCCCCGAGACCGCATGGCCGCCCGCGTTTACCCCTACGGGACAGAAACTCAAGAAGCGCTTGTACGGGATCGCACGGTTCGATATGGCAGTGTATACAGCCCCCTCAGACGCTCAGGAGGAGTGAGTTATGGCCCAATCGTTAGCTTCGGCCCGTAACGTTGCGGTGTGCCCCGGGTCGTTCGACCCCTTCACGAACGGGCACCTGGATATCGTAGACCGTGCTCGACGCCACTTCGACGAAGTAGTCGTTCTGGTAACTGGGAACCCAACCAAGAAAACTGGAATGTTTACAGTGGCGGAACGAGTCGCCTTGATCCAGTCCGCCGTCGCCGACATGCCGGACGTGAAAGTAGACAGCTGGGGTGGGTTGTTGGTCGACTACACCAGCGCACACGGCATTACTGCCCTGGTGAAAGGCTTGCGATCGTCACTTGACTATGAGTATGAGCTGCCAATGGCGCAGATGAACCGCCGCCTCACCGGTGTTGAGACGTTCTTCTTGCTCACTGACGAGAAGTACGGCTACATTTCGTCCTCGCTATGCAAGGAAGTCGCCCGCTTCGGAGGCGATATCGGGGGACTGGTACCTCCGGCGGTTATGCAGGCGATGAACGAACGCCTGCGCGAAGTAAAGTAAAAGCCCGGAAGATCAGCCAAGAAGATCTACCGGGCTCCGATTGGGCGCTCAAGCTAGAATATCGTCGAAAGGAAGGCTTTCGTGCGTTCCTTTTGAGGGTTGTCGAGCACCTGTTCAGGGGTGCCGTACTCGACGATCTGACCGTCGGACATGAATGCAACGTGATCTGCGACCTCGCGCGCGAATGCCATCTCGTGCGTGACCACCAACATCGTCATACCGTCTTGCGCAAGTTGCTTCATCACCCGCAACACTTCACCAACAAGCTCCGGGTCAAGTGCGGACGTGGGCTCGTCGAAAAGCATGAGCTTTGGATCCATCGCGACCGAACGAGCGATAGCGACTCGCTGCTGCTGACCACCTGAAAGCTGGATCGGGTAGGCGTCCGCCTTCGATTCGAGACCGACCATGCGCAGAAGCTCCATCGCACGGACCTTTGCCTTCTCCGGCGACTCGCCCTTGACATGGACCGGAGCTTCAATGATGTTGTCGAGCACGGTGCGGTGCCCGAACAAGTTAAAGCTCTGAAAGACCATCCCGATGTCCCGGCGCTGGACTGCGGCATCCTTCTCGCTCATCTCATAGAGCGTGCCGTTCTTTTCGCGGTACCCGATCAGATCACCATCAACGTACAGGCGACCAGCAGTGACCTTCTCAAGATGGTTAACGCAGCGAAGGAATGTGGACTTGCCGGAGCCGGAAGGACCGATCAAACAGGTAACAGAACCCGGAGCTACTTCGAGGTTGATGCCCTTGAGTACTTCCAAGCTGCCGAAGGACTTCCATACGTCAACCGCTTGGATCATTGGCGTTTGGGCGGGGGAAGAAGATGTAGGAGAAGCCATGGTTACCGTTGGTTCCTTTCTGGAGCTTCAATGATCTCGACGTTGTTTGGAATTGTGCCTTCGGCGTCGGCCAAGCTAGCGAGCTGCCGGGCAGTGAGCTGGCGGGTTGCGCCCCGGTCGAAGTAGCGCTCCAGGTAGTGCTGCGCGACCATCAGCAAGGAGGTGATTACCAAGTACCACGTTGCTGCCACAAGCAGCAACGGAACCGGCTGGAACAGCGCTGCAGCGATATCCATCGAGCGGCCGTACAGCTCCAGGGAGTAAGGAACCGCAACAACCAACGAAGACGTCTTCAGCAAGGAGATAAATTCATTTCCTGTCGGCGGAATGATAATGCGCATCGCTTGGGGAAGAACTGTCCTAGTCATGGTCTGGGACCAGCTCATGCCCAGCGACTTCGACGCTTCAATCTGTCCTTCTGGAACAGCGGAGACACCCGAGCGGACAATTTCCGCCATGTAGGCGGCCTCATTGAGGCCCAGACCAACGACGGCGAGAGCAAATGCGGAAGAGGTGAACGGATCGAGGGAGATTTGCGTAAACCCGAGATTGATGGAGTCGTAGATTGCTCCGATCAGGCCCCAGAACATCAACTGAACGTACACGGGGGTACCGCGGAAAATCCAGAGGAAAACCCAGCTTACGGTGCGAAACACCGGGTTGGGACTCATACGCATCACGGCAAGGAGCACACCGCCGACCACGCCAATAAGCATCGCGAGGACCGTAATCGCAATGGTGTGGAGAGCAGCTACCGCGATTCGAGTATCGAAGAGGTACTGCGCGTATGTGTCCCACCCATACGCTTCATTCTTGGCTGCGCCAATAATAAACCAGACAACGAGGACGCCGAGCAGGACCGCGAGCGCCCACCGTCCTGGGTGCCGTAACGGTTTCGCTTCAATTCTGGCAGGCCGACTTTGGCTAGTAGATGGTGTGGTCATGGTCTGTTACTTCCATTCTGTAAGGGGCTGTTCGTTAATAAGCGCGGTATCGAGCAGGCCAGTTCGTACGTTCCACTGCGCCAAAATGCGCTCGTAATCGCCAGTGTCGATGAGATGCTGCATTGCGTGGGCAAGCGCAGTGCTCAGACCTGAGTCTTTTGGCACCGCGATTCCGTATGGTGCTGCGTCGAACATGTCACCCACGAGCTCGAGCTTCCCGTCGGAGCGTTCGACCGCCCAAGACGTGACAGGGGAGTCAGCACTAAAGGCATCTGCACGGCCAACCAGTGCCGCGAGCGCCGCGTTGTCAGAGGTGTCGAACGACAGGATGGTGATGGGTGGTTTTCCTGCTTCAATACAAGCATCATTCTTCGGACGCACGTCATCGGTCTCGGAAACGGTTGTGCGCTGAACCGCAACTGTGAGACCACAAGCATCCTCTGGGTTCACATGCGTACCGGTGAGTTGAGCCCACTGGATTCCTGCGAAGAGGAAATTAACGAACTCAAAGCTTTTGCGGCGCTCTTCGTTATCAGTAAATCCAGACATGCCAGCGTCAAGGCTGCCTGCCTGAACCGCAGGTAGGATCATAGAAAAATCCATCTCCTGTGGATCGAATTCGAGACCCATGATTGAGGCAAGCGCGCGCCCGAGGTCAAGCTCCAGCCCGATCAAATTACCTTGTGAGTCTTTGAACTCGAAGGGGGCGAATGGTGGGTTGGCGCCAATTGAGAATTTGCCGTCTTTCGAGACATTCTCGGGGACCATCGCCGCAATCTCAGGAACGGTAGCAGGCTCAATAGGCTCCCACCCATCTGGGTTGCCACCTTCCACGTTGGTTACGCAGCCACTGAGAAGACCAACGCCCATCATCAACGTGAACGCGCTGAGGACCCTCGTCGCCTTGCCAAAGCGTTTGTTTTGGTTCATTGTTTTCGACCTTGTTTGGGATTGTTTCTAGCGTGGGGTTGGAAGCGATCGCAGCCCACGCATGATGAGCTCTACCGTTTGTCCAACCAGAAACACACTCAACATTGCGAGAAGCACTGGTGCTGTCGCTTGGCTTGAGCCCTGAGAACTTTGAGCAAAATTACCAGTGAACAATCCACGGACCATATTCGAAGATCCCTGTACCTCAGCTTTAGTCCATTCGAGCGGGTTTGCGGTGCTTGGTATCGACGACCCCTTCGCCCATCCCTGAACAAAGTCCTTGCCCTCGCCCTCTGGCATGTCATCAGTCCATTTGAGGAACAGTTCAGAACTGGAGATTTTCTGCACGGGGTTCTTTTCGGGCGGAATGTAGAGAGGGTCGTTCTCTGGGTCTTGATCCAGGGAGCTCTTCTTTTCGCCCTCGGACGCGCTAGAAGCTTCACTGGCGTCTTTATCAGAGTCTATCGAACTTGTAGCAGGTGCTTCGGGGGCTGGGATTTCCGCAAGTGCGGAAGGGCTGACCACCGAAGCCGTTGCAATGAGAGAAGCCGCGGTGACCGCGGCCGTGATACGTTTGCGCATGAGTGAATAATACCCACTCGGACAGTTTTGCGCTAACAAATCGAAAGATTTTACCCCCAGGCAGTTCTGACCTGGGGGTTTACTAATCTAAGAGAGGGAAGAAGTGGTGATTTTATCTATTCTTCCGAAGTTGTAATATGCGGCACAGGCTCCTTCTGGGGAAACCATGCAGGTACCAATCGGGGTGTCCGGCGTACAGGCGGTACCGAAGACCTTGCACTGCCACGGCTTGATGTGGCCGGTCAGGACAGACCCGCACTCACATGCCGCGGGGTCTTCGACTCGGTTGCCGGGCACATCGAAAATGCGCTCCGCATCCCACTTGGCGAACTCTTCAGAGATGGCCATTCCGGAATGGGGAAGGGTTCCAAGGCCACGCCACTCGAACTCGTCCCGTATATCGAAGACCCTATCCAAGAGCGCTTGCGCTGAAGGGTTGCCCTCTGGGCGCACGACGCGGGCGTACTGGTTTTGGACGCGTGCTTTGCCCGCGGCAATGTCGCCCGACGTAAACTGCTCCAGCAACTGGGCAACGCCCTGAAGAATATCCAAAGGTTCGAAGCCGCAAACGGAGACTGGCCGGTTAAATTCTTCAGCCAGGAAATCGAAAGCCTTTGTGCCGACCACAGTTGCTACGTGGCCGGGTCCGATAAAGCCGTCAACCTCCGTGACACCCCCGTTGGCGATTGCACGCAGTGGTGGCTCGATGGTCACATGGTTAGAAAAGACTGAGAAGTTTGGGGTATCGCGTTGCTTGGCGGCGGTTAGCGTCACAGCGGTGGATGGCGTCGTCGTCTCAAAGCCAATTGCGAAGAAGATAACGTGCTTATCCGGGTTCTCCTCCGCGATCTTGAGAGAGTCCAGTGGAGAGTAGACAAAGCGAACGTCGCAACCACGTGCACGAGCCTGCAACAGTGACTCCTCGGAGCCTGGAACACGCATCATGTCGCCGAACGTGGTCAAGATAACGTCAGGCTGGTTTGCAAGCCAGAGTGCGTCATCGACCCTGCCCATTGGAATGACGCAGACTGGGCAACCAGGTCCGTGAACGAGGTCGATGGAGTCGGGGAGAAGATTTTCCAGGCCGTAGCGGTAGATCGTATGGGTATGCCCACCGCAGATTTCCATGAGCTTAATCGGGCGGTCGAGTTGCTTCGCCTGTTCCTCAATGGTTGCAATCAGTTGGCGAGCTGCGGCTGGGTCACGAAACTCATCGACGAATTTCATGTGGGGTCCTTTCTTAGGAACGTAGGGGACGGTGGCTTAGTCGATTCTTGAGGTTGTAAACGAATCGAGCTCGTCCTCAAACGTATTTGCGCCGAGTTGTTGAATCTGTTGCAGGGTTGTCGCGGCTTCATCCTCGTCAATTTTTGACAGCGCAAATCCTACGTGTACCAGCACCCATTCGCCGACCTCGAGTCCTTCTTCAACAAGAAGATCAGTGGAGATTGCACGGGTTACTCCCGAGATGCTGACTGTTGCGCGGGTGGGATCCTTAATTTCGACAACCTGCGCTGGTACTCCCAGACACATAAAGCAGAGCCTTCCATCGATTGCATTATTTTCACACTTTTTCGTGCTTATTCCGTTTTACATTATTGCCCATGATTTGTGCATTTCTAAAAGTACCCAGCAAGCCAACTATGTGCGTCACCCACAACCTTCAAGCCCCGAAAACCCAAAACACGGTACCGGCGGTAGAATTCACACACGGAACTATTCGTAGCAATTCCACACGGTGGCTAGTTGCGAAAATAAGAAAAGGAAAGTGCTGTGCAGCCTAAAAACCGCCTCAATGTAGATGAGTCCAAGGTCAATGACAACATTGCTCGAGTGCGTCGTCGTGGTGGACGCTTGAAGGATGAATATGTCACGCTCGCACACGGGGCGGGCGGAAAGGCGAGCGCGACACTGCTAGAGCAGGTATTTTTCGACGAGTACGGCAACGATCTGCTCTCACAGGGGGAAGACTCGACGCTGTTGGACCTCGATTTGAACGGCGGGACGCTGGCGTTTACAACCGACAGCTATGTGGTGAACCCGATAGAGTTCCCGGGTGGATCCATCGCGGATCTCGCGGTAAACGGTACCGTCAACGATCTTGCCGTGGGTGGTGCGGAGCCGAAGTATATTTCGGTGGGTTTCATTCTGGAAGAAGGGCTTGAAGTAGAGACGCTTCGCCGGATCGCGCAGAATCTCCGCACCGCAGCTGAACGCGCCGGAGTACAGATTGCGACTGGCGACACAAAAGTAGTTCCGAAGGGTGCTGGGGACAAGATTTATATCAATACAGCAGGCATCGGCGTAGTACCTGCTGGACGGGAACTCGGTTTTGCAAAGGTCAAGCCTGGTGACCGGATTATCGTTTCTGGCCCGATCGCAGACCACGGTATGGCGGTCATGATGGCCCGCGGAGACCTCGCAATCGAAGCACCGATCGAGTCCGACTCGCGCGAGGTCGCAAGTTTGGTGCGGGCGATGCTCGCCGATGCCCCCGAGACTCGTTGGATGCGTGACGCCACACGTGGTGGTCTAGCGACAGTCATGAACGAACTTGCAGAATCAACTGGCTACGGCGTTGCACTGCACGACGAGAAGATCCCTGTGCAGCCGATGACGCGCGCCGCTTGCGACATGCTGGGCATTGATCCGCTCTACGTCGCGAACGAAGGAACGTTTACGGCGGTGGTGCCGGAAGGCCAGACTGATCAAGCACTCGCGGCGCTGCATGCTGCAGGTGCTGAAGGGGCGGCGGTGGTTGGAAAGATCGTCGAGGAACCAGCTGCAGCGGTGGTGTTGGTCACCGGCTTTGGTGGTACCCGTATGGTCGACAAACTGGTTGGCGATCCGTTGCCACGAATCTGTTAAGTTCCTGAGGCTGCATGGGTTCGCTACCGCGACCAGAGCCTTCCTGCGGCCGCCTGGCCGAGGCTGAGCCCGCCATCAGTGGCGGGCACTTTTTTATGCGTTAACACCGTCAATGATGGGCGTTGGTGCCGGAATACTTGCAAGATGTCGGTCATCAAAATGCGGTTGACGGCGCAGCCCCCCGTGATGCCAATGACCTCGGTAGCTTCTTCTTGGGCGGCATCAATAAGCGAGCGAGCAACGAGTGTCGCTATGCCTGCGTGTGCAATTCGGGCAATGTCTTCGAAGAGGCGTGTCCCATCTAGGGTTGCACTGATCACCCATTGTGCAAGATGCGGGAACGATTGAATGTCTTCGGTTGCGTCAAGCGCTTCTGCCGGTGAAAGGCGGGACTTGCCTGCGAGGGCCTCAAGCTCCATCGCTGCTTGCGCTTCGTAGCTCACCGATTGCTGAACCTGGAGTATTGATGCGAACGCGTCGAAGAGCCGTCCCATCGAAGTTGTTGCAGTGGTGCCGAACCCGCTGCTGAGCTGAGAGTCTACTAATCGCAGCTCGTCTAGATCGACCTCAGGAGGCACGCTGAGGTCTTCGAGCTGCCAGCTATGCGCGAGACCGCGCGCAATCCGCCACGGATTTCGCACCGCTTTGTCGCCACCGACGAGGGAAAATGGTGGTAGGTGCCAGAGCCGCTCGGCGTTGCCATCGTCGGTTACATGAAGTATTTCGCCACCCCAAATGGTGCCGTCCGTTCCGTAGCCGGTGCCGTCGAGAGCTGCGACGACGGCGGGCGTCGATAGTCGCTGATGCTCAGCCAACAGTGACAGTGCATGTGCGTGGTGATGCTGGACCTCAATGAGCTCGACGTCACGCTGGTCAGCGTAACGCTGCGCCCACATCGAAGTTTGGTAACCAGGGTGCATGTCGCACACAACAACGTCGGGTTGTGCGCCTTGTATTGAGCAGAGCTGTTTTACCATTTTTTCGAAGTGCCGCTGAGCATCCCATGACCCCATATCGCCTACATGCGAGGAGACGTGTGCGTACCGCCCAACGGCTAGAGTCGCCGTGTTCTTGAGTTCGCCCCCTACCGCTAGGACAGTGGGCTTTCGCTCAGTGTCGAGCAGCATTGGAATCGGCGCCAGTCCGCGAGACCTCCGAACAAGCGTCGTATCGACGTAGACCGAGTCTTCCACGGGCACATAAATCTCACGATCGTGGAGCACAAACATGTCCGCGAGGTGCGTAAGTTTCCGAAGTGCCTCTTCATTAGTGACGCATAAAGGCTCGCCGCTGAGATTGCCCGAGGTAGCTACCACAGGTCGGTCAACCAACAGATGGTGCAGTGGTGAATACGGAAGCATGAGGCCTACTTCCCTCAAACCAGGCGCAATACCTTCGCAGAGTGCTCCTTCGTGAAGCGGAACAGACACGATCGGATGTGACGGCGATGCCAAAAGATCCTCCGCTTCTTTACTGAGTGTTGCAATGGATTTGGCGGCGTCGAGATTTGGCACCATCACCGCGAGAGGCTTGTCGGGTCGGCGCTTGCGCTCCCTCAGCTTTTCGACGGCCTCTTCGTTTTCCGCCGCGCACATCAGGTGAAAGCCACCAATCCCTTTGACCGCGACGACCGCACCAGATTCCCAGGCGTTTTGAACCTTGAGCACGAGCTCGTCGAATTTGCCGGGGTCCAATGCAAGCGCATCCGTTCGCGTTTCGGCGAGGACGGCACCGTTGGCATCCGTACACCACAAAGTAGGGCCGCAATGTGGGCAGCTTATTGGTTGCGCGTGAAACCGCCGGTCGTCTGGGTTCGTGTATTCTTCCTCGCATTGTGGACACATAGGGAATGCGCGCATGGTGGTAGTCGCGCGGTCGTAGGGGAGCGAAGTAATGATGGAGAGACGTGGCCCGCAGTGTGTGCAAGTGGTGAATGGGTAGTGGTAGCGCCGGTTGTCTTGATCATCAATATCGGCTAGGCAGGCTTCACACGTTGTCATGTCAGGGGAGATGAGTGTCTTTTCTCCCTCGACATGTTCTGACTCGACAATCCGAAACCCCGTTTCGCCGTATACGAGTGGGAGTGGAGACGTTTGGCTATCCAAAATGTGGGCGAGAGGCGGGAGCTCGTCGATAAGCGTCTTCTGCGCATTGTGGAGTGCTGTTGCGTCGCCCTGAAACTCGATAAAGACTCCGCGCTCGTTGTTGCCGACAAGTCCAGTAAGGCCGAAGCGTTGTGCGATTCGCGCGACGTGCGGACGCATTCCCACCCCCTGGACAATGCCTTCGAGAAAGACGCGGACTCTGCTCTGTGCTCCCATGCTGCATACTCTACAAACTTCTTGAATAATCGCCTAGGCTAGGTGCTGTGCATGAAGTTGCATTAAGTCATCAGTTAGCGTCAGCAGTTCAGCGCGCAGCGCGCGGACGAACGGTGCTGTCGGTGCACCTCCGAATCGGTGCGCTGCGACAAGTCGTGCCGGAATCACTCGAGTATGCCTGGGGGTTCGTCACAAAGGGGAGCCCCATGGAAAAGTCGGAGCTGCGGATCGACTGGGTTCCAGCCGAGATCGAGTGCAGCAACGGGCATCGAAGAATACTCGACCCCAATGAGTATCTCGACGTCCGATGCCAGGAATGCAACGCTCCCACGAGTGTGATTACGGGCGAGGAATTCGCTGTCGTAGACATTGATGTGACATCTGACCGTTAAGAAGGAGAAAAGAAGCATGGGACGTTTCCACCGCCACGACGACGGGACTGTTCACAGCCACGATCATTCGCATGATCACACGCACCACCACGAACACGATCACCTCCACGTGGGAGTAGATGCGGAGCACTCTGAGCACGGAGACCACACTGGGTATGACACTGGACGTGAACGCATCGCGGTGCTTGAGGATATTTTCACGGAAAACGATGTAAAAGCGGCCGCAAACCGTTCCGCGTTTGAAGAGCACGGCGTGGTTTGCATCAACGTGATGAGCTCCCCGGGAGCAGGAAAGACGACGCTGCTGCGTAAAACCTTGGAAGCGCTCGCGGACAAAATCCGTTTCGGGATTGTAGAAGGTGACATCGAAACTGCGTTAGACGCAGAGCGCTTGGAAAACCTCGGCGCACAGGTAAGTCTGCTCAATACCGGGAACGGGTTTGGGGGCGAGTGCCACCTCGATGCTCCGATGGTTGCGCATGCTTTAAAGGGGCTCAACCTCGATGATGTCGATATGGTGCTGATTGAAAATGTTGGCAACCTAGTGTGTCCGGCTGAATTTGAAGTTGGAGAGCATCATAAGGTAATGGTTGCCTCAGTTACCGAGGGGGAGGATAAGCCGCTGAAGTACCCGGTCATGTTCCGGAGTGTCGAAGTGGTCGTCGTAAACAAGGTTGACCTGCTGCCTTACCTGAATTTCGATCTCGATCTGTTCAAGGAAAATCTTGAGAAGGTGAATCCTGGAGTGAAGGTAATCCTTACCTCAGCTACAACGGGGGAAGGATTAGACGAGTGGAATGAGTGGCTTATGTCCCAATCGGGGGTAGATTTCTAGCCCTGCCGACTTCACGACACCGGAATTACTTTCATGTCTTGATACCCTGGCCCTATAGATGCGTTAAGCATGCAGCTTGACCGCTGATGGAATCTGTACACGTTCATTTGAGGGGTATGGGCCGGAGTAAACGCCGGCACATGGCTCTCGCATGAGAGGGAAAATCGATGCTTCTACAAGACACTTGGCAGAGTGGAACGCTTTGGGAAAACCTGTCGAAGAAGGGGGTGAAGCGTCGAGACTTCCTTAAAATGTGCAGCTCTATGGCTGCAGTGTTTGCAGTGGGTGCGCCGCTTGCCTCACGCGCCAACGCTGAAGAGACCGAGGTAATTGCCGAGGCGCTCGGTGATGTAAAGAAGCCAATGGTTGCTTGGCTTCAGCTACAGGAGTGCACCGGCTGTATGGAGTCGGTGCTTCGTTCCGGTTCCTCCACAGTTGAGGACCTCGTCTTGAACCAGCTGTCGATGAACTACAACGAGCTCGTGATGGCTGCATCAGGGCACGCAGCCGAGCAGGCACTGGAAGAGATGAACAAGGAACCGCACATTCTGGTGGTCAACGGCTCTGTTCCAACTGGTGCAGGTGGCGCATACTGCCAGATCGGCGGCAAGAGCGCCGAGCAAGTTCTCCGCGAAGCCGCAGAGAACGCAACCGTAATCCTTTCCGTAGGTGCATGTGCAGTGTATGGCTCAGTACAGGCTGCTCGTCCAAACCCGACCGGGGCAGTGGGTGTTGACGAAATTATCAAGGATAAGCCAGTCATCAACGTGGCTGGTTGCCCGCCTATCGGTGAAGTTATCACCGCAACAATCACCTACCTGCTGACCCACGGTGAGCCACCAAAGGTGGATGCAGAGGGTCGTCCACTCTTTGCGTACGATCAGCGCATTCACGATTCCTGTCCGAAGCGTCCACACTTCGATGCGGGCCAGTTCGTGCGCACGTTTGATGACGAAGGCGCTCGTAATGGCTGGTGCCTCTATGAAGTTGGTTGCAAGGGCCCATCGACCTTCTCGCCATGCCCGATCATCCAATGGAACCTCAAGTCCGGCTGGCCGATCGGCGCTGGTCACCCGTGCATCGGTTGTACGGAAAAGGACTTCTTTGACCGGTTTACTCCGTTCTACGAGGAACTGCCGAATGTTCGTGCATTCGGTCAAGAAGCTTCCGCTGGCAAGATTGGCCTCGGCCTCATTGGTGTCGCCGCCGCTGGTACCGCAGTCCATGGCGCACTCAGCGTAGTCAAGGAGGTTGGCATCCGTCGCAAGAGTGGCGAAGTTCAGCCTCTTGCGGCCTTTGGCGAAGAAGACGGTCCCGAGGATATCTCGGCACTTATGGCAGAGGGTGATCAGGCGTTCGCGACCACCACCGATACTGATGGACACCACCGACCCAACCCATCCGCGTAAGCGGCGTTCACGACGATTGAAAGGAAAAGCAACTAAAAATGGCTGAAAGAGTTGTTGTAGACCCGTTGACGCGTATCGAGGGTCACCTCCGCATGGAGATGGAAGTCGAAGACGGCACCATCACCAACGCTTGGAGCGAGACCACGATGTTCCGCGGCATTGAGAAGATTGTAGAAGGTCGAGATCCACGCGACGTCTGGGCGTTTGTTGGCCGTATCTGTGGCGTTTGCACTGGTGTCCACTCCCTGGCAAGTGTTGTTGCCGTCGAAGACGCGATTGGAAGCCACATCCCAAAGCAAGCGCAGCTTATTCGTGACCTCGTCCTGACAAGCCAGGAAATTCACGACCATGTTGTGCACTTCTACCACCTGCACGCCCTTGACTGGGTGAACGTTGTCTCCGCAGCAAAGGCTGACCCAGAGAAGGCAGTCGAGTTTGCGAAATCGATAGGTTCGAACTGGAAGCTCAACTCCGTCGACAAGTTCCAGCAGGTGAAAGACACCTTGAACTCGGTTCTTGATTCCGGTCAGCTTTCTATCTTCACCGGTGGATACTGGGACCACGAGGACTACCGTCTGCCACCAGAAGCAAACTTGATGGCGGTTTCGCACTACCTCGATGCGTTGCAGTTCCAGCGCTCGATTATCCGCATCAATACGGTGTTTGGCGGTAAGAATCCGCACCCGAACTTCCTCGTCGGGGGTATGGCCTGCACGATCGACCAGGATAAGTCAGAGACGGTCAACCAGGTTTCGATTGACCAAATCAAGAACTGGGTCGCAGAGATCCATGAGTTCATCAACGGTGTGTACCTGCCTGACGCAATGGCGATTATGGGCGTGTACAAGGATTACTTTGATATTGGTGCGGCTGCCCCGAACTTCCTCGCGGTTGGTATGGCTGGCGCAACAGTTCGTGGTGATCACATGGAGCGAACCATGGGGTACACGCACACGGACATCACTCCGGGTGTACTGCTCAACGGTGACTACTCCAAGGTCCATGAGCTCAATCCGGACCTGTTCAAGGAATACGTTTCCTCGGCATGGTTCGCACAGGATGACAAGAACGAAGGCAAACACCCATTTGAGGGCGACACTATCGCCGATTACACCGGTCCTAAATTGCCGTATAAATGGCTCGGCGATAACGAGGAGTACACCTGGTCTAAGGCGCCGCGTTACGACGGCCACGTCGTTCAGGTTGGCCCAGTTGCCCGTATCCTGCTCGCATATGCTCAGAACGAGCCAAGCACGAAGCGCCTCGTTGATGATGCGCTGAAGAAGCTCGGCATTAAGCTCGAACAGCTGAATTCGACCGGTGGCCGTACGCTGGCTCGTGCTCTGGAAGCTGTAACGACTTCTGAGGCCATGACCAATGTGTTGCTGCCCGAGTTCATCGAAGGATTGCGCAAGCGTGACTACGACGTCTTCGACTCCAGCAAGTGGGAACCTTCTTCCTGGCCGAAGGAATCAGAAGGCTTCTGCATGATGGAAGTCGCCCGTGGCTCTCTCAGCCACTGGACCAAGATCAAGGATGGTAAGACGGAGCGCTACCAGGCCGTCGTGCCGACCACCTGGCTGGCCGGTGGTCGTGATCCTGAGGGCAAGATGGGCCCATACGAGGAATCTCTGGCGAATGGCAAGCACCCGCTGGCCAACCCAGAGGAACCGCTAGAGGTACTTCGCACCATCCACTCGTTTGATCCATGCATGTCCTGTGCTGTGCACCTGCTGGACACGGAAGGCAATGAACTTGTGAAGGTGATCACGCAATGAGCACCCAGCTAAACCGTGCTTCTTCGAGCTCGGGTGGCGTGCCTGAGACTCGCAAGATCGCTCCAGATAAAAATCTGGTGTTGAGCGTCACAGAATCACGGCCGATAGACGATATCGGTGCGGAAACACTGTTGCGCCTGGCATCGTCGCAGCCGGCAAACTCGCCAGATCCTGTTGATCAGGCGCTGCTGCGTGCTGTTGACCCCGACTACGTCTACGGCACCGTGGAGAGCTTCAGCCCCGCGACGCCAAGCCGAAAGTACTCGCTTTCGGTCGTGCGTGACGCAAAGTTGCTCGGCGAGCGCCAGGACGTAGCGGTCATGCGTGGAGACCTTGCATCGGTAGTTCAAGCATCTGCATGGGATAAGCATGAGATGAAGACGATGATGCAGAACGTCGACACAGTTTCGAAGTTCGGCAATCGATGCATGGGCGTCGCCGTTGCACCTGTAGATGGCGACAAGACCGGTGAATTTGTACTCAAAGGCTATATTGCATTCGGCATCGGCGACCATGTCCGTCCGCGTCCTGTATCCAAGGGCGGCTACACCCGCATCGAGATGTGGCCGGTTGCACTGCGTTGGCAGCACTGGATCAACATGATTTTGATCATCATGATGACGATCACTGGTTACTACATCATGGATCCATTCTTCGGTCCTTCGAATGCTCACGATGCCGGAATGCTCATGGGCTGGAACCGTCTCATCCACTTCATTGCAGCCTTCGCGTGGATCGCACTGTCTATCTGGCGCCTAGCCATTATGGTGTTCGCTCAAACACGACAGATGAAGTGGCGGGCACTGTGGCCAGTGCGAAGCCAAGATGATCTGAAGTTGATGTGGGAGCAGACGAAATACTACCTGCTCCTTACGAACGAACCGCCACCACGTGTTGGCCACAATGGTCTCCAGCAGACGGCGTACACGGGCATTTACGCCATGTGCATGGTGCAGATTTACTCTGGTCTTGCGCTTTTCGGTTTGCCAAAGCAGGATAGCTGGTTCTGGCGGCTCATGGCTGCACCTGTGGAATGGATCGGCATCCCATACTTCCGTTTGGTGCATGCATTGATCATGTTCATTATTTGGGCTTTCGTCATTCTGCACGTCTACCTTGTGTTCCGTGCCGATGCGACGGAGCGCCACGGTGGCCTGTCTGCAATGATCAACGGCGGTGTTTGGTTGCCGAAGGGCACGAAGCCGGTTGACGGCCCTGAGGTTGAGTAGAGTATGACGGTCACGAGGAAGCTTCGTCCCGCGCCAGATGTCCCGGTGCCATCGCCTGAGCTGGTGACGCTTGATGGCGTCACTATCAACGTCATTGGCATTGGAAACGAGATCATGGCGGATGACGCAGTTGGGCTGGCCATCCTCCGCGAGCTTGAGGCGGACCCGATCCAGGGCGTGAACTTCATCTATGGAGGAACGTCTGGCATGGAGATCCTACCCATGGTGCAGGACGCCGACTACCTGCTGGTGCTCGATGGGCTCAAACAGGGCCAGCCAGGTGATGTGGCTGTGCTCGTCGGTGATCAAATTCCGCGCCTATTGCAACAGCAGCTATCGCCTCACCAGGTGGGACTGCTGGACCTGTTGAGCGCCGCGCGCCTCACAGGTCAAGAACCCGACAACGTGGCGGTTGTGGGTATCACGGCGCGCGACGTCGAATTCCGTACATCGCTGAGTGAGGAGATCAGTGCTGCAATTCCAGAAGCAGTGCAGCGGGCCCGGCAGCTGCTAAAGGAGTGGACAGCCGAAGCTACTCAACATCAACCCAAGTAACTTGGAACTCGTCACCCCCACGCAGATCTGCAGTGGGGGTGTCACATTTAGGGCATCGCAGCGCGAAGTATTCGTCAATCTCGACGGTATCTTCACATTGAGGGCACCAGACTGCCGCGGGGATAATGTCCAAGTCGAGCCGGGCGTGAGCACAGGTGGTATCGACGCGTGCAAGGTCCCATGCTTGGCGAAGCGCATACACATCAACTCCGGAGCGCGTGCCTACTTTCATGCCGACCGCCAGGACGTTTCGGCCGGGCACTGACTCATTGACCGCATCGATTACCCCGCGAAGTAGACTCAATTCATGCATACCCCCATTATGTTCAATTGGGGTAGGCAACGCGAGTAAGGAGCATGGAAAATGTCAGAGAAACTATTTCTTGACGCCGTCATCGATCCGCTTGCAGCGACAGTCATTGTCGAAGGTGAGGGAAATGAACGCACGGCACGCTTCGACATCGCCGGCGTGCCGCGCGTGGACAAGCTGTTAGTGGGCAAGCGCGCGAGCGAAGTTCCGACTATCGTGACGCGACTCTGTGGGCTGTGCCCGGTAACGCACCACTTGGCGGGGATGCGAGCACTTGACCAACTTGTTGGGTCGAGCGATTCGATGAGCGAGCAGGCCGTGCAGCTCCGCCGCCTTCTTCATGCAGGTTCGGTTCTTGACACGCTCGCACCGCGCCTGCTGCCTGACCACGGATTAGAGATCCGCAAATTTGCGAAGCTGGTGCTGCGTGCCGCCGGTTGTCCGGGTCACTTCCCCGATGTTGCGATTCCTGGGGGAGTTCGCGCTCATGCGGATGCTGATGCAGTCAAGCGCGCAGCTGAAGGCGTCTCGACGATCCGTAGTCTCTTGCCTTCCCAACCGGTTGAGCCTGTGGAACAGCATCCACCAAAGCTTGCCGACCTTTTCGCGTGTGATGCCGACGGCGCAGCAGATCCACTAGGAGAGCGCATCGCCGCGCGTTTCGAAGGTGAGCTGCATTTGTTCCCAGCGCATGATTTCTATGAGCACGTTCGAGAGCAGCACCCCGGTGCTATCACCCCGCGGCCCCAGGTGCTTATCGACGGCCACTGGCGCGACTACCGGGTAGGCCCAGTTGCGCGATTCCCCCATCTGAGCGCGCGCGACGCCCAGTTTGCGCTTGTGCGCTCGGTACTCGACGATATCGAAAAGCTTTTGCAGGTTCCTGAGCTGTTGGCTGAGCCGGTCGTCGTCGATAATTCACTGCGCGATGGCACCGTAACGGGAATCGTTGACGGTCCTCGAGGCTTGTTGGTGCACCGCTACACTGTGGAAGACGGCAATCTGATCGATTGCCAGATTTTGAGCCCTACCGCGCAAAATGAGGGATGGCTTGCTCGGATGCTCACAGAGGCATCGACTCCTGCAGAGATGGAGTATGCGATCCGTAGCGCGGATCCTTGCCTGCCGTGCACCTCGGCACCGGAAGGCGCCATGAACATCAACATTGAAAGGAAATGATGTAGCGATGTGTCTTGGAGTTCCAGCGAAAGTGCTGAGCACTGGCGACCTGTCCAGCCCCATGCCGATGGGGGCCATCGATATGAAGGGTGAGGAGCGGCCATGCTGCTTCGCATATCTTCCAGAAGTTGAGGTGGGGCAGTGGGTGCTCATCCAGAATGGATTCGCAATGGACGTCATTTCGGAAGATGACGCGCAGGCCTCGTTCGAGGCAATCGATGAGTTTGATCTGCTACCAAACCAACCCGGCTCTACTGTGCGCTGACCTTAACGGCGTCCGATTGTTGTTCTGCTCGCGCCGTGCGCTATATTGAGCAGGCACGCCCCAGTAGCCCAATTGGCAGAGGCAACGGATTCAAAACCCGTCCAGTGTGAGTTCGAGTCTCACCTGGGGCACAAGGAGCGGGGTCGGAGTCTTTTCTCTGACCCCGCTCCTTGCCTAGATACGGCTGACTTATATACCTCCGCACGTCTCTTTCAACGGCTAGCGAATATTTTTTACCTTGTTATGTATCCGCTAATAGCTCTATTTTGCTGAGGCCAGACCGTTGATGCGTTCGACGGCTGTTACAGGGTCATCAACTGTGAGAACCAGACGGTCGAATTCCTCGTCTTTTAGCTCGATAACAACTGTGTTTTCGAATCCGCTGACATTCCAAAACAACTTTTCACCATTTGAGTGGAAAGTTCCTGCCAGCTTTTCTCCCATCCTTAATCCAGGAAAGCGAAACCCCTTGGGCTCGTTCTTCATGCCCGGGTCGTGCGTGGCTCCGCGTACATGTTCCCAGGGGATGTCGATGCATCCTTTGAGCGACCAAATCTTGTCCAGGCCAAGTAGTTCAACGACAAGGGCTGTGTCGGTGAACTCGAGATTGTTGTTTCTCATCGTGCTTCTCCTATCGGTCTACCGCTCGCGCGGTCTAGCAGGTGCTTGCCAAGTGCCGTCGGATTCTCCTCGAAGCAAAGAGCGTTTGCTTCGAGGATCAGGGGCCGTAGCTCTTGGTTCATGGGCGCTACTTCCACTAGCGTGACTGCAACGAGGCTCTTGGCTTCGGGTGTCACTTCACCGGCCTTGGCGCCTTGGCAAACTGCCTCCAACGCGGTTCTCAAAAGGCCGTGCTTGGATCCGAAGATCTTGTAGAAGCTTGAACGATTTAACCCAAGGTACGAAAGGGTTGTGTCAACAGACAGTGCTGTGAATCCCTGTTCGCCAAAAAGCTGTATCGCCTTACGAACTACTTCATCTTCATTAAACTCTCGTGGCCTACCCATGACTTTCATACTATTCATTCTGGAATGAAATGTCCATTACTCGGAGAAAGTCTTACCCGAATGTCAGATCAGTGATTGTGGTGCTTGGGGCAGACAGCAAATAGGCGCTCTGCGGTTCGGGCTCCTGCGCGCAATTGTGTTGGTTTGCGGGCTACGATCCGATACCCACCAGCCCGCGAACGAGCGCGGTGAACCCGCCGAAGATCGCCAGGGTGAGTGCTATTCGGTACCCCTGTTGTACCGGTACCCGTGGTGCCATGCGGGTGCCAACGACGATGCCCAGCACCATCGCGACAATGCCAACCACCCACGTTTCGGGCGTCACCGCTGAAAGGTTAGCTGCACCAGTGATTTCCTTAATGGCGAATGAGAGTGCGCCGCTGACCAGGAAGATTGGCTGGAGTGTAGCCGCGTAGATTTCCTTGGGCCAGCGGGCGGCGTGTGCATACACGGTGATTGATGGGCCAGCTACGCCTGCCAACGTGTTCATGAAACCACCAAGTGAACCTGCGATAACAGAAGGTGCGGTGCCTTCAATATTCGGTATGTAGCGTTTTCCCAACGTCACTGTGCCGAGCGCGATCAACAATAGAACGCCAACGATGATTAGAAGCAAGCTAGTTGAAACTGCCCGTATGAGGAATGCGCCGGGTACCGCACCCAAAACAAGGGCTCCAGCAATTGGGGCAAAGCGTTTCCAATCAACGCGCTCGCGCATGGAATAGGTGTTGGCAATCGCGTTGGCGGTGGCTAATACGTTGACCATGAGCACGCCGGAGACCGGGCCGAGTAGGACAGAGAGTGCGGGGGCCGCAATTAGTCCGAGCCCCATTCCTGAAATTCGTTGGAGCGCTGCACCGGCAAATATGGCCAGGAAAATCCCCATCAGAACTGGTGTCACTGTGCCCTCCTGCGCTCTACTCACTATACGGCGCTCATCACCCTACCTGACAGATTCTAGATACCCGCAGTGAACTGGCGATTTAGGTGATTTCGCGCTGCGATTCACGCCTGAGCGCTTGCCTGCTATATACTTTGCGACGTCGCCCCAGTAGCCCAATTGGCAGAGGCAACGGATTCAAAACCCGTCCAGTGTGAGTTCGAGTCTCACCTGGGGCACAACACCCGGCCATAAGCCGGGTTTTCTTGTTTGAGTCGTCATGTCGGGACGTACGTCTACACTAGGGGCCGTGAAGAAACGGTTATTGCTCATTGACGGACACTCCATGGCATTTCGAGCGTTCTACGCTCTGCCTGCTGAAAACTTTTCGACGACCGGTGGCCAAACAACGAATGCGGTGTATGGCTTCTTGTCGATGTTCGCCAACGTTGTGGCGCAAGAAGCACCAACGCATATTGGTGTGGCGTTTGATGTGGGGCGCAAGACGTTTCGAACGGAACGTTTTCCGGAGTACAAAGCTCAGCGCGAATCCACTCCGCCTGAGTTTAAGGGGCAGGTTCCGCTGATTCAGGAGTGCCTTGAGGACCTCGGAATCATCAGCTTGTCGAAGGAGAATTTTGAAGCTGACGATATCGTGGCGACGCTGGTGCACCAGGCTCGCGTTGATCAGGATTTCGAAATTGTCTTGGTTTCAGGGGACCGCGACTACCTACAACTGGTAGACGATTCAACGACGCTGTTGTACCCGATGCGCGGGGTTTCGACGATGACACGTTTCACTCCGGACAAGGTCGAGGAGAAGTACGGGCTGACTCCGGCACAGTATCCGGATTTTGCGGCGCTTCGGGGAGACCCGTCTGATAACCTCCCCTCGGTTCCGAAGGTCGGGGAGAAGACGGCGACAAAGTGGATCACGCAATACGGTTCGCTTGCAGAACTCGTTAACCACGCGGATGAAATCAAGGGAGTCGCAGGTCAAAACTTCCGAGACCGTATCGAGCAAGTGCAGCTCAATCGTGAACTCACGCAGATGGTCACCGACGTGGAGCTCCCTGTTACGCCAAATGACTTGGAGCTAAAGGCCGTAGACATCGGTGCTATTGCGAAGCGATTTGATTCTTTGGAGTTCGGCACGAATCTTCGCGAACGTGTGCTATCCGCGCTTCCTACGGAAGGGGACGCCGAAGAGCATTTGCCTGTGGAGCTTCCAGAAGTTGTGATCGACGAAGGGCCGTTGGACGAATGGATCGCTTCCCATAGGGGGCAAGGATTAGCACTGTATGTGGACGGTAGTCCGGTGCCGGCAAACGGCGATGCTACTGCGATTGGGATCGTCGATAAGGAGCGGCACGGCATCCAACGCGAAACAGCGGAGCTTACCCCTGAAGAGGATGCTGCGCTGAAGGACTGGTTGGAGTCAGATGACCCCAAGTACCTCCACAACGGTAAAGCTATGTATCACATGTTGCGGGGCAGAGGCATCACACTCAGCGGGATTGCGCATGACACAGCGATTGCTGCCTACCTGCTTCGCCCGGGGCAGCGCACCTATGCTCTGGCTGATGTATACCAGCGTCACTTGCAGCGACAGTTGGACGTAGGGCAAGAGCAACTCAGTCTGTTGGATCAAACTTCACAGGTTGATGCCGCCGTTGCTGTGCTGGAACTGGCGCAACATCTTGCTCAAGAACTTCGTGAAATCGACTCTTACGCGCTGTATGCCGACCTGGAGCTGCCACTTGTACCCATTCTTGCCAGGATGGAGGACGTCGGCGTGGCTGTTGATATCGAAGCTCTTGAAAATCTTCGCAAGGAGTTTACTGACAAGGTTGCCCAGGTAGAAGGAGAGGCCCGCACGCTTGTCGACGAGCCAGCTCTCAACCTTTCGAGTCCGAAGCAGCTTTCTGTCGTCCTTTTCAACAAACTCGACTTGCCTAAAACCAAGAAAACGAAGACTGGGTATTCGACGGCAGCCAAGGAGATCGAGGCGCTTGCAGAAAAGAATCCGCATCCGTTCCTTGATCATCTGTTGGCACATCGTGAATATCAGAAGATGAAGTCCACAATCGAGGGGCTTATCAAGGCGGTACACAGTGATGGCCGAATTCACACAACCTTCAACCAAACCGTGACTTCAACGGGCCGACTGAGTTCGACTGATCCAAACCTGCAGAATATTCCCGTCCGTACAGAGACAGGTCAAAAGATTCGAGCAGCATTCACCGTTGGTAAGGGGTATGAGTATCTTCTGACCGCTGATTACTCACAGATTGAGATGCGAGTGATGGCGCACCTGTCCGGGGACAAGGGGCTCATCTCCGCGTACAAGGATGGCGAAGACCTGCACAACTACGTCGGTTCTCAGGTATTTGATGTTGCTATCGACGCCGTGACGCCCGAGCTACGCCGTCGGGTCAAGGCAATGTCATATGGTTTGGTTTATGGGCTCTCTGCGTATGGTCTCGCCGCGCAGCTCTCGATCTCGCCAGGTGAAGCCAAGGAAATCATGGAGAGTTACTTCCACCGTTTCGGTGGGGTGAAGCACTATCTGGACTCGGTCGTCGAGAAAGCCAGAAAGGATGGATACACTGCAACTGTGTTTGGGCGCCGACGCTACCTGCCTGAGCTCAACAGTGACAACCGAGTCGCCCGAGAAAATGCTGAGCGGGCGGCCCTGAATGCTCCTATTCAAGGTACTGCCGCAGACATCATTAAAGTAGCGATGATTCACGTTGACCGAGCGTTGGCTGACTACGAGTCCCGTGTGCTGTTGCAAGTGCATGACGAGTTGGTTGTTGAAGTCGCTCCTGGTGAGCTCGATGAAGTGCGTGAGATTGTTGAGCGGGAGATGGATCGCGCTATTGAGCTCAACGTGCCGCTCGAGGTTTCTACCGGATACGGAGAGAACTGGCAAGATGCTGGCCATTAGGGCGGGAAGTGTGGGGCTATAGAGCGGCCCCCATTATTCCGCTCTATAGCCCCGAGACGGTCCCAGAGCCTCCTTCTCAATCCGTCTGGGACTGCCTTCCCCCATCAACCGCTTCTTCCCCCGAGTTCCCCCGAGAAGCGGTGCCACGGTTCACCTCGCGAGGTTTCACAGCTCTAGATTGGCCTTATCTATCGCTGCTGCGCCTTGATCGTGGCAATGAAAACACTAACAGACGTCTGTGGGGAACGTAAGAGAATTGGCCAAAAATGGACTACATTAAACAAAATATTGACTAATTATGGGGGTGTGGGATGGCGAGAGTATTGCGTTGACCTGCGAGTTTGTAACTTATTGGCGGTGTGGCAGACTTACGGCGTTCTCAGTTGGTGAGTTCGGTGAAGGGCGTGTTGTTTGCCTTGACGGTCGACCGGATGGGGATTTATCCGAGTGTTGATATTTGCGCGAGCTGGGCAAAGGCGATATTCTTGCACGAGCATATCTGGGCAATAGGTCTCGTGGTGTCGTAATAGGAGGGCATCACCGGCTCATATTGCGGGATCTTTCCGCGCTGGTAAGAGATGATATGCCCCTGTCCAAATACGATCTCCTATTTCAATTTCGGAGCACATTTAACTTATGCGCACTTCCAACGCACCACAGGTCGCAATCAACGATATCGGCGGACCTGAGGAATTTCTCGCCGCTGTAGACGCAACCATCAAGTACTTCAATGATGGTGACATCGTCTCCGGCACCGTAGTTAAGGTTGACCACGATGAGGTTCTCCTTGACATCGGCTACAAGACTGAGGGTGTTATCCCTACCCGTGAGCTGTCGATCAAGCATGACGTTGACCCGGACGAAGTTGTCCAGGTCGGCGACGAGATCGACGCCCTGGTCCTGACCAAGGAGGACAAGGAAGGTCGCCTCCTGCTCTCCAAGAAGCGTGCTCAGTACGAGCGTGCATGGGGCACCATCGAGGAGCTGCAGAAGAACGACCAGCCAGTTACTGGTACGGTCATCGAGGTTGTCAAGGGTGGCCTCATCCTCGACATCGGTCTTCGTGGCTTCTTGCCTGCGTCGCTCGTTGAGATGCGTCGCGTCCGTGATCTGGATCCATACATTGGCCAGGAGCTCGAGGCAAAGATTATCGAGCTGGACAAGCACCGCAACAACGTGGTTCTGTCCCGCCGTGCATACCTCGAAGAGACGCAGTCCGCTGTTCGTTCCGACTTCCTGCACCAGCTGCAGAAGGGTCAGGTACGCAAGGGTGTTGTTTCTTCCATCGTCAACTTCGGTGCTTTCGTGGACCTTGGCGGCGTAGACGGTCTGGTTCACGTTTCCGAGCTGTCCTGGAAGCACATCGACCACCCATCTGAGGTTGTCACCGTCGGCGATGAGGTTACCGTTGAGGTTCTCGACGTCGACCTCGACCGTGAGCGTGTTTCCCTGTCGCTGAAGGCGACCCAGGAGGACCCATGGCGCGTGTTCGCACGCACCCACGCTGTCGGCCAGATCGTGCCGGGCAAGGTCACCAAGCTTGTTCCATTCGGTGCGTTCGTTCGCGTCGAAGAGGGCATCGAGGGTCTGGTTCACATCTCCGAGCTGGCACAGCGCCACGTCGAGGTACCGGACCAGGTTGTCAACGTTGGCGAAGAGGTCATGGTCAAGGTCATCGACATCGATCTCGACCGTCGTCGTATCTCGCTGTCGCTGAAGCAGGCGGACGAGGACTACAACGAAGAGTTCGATCCGTCCCGCTACGGCATGGCTGATTCCTACGATGAGCAGGGCAACTACATCTTCCCAGAGGGCTTCGATCCGGAGACCAACGAGTGGATGGAGGGCTTCGACGAAGCTCGTCAGCAGTGGGAGGCTCGCTACGCAGAGGCTGAGCGCCGCTTCCAGGCGCACACTGCACAGATCGAGCGTCATCGCGCTGCTGCTGCCGAGGCGGCAGAGCAGGCGGGTGACCAGGCGAACTACTCCTCGCAGTCCAACGCTGCAGCTCCGGCAGCGGATGAGACCGCTAGCGCAGGTGGCTCGCTCGCATCTGACGAGCAGCTCGCAGCACTTCGCGACAAGCTCGCTGGCAACTAGTCTTTACTAGCTAATCGACGACCCCTTCCTGGATTTCAGGAAGGGGTTTTCGCCTATTATGTGACGCATGTTGAAAATTGGGCTTACCGGAGGAATCGGAAGCGGAAAGTCGTCCGTTGCCGCGTTGTTACGCGAGCGTGGCTTCGTCGTAGTCGATGCTGACCGTATCGCGCGCGATGTTCTGCAACCAGGAAACGATGCGCTAAAAGAGGTGGCTGCTGCATTCGGCGATGACCTGGTGGACGCTTCCGGCGCTTTGAACCGCAAGTTGCTGGCGCAGCGGGCGTTTGCCTCGGAGGAACAGACGCAGAAGCTGAATTCGATTACGCATCCTGCGATTCGTAAGGAGTCATCACGGCAGTTCGACGCCGCTGAAGCTGAAGGAGCCCGGGTTGCTGTGTACGATATGCCACTGCTTGTAGAGCTTGGGCTGCACCGTCAGATGGACTTCACTGTTGTAGTCGACGTGAATGAGGAAGAGCGAGTGAGGCGACTGGTTCAATCGCGCGGTCTAGCGGAGGCAGACGCCCGTTCCCGTATTGCACGGCAGATTGATGACGACGATCGACTCGCGGCCGCTGACTACTTGATTGATAACAACGGTCCGTTGTCTGAGCTCGCTCCGCAGGTGGACGCTTTGGTCGACTATGTCGAGCGAGAATTGTTGCAGCATCAACGTTGAGGAATCTGGTTGAGTCATTAGACTGAGCTGCATGGCATTTGCAGCAGAGCATCCGGTCCTAGCACATTCGGAGTTTCGACCAGTAGGCGAGATCGAGCGTCGTGAAAAGCCCTTTGAAGTCGTCTCGGAGTTTGAGCCATCGGGTGATCAGCCTAAAGCGATCGCAGAGCTAGATGAACGTCTCAACCGGGGAGAAGAAGACGTCGTCCTCATGGGTGCCACCGGCACTGGCAAGTCGGCGACGGCAGCGTGGCTGATCGAAAAGCAGCAGCGCCCAACGCTCGTGATGGCTCCGAATAAGACGCTCGCTGCGCAGCTAGCAAATGAGCTTCGGCAACTGCTCCCGAATAATGCTGTTGAGTACTTCGTCTCGTACTACGACTATTACCAACCAGAGGCATATATCGCTCAGACGGATACATACATCGAAAAAGATTCCTCAATTAATGATGATGTAGAACGCCTGCGTCACTCAGCTACCTCCGCATTGCTGTCGCGTCGTGACGTAGTGGTGGTGTCGTCAGTCTCTTGTATCTACGGCCTTGGTACACCGCAGTCCTACCTGGATCGCTCTGTGGTGCTGCGCGTGGGGGAAGAGGTTGAGCGTGACCGCTTCCTTCGATTACTCGTTGATATCCAGTACGAGCGCAACGATATTGACTTCAAACGCGGTACGTTCCGAGTAAAGGGCGACGTCGTCGATATCATTCCTGCGTATGAGGAAGTCGCGGTTCGGGTTGAGTTCTTCGGAGACGAGATTGACAGCTTGTATTACATTCATCCGCTCACGGGAGACGTGCTGAGCCAAGAAGATGAGCTTCGGATCTTCCCTGCTACCCACTACGTGGCCACTGAAGAGCGAATGGAAAAGGCTATCGAATCCATCAAAGAAGAGCTTGCAGACCGTTTAGAAGACCTCGAGAACCGCGGAAAACTACTTGAGGCTCAGCGACTTCGGATGCGCACCGAGTATGACCTCGAGATGATTCAGCAGGTCGGCTTCTGCTCAGGCATTGAGAACTATTCTCGTCACATGGACGGGCGCGAGGCAGGATCGGCGCCGGCGACGCTCATCGACTACTTCCCGGAAGACTTCCTCACAATTATCGACGAGTCCCACGTGACCGTCCCGCAAATTGGAGGAATGTTTGAAGGCGATATGTCGAGGAAGCGCAACCTCGTGGAATTCGGATTCCGGCTGCCGAGTGCCGTCGACAACCGTCCGTTGACCTTCGATGAGTTTGAATCGCGCGTGGGGCAGACGGTGTACATGTCCGCGACACCGGGCGATTACGAGCTCGAAGCAGCACACGGCGAGTTTGTTGAGCAGGTTATTCGCCCAACAGGCCTCGTCGATCCAAAGGTCACGGTGAAACCGACGAAGGGACAAATCGACGACCTGATTGACGAGATTCGCGTCCGGGTGGAGAAGAACGAGCGCGTGCTGGTCACTACCTTGACGAAGCGCATGGCTGAGGACTTGACTGATTATCTCCTGGATAACGGGGTAAAGGTGCGCTACCTGCACTCTGACATTGATACGTTGCAGCGCGTTGAGCTGCTCCGCCAGCTGAGGCTTGGAGAATTCGACGTCCTCGTTGGCATCAACCTGCTGCGAGAGGGTCTCGACTTGCCGGAAGTTTCACTTGTTGCAATTCTCGACGCCGACAAGGAAGGGTTCCTGCGTTCGACCAAGTCGCTGATTCAGACTATCGGGCGCGCAGCTCGTAACGTATCTGGAGAGGTCATCATGTACGCCGACCAGGTCACTGAGTCGATGGAGGAAGCAATCAGTGAGACAGAGCGGCGTCGCGAAATTCAGTTGGCGTACAACAAAGAACATGGGATCGATCCGCAGCCGCTGCGCAAGAAGATTGCCGACATTTTGGATCAGGTATATGAGAACACTGACGGTGAAGCTGAAAATGGCGTTGCCTCGGATACCGCAGTTGTATCGAAGCCAGACGTGTCCGAGATGGCCTCTGATCAGGTACAAGCATTGATCGACGACCTTACGAAGCAAATGGGTGCAGCAGCTCGCGAGTTGAAGTTTGAGCTCGCCGGCAGACTGCGTGATGAAATTGCTGATCTCCGAAAGGAACTTCGTGGTATGAAAGATACAGGAAACTAAGAAAGGTTCGAGGGATCTATGCATACCTATAAGTCGATTGCTGTCGGTACTGACGGTTCACCAACTTCGCTTGTTGCGGTTCGTGCTGCTGCGAGCCTGGCCCGCGTGTATGACGCGAAGCTCACAGTCATCTGTGCTCACTACACAGCGTCGGGCTCGATGCTGAACGCAACCAACGCGGAGCTGAGCAAGATCGATATCGTGACGGAATCGGGCGCCGAGGATATCTTGAGACGTGCGAAGGCGATCGCAGTCGAAGAACAGGCACCAGAGATTAACTTGGTCTCCAGTGGCGGCCAGCCTGCGAATGTACTGCTGGAATCAGTAAAGGAATACAGCGTAGATCTCCTCGTGGTTGGAAACAAAGGAATGCGGTCCCTCGCCGGTCGAGTCTTCGGCAACATCCCAGGTAGCGTGGCAAAGAAGGCGCCGGTTGATGTCATGCTCGTTGACACCCGAGCTGAAGGCCATGACTAGCCTTCATCCGCGCGAGAACCAGGTACTATAAATTTGACCGTGCTTGTTGGCGCCACCGTTATCCAGCGAGCGACAGCTGAATCAGGAAAGGTCTCAAGAATACAGCTATGGCCAATTACTACAAGACCATCGTCGTAGGGTCCGACGGGTCCAAGTCTTCACTGCTCGCCGTTGAGCGTGCTGCAAAAATGGCGAGTGCATTTGGTGCCACGCTAGTGATCGGTACCGCGTATTACGAAACGGAAGCGGACGCGACGAAGAGCCTGCGACAAGATTCGGTCACCATCCTCGGTGACAAGGACGCGTTGGCAAATCTTGAAGCGGCAGCAGAACATGCGCGACAGCACGGAGCAAAAGACGTGCAGACTGCGACCCGTCCGGGTACTCCAGTAGAGGCTCTGATGGCGATTGTTCGTGACAACAATGCGGAACTGCTGGTGGTCGGTAACCGCGGTATCAACTCTCTGACAGGTCGCCTGCTGGGGTCTGTCCCAGCAGACGTTGCTCGCCAATCGGACTGCGACGTCATGATCGTACATACCGTCAGCTAACGCTTCATGTAACAACCTCCGGCCAACTGCCTGGCCGGAGGTTGTTACATGGCATCTCACCGATGACGGCGAGGCTTTGAGTTGCTCGGGTCATCGCCACGTAGAGGTCTTGCCAACCTTGCGGAGAGGCGTCGATAATTTCTTGGGGTTCTATTAGTACTACATGGTCAAATTCGAGTCCCTTCATCGCATCGACATTTGACTTGTCGATGATCGCTGTCGTGCGCCCATCCTCGTATGTTGCGACAGTTTCTGGGGTGGTGCCGGAAGGCCAAAACTCGACGGGTTGCCCAGTGCTTCGAATACTCTCAGGGACCGCTGCCTCTGAGTCGATCGCGTGAAGAACTTTCGCGGCGTACTCCATAATCTCCGACGGAGTCCGGTAGTTCACACTCAAGGTATGCGTGCGGAAACGCGAGCCAACGAACGGTTCCAGCGTTGCTGACCAGTCGTCTGAACCCGCAGGCGAAGAAGTCTGCGCGGTGTCTCCAACTAATGTCATCCACTTTGATGGGCAGCGCCGAAACACCATCCGCCATTCCATCGGTGAGAGCTCTTGTGCCTCATCCACGATCACATGCCCATAGGCCCATGTGCGATCTGCGCGTGCGCGCTCTGCGGTCGAACGGATATCGGTGCTCGCCTGGCGCTGCGCGAGCGTTTCCGCATCAATGACGTCTGATGCAGAGAGGATCTCAGCCTCGAACTGGTCGTCATCGTTGTCAGTGGACTCGGATGAAGCCAAGACGTCCAACGCGTCCTCTGCCTCGGCCACCTGCTGTTGCCACGCATCGTCATCGGAGTCACGAATACCCTCCGCTGGGCTACTACCAATAAGAATCGAGAGCTCGTCGAGTAACGCAGCATCCGACGGGGCCGTTGCCGCACCAGGCTCCCGAAAGAGGGCATCTTGTGTGTAGTCGTCGTAGTCATACGCGACAGCTGCGATTGCGTCGCGGTCTTCAAGCAGATTGCGTAGTACTTCTGCAGGCGACAGAGTGGGGAAGTGGGCGTCAATAAACTCTCGGACCTGGGATTCTTCAGCCAGGTCATCGTGGAGCTGATCGACGTCCGCAGCAGATAACAGATTCTCACCGCCTAGAGGGTCCGCACCAATGGTGTTGGCAAGTGCTTGCGCAAGAAGTTCGCAAAGATGTTCCGCAAACACGGCTCGTGCTTCATTATGAGGACGACGTGACCGTCGTGCTTTGGTTCTGGCTGCCTTAACCATGGCCGGCGTCGCAGCGACGGGAACGTTCTCAATTGAAAGGGTTACCGCGCGCTCCGGAACCGTCTCATATGACTGCACAGCCCGCTTGAGAATCGTGACCATCTCAATCGAGCCTTTGACTTCCCGTGCAGCAAGCGACTCGCTACCTTCCGGGGTAAAACCGGGGATTAAGTCTGAGATTGTGGAAAGCACTACGCCGGTCTCGCCGAGCTCCGGAAGAACTCGCGAGATGTAGTCCAAAAAGACGGTATTGGGGCCAAGAACCAAGACGCCGGTCTTCGCCAGCTGCGCTCGCCAAGTATAGAGCAGATACGCAACACGATGGAGAGCGACTGCAGTCTTGCCAGTACCTGGACCACCCTCGACAACCATCACTCCACGCGTAGCGTCACGAATGACGGCATCCTGTTCACGCTGGATTGTCTCAACGATGGATTGCATGTGCGCAGTGCGTGGCCGATTCATGGCGCGTCGCAGCGCAGCCTCGGATCCGACACCCGAGGCTTCAACGCCCGTACCTGTGCCGGAGAGGACCTCGTCGTCAATGGTTTCCACCGTGCGACCCCTCATACGGATGTTTCGCCGGGTTTGCACGCCTGAAGGGTGCGCCGTCGTCGCGAGGTAAAACGGCCGTGCCATGGGCGCCCGCCAATCGATGAGGAGCGTCCGGTACTTGTCTTCGGGGGCGTCAATGCCCATCCTGCCTATATAGCGTCGGTCAAGATTGTCGCTGTTAGGGACTAGATTCTCCGGAGATTCGTCCTCCACATCAATTCGGCCAAAAACTAAGCCAACTTCTGCCAGGTTGAGTGCATCGAGTTTTGCATTCAGCCCATGATATTCGGTTTCGCGCCTGACGAGCGCATCAGAATCTGGGTTGTCAGGGTCGACATCTCGTTGCACCGCTTCCAGTTTGGCTTGGGCTTTCGATACTTCATCGTCAAGACGAGAAAATAGACCGTCGACGTAGTGCTGTTCGCGAGCAACCTCTTGCTCTGACACGGTGAACATAATCTCCTTCAAAGTAAAAGCCACCCCGCAACCACAACTATGCGGCCACGGGGTGTACTACAGAAAGTCAGATTAGCTGAGCTTCTTCTGAACCTTCTTTACCAGCTTGTTCGCGCGCTTTTCGGCCTTCTTAGCCTTACGCTTCCACTTCCACTGCTTGCACTTTGACGGCGCAACATCCAAGTTGTCGAAGGCATCCTGCAGGGAGTCAACCGCGCTCTGGGCACGGTCCTGCAGCTTCGCGGTGCTCTTCTTTACCTTGCGCTTTGCCTTGAACTGGTCCAACTTGCTTGGCTCGAGGCTCTCCAGCTTGTCCTGGAGATCCCCAACAACGCTGTTGACCTTGCGCTTTGCCTTGAACTGCTGGAGTTTGCTTGGCTTCAAGTCCTTGTAGGTGTCTTGAGCGCTATCGGAAACATCCTCCATCCAGTCACCCGCATCAGAGAGGAACGAGGAGGTTTGCTTGCGTGCATCCTGCCAGAAGCCCTCAGCTGCGTCAGATGCCTGGTCCGCAAACTTAGAGGCCTGCTTCTTCCAGTCATCCTTGTTGTTATCGACGTAGTCGACCACTTGATCTGCAGTATCGGACAGCCAGTTACTTGCTTTACCCAGAGCCTTTTCGGTCTCAGACTGGGTAGGCAGTGCCTGCTGTACGTTCTTCTTCGCGGTGCGGGCAGCCTGCTGGGCGCGCCACTGCAGCCCTGGCTTGCCAGCAGTGTCCACAGTCGCGAGGAGCACACCACCGGCGAGAGCGACATCGGTCAGCGCGCCAGTCTGACGACGCTGCTTCTCATTCGCCTCGTCAGCCTCCCAGAAGGCATTACGCCCGATAATCGAGGGGATTGCAGTCGCAGCGAGCAGTGCAGCGGAAGTGCGTGGCAGCTTGCCGATGGCGAAGAGGCTGCCTGCACCTGCTTTAATGCCACCAACGACCTGAGCGGCCGTCTTCGGGTCGCTCGGGATCAGACCACGGTACTCGCTCGGAACGGCACCGCGGACCTTATCTAAAAGCGCCTTCGTGCTTTCTTTATTGGCATTTGGGTCACGCAGCGTCTGAACACCGTCAACGATGTAGACGGACGCGAGCATTGGCCTTGCGAGTTTTCGAATCATAAATGCATTCCTCTTTTCTTTTCGCAACGTACCGGTCGCTGTATATATGTTCTATGTGACGTCCGACATTCGGATTACGCTTTTACCAGCGACGGTTCCACCAAACATCTAAATCTGGACGCTCTGCACCAAGCGTAGTGGATTTACCATGGCCCGGCCACACAATTGTCTCATCCGGATATGCGTCGAAGAGTTTTTCTTTGACATCGCGGAAGAGTCGCACGAAGTCGCCTTCGGAATTTGTTTTCCCAAGCCCACCAGGGAAAAGAGAATCACCAACAAAGAGGTTAGGCACCCCCTTGAGGTCGGCGCGCACGGCTGCGCCACCTGGGGTATGTCCACGCAGAATTACCACTGGGAGCTCGTGGCCTGCGAACGAAATCGAGTCGCCGTCGTGGATTTCGCGGTCGACAGGAGCAGGCAGGGCAGGTACCTCGAGGAACGGTGCCCAGTGTGTAGCGCCCGTTGCTTCCAGGACTGTAGCCAATGCACGCACGTGGTCGTGGTGGCGATGCGTCGTTAATACATCCGTGATCTTGACTCCGGCCTGTTCGGCCATGGCGAGGATAGCCGGCGCGTCGTCAGCGGCGTCGATTAGCAGGCCCTGGCCATCTGCGCAGAGGAGATAGCAGTTGTTGTCCATCGAGCCGACGGAAACCTGGCGCAGTGTTAATTGGGGCAGTGGAGTTGATTCTGAATTCATGGTGCCTACCCTAGTCAATTCTTTCTTCGCCAGAACAGTGATTACCGAAGTGGTATACGCTGGTATGTTCGGAACAAAATGAACCGATCTTCTGGAAGAGGTATCTAGGTGGCTGACCGTCTTGTTGTACGTGGAGCAAGAGAACACAACCTGAAGGGCGTCGATGTGTCTCTGCCGAGGGACAAGATGGCCGTATTTACAGGCCTGTCTGGATCGGGTAAGTCCTCGCTGGCATTCGATACGATCTTTGCGGAGGGACAGCGTCGATACGTTGAGTCCCTTTCGTCGTATGCTCGGATGTTCTTAGGACAGATGGATAAGCCCGATGTCGATTACATTGACGGACTATCGCCCGCGGTATCAATCGACCAAAAATCGACGAACCGTAACCCCCGTTCGACTGTAGGTACCATCACCGAAATCTACGATTACCTTCGCCTGCTCTATTCGCGGGCTGGCACTCCTCATTGTCCAGAGTGCGACGCTGTGATTGAACGGCAGACGCCGCAACAAATTGTGGACCGCGTGCTGGGGATGGAGGAGCGCCTCAAGTTCCAAGTCCTTGCCCCGGTAGTACGAAAGCGTAAAGGCGAGTTCGTTGACTTGTTTAAGGATCTCGCCGCTCAGGGTTACTCTCGAGTGAGCGTGGACGGCGAGTTGTACCAGCTCAGCGATCCACCGAAGCTTGAGAAGCAGGTCAAACACACGATTTCGGTGGTAGTGGACCGCCTTCAAGTGAAGCAAAGCCAAAAGCAGCGTCTCACCGACTCAGTGGAGACAGCACTCAAACTTGCCGACGGCCTCGTTGGCTTCGAATTCGTTGACTTCGATGAGGGCAACCCTGATCGGATCCAGATCTTCTCTGAAAAGATGGCGTGCCCGAACGGGCACAAACTTAACGTTGAGGAGTACGAGCCGCGCGCGTTCTCGTTTAACTCACCGTTTGGTGCCTGTCCAACGTGTGATGGTCTCGGGACGCAGAAGAAGATTGACGAAGAACTCGTTATTCCAGATCCAGACGCACCAGCAATTGATGCTTTCCAGCCATGGAACTCCAGCCCGAACAAGCGATACTTCGTCAAGTTGATTGAAGCGTTAGCAAAAGAGGAGGGCTTTGATGCTCACGCTCCGTTCAGCTCGCTGACGAAAACGCAGCAGAAGCATTTGGTAAATGGTTCCAAAACCAAGATCAGCGTGCGGTACAAGAACCGCTACGGCAGGCAGCGGTCATTCAGCGCAGCTTATGAAGGTGTCATTGGGTACCTGGAGCGTAAGCTCGAGCAGGCCGAAAGCGATACCCAGAAAGACCGACTGCTTGCTTATACGCGAGAGGTACCGTGTCCTTCGTGCAAGGGCGCTAGGTTGAAGCCCGAGATTCTCGCCGTTCGCCTCGACTCAACAACGCATGGTGAACGCTCCATCGCCGGGCTTACGGAACTGAGCATTGAGGATGCGTCCGAATACCTTGATAATTTGGTACTTGGTTACCGTGAGGAAATGATCGCGGGTGCGGTACTTCGAGAGATCCAAGCTCGGCTGCACTTTCTCTTGGACGTAGGACTGAGTTACCTCTCGCTCGCTCGGTCAGCCGGCACCCTGTCGGGCGGTGAAGCGCAGCGCATCCGTCTGGCCACGCAAATTGGGTCTGGCCTTGCCGGTGTACTGTACGTGCTTGATGAGCCGTCAATCGGTTTGCATCAACGGGATAACCAGAGGCTGATTAAGACTCTGAAGAAACTTCGCGACCTTGGGAACACGCTGGTTGTGGTTGAACACGATGAGGAAACGATCCGTGAGGCTGATTGGTTGGTAGACATCGGGCCGCTCGCCGGAGAATACGGCGGGGAAGTGGTCTACCAGGGAGAACCCGACGGTATCCGTGAAGTAGAGAACTCCATTACCGGAGACTACCTTGCGGGCAGGAAAAAGATTGAGGTCCCGGATCAGCGTCGACCGGTAGACGCAGACCGCAAGCTGAGAGTTGAGGGCGCGCGAGAGAACAACCTCAAGAACGTATCAGTGGATATTCCACTGGGAGTGTTGGTAGCTGTTACTGGGGTATCTGGGTCTGGCAAGTCTACGCTGGTAAACCAGATTCTGGCTAAGACTCTCCAGAATGAGCTCAATGGAGCTCGACAAGTCCCGGGACGGGTAAAGAAAGTCAGTGGCCTTGACCATCTAGATAAACTTGTCCAAGTCGACCAGAGTCCCATCGGACGTACACCACGATCAAACCCTGCGACATATACAGGGGTGTTTGACAAGATCCGCAACCTATTCGCGGAAACACAAGAGTCAAAGGTTCGTGGCTACAAGGCTGGCCGATTCTCGTTCAATGTCAAAGGCGGGCGCTGTGAAGCGTGCCGTGGTGATGGCACTATCAAGATTGAGATGAACTTCCTACCGGATGTATACGTCCCGTGTGAGGTGTGCCAGGGAGCACGATACAACCGTGAAACCCTCGAAGTGCGCTATAAGGGTAAGAACATTGCCGAAGTTCTCGATATGCCGATTTCTGAAGCAGCTGAGTTCTTCGAGCCAATTCAGTCAATCCATCGATACCTCAACACGCTTGTAGAGGTCGGCCTGGGCTATGTACGTCTTGGGCAGGCTGCGACAACGCTATCCGGTGGTGAGGCACAGCGGGTGAAGCTGGCGGCAGAATTGCAGAAGCGAACTAACGGCCGAACAATTTACATCCTCGACGAGCCCACTACGGGGCTGCACTTCGAAGACATTCGTAAGCTCATGCTTGTGCTGAATGGCCTGGTGGAAAAGGGCAACACTGTGTTGGTGATCGAACACAACCTGGACGTTATCAAGTCGGCGGACTGGGTGATTGACATGGGGCCTGAGGGGGGATCAGGCGGTGGAACGGTGGTCGCGCAGGGAACGCCAGAAGACGTAGCACGTAATGGCAAGTCTCATACAGGTGCTTTCTTGAAGGAGATATTGCAATAGATCCAGCTTGAATGCATGATTTGCTTGAATAAACTTCATGTATTAAAGTTCTCACCACTACCGCCCAGAGCATTCTTTACAAAGGTGCCTGGGCCACAAGTGGAGTGAATCCCACCCCATGCCGGTCGACAGTGATCAGGATACGGGTCAAGGTAGCCAAAGTCTTTTGGCTGCCTACGGAAAGCTCCCGCGTTATTGCTAATAGCGCGGGTTTTGTGCTTTTGCGCAGAATCACTGGTGGTCTGGTAGCGATCACACATTGGTTTCTATGTTTTAGGAGTTCTCATCAGCGCTGAAGCTCGGATTAACGATCGTATCCGCGTCCCGGAAGTCCGCTTGGTCGGCCCGTCCGGCGAGCAGGTAGGGATCGTCCGTACCGACGATGCTCGGAAACTGGCTTACGAGGCCGATCTTGACCTCGTCGAAGTTGCGCCAAAGGCGAAGCCGCCCGTGGCGAAGATCATGGACTACGGCAAATACAAGTATGAGCAGGATCAGAAGGCTCGCGAGGCTCGCAAGAACCAGCAGCAGACCGTAGTGAAGGAACAGAAGTTCCGTCCTAAGATCGATGAGCACGACTACCAGACGAAGAAAAACAATGTGGAGCGCTTCCTAGAGAAGGGCAACAAGGTCAAAGTCACCATCATGTTCCGTGGCCGCGAGCAATCGCGCCCAGAACTCGGCTACCGCCTCCTCGAGCGTCTTGCAGACGACATTCAAGAGGTTGGTGTCGTGGAGTCCCGTCCGAAGCAGGACGGGCGAAACATGACGATGGTATTCGGACCTGCTCGCAAGGGCAAAAAGTAGATCAAGTTTTCAACTCTGAAGGGCTTTCAACATGAAGCAGAAGACCCACAAGGGCACCGCAAAGCGCATCAAGGTTAACGGCAAGGGCAAGCTGCGTCGTGAGCAGGCTGGTAAGCGCCACCTGAACGAGAAGCTGTCTTCGAAGCGTCGTCGCAAGCTCTCGGGTACCACCGACGTAGCTAAGAACGACGTGAAGCGCATGAAGCGCCTCCTCGGCATGTCCTAAGCACTGCCCAAGTTAAAACAACCGGTGAACGAAAGAAAAGGAAGTATTGACTCATGGCACGTGTCAAGCGTTCAGTTAATGCCAAGAAGAAGCGTCGCGCGATTCTGAAGTCCGCAAAGGGCTACCGTGGCCAGCGCTCCCGCCTGTACCGTAAGGCAAAAGAACAGTGGCTGCACTCCCAGACCTACGCCTACCGCGATCGTCGTAAGCGCAAGGGTGAGTTCCGTAAGCTGTGGATCCAGCGTATCAACGCCGCGGCCCGTATGAACGACATCACTTACAACCGTCTCATTCACGGCTTGAAGCTCGCAGAGGTCGAGGTTGACCGCAAGATCCTCGCGGAGCTCGCAGTGAACGACTTTGCAGCCTTCTCCGCTATCTGCGAGATCGCTAAGAAGGCCTTGCCAGCTGACGTAAATGCGCCAGTTGATGCAGCATAAGTTGCCTAGAACGTTGAACTAGGACGGAGCCCGTCGGCAAGCGTGAACGCTTGGCGGCGGGTTTTTACATTCAGGAGTAGGAAATTTCGTGGCCCTTGACTTTTCACAGCCCTTCACCGAACGAACCCCGCGAGTCGTGAATGCAGCGAAGCTGCTCCGCGCAAAAGGACGCAAGAAAGCAAACCGCTTTCTGGTGGAAGGGGTGAACAGCGTCGAGGCTGCCGTAGCTACGGGCGCGGCTACTGACCTCTTCGTGACAGAACATGCGTCACAAGCCTTTGCTGACGTTGTGACTACCGCAGAATATATGGATGTATATGTTCATGCCATTACAGATATCGCAGCGAAGCACTTGAGCGACACTGTAAACACCACTGGTATTTTTGCTGTTTGCAAGCCAGTGTTGTGGTCAGTCGGGGCAGCTCTTCGCGGTAAGCCTTCTTTTGTTGTGGTCGGGATTGATACTAACGATCCGGGTAACGCAGGCACGATGATTCGCATTGCTGACGTGTGCGGGGCGGATGCTGTCATATTTGCCGGCGACTGCGTCGATCCTGAGTCGGGCAAGGCTGTGCGGGCCTCAGCAGGTTCGTTGTTTCACTTACCTGTGGCACGCGAGCGCAATACCCAGGACGTCCTTGGCCAGTTAAAAGCAGCAGGGCTTCAGACAGTAGCGACGACTATTGACGGCGAGGTATCCCTTGAGAAAACAAGTGATCTGCTTTCTGCCCCGATTGCTTGGCTGTTCGGAAACGAAGCACACGGATTGCCAACAGCTATTGCAGATCGTGCTGATGTACGGGTATCAATCCCGATTCAGGGATCTGCAGAGTCGCTGAACCTTGCAACAGCGTCAGCAATGTGTCTTTGGGAAACTGCGAAAGCAAAGATGGCGCAACAAGAGCTTTAGTTATATGTGTCGTGTCTGAAGCGACAGGTATGCTTAGTTTCGTTTTAACGGCTTTACAACCTTTACTACAAAGCGTAATCGGAAGGACCGAGTGTGTCGGAAAATAGTGGAATCGAATTGTCAGAAGAGAAACTCAATGCGGCAGCAGAAGCTGCAATTTCGGATTTTGAAGCAGCTGCAGACCTGCAGGCGTTAGAAGAGGCTCACAAGCAGCACTTGGGCGACCAAGCCTACATCCCTCAGGCTCGGCGTGCACTCGGTTCGTTGCCAAAGCAAGACCGTAAAGACGCTGGTAGGGCAGTGAATGTGGCCCGAGGCCGTGTAGAGAAGGCGTATGCCAAACTTCACGCGGTGCGTGAAGCCGAGTACCGCGAGGCTCAATTGAAAGCAGAGGCTGTCGACGTAACTCTACCGACACGTCGTTCTCAGCTGGGCGCGATGCACCCCATCACAACGTTGAGTGAGCAGATCGCAGATATCTTTATCGGCATGGGGTGGGAGATCGCCGAAGGGCCAGAAATCGAAGCCGAATACTTTAATTTTGATGCACTGAACTTCATTCCGGATCACCCGGCGAGGACGCTGCAGGACACCTTTTACGTTGGTAAACCTGGTTCCCGCCAGGTGATGCGCACGCATACTTCGCCTGTCCAGGTTCGAACGATGCTTGACCGTGATGTGCCTGTGTACATTGCTTGCCCTGGCAGGGTATTCCGCACCGATGAACTTGACGCAACGCACACCCCAGTTTTCCACCAGATTGAGGGTCTTGCCGTCGATAAAGGCCTGACTATGGCTCATTTGCGTGGCACACTCGACCACCTTGCGAAGACGCTGTTCGGGCCAGAGACGAAGACGCGTATGCGTACCAATTACTTCCCCTTCACCGAGCCATCTGCTGAGGTAGACGTTTGGTTCCCAAATAAAAAGGGTGGTGCTGGCTGGATCGAGTGGGGTGGCTGCGGCATGGTGAACCCGAACGTGCTTCGCGCAGTAGGCATTGATCCGGATGAGTACTCAGGCTTTGCGTTCGGGATGGGCCTTGAACGTACTCTCCAGTTCCGTAACGGCTTGTCAGACATGCGTGACATGGTCGAAGGCGATATCCGTTTCACCGTCCCATTTGGTGTGCAGGCTTAAAGGAGTTAATGACATGCTGATTTCAAAAAGTTTCCTCACCACCCTTCTGCAACAGGCGGGCAATACTGGTTGGTCTGTCACTGACGAAGAGATGGACGCAGGCTTCGTTCGCGTCGGTTTTGAGACTGAAGGCTACGCCCCGATTGAAAAAACCGAGGGTCCTCTAGTGCTCGGCAAGGTCCTTGAAATTGAAGAGCTCACCGAGTTCAAGAAGCCGATTCGTTACTGCCAGGTTGACGTGGGACAGGCGAATGGCACGGGTGAGCCGCAGGGCATTATTTGCGGTGCACGTAACTTTACTGTTGGCGACACGGTAGTTGTCGCGCTTCCGGGGTGCGTTCTTCCGGGTAATTTCGCTATTTCTGCGAGAAAGACTTACGGGCATATCTCTAACGGGATGATGGCGTCAGCGGCGGAGCTCGGTCTGACCGCGAAGAGTGCTGGCATCATTACTCTTAGCGATGAAATCGGCGCCCCTGGCACTGATGCGCGGGAAGTTCTGGATCTCGACGACACTATCTTCGAAGTGAACGTCACTCCGGATCGTGGTTACGCTTTGTCGGCGCGTGGCCTAATGCGAGAGCTTGCGTCGGCATTCGACATCGCTTTTGTCGACCCAGCTCAGCAGCCTGACATCGCCGGCATCGATATTTCTGCAGTTCCTGCGCCAGCAGGTTCCCTTCTCGACGTCACCGTAGAGCCGGACACCGCTACGAAGCGCTTCGGGCTGCGAAAGGTGGAAGGCATCGACCCCGAAGCGGCGTCGCCGTTTTGGATGCAGCGCGAGCTCATGCTCAGCGGCATCCGTCCAGTGAACGGCGCAACCGATGTTACGAACTTCGTAATGTTGCTGCTCGGTCAGCCGATGCACGCCTTTGACGCAGATACAATCTCTGGCGCGCTTCGCATCCATAATGCGGAAGAGGGCACTGAATTCGAAACACTGGATCATACAATGCGAACCCTTCGCGCTTCCGATGTAGTCATTTCTGATGACTCTGGAATTCAGTCTCTGGCTGGTGTCATGGGTGGCACGACCTCAGAAATTTCGGAAACCACGAAGAATGTTTACTTCGAAGCAGCAACTTGGGATGAACTTACGGTTGCGCGTACTGCTCGTCACCACAAACTGAGCTCAGAAGCCTCCCGTCGATTTGAGCGTGGAGTCGATCCGGCACTGGTGGAGGTAGCGTTGGATGTAGCTTGTGAGCTGCTGACGAGCTTTGCCGGGGGCAAGGTTGCAGCAGGTCGTACGTTGGTGGGTGAGGTGCATCAGCGAACTGAGATTTCTATGGCGAAAACGTTCCCTTCGGCATTGATCGGCGTCAAGTACTCTGAAGAGACCATTTCTCAGCGGCTACATGAAGTCGGGTGCGGCGTTGAAGAAAGTGGTGGCAATTTCATTGTGACGCCACCTTCCTGGCGGAATGACCTTACGGTCCCAGTAGAGCTTGTAGAAGAGATTGTTCGGCTCGAAGGGCTTGACGCTATTCCATCGATTCTTCCGACGCCGAAGGGGGGACGTGGCCTGACTGCAACGCAAAAGCGTCGTCGTGCAGTGACGCATGCTCTTGCGTACTCAGGTTACGCAGAGATTATTCCTACACCGTTTATGGCCACGGGTCTTTTCGACGCCTGGGGCCTGAGCAAGGACGATGCCCGCCGCGCAACCGTGTCTGTTCAGAATCCTCTGGATAGCGACTACGCCGTACTCGCTACGACACTCTTGCCCGCAATGCTCGAGGCAGTAGCGAAAAATGCGGCCCGCGGTCAGCATGACGTGTCGATTTACTCAGTTGCACAGGTAGCTATCGGCGGGGAAGCTGAAACACCAATGCCAAGCGTTGATCACCGCCCGGACGAAGAGACCCTGGCAGCAGTGGTGAACTCATTGCCGAAGCAGCCGCTGCATGTTGCAACTGTTGGCGTCGGAGATGCCGAAGTAGAGGGGCCTTGGGGCGATTCGCGAATGTACTCGTGGGCTGATGCTGTTGAATCTGCGCAGATAGTGGCGCGGACAGTCGGGATAGAGCTCGAGGTCCGGGCAGCAGACTACCTACCATGGCATCCGGGACGCTGCGCAGAGCTGCTGGTCGACGGCCAAGTTGTTGGTCACGCAGGTGAACTACACCCGCAGATTCTGGAAGAATGTGGCTTACCTGCACGAGTTTGCGCAATGGAGATGGACCTTTCGGCATTGCCACAGAGTGCTCACTTGCCCGCTCCGAAGCTGTCTGCGTACCCGGCAGTTCACCAGGACCTTGCATTGGTCGTGGACGACTCGACACCGGCCGAAAGCGTGCGAAAGACCGTAGCAGAACACGCCGGGCCGTTATTGGAAAATGTAACGCTGTTTGACGTCTATCGTTCTGAGTCCCTCGGCGAAGGCAAGAAGTCGCTCGCATTTGGACTCTTGTTCCGTGCGGATGACCGAACGCTCACTGAAGACGAAGCGTCGGAAGGGCGTTTAGCTGCGGCTGAGGCAGCGAAACAGGAATTTAATGCCACGATGAGGGCGTAGGTTACTTTTGCTGCTGACAGGCAGGACATCGCAGTGAGCGGCGTCCTGCCTGCTGTCGTTTTAGGAATGCATGTATCTTGAATCGGCACGAGCTTGCCATTTGTCTGGCAGGATGGGACTCCGTAGCCACAAGCGTCTACACCCGTAAAGGAGCCATAAAACCATGCCACAACAGACCGTTCTCACCCCTAAGGGATTTGTGGCTGCAGGTCTTCACGCGGGAATACGCGAAGGCGAGGGGCGTGATCTGGCGCTCATTGTTAATCAGGGACCTGCTTGGAACGCAGCAGCGGTGTTTCCAGATAGTCGGGTCTGCGCCTCGCCTGTTCGAGCTACGCGCGAAGTTATGCGCTCGCATGCTGTGAACGCAGTTGTTTTAATATCAGGCAACGCTAATGCGTTCAACGGTTCAACGGGGGATGCGGACACTCGTGAGATTCAGAAGCGCGTATCCCAAGAGATTGGAGTCCCAGAAGACCGGGTCGCAGTCTGCGCGAAGGGACAGTTCGCAGTGCCTTTGCCAATGGAGCGTGTGAAAACTGGGTTAGCCAAACTCGCCACGGATCTGGGAGATTCCCCTGCGCACGCTGAATCGGCTGCGGCCGCAATAGCGTCAACCCAAGGAACGATCAATCAAGCAGGCGTGAGCTGTGGAGCTTGGAGTGTCGGGGGCATTTCCCAGGGGGCTGGAAATTCACAGGAAACACTAGACACAGTACTGGGGTGCCTCACCACAGATGCGCTTGTACCGGCCTTTTCACTCGAAAAGGCATTGCGACGGGCTATGGAAACTACGTTTAATACGCTTGATCGATCTACAGCCCCGCTAACGAACGATACGGTGTTGTTGCTCGCATCTGGTGCGAGCCAGGTCACCCCCAACCAAACTCAGTTGGATGAGGCAGTGCTTGCGGTTTGCGAGGCATTGGTGGAGCAGCTTTTGGTCAACCAGGGAAGCGCGACCAAGAAATTGACGCTTGCCGTAGCTGGCGCTGCAAATGATGAAGAGGCACGCATCGCAGCACAAGCCGTAGCATGTGACGGACGTTTTCGAGAGTCGCTACTCAGTGGTGCTCCGGACTGGCCACGCGCACTTGCGATTGCGGGGAAGACAAAAGTGTGCCTAGATGCTGAGGCACTGGAGATCAACGTCAATGGAACACAGCTCTGCCAGGGAATCACTCCGCTCTTGACAAGCCGGGTGCTTGACTACGACGAACACGTGACTATTACGCTGGATCTAGGAACTCGTGGCGTCGGTACAGCAACAGTGCGGACGCTTTTGGAGCCTATGTAAGGGGAAAGTGGGCGTCGAAAAGCGAACGTCCAGGAGGCTTTGAAAATACAATAGGGGAGACGTCCGCATATTTTGCAGCAATCATAACGCAGAAATAGGAAGTAAACAGCATGGTGAACTCAGTTCGGCACTTTTTCGCAGACGATGACTTGACGCCAGAGGAACAAGCGCAAGTGCTCACGCTTGCCGCAGAGATGAAAAAGAACCCGTATGCGCACCGACCTCTCGAAGGGCCGAAGTCTGTTGCGGTACTTTTCGACAAGACCTCCACGCGCACGCGGTTCTCCTTCGATACAGGGATTGCACAGCTGGGTGGGCACGCGATTGTTGTCGAAACTCAGAATGCACAAATGGGCAAGGGTGAGTCCTACCAAGATACGGCGGCGGTGCTTTCGCGATACGTCGAAGCAATCGTTTGGAGGACGTATGCCCACGACAATTTGCTCCAGATGGCGGAGACATCACAGGTTCCGATTGTTAACGCTGGGAGATGGCGCTAACAATATGGCCAACTCCTACATGATTGGGTTCGCAACTGCGGGGGTAGACATCGCGATCATCGCGCCTCCGGAGTTTCATCCGGAGGAGCGGTTTGTGGACCGTGCGCGTGATCGTGCAAGCCAGACAGGTGCGACAGTCACGGTTACCAGCGATGTTGCTGCGGTGGCTGGAGCAGACGTGGTTATCACGGATACTTGGGTGTCAATGGGCATGGAGGGAGATGGAAAAGATCGACGCACTCCGTTCTTGCCATACCAAGTAAATAGTGGAATTATGCAAATGGCCGGTAATAATGCGATTTTTCTTCACTGCCTACCGGCGTATCGTGAAAACGAAGTGACCGCAGAAGTAATCGATGGGCCGCAGTCGCGAGTCTTCGATGAAGCTGAAAATCGTCTTCACGCCCAAAAGGCGTTGTTGACCTGGTTGTTGGAGCACCAATAATGACCCAAACTGTCTCAAGAACTGCGCGACAAGCTCGGATTCTGGAGATACTTGTGAGCACGCGAGTGTCTTCTCAGATCCAGCTTTCCGAGCTTTTGCAAGACGAGGGTATCGAGATTACGCAGGCAACCCTGTCCCGTGATCTTGATGAGCTGGGAGCAAAGAAAGTGCGGCCAAGCGACGGAGGCCGTGCATATTACACGGTGAACTCCGATGCCGAGGCTTTTGATGCCTTGCATACAGGCCCACGTGAGAAACTTCGTCGAATGATCGAGGAACTCGTCGTCTCTGTTGACCATTCTGCGAATATGGCTGTACTGCGAACTCCACCTGGAGCTGCACAATATCTGGCTAGCTATATAGACAGAGTCGGTTTGGAGCAGGTAGTAGGCTGTATCGCTGGTGACGATACGATTTTTGTTCTCGCCCGAGATCCGCTTAAGGGCGGTGACCTAGCCCAGCAGGTATTTGGACGCAATACAAAGGCGTAAGTGACGCCGAAGCAAGCACAAACCCCGCGCTAGGTATACTATGTACCGCAGTGCAGAATATGATCTAGAAACACAAGGAGCTTTGATCCATGACTAACCGTGTTGTACTCGCATACTCAGGCGGGCTCGATACCTCTGTTGCGATTTCCTACCTCGGCGAAATGCTTAATGGCGAAGTCATTGCAGTAGCACTCGACCTTGGCCAGGGCGGCGAAGATATGGAGTCCGTACGTCAGCGCGCATTAGATTGCGGTGCTGTGGAATCCATCGTTATCGATGCGAAAGATGAATTTGCTGAGGACTACTGCCTGCCAACCATCAAGGCGAACGGTATGTACATGGGTGAGTACCCGTTGGTGTCAGCAATTTCCCGCCCGTTGATCGTAAAGCACCTTGTGAAGGCCGCACAGGAGCACGGTGGCACTCACGTATCACACGGTTGCACCGGTAAAGGCAATGACCAGGTTCGTTTTGAGGTTGGATTCCTGAACCAGGACCCAGATCTGGAAATTGTTGCGCCTGCTCGCGATTTTGCGTGGACACGCGATAAGGCGATTGCGTACGCAGAAGGAAAGGACCTGCCAATTGAGCAGTCGGCAGCTTCGCCATTCTCGATTGACCAAAACGTTTGGGGGCGCGCGGTAGAGACAGGCTTTTTGGAGGACCTCTGGAACGCGCCGACGAAGGATCTATACGCTTACACGGAAAGCCCTTCGATGGGCAATGCGCCTGACGAAGTCATTATCTCGTTCGAGGGAGGCAAGCCGGTTGCAATCGACGGCCGCCCGGTAACGATGTTGGAAGCAATCGAAGAGATGAACCGTCGCGCTGGTGCGCAGGGCATCGGTCGTCTGGATATGGTCGAAGACCGCTTGGTTGGCATTAAGTCCCGTGAGATTTACGAAGCGCCAGGCGCGGTCGCTCTGATTACGGCGCACAAGGCGCTCGAGGACGTTACGATTGAGCGCGAGCTGGCTCGCTACAAGCGACTTATCGACGCGCGCTGGTCGGAGGAAGTGTACGACGGTCTTTGGTTCGGTCCGCTCAAGCGCTCCCTGGATGCGTTCATCGAGTCGACACAGGAGCACGTCACTGGGGACATCCGCATGGAAATGCATGCAGGTAAGGCAGTGGTCAATGGCCGCCGCTCCAACCACTCCCTGTACGACTTCAACCTCGCGACGTACGACACAGGCGACACTTTCGACCAGACCTACGCTAAGGGCTTCGTCCGTTTGCATGGTTTGTCATCGCAGATCGCGAACAAGCGCGATCGCGAAGCGAAATAGCAGGGAGCTTTGGAAGTTATGCAGCAGCATAAGACGAATGAAGGCGCGCTGTGGGGCGGTCGGTTTTCTGGCGGCCCTTCTGAGGCGATGTTCGCGCTGAGCGTATCGACGCACTTCGATTGGGTGCTTGCGCCTTATGATGTATTGGCATCGAAAGCTCACGCAAAAGTCTTGCACCGTGCAGGACTTCTTTCGGACGAAGACCTGAAGACCATGCTCGAGGGGCTTGAGCAACTCGGCGCAGACGTTGCAAGTGGTGCGTTTGTTCCCGAACCGACGGACGAAGATGTTCACGGCGCAATGGAGCGCGGCCTGATCGACCGAGTAGGTCCTGAGGTAGGAGGGCGCCTGCGTGCAGGGCGCTCGCGGAATGACCAGGTGGCAACGATGTTCCGGATGTGGGTTCGTGATGCCCTGCGCGGTGTTGCTCTGCACATTACGGATCTCATCGATGCTCTCGTTGCACAGGCGGCTGCACATCCCGATATCATCATGCCGGGTAAGACCCACTTCCAGGCTGCGCAGCCTATTTTGCTCGCACACTCGTTGCTCGCTCACGCACACCCGCTGTTGCGTGACTTGGAGCGGATTCAGGATGCGGACAAGCGGTTGGCTGTGTCGCCGTACGGCTCTGGCGCTTTGGCGGGTTCTTCGTTGCACCTAGACCCGGAGGCGATTGCGGAAGAACTTGGCTTCTATGAAGCAACCGACAACTCACTGGACGGCACAGCTTCGCGTGATTTCGCAGCCGAAGCGGCCTACGTTCTAGCCCAGATTGCAGTGGATGTGTCCCGCTTTGCGGAAGAGATTATCGCCTGGTCGACGCCAGAGTTCGGTTACGTCACGTTGGACGACGCATGGTCGACTGGTTCTTCGATCATGCCGCAAAAAAAGAACCCAGACGTTGCGGAGCTTGCCCGAGGCAAGTCAGGTAGGTTAATCGGCAACCTTACCGGATTGATGGCCACTCTTAAGGCACAGCCTCTCGCGTATAACCGCGATTTGCAAGAAGACAAGGAGCCGGTAATCGATTCCGTAAACCAGCTCAACATTCTTCTGCCAGCGTTTACCGGGTTGGTCTCGACTCTCAAGTTCCATGGTGATCGAATGCGTGAGATTGCACCTGCGGGATTCACGCTTGCTACCGATTTGGCAGAGTGGATGGTTCGCCAGGGTGTGCCATTCCGAGAGGCGCACGAAGCTTCCGGAGCATGCGTACGCATCGCGGAGTCCCGAGGCGTCAACCTTATTGACTTGACAGATGAGGAGCTCGCGAGCGTAGACCCTCGACTTAACGCAGGTGTCCGTGACGTGCTCACGATTGAGGGTGCTGTGAGCTCGCGCGATACACGCGGTGGAACCGCCGGCCCACGGGTAGAAGAACAGCGTGTACGCGTAGCGGAGGCAAATAGGAAGTATCGAGCGTGGGCAGAGAAGCCTGTGCGGGGTTAAAACCGGTACCGCATTTGCGACGCCCACCTTTCGGTGGGCGTTTCCACTTTTTGTAGTGGTGGCGTCGATAAGTGACTAACAAGGGTGAGGTAAGCTCAACTGCATGAGTCTTGATCCCAAACTTCTCGACGTACTGGTGTGCCCGCAAGACAAAGGGCCGCTTGAGTATAAGGAAGACGAACAGTTGCTGGTGAATGAACGCATTGGTGTCGCGTATCGGATCGACGATGGTATCCCAGTCCTGCTAATCGACGAAGCAGTTCCCTATACAAACACCCACAAGTAACGACGCTGGGAAGACGACTCTCTGAAAGGAATTTCATGACTAACGCAAACATTATCGACGAACTCGAGTGGCGTGGCCTGATCAATCAGCACACGGATCTGGAGGCGTTGCGTGAAGAAACGCAGAAGCCTATCACGTTGTACTGTGGCTTCGACCCGACTGGCCCTTCACTACATGCAGGTCACCTGGTGCCGCTGCTGATGCTGCGCAGGTTCCAACTCGCTGGACACCGGCCAATTGTGCTAGCAGGTGGTGCTACCGGCAAGATAGGCGACCCGCGTGACGTGGGCGAGCGCACGATGAATTCCGATGACACTGTGGCAGATTGGGCCGAGCGAATTGGAGGTCAGCTGTCAAAGTTCGTCGATTTTGACGGTGAGAACGGTGCGCTGCTGCTGAATAATAATGATTGGATTAAGGACTGGAAGGTCATCGAGTTCCTTCGGGACGTCGGCAAGCATTTTTCGCTCTCCACAATGCTGAGTCGTGATACCGTGAAGCGTCGCCTGGAAAACGACGGGATTTCTTTTACCGAGTTCTCGTACATGCTGTTGCAGGCACATGACTTTGTACAGTTGCGTCGTACGCACAATTGTGTGCTGCAGGTTGGTGGTGGCGACCAGTGGGGCAACCTGGTTGCTGGTGTTGATCTGAACCGACGCATGGATTCGGAGCGCGTGCATGCGTTAACCGTTCCGCTTGTGACGGACTCCGAGGGCAAGAAGTTTGGCAAGTCCACCGGCGGTGGTTCGTTGTGGCTTGACCCAGAAATGACCAGCCCGTACACCTGGTACCAGTACTTTGTTAATGCGGCGGACGCCGATGTGATCCGGTACCTGCGGTGGTTCACGTTTCTCGATAAGGAAGAGCTGGATGCTCTTGCCGTCGAGGTCGAAGAGCGACCATTTAAGCGAGAGGCACAGAAGCGGTTGGCGCAAGAGATGACAGATCTCGTCCATGGCCGCGAAGCTCGTGAGGCCGTTGAGTTAGCGTCCCAGGCGCTATTCGGTAAAGCAGATCTGACTGATCTCGATGAGTGTACCTTGGCCAGCGCTGTTGCCGAGACGAATGTGTTCGAGGTCGCGGCTGGAGCTGAAGTCAGCATCGTGGACATGCTGGTCGGCTCCGGCTTGGCCGACTCGAAGGGTGCTGCCCGTAGATCGCTGAAGGAAGGCGGCATTTACGCCAACAACGAGCGTGTAGTAGATGAGAACTGGGTTCCATCCGTGGATGATTTTCTGCATGGAACCTGGCTCGTGCTGCGTCGTGGTAAGAAGACATTCGCAGGCGTGAAGCGCAGCTAGGCGCAGGTGACAGCATCTGAAAGCAACGCGGTGGTAGAGCAGAAGCCTATGCCACCGCGTTAAGTCTTTCCATGATGGTTGCTGCGATGCCCTCGGGAGTGTCATCGATATCCACAGCGAAACCCAGCTCGTCCAGTTGGAGCGATTCAAGCGTATCTAGCTGGGAATCCAACATTGAAGCAGGCATGAAGTGATCCGTACGGTGGCTCAGTCGTTTCAGCAGTAGCTCACGCGGCCCGTCTAGGTGCACAAATATAAGGGGTACGTCGGCTAGTCGGAGCTTGTCGCGATAAATGCGTTTCAGCGCTGAACATGTAACGACGGTTCGCTTTCCAGCACTGTCTTGCTTTTGAAGCCAGTTCGAGAGTTTCTCAAGCCACGGCCAGCGGTCCTCGTCGGTGAGAGGTTGGCCCTGACTCATCTTTTCGACGTTTTCCGCCGGATGAAACTCATCAGCCTCGACGAGTTCAAAGCCGGATCTCTGCGCAAGAATCTCGGCGATGGTGGTCTTTCCGCTTCCGCACACGCCCATAAGGATGAGGTGCGCCGGGGGTAGCTTCTCTGCTTCATGCATGTTCTTCCCTCCTTGATGCTTCACGAGTGGGGGTAGCTAAAGAAAGCGTCGCCCTGACATTGATGCAGTGCACGATCGCCCACTGAAGTATGTGTATTCTAACGCTATAGCCAGTTTTCCGTATTGACGCCCCGTAGATCGGTGCGTCGATACGGCCTTGAAGCCTCGCTTGAGAAGAGACAGGATAGCTCATGGAAACTTGGGAACAGACGTTGTCGGCCGGCCCCTTAATGGGGATCGCTGCGGTCGGCATTGCCCTCATTCTTTTGCTCATTATTCAGTTTAGGGTCCATGCGTTCGTCACGCTGATCCTCGTGTCTGTCTTGACCGCTATCGCGGCCGGCATTCCAACAGGAGAACTGTATGACGTTGTGATGGGCGGCTTCCGATCCACACTTGGCGACGTCGGTATTCTTGTCGGTTTGGGCGCGATGCTTGGCAAACTTATTGAGTACTCCGGTGGCGCTAGAGTCCTCGCCAACACGATGATCGATAGGTTCGGCGAGCGGCGAGCGCCGATGGCGCTTGGTGTGGCCTCGCTCTTGCTTGGCTTCCCAATGTTTTTCGACGCCGGCCTCGTTGTCATGCTGCCGATCATTTTCGCAGTTGCCGCTCGTATCGGTGGACCAATCTTGCTCTACGCAATTCCGACGGTTGCTGCATTCTCTGTCATGCACGTCTTCGTGCCTCCGCATCCAGGACCAGTCGCTGCTTCGACATTCTTCGACACAAACCTTGGTCTGCTGATCGTTTTTGGCTTGATTGTTGCAGTTCCAACGTTCTATGTTTCGGGCCTTTTGTGGGGTAAGTATTGCGCAAAGAAGTTCCCGTTTACGTCAGTAGCAAACGCCGTTTTCAACTCGGACGACAGCGATATTAAGTCATTGCCGAAAACAGGCACTGTCATTACGATTCTGCTGCTCCCGATGCTGTTGATATTCCTGAACACGGGTGTCGACTTTGCGACGAAATCTGGCGCAATTACAGGTGACGAAACCTGGGCGCAGGCGTTCACATTCCTTGGAAAGTCCGGTATTGCGCTGTTGATTTCGGTTCTCGTCGCGCTTCCAGTGCTCGGGACCTCACGTGGGGTGAAGGGTTCGGCGCTGGAAAAACTCGTCGATTCGGCGTTAGGGCCAATTGCATCGGTTGTGTTCATTACTGGTGCCGGTGGCATGTACGGCGGAGTTCTTCGTGCGTCTGGTATCGGCGATGCCATCGCGGATCTCATGCAAGGACTAGGAATTCCAGTCATCCTCGCTGTGTACTTGGTAGCGGTGATCATGCGCGTTGCGCAGGGATCTGCAACTGTAGCGCTGACAACCACGGCCGGATTGATGGCTCCAGCAGTACTGGCTGGCGGCTACTCGGAAATTCAGATCGTCGCAATTACATTGGCCTGTGCGGCCGGTTCGGTTTGCTGCTCTCTAGTGAACGACTCCGGCTTCTGGCTTGTGGGCCGTCTTTTTGGGATGGACGTCAAGACCACACTGAAAACTTGGACGCTGCAGCAGACCATAGAATCCGTGGCGGCATTCCTAATCACGCTTCTGATCTTTGTCCTTTTCTAACTCCTCGAGAAGGCGTTAGGGGAACGCAAATCTGATCCGTTAGCGCCTTCTCAATAAACTAATTCTACCAGCCAATTTGTGTTGTTGTTGGTGTGTGTGTAACTTTATGTGAGTCAGCGAGACCGACAACGCCCCGCCAGACAGACTCTTTGAAGGGTTGGTTGGTGAGATGG
>QWCJ01000051.1_pt1 | contig 110223 bp, 78 predicted proteins | sample 1972501 | NCBI WGS metagenome assembly QWCJ01 (sample SAMN09866711, study PRJNA288562) | Human vaginal metagenome isolate term2_vaginal, whole genome shotgun... | isolation source: vagina | host: Homo sapiens | place: USA: California
AAAATGCGTAAACATTCTGTCGCCATCTCGAAGCGTACACACGCCCCATTCGCCCCCCACCTATGTTGTACATGGCGAGCGTCTCTTCAAAAAACATACGGGCATTTATTGTACCAATGGGTTAATCTCAATAGCAAAATGAAACGTCATACTTTTTCTACTGAGCCCAAAAAAGGTTTGCCATGTATATACCCTCTTGTTTTACAGACACCTATTAATATATATCAAAATTGGCATATTTGCGAACAATGGGCATGCCATTCGCCAATACGCCAATTCCGATAGCTGCTTTGCGTGTTTGTTTCAACAGTTTTTGGCTCATGTCCATACTTCGTGTTGACAACAAACAGGTTGTCGACCAAAGGGTTCTCGCCCCTTAGCCACGTGCCATTTATTTAGCCAATTTCACTGTCAGTTTCTCAAGCATGTCTTTTGTCATGCTGTCAAGGTCATAAGATGGTTTCCACTGCCACTCCTCGCGAGCGCAAGTGTCATCAAGCATGTTTGGCCAACTGTCAGCAATGCCTTGCTTCAATGGGTCCACATCATATTCCATCTCAAAGTCAGGCTTGTACTTTTTGATAGCGGCGAAAAAGTCTTCGGGTGCCAAACTCATCGAGGCTATATTAAAAGCGTTGCGATGTACCAATTTGTCAGGGTTTGCTTCCATGAGCTGGACAGCAGCTTTCAGGGCGTCTGGCATGTATATCATGTCCATCTTCGTACCCTCCTTGATGGGACAAACAAACTTCTCGCCACGCACAGCATAGTAGTATATGTCCACGCCATAGTCTGTTGTTCCGCCCCCCGGAGGTGTGACGTATGAGATAACACCCGGAAATCTCACCGCGCGCGTGTCCACACCGTACTTAAAGTAGTAATAGTCGCTCAGCAGTTCGGTCGTCACCTTAGAAACGCCATATATGGTACGCGGACGCTGTACAGTGTCTTGCGGTGTCATGTCCCTTGGCGTGGTGGGACCAAAAGATCCAATGGAGCTGGGCGTAAACACGGCACAATGATTCTCGCGAGCCACCTCGAGTATGTTCCAAAGGCCACCAATGCCTATCTTCCATGCCAGCTGAGGTTTTTTCTCGGCTACCACTGAGAGCAACGCCGCAAGATTATAGATCGCGTCTATGTCATATTTTTTCACCACGTCAGCGATGAGCTGAGCGTCGGTTACGTCGGCAATGGCCGATGGGCCACTCTCTTTCAGCTCACCCTTGGGCTCGGCTCCTACAATGTAGCCTGCCACCACATGGTCGTTTCCATACACTTTTCGCAATTCTCTTGTCAGCTCGGAGCCTATCTGCCCTGTGGAGCCAATAACCAAAATGTTCTTCATTCTCAATATGATTTAGGTTTTTTGTATTTTGCGCACAAATATAACGTTTTTTCACCACCGTTTAATCTTTTAGCTATTATTTTTTGTGAACAATGCGTGCTTTTTGCAAAATATAACACTAATTAAGTGGTTTTCTCGGAAATATTATCTTACTTTGTGTGCAAGAAAAATAAAAAATATCTAATCTTAAATCACATGTACGGAAAAATTAAAGAGCAACTAAGAAAGAGACTCGCCGACTTGAAAGAAGCTGGCCTTTACAAAGAAGAACGAATTATCGAAGGACCGCAAGACGCCGTGATCCAAGTGAAAGGCAAGAATGTGCTGAATTTCTGCGCCAACAACTATTTGGGGCTGTCCAACCATCCACGGTTGATCGAGGCATCCAAGAAAATGATGGATCGCCGAGGATACGGCATGTCGTCCGTGCGTTTCATCTGTGGCACGCAAGACATACACAAAGAGCTTGAGGCTGCCATCACTGAGTACTTCCATACCGAAGACACCATTCTCTATGCTGCCTGCTTTGATGCCAACGGTGGACTTTTCGGATCATTCTTGGACAAAGACGACGCTATCATCTCCGACGCCCTGAACCACGCCTCCATCATCGACGGCGTCCGCCTTTGCAAGGCCAAACGTTACCGCTACGCCAATGCCGACATGGCCGAATTGGAAAAATGCCTGCAAGAGGCACAAGAGCAGCGTTTTCGCATCATCTGCACAGACGGCGTGTTCTCTATGGACGGCAACGTAGCGCCGATAGATAAGATATGCGACTTGGCGGAGAAATACGACGCTTTGGTTATGGTAGACGAAAGTCACTCAGCCGGTGTGGTTGGAGCCACCGGGCACGGTGTAAGCGAGCTGACAGACACTTACGGCCGTGTAGACATCTACACAGGCACGCTTGGCAAGGCTTTTGGCGGTGCACTTGGTGGCTTTACCACCGGTCGCAAGGAGATCATCGACATGCTCCGTCAAAGCAGTAGGCCATACCTCTTCTCCAACTCGCTCGCCCCCGGCATCATCGGCGCCAGCTTGGAGGTATTCAAGATGCTGAAAGAAAACAATGACCTGCACGACCAGTTGGTCAAGAACGTGGAGTATTTCCGTGAGCGTATGATTGCCGCTGGCTTCGACATCAAGCCCACCCAGAGTGCCATCTGCGCCGTGATGCTCTACGACGCACCTCTGTCGCAGAAATATGCGGCCAAACTATTAGACGAGGGCATCTATGTCACCGGCTTTTATTATCCAGTGGTACCAAGCGGAGAGGCGCGCATTCGCGTACAGCTTTCGGCCGCGCACACCAAGGAGCAGCTTGACAGATGCGTGGACGCGTTCATCAAAATAGGCAAGGAATTAGGCGTGTTGAAATAAACACATTAAATAAAAGGTGTGCCCACAGCATTGTGAGCACACCTTTTTTAATCGTCTTGATTGGAAAGAGCTTCTTACTTTCCGTGATTTTCGTCTGACACAGTCAACTTTTTACGACCATGAGCACGACGCGCGTTTAACACGCGGCGGCCATTCTTGGTTGCCATTCTTTCGCGAAAACCATGCTTGTTGACACGGCGACGATTGTGGGGCTGGAATGTTCTTTTCATCTTTCTATATTGTTTTTAATTTATTATAATGTCGATACCAAAGGACGTGATAGTCCCTATTGGGCTGCAAAATTACTCATAATTTTCCAAATAACAAAGAATTATATGTTTTTTCAGAGCCAAATCGGCGTTTTTTTATAATTTTATAGTAACTTTGCAGGCGCAAAAAGGGCATGAAGCCATCCCGCCAAACCCTTGCGAATAAAGCCGTATGGCGAAGCGTTTCGGTTGGTTTTTCCCGAATAGCGCAACTTAGTCGCCATTCTTCATAGGCTCAATCCGCTAACTGGCGAGCGTGGAACTTAACTTGAGATGCTCCCATTCAAAAGCTACCCGGATGGAACAACTGCCAGCAGAACGGCACGACGGCACAGGCAGCCCAACCAATTGCGCCAAAATGGCACTATGAGCAATGCAACAAATTTATAAAAACATATAATATGATCAATTCACAAGAAATAAAAATCGGCACCTGCATCCGTATGGATGGAGGCATTTGGAAATGCGTAGACTTTCAACATCGCAAGCCTGGAAAAGGCAACACCGTGATGAATACCAAACTGAAAAACGTGGCCGACGGTCGCGTGCTGGAACGCACGTTCCAAGTAGGCTTTAAGCTTGACGACGTGCGGGTGGAGCACAGACCCTACCAATACCTCTACGAGGACGGCACAGGCTGCATATTCATGAACCAAGAGACCTTCGAGCAGATACCCATCGCGAGAGACATGATCACCGGAGCTGAGTTTATGAAAGAGGGAGACATCGTGGATGTGCAAACCGACACTTCTGATGGAACCATCCTTTCGGCAGAGATGCCTGTGAAAACCAATCTCGTCATCACTCACAGTGAGCCGGGCGTCAAAGGCAATACCGCCACTAACGCCACCAAGCCAGCCACATTGGAAACTGGGGCTGAGGTGCGCGTGCCGCTCTTTATCAACGAGGGTGAGACCATCACCATCGACACCCGCGATGGAAGCTATGTGGGGCGCGTGACCGACAAGTAAATCCATAGGCACACTCTTCACCATTTACAGCTCCCCAAGCCCATCCCCCAAGGGAATGTTGACCACTATCGCAGGCTCAAAAGTGTTAGCGCATAGATAGACATGACCCGGCAAGGACGGGCTTGGGGAGTTACCGTTCTGAATATATCGCATCATGAGCCACGACCAAGACACCCAGCCGCGCCACACATCGGCGCAAGCAGAGAGCGAACCTTTGTTCTCCATCATCATTCCAGTGTTTAACCGTCCAGACGAAGTGGACGAGCTGTTAGACAGCCTTACACGACAGCAAGAGCGCGACTTCGAGGTCGTCGTCGTGGAAGACGGGTCACAAACGCCCTGCCTATCGGTATGCGACAAATACCAAGGACGCTTGCGCCTGCGATACTTCGCAAAGCCCAACAGTGGTCCAGGACAAAGCCGCAACTACGGAGTGGAGCGCGCCAACGGCCGATACATGCTCATACTCGACTCTGACGTGGTGCTTCCCGAGGGTTACCTCACAGCCATCAAGCACGAATTAAGGCGCGAGCCTGCCGACGCTTTCGGAGGACCCGATCGTGCGCACCATTCGTTTAGCGACACTCAGAAGGCCATCTCTTACGCCATGACAAGTTTTTTCACCACCGGGGGCATTCGTGGTGGCAAAAAAAAGTTGGACAAGTTTTATCCACGCTCATTCAACATGGGCGTTCGTCGTGATGTATACCAGCAGCTTGGTGGCTTCTCCAAGATGCGATTTGGCGAAGACATCGACTTCTCCATACGTATTTTTAAGGCCGGCTACCAATGCCGGCTATTTCCCGACGCTTGGGTGTACCACAAGCGTCGCACAGACTTTCGAAAATTTTGGCGACAGGTTTACAACAGCGGCATAGCACGGATAAACCTTTTTAAACGATACCCAGACAGCCTGAAAGCGGTACACTTGCTACCCATGATTTTCACCTTAGGCACCATCGCCCTGACGCTCTTCGCGCTTTTGGGTGCTGTCATTTTCCTCTTTGGGCACACACCCACGCAACATTCGTTTGGCGTCACGGCCATGACGATAGGGCTTTTGCCTCTCGTGCTCTACGCAATTCTGATTTTTGCCGACGCCGCCATTCTTTTCAGCAGTGCCAAGATAGGGCTGCTTGCCATTCGCGCGGCGTTCACGCAGCTCATGGGTTATGGTTGCGGGTTTATTGGCGCGGCATGGAAACGCCTGATATGGCACAAGGATGAATACTCCGCTTACAACCACAATTTTTACAAATGAGCCAGCTCCACAAAAGGTTGACATCGCCATGAGTTGGACAAAACACGCTTGAACTTTGAAAAAACTCACCATCAACCATTGGAACGAGGCCGACCGACCACGCGAAAAATTGGAACGTCTTGGCGCCACGGCGTTGAGCGACGCGGAGCTTTTGGCCATTCTCATCGGCTCTGGATCACAAAAAGAGAGTGCCGTGGCACTCATGCGACGGGTGTTAGACGATTGTAACAACAACCTGAACACCCTTGGCAAGATGTCCATTTTCGACCTCACGCAGTATCACGGCATGGGGCCAGCCAAAGCCATCACCATTCTCGCCGCGTGCGAATTGGGCAAGAGGCGGGGCAACACAGGTGCGCAACGACGGCAAGAACTTGGGTCGGCCACAGACATTTACAACTACATGCACCCACAAATGCAAGACTTGGATGTGGAAGAGTTTCATGTCTTATTGATGAATCAGGCTTTCAGGCTCATCAAGCAAGTGCGCATCAGCCACGGGGGCATGACAGAAACCGCCGTAGACATACGTTTGATGATGAAGCAAGCCATCCTCAACAATACCACTGTGATGGCCGTGTGCCATAACCATCCCAGTGGGAACACGCATCCCAGCACACACGACGACAAGCTGACACAACAAATAAAAAAGGCGTGCGAGATAATGCGCATCTACTTCTTAGACCACATCATCGTGACTGATGGAATGTATTACAGCTATCGGGAGGAGGGCAGGCTGTAACGCTCGAGCGTCATCCTCCGCATGCCACCCATCACTCATGGCGATGGTAGCGCCGTAACAGATGAACTAAATTCATAGCTCTAACAGTTGGTACATTCGAATTAAATGCTTAAATTCGCAGAGTCAACAATCTTTCAGAACTATGACACAGCAAGAAAAAACCATGATTGAGGGAAAAATAGTAGACGTTCTTAAAACCGTCTACGACCCTGAGATACCCGTAAACATTTGGGATCTTGGCATGATATACAAGATAGACCTGCAACCAGACGGAGTGGCGGACCTTGATATGACATTCACGGCGCCCTCTTGCCCTGCCGCAGATTTCATCCTTGAGGATGTGCGCACCAAGGTGGAAAGTGTAGACGGCGTGAAAGCGGCCAACGTGAACTTGGTGTTTGAACCCGCATGGGACCAGAGCATGATGAGCGAGGAAGCGCGTGTGGAGCTGGGGTTCGACTGATTAAACGAACACTTGGATGACTAAGAACATTTATTTTTTATCCGATGCGCATTTGGGCTCTTTGGCCATCGCGCACAAAAGGACGCAAGAACGACGGTTGGTGCGCTTCTTGGATAGCGTGAAGCACAAAGCCGCGGCCATCTACCTCTTGGGCGACATGTTCGACTTTTGGAACGAATACCGCTATGTGGTACCCAAAGGATACACTCGATTCTTGGGCAAGCTGTCCGAACTGACCGACATGGGGGTGGAAGTGCACTTTTTCACCGGCAACCACGACTTGTGGACTTATGGGTATTTGGAGCAGGAATGTGGGCTTATCGTGCACCGAAAGCCGCTCACCACCGAACTGTATGGCAAGGAGTTTTATCTTGCGCACGGCGATGGGTTAGGCGATCCGGACAACAAATACAAGGTGCTCAGGCGCATTTTCCATAGTCCGCTGTGCCAACGCATGCTCAATTTCATACACCCGTGGTGGGGCATGCAGCTTGGACTGAACTGGGCCAAGCACAGTCGACTGAAGCGAGCTGACGGTAAAGAGCCTCCCTATATGGGCGAGGATAAGGAATATTTGGTGCTTTGGACCAAGCAATACAAACAGACACATCCCAACATCGATTATTTTATTTATGGGCATCGACACATCCAATTGGATGTTACGCTTGCTGACAAGACACGCATGCTTATTCTCGGCGACTGGATTTGGCAGTTCACCTATGCCGTGTTTGATGGTGAGCATCTCTTCTTAGAACAGTATATAGAGGGCGAGAGCGAGCCGTAATCCCTACCTTATAGACCACAACGACAAGACCAAGCGCCCAAAACAATCAATCCTTGACACGCCATCTGCGGCCAAAGATAAAAAAAGAAAACTCCCACAGTCATTCTCCTTTGTGAATAGCTGTGGGAGTTTTGTTATGGCAGAACGATTGGGAGCTCTTGGCTCCCTATCGTTCAGCGAGTGTTATCGGTCGCGTTACTCCACGACATACTTGCGTGTCTCCACCGTCTTGCCGTCAGTGGCCTTTACAAGGTAAACGCCAGCAGGAACTTTACCCTTGAGATCATCAGCGCTAAGTGGCAACTTGAAGGTGCCAATCTTCACACCTGAGAGGTCGTAAACCTCTGCCTGACCCTTGGTCAAAGTGGTGGTCATATTCTCAATACCTGTTACAGAACCAAGTATCTTGGCAAAATCGCTCTCGGGAGTATCCACGAATACAAAGCGGTTTGTCTCTATGCCGTCCACGTCTCCGGTGAAGAAGTATCTGGCCTTGTTGTCAACAAACGGAGTAACCGTCTCATTTTTCAAGTCTATCAACTTCAGATTCTGATAGTCCAAATCCATAGCCGTGAGCTCCATGTTATAGGTTTTGCCCTTGCTGATTTCAACATTGAAAGCACTTCCTATGACACTTGGCACGGTCATCACTTGCACGTTCTTGGCATCGGTTGTCGTTCCGAAGGCTGAAGGCTCGCCCATGTTGAGCTTCTCGCCATCCAATCCGTTGTCGTAAGCAGCCGTAGCGTTTTGGCGCTGCAGCATGGTGAACTTGTCGTACACCTGCTCGTTGTCAATCTTCACAGCGATACCGCCATCGCAATAGTCGGTCTCCGCATTGAAACGTTTGGCCCGAAGTTCGCCACCCTCTTTCACAACACCTTTATAAGGAATGGTGAGTTTGCCCAGAGTAGTGCTATAGGTAGGATTCTTGTATTTCACCATGAAGCCCTGCATAGGTGCAAGGGTATGGGGCATACCATTCTCTCCTGCCACACCAATAGGCACTGCCTCGTAGCCACCCTTGTCTTTCACTGAGTTGCCATAAGCATTCTTCCAGTCTTCCCAGCTACCGGTGGTGTAGATGTAAACCGTGTTGTCCATTTTCACACCATTCTCGCCGGATTCCAGCTGGATGTTCTTGATGTCCACGCCTGCCATGAACGAGTTACCAACAATGTTGTGACCTAATCCGTAACGCTTGGCATTATCGCCTTCTGCTGTAGAAGCATTAACGACAGCTGCCTGACGTGTCAGTTCAATAGTCTGCTCGCAAAGGTTCAGTTGTCCTTGAATCTTGTGTACACCCTTACCTGTGTCGGTTACAGGAGCCACCTCATAGCCTACGAATGCCTTCATCTCGCTACCCTTAGGAACGTCTGTCCATTTGCGGTAATAGTGGTTGGGGTCATTCAGTTTCTCACTGTAAGCACGGATATAAAGATCCTTAGAGCGTGTCTGCTTCTTGGTCTGTTTAACAGGCAAGCCAATATACTGCCAGTCAAACTCATTCCATACCGTTTGGTTGTAGTCTGGCGAGGTCTTATCCTTGTCATCCGTAGCAGTACGACGTTGTACATACGTACCCAATGGCTTGAACTCAACAGTGGCAAATACAGTAGTGTTGCATGAATTTTCATTGTTCAAGATGAATGTACCCACCTTCTTACCGTCGGTTGATGTCTTCATCACAAGCTTGTCCTTGTCACCGTCTGTGGTGAAGCCTTCTACGCTCTTCACGGTCAAACCACCATCAGCGGGAACAACCACAGCTGGGTGACCCTTTGTCTTTTCATTGGCACCTTCCTCAATCTTCTCGTCAGGTGCGTTGTTCACCAACTTGTTTGCAGAGATAAACTTACCGGCAGGCAAGTGCAGGTCACGCACTGCCTTTTTTTCCTTGGCATTCACACTACCATCAGCAAAGATAATGTTCTCGCCATCCTTAGGAACATCTTTGGTCCAGTTCTCTTTCTTATTGAAGTCGTTGTCCACGTCTCCAGTCCAGTAGTTATAGCCGCAGGCATTCACTTCGGGGTCATAAGCAGAGCCTCTGCTTTGTCCTTGCTTGCCGTCTTTGTCGGCAGGATTGCCTGGATTTACAGCTACAGGCACGCCGTCTGTGTCTTCCTTACCCTTGATCTGACCTTGCTCATCGACCATATCCATATCCTCAGTGACATTGTCACCACCTTCTATAGCATCGAAACATCCATCACCGTCACTGTCGGGGTCCAAGAAGTTGGGAACACCATCCTTGTCGTCATCGGCAGGCAGCATGATGGTTACCAAAGTGTTCACCTCACCTGTTTGGTCAAGTGTCTGTGTGAACGCAAAGTATTTCGTTCCAGGGTCAACGTTAAGATAAGATAACCCCACCATGTCTTTAAGATTTACATCTTTGTTGTTCACAATGACTTTCTTAGTACCTTCAGATTCAAACACTGTATAACGGTCATCATCCATCTTGGTGTACAATTCGGTTTGCGAATATGCGTGCTCATTGGTAAGAATGTTAATGCCAAACTGATTGTCTATGTGGAATAGTGATGCTGGAGTACTTTGCATCAGCACGTATGGATGCATTGTACCGCTCACTTCCCAAGTAGTGATGTTCTTTTTGTTGGCACTACCAGTCATAAACCGGTCGCCGTCTATCTTGTAATTGTGTATCTTAACGACCACCTTACCAGAGCCAGCAGCATAACCAAACTTATCTGAAAGGTCAACGGTGAATGGGTCACCCGTGGCGCTTGAAGCTCCGACAACTGACGGCAACAATGTAAGCACCTTAACCTTATCTCCAGTCTTAGGGGTAGCGTTGAGGTAGTTTTCGTCTTTCACAATATCTGCGAAGAGTTTCTGTGTATTGACGTTCGGTCTGTAGCGCACCCATTTGCTCGTACCCAACTGATTATCTTGAAGCGCGAAGTTGGTAGGATTCAGTTCTGGGTTCTCATCAATATTAATAATACCGTCGTTATCCCAGTCTATATCTTCTTTTGGCAGTGTACAATCCTTGAAGAAAATTTGAGCACCAACGTTTTGACCATACTCTCGTGTAAGATTGTACTCTCCGGAACAATCGTATTTATAAGTGAGACCGTCATGGTCTGTCATGCTCTTCACGATAATGGTGTAGAGATATCCCTCTGCCACTTTAGCTATTGGGAAGAGTTCCTCGCCTGTCAGGATGACGCTGTCTGGATATTCCTCGTGCGCAGGAATAATGTCATAACCATTTATCTCGTAGTCTATCGTGTCACCTTTTTCATTTTTGATCGGCTTCGTGTAATCATAGTGAGGAATCTTTTTCTCAGGAATCAGAATCTTCTTCGTGGAAGTCTTTGCCACTTTAGCCGTGACTATCTTTTCAAAACTGTTACCTTTTTGTTTCCATACATCATACGTAAAAGTGAAAGGACCTTCGCCGCCCTTGCTTTGGAATTTGGCCCAGTATTTCTTTTCGTTTGCGCAGTATGACGCAAATGTCTTGCTCACGCCCGGTTGCTTGCTGTCATTGGTAATAATGTTAGCGTGTGGCTTGAGCACGTCTATCTCAGGGCGCTGTACAATTGGCTTACAGTCTATTTTTACGCCCTCACCTTGAGCGCCCATCTCTGTGGATGTTGGCATGGTATAGCCTTGGCCGTCAATCGGTGTGGCCGTGGCTGAAGTGCCTGGATCCTCGTTGTTAGAATAGGTGTTGCCGCTTTGTTCATCCAACCTAAGTTTAGATTTATACATATTGGAAGCTAACTGTAACTTGGAATCAAAAATTCTAATGTAAGAGTATCCTGTCTGATGGCTACTTATGTCTGCTCCCCATACTGTCGTACTCATCTTACTATCATTGCTCATTCCTTGGTTTCCAAAGAAAGTACATTTTTTTAAACGGTCTATCACAAACCTATTATCACCTGTTAGTAAACCAGTACGTGTGACGTAGAATATTGCTCCACCGCTGCCCAAACGTCCTTCTATGCCGTCACCCGTGTTCTTAACGAAAGTGCTATTTTCGATAATACAGTTCTTGCCCTGGGCTAAAAGGATAGACAAAGCACCACCGCTGCCAGGCAAAGTGTATGTAAGTATATTGGTGGCTAAATTACCTTTCTTGGCTACGTTGCCAAAGAACACGTCATTGGTAGACCACAGACCAGAAGTATTATCTTCTATAGCTGCATCGTTCATGCAGATAGCACCTCCTTGGTTAGCCTCGTTGTTGTAATAACGGTTGTCACTTGATTTGACGAACGCTGCATTTAGAGCCAGAACAGCACCACCTTTACCTACAACTGTGTTGCCCTCAAAGGTATTGTGGATTAGCTGTGTACCCTTACAACCAATCAACATTGCGATGGCTCCACCACCATCGCCTGATTTCTCGACACCATAAGCATGGTTTTTCTTAAAGATACAGTCTTTAACGATGACTGGGTGGCCATTGTTTATCTGTCCGATGGCACCACCATTATTCGCCTTGTTGTCAACAAACTCACACTTCTCAAAAGTGATGGGTTCTGTCACGTTGCTCTGGTTGTTGCGAATGCTCACGGCACCACCATAGCTGTTACACTTGTTGTTTATGAATTTACAGTTGGTAAACGTACCATGACCGCTCGATAAAGACACAGCACCACCCGAAGGATAAATCACGCCACCGCCATCTGCGCCATCAGTCACGGTGCTGTTGGCAAACACACAGTTCTTGACGTCAAATCTACTGTTAGCGATGTCTAATTCAATGGCACCACCACCCTTTTTGCTCGCGTTGTCGGAGAAATAGCATCCCTCTAACAGTACTGTCTTGGCACCAGCAAAGCGGATGGCACCACCAGCTCCAGTACCACTGGCTCCTTGAGTACCAGTGGTGTTTTTACAGAACATGGAGTTTTTCACCGTCACCGTACCTGCCACTTTTACCCACATGGCGGCACCCTCGAGAGCTGTGGTCTCTCCATTTTTAAAGTTACAGTTGTCTACCGTTACATTCAGTGGGCTTTTCTCATTGGTGTCATCAACCAACAGGGAGCCGCCATCACCTACTGCCGCAGTGGCACCAGCACGGTTTTTATCAAACTCGCAATCCTTGATTGTTATGTATCGCTGTGTGCCTTCGGGCACTGACGTAAGAATATCATATATTCCATTAGGTGTGCTCACATAGATGGCGCCGCCTCTGTCGCCCGAGAAATTGTTGTAGAACTGGTTGTTTTCCAAATACATGTTCTGGCAATTCATCATCCTGAGTACGCCGCCCTTTCTTGCTTGAGAGTTGCGGAAAGTAGAGTTGGTGATGGTCACATTCTTGAAACCGTTAAGCGATATGGTCGACTGTTGGTTTTCTGCCGTACCACCTGTGTTACGATCCACCTGCATGTGGTCTATCCTCACATACGACCCTTCTGTGTCTGTCGGATCCTCTCCATGGTTAGTCAGACCAAAAAGGTCTACACCTTGATAAATTCCCTGATGGTGAATGTCGTGGAAGGTAACATAACTAACGTCTACCTTGACATTGGTTTGCTTTTCGCCACCATCCGAGAACGACAGGAAGCCACCGCCTTGCCCACCAACATACTCACCTTGCAGCACCTCCACACGGTTGATCTTGACCCGTGGGTTTTTCATAGTTCCATAGAAAAAGATGGCGCTATGGCGTGCCGACTTGTAGTAATTGAAGACACAGTCTGTCAGCTCCAAGTAAGGGTTGTCAAAATTGTTGCAGTCCATGGTGATGATAGCGCCTTGTCCTGGCAGTGCGATAAACTTTTTAGAGTTGAACGTCAAGCCACGTAATATCAACGACTGGTTGCTGTTGTTGGCACGTAGCACCGAGTTTCGCATCATTCTGTCAGATGTAAACTCAGTGATATATTGGCGCGGGTTGCTGCTGCAAGTGTCCTTCGGCAGCGTACTTGAACCCGGCGTGGGGTAGCCACCGGCGATGGTGAGCTTCTGCCCAGGCTTGGTCATCACATAGAACGCATCTCGTTTTTTACCGTCCTTATAGGTTATGGCATTCACCTCACCCACATCATATTTTCCTTCGGCCACATAAACGATAGCCTCAGGATTTGCGCTGATCTCCACATGGTTCAGTGCAGCCTTGAGGGTCTTGAAGGCATCGTTCCACGAAGTACCGGTGCGCGAGTCGTTACCTGTCTTAGCAGACACGTAAAACTTGATAGGGTCGGCCTGTGCCCCGAGTGCCATGAAGCACGCAAGTAGCATCGTCAGCACATACCTTGCTGGTAATAAATGTTTCATGTTGTTTTATTTTTTTTATTTATTGTACGTCTATTCTCTTACGATCGCCGACATGGGGTTCAGTCTTCCCAATTTGTGTCGTAAAGTTCCCCGTCAAATTCCATTTCTTTTGCCTTGCCAGTTTTAGGGTTGTCAGGGTCTTGTTGGCTGAACGGGACATTACCTGTACCCGGGTCGCCTCCAACCAAAACCAAGCTAACTGGACTTACATAATTTTTCTTTGCCATAGAGTGTAATTTTTATTAATTATTATTGTATTTTCTATTATCAAGCCACCGTAAACATACCCCATTTATATTCTATTATAATATTATAATAAGGTGTACAAAGCAAGTGACTATCATCTGTCTATCAAAGAGAACCTTTTTTATTGTATCCAAAATTTTCCACATGCAAAATTACAGCGATTACTACAACAAAGAAAAACTAAAAAAATCATTTTGCTAACAATTTCCGTTCATTTATAGCTACTATGTTAATGTATGTTTACCCCCCCCGGTTTTAGTTAATAATCTTTAAAGATTAATTGCTTATGCTATTAAACAGTATGAATAATACGAAAAAAGTTTCATATTTGTATAAAAATTATAGCTAAACATGCAATTCCACTACCTGAACCGACACAAGTCGTGCCCACAATACATCGGTGACAGACCGATAGGCTTCGTACTTTTCTCGGAAAAGAAAGGCGAGACGGTGCACGATTTTCTACGTATTCCCCTGCTGCTGTTTGTCGTGAGCGGGAAGTTGAAAATCATCTCCAACACCAAGCAGGAGACCGTTATAGCAGACAACCAGATGGTGGCTGCTATATGCGAAGAGGGCTACACCTTGGAGGCTATGGCAGACACGCTGTGCCTGCGGCTGTATGTCATGGGCGATGGGCTGAACTTCTGCCACCGCATCGTGTCATTTCCCAAGGACATGGAGAGCGATGGAACGGGCAAGGTGCTGACCATGGTGCCAGAAGTGAAAACTATCGTGCGACAAATGGTGGGTTATATCACCGACGGCGTGCTGTGTTGCGACATACACGCACTGAAACAACAAGAGCTGGCGGCGGTGCTGCAGGGCTATTACAAGACGGATGACCTTCGCGATTTTGTGGCGCCCATCTACGACCCACATATACAATTCTATAACGAGGTGCAAAAGATAGGTAAGGAATATCCCACGGTGAGTGAGATGGCGAAGCATCTTAACATGAGCTACTCGTCGTTTGTACGACACTTTCGCAAGGTGTTCAAGGAGAATCCACAGGAGTGGATAGCAGAAAACAGGTTGCGCCGAATGTTGGAGCAGTTGCGCAACACACAACGTACAGAACAGGATATCGCTGATGAGCTGGGCTTCTCGTCATTGCAAATCATGCGCGCATTTTGTAAAACGAAAGTGGGAAAAACGCCATCGCAGATACGACAGGAGAAATAATTCACAATTCATAATTTTCAATTCTCGATTTCATCAATCACGTTTCGTCAACGCATCATTCCATCAATCAATGATTTTTATTTAGAAACAGGGCGCGATACGCCGTGTGTCGTGAACTGCCATGCGTTGGCTTTGTCATATATTATATCCCGAAAAAGCAGCGAAAAATAGTTGGATAAACATTTGGGTGTATGTCACAAATAATCTATCTTTGCATGAAAAGTGCGCCAACACGACAACACTGCCAATACGACAGGCGACGCCAGCGTGGCTGACATGCCAGTAGATAGCGCGACGTCTGTAGTGGCACGAATGGAAAATATGGCTAATGCCGAACGTGGCGAGCGTTTGCCGTTTGCAGAGACACGACATGTTCGGCAGTCCTAAAAATAATAACCGATGCACTACACTTTAAACATCAGAGGCCATCTCATGTCGCTCAAAGAGCCACAAGTGATGGGTATCATGAACGTGACCACCAACTCGTTTTACGCCGCCAGCCGCGTGCAGGCCGAAGAAGATATACGCGCCCGCGTGAAGCAGATGAGAGCCGAGGGCGCCACCATCATCGACGTGGGCGCATGCTCCACCAACCCCTATTTGGAACAGCTCACCACAGAGAGCGAAGAGCTGGAACAGCTGGACCGAGCGCTACATATATTGAAAGAAGAAGATGCGGAAATAGCCGTTTCCATCGATACTTTTCGGCCCAAGGTGGCACGCATGTGCATAGAAAAATATGGTGTGGACATTATCAATGACATATCCACTGGCGAAGACCCAGAGATGTTCCCTTTGGTGGCCGAGACTGGCACGCCCTACATACTGATGAGTCAAAAGGGCACATTGCAAGACATCATGATGGAGATGGCTGGCAAGGTGGAGCAGCTACGCCAATTGGGACAGAAAGACATCATCTTGGATCCGGGGTACGGCTTCGGAAAAACGATGGCGCAAAACTTCGCCATCTACGATGAAATGGAGCGTTTTGGCGAATTGGAACTGCCATTGCTCGTGGGTATATCACGTAAGAGAATGATTTACCAAACGCTACCGATCACCGCAGACCAATCGCTCAACGGCACCACGGTGCTCAACACCATCGCCCTGATGAAAGGGGCCAACATACTGCGTGTGCACGACGTCAAAGCTGCCGTAGAGGCTGTGAGACTTTACGAAGCCATGAAAAACGTCGACCCATCTGGAGTGTCTGCCTGACAAGATATGCCTGACCGCCGCACTTGCACCACCCCAAATGGCACGCATGACAACCGAACCTAATCACCATTAACCGCTCATACATGTTTTTTGAATTTGGAATTAAGGATGTCATCGACATCGTACTTGTCGCATTGATACTTTACTACATCTACCAACTGATGAAGGCGAGTCGCTCGCTCAACGTCTTTGGTGGCATTATAGTGTTTGTGCTGACGTGGCTGTTTGTGTCGCAGGTGCTCGAGATGCGTCTCTTGGGCAGCATCATGGACAAATTGGTGAGCGTGGGTGTCATCGGCCTGATAGTGCTGTTCAAGGACGAAGTGCGCAAATTTCTATACCAATTGGGCGAGCACCAGCGCGTGCGCCACTTCTTGAAGTTCTTTTCACAGAAAAAAGATGACGACCGTGAGCAGGACAAAGAGACCGTGATGCCCATCGTATGGTCGTGCATGGACATGGCTAAAGGCAAGGTGGGCGCGCTCATCGTGATAGAACGCTCCATCCCCCTTGATGACATTGTGCAGACAGGCGAGACCATAGACGCCAAGGTGAACAAGTTGTTGATAGAAAATCTTTTTTTTAAGAACTCGCCATTGCACGATGGCGCCATGGTCATTTCCAAGAAACGCATCAAAGCCGCGGGCTGCATACTACCTGTGAGCCACAGCATGGACATACCCAAGGAATTGGGCTTGCGCCACCGTGCCGCCATGGGCATATCGCAAGACTCTGACGCTATAGCCGTGGTGGTGTCTGAAGAGACGGGCAGTATCAGCGTGGCCATCAAGGGAAGGTTTAGGCTCAGGCTCTCGGCAGAAGAATTGGAGAGCCTCCTCGTACAAGAAATGGCCGTGTGATGAGCACGTGGCGGGTTAAAGATATTTAACCCAAGACTGATGCTCAATTACTTGTTAGGCTCGTTAAGAATGGCTAACTTTGTAAAAATTATCAAAAGTCTAATCGTATAAAAAGAAATGATGAATTTATTAGAGAACATTGTGGCGCGGGCAAAAGCAAACAAGCAGCGCATCGTTCTCCCCGAAGCCGAGGAAGAACGCACCTTGAAAGCCGCCGACAAAGTGTTGGCCGACGACTTGGCTCACCTAATCCTTATTGGCAATCCAGAGAATATAGAGCGTGAGGCCAAGGAGTGGGGATTGAAGCATATTGGCAAGGCGACTATCGTAGATCCGAAAAATTGTGACAAGACAGAGGAGTATGCCACCCTCCTCGCGGAGCTGCGCAAGAAGAAAGGCATGACGATGGAACAAGCTCGCGACCTTGTTACCGGCAACAATCTCTACTTGGGGTGCATGATTATCAAAAGCGGCGACGCCGACGGTCAAATCTCAGGAGCGCTGAGTACGACAGGCGACACCCTGCGTCCAGCTCTCCAGATTATCAAATGCGCACCCGGCGTCACCTGCGTGAGCGGTGCCATGCTGCTCTTGACACACGAGCAACAATACGGCAAGAACGGTGTTGTGGTGATGGGCGACGTGGCCGTGACACCCAATCCCACGGCCGACCAACTGGCACAGATAGCCTACACCACGGCACAAACCGCCCGAACGGTGGCCGGAATTGAAGACCCCGAGGTGGCCATGCTGAGCTTCTCGACAAAAGGATCGGCCAAAGACGCCAAAGACAAAGAGACTGGAAAGAGTGTCTATATTATAGATAAGGTGGTAGAGGCCACACAGATAGCCCAAGAGAGATACCCTGACCTGAAGGTGGATGGAGAGTTGCAGGCCGACGCCGCGCTTGACCCCACGGTGGCACAGAAGAAAGCCAAGGGCAGCAAGGTGGCCGGAAAAGCTAACGTGTTAGTGGTGCCAAACCTCGAAGTGGGCAACATCGGCTACAAATTGGTGCAGCGATTGGGTGGCGCCACAGCTATAGGCCCTATTCTACAAGGTATTGCACGCCCAGTGAACGACCTGAGCCGAGGATGCTCCGTGGACGATATCTACTACATGGTGGCTATCACCGCATGCCAAGCGCAAGGATAATATTTACATTTTACAATTCACAATCTTCAAAAAACAATTCACAATTTTCAATTCACCATTATGACAAGGGCTGTTCTAAGTTAATAATCAGAAATTGAAAAGGGCGAGAAAAACTACGTATTTCTTCAAATTGAAGATTGGAATAACAGTCAAATAATATTTGGAAAGAAGAAATATAAAACATAAAAAAGAAAATATGAAAGTTTTAGTTTTGAACTGTGGCAGCAGTTCTATTAAATACAAGCTGTACGATATGGCTGGCGAGAAAGTACTGGCACAAGGTGGCGTGGAGCGTATAGGTCTCGACGAGGCTTTTATCAAAGTGAAACTCGACAATGGCGAGAGCAAGAAGATCATGGCAGACCTGCCCACACACAAAGAGGGCGTGGCCTTGGTATTCAAGGTTTTGCTCGACCCGGAGATCGGATCACTGAAGAGCTTGGACGAGATAGATGCCGTGGGGCATCGCATCGTGCAGGGTGGCGACTTGTTTGAAAAGAGTTGTTTGGTTACGCCAGAGGTAGAGGCGGGCATTGAGAGCCTCATAGATCTGGCACCGGTGCACAACGCCGGCCACCTGCGTGGTATTCGCGCGGTGGGCACGCTGATGCCAAACGTGCCGCAAGTGGTGGTGTTTGACAACGCCTTCCACAGCACCATGCCCGATTATGCCTACCTGTACGCCGTGCCTTACGAACTGTACAAAAAATACCATGTGCGCCGATACGGCTTCCATGGCACCAGCCACCGCTATGTGTCACACCGCGTTTGCGAGTTTCTGGGCGAGGATATCACCAAGAAACGCATTATAACGTGCCACATAGGCAATGGCGCTTCGATGGCGGCGGTGAAGTATGGCAAGGTGATAGACACTTCCATGGGACTGACACCGTTGGCCGGACTCATGATGGGTAGCCGGTCGGGCGACATCGATCCAAGTGCTGTGACCTACCTGATGGATAAACTTGGCAAGACTCCGCAAGAAATGGCCGACTTCCTGAACAAGGAGAGTGGCATGCTCGGCATTACCGGAATATCGAGCGACATGAGAGAGATCGAGGCAGCAGAGGCCGCTGGAGACGAGCGCGCCATTTTGGGCATGAAAATGTATAGCTATCGCATCAAGAAATATATAGGTGCCTACGCGGCCGCAATGGGTGGCGTGGACATCATCGTGTGGACCGCCGGTGTGGGCGAAAACCAAGCAAGCCTGCGCATAACGGCATGCGAGGGACTGGATTTTCTGGGTATCAAGATGGATGCCGAGCGCAACAATTGCCGCGGCGTGGAGAAAGTGATTTCAGCTGACGACTCAAAGGTGAAGGTGGTATTGATACCCACCGACGAGGAAATAGTCATAGCACGAGACACGCGCGATTTGGTTGAGGCCAAGAAATAACAAACCGCTCATCGTTCCCCTCACCCACAATAGGTGAGGGGAATGTTTTTTAACAACAAGGATAGACGATAGAAAGACATGTTTTTTAACGCCTACACCTTGATACACAACCATCTTCACGCATGGTGTGAAGGCAACGATTTTTGAACATGAAAGTAGTAACTTTTGGAGAAATTCTACTCCGACTGTCAAAAAACGACAGTCAGCGGTTGTTCCAAGTAGGTGGATTTGATGCCAATTATGGAGGCTCAGAAGCCAACGTGGCAGTGAGTTTGGCCCAGCTTGGCGACCGTGTGGAGTATGTGACAAGCGTTCCTGACAACAACCTTGGCGAGGCGGCGTTGATGCACCTGCGACAGTTGGGACTGGATGTATCGCACGTGGCGCGCAGGGGTAAACGGTTGGGCACCTACTATTTTGAGCCTTCGGCAGCTTTTCGAGGCACACAAGTGGTGTACGACAGAGACGGATCGTCGTTTAACACGATGGAATATGGCGACATAAACTGGGAGCCTGTGCTCGCCGATGCCACGTTGTTTCATTGCTCCGGCATAACATGCGCCACGAGTAAGGCCGCTCTCGACACGACGATGGATGCCGTGGAGATGGCCCATGAGCGTGGCATAGAATTGTCGTGCGACATCAATTATAGGTCGTCGCTGTGGAAATATCCCGGCGCTGACGCCCGAACGGCAACGCAAGAGCTGATGAAATACAGCGCCTTTGTTTTTGGAGACCAAAATGAATGGTATGTGGCCACAGGCCTTGAGCCTATCCCTTTCACGGCATTAGACAAATCGTATCAGTTTGATTTGGACGCTTACCGTCTGTATTTTGACAAGGTACACCGCATGTTTCCCAACTGCCGGCGCATGCTGATGGCCCATCGCAACCAGCTATCGTTTCAGCATCACATCAACGCAGGAGTGCTATGGGTGGACGGCGAGATACGCACATCACGCATTTGGGACATCAATCCCATCGTGGATCAGATGGGCGTGGGCGATGCTTGGGTAGCGGCCTTTATCCATGCCATGCACCGATGGCCGGGCGACGACCGACAGTGCTTGGAATTTTCGGTGTCGGCCTCCGCCCTTAAAAATACTATTTCGGGCGACCAAAACTTGGTAACAGAAGACGAAATAATCGCTAACATGACAGCTAAAGGTGGCCGAATAGACCGATAACGACGTCAAAGGGGTTTGCATCAAGCCATTTCGGCAAAATTGTCTGGCAATATTGCCACATTGACAAACCCTATATATCCCAAAATACATATCTTGCAGCTCAAAAGAATATCATTAAATATGAATGTTAAAGCACTGTACAATTTGTACAAACAACACCCCCTGATTACCACCGACAGCAGAAGTTGCCCCACGGGAAGTATTTTCATAGCCTTGAAAGGCACTTCGTTTGACGGCAACAAATTTGCCAAATCCGCGCTCGACAAGGGTTGCAGCTACGCTATCATTGACGAGAAGGAGTACGCTATCGATGGTGACGACCGTTTCATCGTGGTGGACGATTGTCTCGTGGCCTACAAAGAGATAGCGCGCGAGCATCGCAGACAATTCCACATTCCAGTCGTGGGAATAACTGGCACCAATGGCAAGACCACGACCAAGGAACTGCTTTCGGCGGTGTTGGCGGAGAAATTTAATGTGATGCACACAGAGGGCAACTTCAACAACGATGTGGGTGTGCCCCAAACGCTGTTGCGACTGAACGCCGACCATCAAATGGCGGTAGTGGAGATGGGGGCTTCGCACGTGGGAGACATCAAGAAATTGGTGGACTACGTGGAACCAACCTGTGGACTGATCACCAATGTGGGGCGCGCCCATTTGCAAGGTTTTGGCTCGTTCGAGGGTGTGATGAGGGCCAAAGGTGAGCTATACGATTTCCTGAAGGCTCATCAAGCCTTGACGTTTCTCAATACCGACAACGAGTATTTGATGGCAATGGCCCACGAGCGTGGGCTTGAGCGCATTGTCAGCTACGGCCAAGACGCTATGGCGCAAGTACGCGGCGAGGTGGTGAGTTGTGAGCCTTTCTTGCGTTTCAAATGGGCAGCCGCAATGGCCACCAGCCTCCATGACGAAACCACTTATGAGGTTACGACACATCTTATTGGCACTTACAACTTGGATAACATGTTAGCCGCCATTGCCGTAGGATTGCATTTTGGAGTATCGCCACAGCAGATCTGCCACGCATTGGAGAGCTACACGCCTGCCAACAATCGCTCCCAACTGATGGAAACGGCCAAAAACCATGTCATCGTAGACGCTTACAACGCCAATCCCACAAGCATGTCGGCAGCTATAGACAACTTTAAGCGCATACATGTAGCGCAGCCCAAGATGGCCATCCTTGGCGACATGCGCGAGCTGGGCGACGTGAGCAAGGTGGAACATCAGAAGATAGTCGACATGCTCAAAGTTTCTGGATTTGACAAAGTGTGGTTAGTGGGAGAGGAATTTGGCAAGACCGACAGCCCCTTTCGCAAATTTAACAATGTGGATGAGGTAAAAAAGGCCATCGCCACAGACACACCCAATGGATGGTATATACTTGTTAAGGGCTCCAACGGCATACATCTCGCAGAGCTAACAAAGGAGTTGTAATTTAGAAAAAGCCCGGAATCACACGTGGTGAAATCCGGGCCGAATGAAAGGAGGAAGTGGTACCTCTTGGAGTTGAACCAAGGACACATGGATTTTCAGTCCATTGCTCTACCACCTGAGCTAAGGTACCTCTTTTGTATTGCGTTTGCAAAGGTAAGGCATTTTACTTAATCCTCCAAACATTTCCATGAAAAAATGCATACATTTCAGAAAAAAGATGTAACTTTGCATCGTCAAAGAAAGTATGGACAGTCATTCCACGCTCTATGTTTGACTATCGGGATGTAGCGCAGTTGGTAGCGCACTACGTTCGGGACGTAGGGGTCGGGCGTTCGAGTCGCCTCATCCCGACCAAAGAAAAAACACCAATCAAACTGGTTGTCCAGTATGATTGGTGTTTGTTTTTACATGGTTGCGAACAGGCTTTCGATTATCTCACGGAGGGTTTAGCCTATCATCATACACTTAGTCAGCATTGACTTCAACCATGTCGATTACTCCTTGCAAACTATTCATGTCTATTTGGCCTATCACTAACACACAAGTGCAATCATTCTTATCGTTTGAAAGCACCAACAACTCGTTTATCACCTTGTCGTTGCCCTTCATCAAGATAAGCGCATTATCGTCTCCGTCACGTACACGGGTGCATTCCTCGTATCCCTTGGCAGTAAGTTTTTGAGCTTTTTCGATAAACTTTTTGCGTACATTTTTGTCACATTCGCTAAGCTCCAAGATTTTCATCGTCTTTATTTGTTTTAGCAGAGCATTGACATTATCATTTTTTACCTTTAAAGCCGCTATTCCCATCATAGCGTGGGACACATTCATATACTCGGCACTCTTCTGTGTTTTAAACTCGTTGATCAGTGCCTGCGCCTCCTGTGCCGATACCCACTGAAAGTTAACCAAGAGCAATAACATCCATAAAATCTTTTTCATAAGCATTGGTTTATTAAAAAATGACATAATGTTGAAGCCGTGCTATATCCTCCGCGGTGAAATCCTTGAGCAATCGTAATTCGTCCAAACTGTGTAGCGGACCGCGTAAACGGCGGTAGTCTATGATAGCTTTGGCTTGATAATAATTGATGTAAGGATGTCGCTTCAGCTCATTTAGCTTCAACATATTGACGTTGATTTTATGTATATTGTTACTTGTGCGGAAGAAAAAAATGGCCTCCTCTGGAAAATCCTCTATTTCTTTCAACTGTCGTGCGCTATAAAATCCTCCCAACCTCTGGCGATAACGCACTATCCTGCCAGCAAAATAGGGACCAATACCGGGTACGCGTTGCAACGCGGTGGTATCACTAAGGTTGAGGTCCAACTGCTCCCCCACTTTTAGTTTTGTGGGATATCGGTGTGTAGTGTCACGCCGCTCATGTCTTTCCTCAGCAAAAAGGCCAGCGGCAGGGGCATAGTCACTACTGATGTGTATATAAGGCTCAAGCTCTCTATACTGTTTACGTGTAAGGCCATAAAGACGGGCGAAATCGGCTGGTCGACGGTAAACGCCACCCGCCGCGCGGTATTTGTATATGTTTCTGACCTGCCAGTAATGCAAGCCCAATCGCAATAGCTCTGTGCTATCGGCCGTATTGGGATCGAAAGCAAACCGTTCCACTTGTCTGTTTTCTGCCTCAATGTAATGACGATTTGCATGTGAATAGTACGATGAATAGGGCAAATCTCGTCGTGACAACGTGTCTTCTGTATCCAAAATAGTGTTTTCTCCATCCCCGCCAACAATAAAGATAAATGCCATGGAAACTACCGCGAGACATAGAAAGAAAAGCAACACCGCACGGTCTGAACGGTTGAAATAGAAAAAATCTTTCAGTTTCATATCTCAAATTATACTCAATGGACAGCTCCCCGCATGTCAAGCCTCGACACTTAGCTTGAAAGCCACGATAACTTGACTATATGGCAGGTATCAAATGTGTAGCGAAGGGCTATGATCTTTGACACCCAAGCCAACAAGCATACTAAACGTCATCACACATTGACAGCTCCCATTTTGCGAGCGTGTTTTATCAAATATCTCTCTTTTCGTTGTTTATTAGTTGGCCACGTGTAAATTTTTCTATACTTTTACACCTAAAACGTAAGCAAGATTATGAAAATAGGAAACATCATCAGGCATTATCCGCTCTCTTGTCTCGTCATTGTTACCATTTGGACGCTATGCCTTATACCCATTCCCGAAACTCCGTTGAGCAATGTTTCGATGATAGACAAATGGACACACATAGTGATGTATGGCGTTTTTTGTGCCATTTTGTTGACCGAATACGGTCAAAGGCATAAACATATTCGGTGGTCACAAATTATCGTCGGCGCCGTAATCCTTCCCATTGCAATGGGTGGTCTCATCGAGATTGTGCAAGCCACATGCACCGGAGGCAACCGCAGTGGTGATATCTACGATTTCTTGGCCGACACCCTTGGCGTGCTCTTGGGCGCCGCTATCGGTACTCTTCTGGCACGGTATCTTTCCAAGCGACATAAGGATTAGTTAACAGGTGGGAATTGTAAAAACGCGCGTCACCCGTAACCTCCAACCCGATGAAATCGGGCTTTTCATACTCTTCGGCAACATTTGACAATTCCACTTCTGCCAATACAAGTCCCTCATTGTCTCCATGAAACTCATCCACCTCAAACACGTGGTTGCCGCTATTGACCAAGAAACGATGTTTGTCAATGGTTCCACCTTGGCATAGCTTCATCAAATGCCTGGCTTCATCCAACGTGATCTCTTTCTCAAACTCGTATCGCGACAGGCCACCGTCTTTGCTTCGACCTTTGATGGTTAAGAAAGCATGGTCGTCGCGCACGCGCACACGCACCGTGGCACCCATAGCAGGAATGTAACCTTGCTGGATATGGCTGGCTGAGAAGGCGACATCCCTATATTCGCCCCCTCTTCTCACCAAGAACTTGCGCTCTATCTCAAGCCCACTCATCCTACGATAGTCATGGTCCATATCATGTAAAGTATGGCCAAAAGAATGAGAACACTAAAGATCCATTTCACAATTGTAGCGCCATGAATTTTCTGTTTTTCCTCTCTGTTCATGCGTTTCACCTCCCTGCTCATACTGTTAATCTCACGTACAGGCTCATGTGGGTTTGTTTTGTTTTTGCTCATGATATTTTTCCAATTAGAAAGTTTAACATTAGATATTGTTAGTACTGTGATTGAGCTTCCTCGCCTCCGGCATATTCCATGAGGTAGGCTTTGATAAAATTATCCAAATCTCCGTCCATCACGCCATCCACATCAGATGTTTGATAGTTCGTGCGATGGTCTTTCACACGGCGGTCGTCAAACACGTAGCTGCGTATTTGGCTACCCCATTCTATTTTCTTTTTGCCAGCCTCTATCTTGGCTTGTGCCTCCATGCGCTTCTTAAGCTCACGGTCATAAAGCTGGCTCTTTAACAATTGCATGGCTTTGGCCTTGTTTTTGGGCTGGTCGCGTGTCTCGGTGTTCTCTATCAATATCTCTTCTTTCTCGCCCGTGTCTGGGTCTTCATATTGATAGCGCAGGCGCACGCCCGACTCCACCTTGTTCACGTTTTGGCCGCCCGCGCCACTTGAGCGGAACGTATCCCAGCTCACTCGCGCCGGGTCTACGTACACCTCGATAGTATCATCTACCAAAGGACTGACAAAAACGCTGGCAAAACTCGTCATGCGCTTGCCCTGAGCGTTGTAAGGCGACACTCTCACCAACCGGTGAACGCCATTCTCGCTCTTGAGGTATCCATAGGCATACTCACCGCCCTCCACTGTCATGGTGACACTTTTGATACCCGCCTCGTCGCCGTCTTGCATGTTGGTGATAGTCAATTTATATCCATGAGCCTCGCACCAGCGCATGTACATGCGCATCAACATATTGGCCCAGTCTTGGCTTTCGGTTCCACCGGCACCCGAATTGATTTTCAACACGGCGTCCATGGGATCTTCCTCCTGTCTCAACATGTTTTTCAACTCCAAATTCTCAATAGTTCTCAGAGCTTTGGCATAGTCGGCATCCACCTCCTCCTCTGTAACGAGTTCTTCTTTGTAATAGTCGTAAGCCAATTGTAATTCATCGGCAAACTGCTTTGCCTCTTTATAGCCTTTGACCCACTTCTCAATAGCCTTCACCTTTTTCATTTGAGCCTCGGCCCTCTTGGGATCTTCCCAAAAATCGGGCGCTTGCGTTCGCAGCGTCTCTTCTTCCAGCTCTACTGTTTTTTGGTCTATATTGAGGTAGTGATGGAGCTTGTTCGTGCGCTCCACAATATCCTTTACTTGATCTGATGTAATCATTGTCTTTATTTTTCCTTTGTAAGGAGATGTGAAATGATGTCATGTGTTTTAAAAACGCTATTTGTAGCCACCGGCCATGACAACTATTCCTCGTACATTTGGTCTATCAGCTCCTTGTATTTTTTATTGATCATGGGGCGTCTCATCTTCAAAGTGTTGGTCAGTTCGCCCGTTTCCATCGTGAAATGATGTGGCAACAGCACAAACCGTTTGATCTGCTCGTAATAGGCCAAGCTCTGTTGCAGCGTTTGTATGCGCTCCATCATCATGTTGTGCACATCTGGGTTAGCGCATAATTCCTCGTGATTTTCAAATACGATATTATGGTTTCTCGCCCACTCTTCCACGATATTAAATGCCGGAACGACAAGGGCCGAGACAAATTTACGTTGGTCGGCGATCACCGCCACTTGGTCGACAAACTTGTCTACCAGCAACAACGACTCCACCATTTGTGGAGCCACGTATTTACCGTTGCTCGTTTTGAAGAGGTCTTTGATACGCTCTGTTAAGAACAGTTCTCCATTCTCTATGTATCCTGCGTCTCCCGTGTGGAAGAAACCGTCCTTGTCGAAGGCTTGTTCCGTGAGGTCGTCACGATTGTAGTAGCCCTTGGTGATAGTAGGGCCCTTGAGTAGTATCTCGTCGTTGTCATCTATCTTGATTTCCAAGCCACTGATAGGGAAGCCAACAGAGCCTAACGTAAACTTCTTGTCAAATCGGTCGCAGGACACCGTGGCCAAACTCTCGGTGAGACCATAGCCCACCACCATAGGTATGCCGACCGAATGAACAAACTCTTCAACATTCTTTGACACGTAAGCACCAGCCGTCGGGAACAGGTGCGGACGCTCCAAACCAAGCTCCTTGCGCACCAAGCTAAGCACCATCTTGTTCATCATCTTGTATTCCAATATCAAGTTTAAAGGTGCCCGTTTGTTGTTACCGTGATAGTCTACATTATATTTGCGGCCCACCGCCAAGGCATGGTTAAACAGCTTGCGCTGTACCACATTAGACCGGTCTATCTTGTCTTTCACGGCTTGAAACACCTTCTCCCAAAACCGTGGCACGCTTGACATGCACGTGGGATGCGTCTCGCGCATGGATTGCTGTATGTCGTGAGGATAGGTATTGATGATCAACTGCGCTCCTTGGCGTAGTGCCAAGTATGCCCACGCACGCTCAAAGATGTGCGCGAAGGGCAAAAAGTTTATCACACGGTCTTTTTCTCCAACTGGCACAACCTCGGCATTGGCTTTCATGGCAGCTTGGTATTGTGCGTGCGTAAGTATCACACCCTTGCTCTCGCCAGTGGTGCCACTGGTATACAAAATGTTGCAAATGTCTTCATCCTTGGCTTCTGCCCATCGCTCGTCTAATTCTGTTTGTCGCGGAAGTTGCTCGCCAAGTTTAATAAAATCCTCAAAATAAAGGGCGTTGGGGTCGTGGCTACTGATGCGCACCCTGCCATCGAAGACGATGATACGTTCCAACGAAGGGCAAACTGGTAGCACACGACGAGCCTTATCGTACTGCTCCTGCTCGCCAACAAAAAGAAGTCTCACCTGCGCATCATTGAGCATGTACTGTATTTGTTGCTCCGAGCAAGTGGCATAAAACGGTATAGAGCATGCCCTCACGCCGTAAGCGCCAAAGTCTGTGTACAAATATTGTATGCAATTTTGCGAGAAGACGGCTATGTTTTCTTGGGGCTTCACGCCAATGTTAAGCAATGCGTTACTCACCTGTTTAACCCGAAGAGAAAATTGGTTCCATGACACGGTCTTCCATGTAGGATTACCAAAGCTCCTGAATGTCAACACTGGGCGAGAGCCATATTTCTTGGCCTGCTCGTGAACGAATACCGAAAAGTGGAGTTTGCTACGCATACGATATAGTTTATTATAATGCAAAGATAAGGTTTATCATGTAAGAAAACAAGAATATCGTTATTTTTTTAATTTGGTGTGCACGTTAATCGCAGGTGGTTGTGTTTGCCGTGGCATATCCACAGCGTTGCCACGAGGGTGTTTTGTAAGCGTGGTGCATCTGCAAATATTTAAACGATACGTGAGCAAAGAGTTAAATTGTGGTGCCAAAGACAGAGGACTGGTGCGTGAGAAATGCTGGCCATGGGATGAGATGGCAGGATGTACAAATGAAATACAAACGATGAAATGGGCATTTTTTACATATAGGCATACAGTAAATGCACAGTGAGGAATGCCCAAAAAAGTCGGACTCGAAAGATGAAAATATATTGTAAAAAATTTGACAAAACGTCTCGTAAGACGCGCCTATTTACAACAAAGGAAGTGTGTAGATGCAAATACGCGAAAATGAAGCCATCTTATCAAGCACCTGCAGAACAAGATGTTACACCCAGAAAAGCATGCTCGCCTAAAAAATCTCTTCCCAATGGCTTGCGATTGAGTGCTATTCGGATGCTGATTAGGCATTAAAGGTGTTTCGAATAAGTATGAAACGGAATGTGTTTACGCCTTAAACACGACGCCATAAAGCATTAATCGTGAATACAAAGCGTAAACGTGATATACTTGAGCGACCCAACATTGCCTTGGAATAGGGAAAAACGCCTCTCAAACGACAATTTTTACATATCGTTTTTTTGTGACTATTTTATGACAGTGAAGCCCTGTTGTCTTCTTGAAATCGTAGATGAGCAATAAAATTCAGCCTTTGCGGCTTGAGCCATCAGCCATGGACTACCACCTATCAAGAAAAGCACATGGGGGGCTATCTTCTTAACCAAACTTCTGGATTTAGCTTGGCTCTCTCCTTGCGAAGTTGGAATTGAAGTATATTATCAGCGCCGACAGCTCCAATCACTTGCCCTGTTCCAACTTTCTGTCCCTTGCTAACCGAGACCGACCGAAGGTTGCAATACACGGATATATAAGCGCCATGACGCACCATGACAACCATAGTTCCACCGTAGCTGATAACCGCGCTCACCTCTCCATCGTACACCGAGCGAGCCTGACAACCATTGCTACCCATGATGTTGACACCCTTGTTGTCGAGCGTCACGCCTTTCAATCCCTCTACATTGTATTGTCCAAAATGACTCACTATCTTGTATTTGCCGGTAATGGGCATGGGCAACCTGCCACGATTAGCCTCAAATCCACTGTTCATCATCCGATCCACGGTTGAAAATTTGCGCGCGTTCTCTGCGTTTTCCTTGGCATCGGCTATTTCCCTCTTTGCCCTCTCGGCGTCTGCCACCTCTTTGCGCTCAGCTGCTCTACGCTGCGACTCGGCCTCACGGGCTGCCTGTTCGGCGGCTGCGGTTTTTGCCTCAGCCGCGCGTTGGATAGCCTCGGCTCGCTGAGCTTGTTCGGCCAGTTTCCGGGCTGCGGCTTGCTGGGCTGCTCGCTCATTGGCTACAGCAGACTCTTTAGCTTTTTTCTCGGCTGCCGCGGCAGCCTCCAAGCGAGCTTGACGAGCATCTTGCTCGGCCGCAGCTGCTTTGCGGGCCTCCTCCTTCAGTTTGGCCTCTCGCTCCTTGGCTTCTGCTATTCGGCGGGCGTTCTCACGAGCAGCGGCAGCGGCTGCAGCTTTCTTGCGCGCTATTTCGGCAGCTCTACGTTTGGCGGCTTCGGCCGCGGCTGCCTTGCGTTTGGCTTCGGCTTCAGCGCGTGCGCGGGCCTTCTGTATCTCTATCTCAACCAAGCGGTCTATCTGCGCATTAAGGGCGGCATCCCTTTTATGCTGCTCGGCAATGATCGATTGGATGGTTTTCTGTTGCTTTTGCAATCCTTGCACCATCTGTTGTTGCTCGGTTTTGTTGCCTTCCAACTTTTGTTTCTCTTGTTCACCCTTTGACAAGAGGTTGTTCTTTTGTCCTTTCACGTGGTGCAATTGTTGTCGCTTGTTGGTCACCTCACGTTGCTTGGCTCTTACCATCTCACCTTGAGCGCGCTGGTATTGTGCGTACTCGCGCACAAATCTCAACCGGCGGTACATTTGATACAAATTTTTAGCAGAGAAAATGAACATTAACTTGTCTTGTACAGAACGATGGCGCGCCATGTACTTCATGGATTTTATATACCTCGCCTGCCGGTCTTTCAATTGTGCCTCGAGTGTGGACAACTGCGTGTTGAGTATGCCAATATTGCCATCTATATGATGAATATCGGTTCGTATCTCCTCAATGTTTTTTTGTCGACGGTCTATTTCTCCGTTCAGCATGAGCAATTGTTGCAACCGTTGCTCCACGTCTTTCTTATTGGCTTGGAGCGCTTGCTCCTGCTCTCGTATCTTTTTTTGAATGGACGCACGCTGTTTTTGCAATCCCCTGATAGAAGAATTGCTATACGTTCTGTTCTTACCCCCTCTCTTTTGAGAAGTCTTCTTGGATGAAGTCTTGGCTGTTGTTGTGTGTTTTTTTCGTGTTTGTTTTCTCGTTTGGGCATCAACGCCAACCACTAAAATACATGCCAATAAAATAATCAGTATTTTTCTCATTACATATTCAGTAATTTTCCGAGAATATCTCGTGCGTCCATTTGTTTGTAAGAAGGTGAGATGGTAGTGCGAGCATTCCATTTTTCATTGGTGCTAAGCGTACCCATATCAATCCTTATGATAGTCTTTTTTATCTTGTTGGTAGCTGTCGTGGAGAACGAAAACTCTTGAAAAGTTGGAAATCTCTTGCTTCCAAGAGGTTTGAACTGGCTGTACTTCCAAGTCAATTCCGACTTGTCGCGCCCGTCATTGTCATAAGTTACCAAAGCGTTTTGTATTTGTCCGTTGTCGCGATCGGCCTGCCACACATAGCCCATCTTGCCATTTTGCAAAGTGACATCAACGTTTTTTCCCATTCCATCGAGTTTGGCGTCAAATCTATGGAGGTCAGCCTCACCAATCCTTGAAGCGCCGGGGAGCAACAATTGGTTCCAAAACAATGCTTGCAGGGAATAGAAATTCAGGCCATTCTCTTTTAAAAAATCCAATTGATTGTAGTCAGCTTTGACATATTGTTTGTGAAGCCGGTCGATGACAAGTACATAATTGGGGGTGAACTCCAATCTTCCCACCTCGCTCCCAAGCAGCGGAATGAACAGTTGCAAGCGTATGACCTCGTCTTTTCGCATCCTTATGGCTCCCGGCACTGTAATGTCTTTGTCTCCTGTTTGAGCTGTAAAGGTCATGTCGGCGACAATGTTTTTAGCGTAAACTTTTTGGTCGCTCACCTTTTGAACAAAGGCTAACTTTTGCGCCTCCATCGTTGTAGCGCCGTTTGATGGCTTGTTTATCACCGAGCCACTGTCATTGACCATGGCTTTCTTGGTACCGCAAGAGGCAAGCGCCAAGAGGATGGATAAAATTAAAAAAAATCGTGCTGTCTTCATTTTTTCACCGTATATCGTTTTATTTTCCGATTGATAGCCTTGGCATCTCCACCCAACTTGATGGCTTTTTGCCAGTATTCCAAGGCATGGTCAATGTCTCCTACCTTGGCGTATATGTCTCCAGCATGGTCCATAACATCAGCGCTGAGCACTGAGTCGGTATCGTTTTTCAAGGCTTGGTCTATGTATATCTTCGCTTCAGCGAACCTGTTTTGGCAGTAAAGCACCCATGCGTAAGTGTCAAGGAAAGTGGCGTTTTTGGGCTCAGCCTTAACCGCCAATGCGCTCATAGCCTCCGCTCGCTTGAGATCTCCGCCTTCAACAGAAAGGAAATAGGCGTAATTGTTGAGCGTGTTAACATGGTCTGGCTTCCATTGTAAGCAACTATCAAAAGCCTCGTATGCCTTTTCACGATAGCCTTGGTTATGGTATATCTCTCCCATGATGGCGTAAAAGTCGCTTACAATGGCTGGATCACTTTTATCGTTGATTTCGGCAGTGCCTCGCTGAAAGGCATCAAGAGCACCCTTGTCGTCTTTTTGATAGTAACGCGCAAGACCTGTGAAATAATAAAACGCCATTTCATCAGGATTGTAAAGCATGCCCGGCTCGCTTAATTCGGACACTTCCTTCCAATTTTGCTTGGCCCATTTACTTTGGATTAACTGAAAGCGCGCGGCGGCATTGTCGGGTGCAAGCTTGATCAATTGTGTCAATATCTGATTGATTTGCTCTTGAGGCATCTTCTTGAGCGAATAATAAGCTGCTTGCATTTCTAATATCGATGAGTCTTTTGGCAATTCTTTTTGCATGTGATCAAACAGTGAAAGGATAACCGTGGAGTCTCCTCCTTGTTGCTCATTTTCCTGAATGACTTGCCGCAAAAACTGTACACGAGTTTCTTTCGGGGTGTTTTTTCCCAACAAGATACGTTCCATCATCGCCTTGGCCTGTTCTTTTTCCCCATTCATTCGATAGTAATCATACATCGAGCTTTGCGCGTAAACATTGTCAGGCTCCGCTTTTAGCGCGGTGTCAAACAACTTGAACGCTTTTTGGGGCTTCTTGTTTTGCAAAAGCCAATTGCCTAACATAATTGTGTAAGTAAGGTCGTTGGGATGTGTGTCGACCAAAGTTTTCAATGTTTGGTAAGCCTTTTTGGTATCGTTTTTCAGTTCGTACACACGCATACGAGCCAAAGCGAATTGTTCGTTCTCGCCCTCTATTTGCTCCAATCTGTCGATGGCATGGAGCATTTTGTCGTAATCTTTCTGCTGTTGGTATAGTTGGACGAGGATGTTCATCACGTCGCTGCGATCTCGCTGCGTCTCGCTTAATCGCTCGTAAACTTTGACAGCTTTGGCATAATCGCTCAGTCCTATATAATATTGAGCTAATTTCTCTTGATAAGTGCTATTCTCGGGGCACAATTGAGCGGCCATTTCCAAACGTTTTAGCGCGACGCTGTCTTGGCGAAGCTGCGAGAAATACCGCGCCTGCAAGAAGTAAGCCTCGGCCGCCAAAGAGTCTATCTCAAGACAATGCCCTAACAAATCGAATGCCGCCGCATAGTGTCCGGCATTTTGTTGCCGTACAGCCTCAAGGAAAAAATATTTGTAACGCAAACTGTCCGAATAGCTTAGTTTGCGCGATGCTTTTTGTGTCTTCGCGTTTTTGGTTCTCCCCTCATTGGCATATAGGTGCGAGGGCATAGCCCATGTCATGGCCATAAAAATGGCGACCATGTATAACGTGAATTGTTTGCACATTCCGACCATCTGCAATTGTTATTTTATCCCCGTATGACCATATCCTCCAGAGCCTCGATCTGTTTCGTCAAGCTCGTCCACTTGTTCAAAAGAGGCCTGCTCATAGCGCGCTATGACCATTTGCGCTATACGCTCGCCGTCGTTGATAACAAACTCCTCGTCAGAAAAATTCACGAGCAAAACTTTAACCTCTCCACGATAATCGGCGTCGATAGTGCCAGGCGTATTGAGCACGGTGATGCCGTGTTTCAGGGCCAATCCACTTCTTGGGCGCACTTGAGCCTCATAACCATCGGCCAAAGCGATATGCAATCCAGTTGGCACCAACTGTCTTTGCATTGGTCTCAACACGATAGGTGCGTCAAGATTAGCCCTCAAATCCATACCCGCACTTTGCGCTGTGGCATATCGGGGAAGCAACTGGTGCCCCTTGTTGACAACTTTAATTTTTACCATATAGGGTGCAAATATAAACAATTATAACCACATTATTACATTTTAAATATTAAAAAGACCGAAAACAGAAAATTAAACGTAACTTTGCGAACAAAGCATACAGCATTATGATGGACTGGAAACAACTCATATCCAACAGGCGTCTGGGGCAGGAAGATCGACATCCCTTGCGCCATGACGATCGATCGGAGTTCAAACGCGACGGCGATCGGCTCATCTATTCGGCTCCCTTCCGCCGCTTGCAGAACAAGACGCAGGTCTTTCCGCTGCCCGGAAGCATATTCGTGCACAACCGGCTCACCCACTCTTTGGAAGTTTCCTCACTCGGCAAGTCATTGGGCGACGACGTGGCCAAGCGTCTTATCAAAAAGCATCCGGAGCTTCAAGGAACCCTGTTTGAGGAGATTGGAACCGTTGTTCAAACCGCCGGACTGGCACACGACATGGGAAACCCACCATTCGGGCACTCTGGAGAGAAAGCCATTCAAACCTATTTTACGGAGGACAAAGGCTCTTTTCTCAAACATAAGGTAAGTTCGGAGTTTTGGGATGATATCACACATTTCGAGGGAAACGCCAACGCTTTTCGCCTATTGACCCACCAATTTAAGGGGCGTAGGCCCGGAGGATTTGTGATGACATACACCTCGCTTGCGGCTATGGTGAAATATCCATTCGCCAGCGCGATCTCCGGAGCACACGGCAAGTTTGGTTTTTTTACGTCGGAGATAGATACTTATCAAAAAATAGCCGATGAATTGGGCATTATTCGCATATCAAAGCCCAATGATCCCTTACGCTATGTACGACATCCCTTGGTCTATTTGATGGAGGCGGCAGACGACATCTGCTATGAGATCATGGATATTGAAGACTCACACAAACTCAAGATCTTGTCATACGAGGAAACCTCCGACCTACTCTTGGGCTTCATGGAGCAACCCATGCGGGAGTCTATCAAGGAACGTTTAGAGGCCGAGGGAGTAACAGATCTCAACGAGCGCATTAATTATATGCGTGCCTGCGTCGTGGGGTTGCTTGAGGGCGAGTGTGTAAAGACATTTGTCGAGCATGAGGACGAGATCTTGTCGGGCACGTTTCAAGGTAGCCTTATTGACAATATCGCCGAACATCAGCGCTTAGCGTACAAGCGATGCGCGAAGATAGCTTACAAGAAAATATACCGAAGCAAGCCTGTTTTGGACGTGGAACTGAGTGGTTACAAGATCATGGAGACGTTGATGCAGCGATTTATAGACGCTGCCGTAAATCCTGGCAAATTTCATAGCAAGCAACTCATAGACCGCGTGAGTAGCCAATACGACATTGAAAGCGACAATTTGGAAACGCGTGTCATGGCTGTCTTGGATTACATCAGTGGTATGACGGATATTTACGCTCTTGACATATACCAAAAAATCAATGGCATATCCTTGCCCATTGTGTAGCTGTCCCTATGAGTACGTGAATGTGTTAAAATACATTCATGCCAAATGCGGATGCTATCAAAAACCCCCTCCATAGGCAGCTGGCTATGGAAGGGGTTTTTGATCGTGTGCCAACGGTAGTGTTTCTCAAGCCGTTACAGTATCACGTTATTGGGTTTCCCGGGAATCTTGAGGGCTTCTGGATGCTCTTTCACAAAACTATTGATATGCCTAATACGTTTCTCTTCAAATATTTCGTCTGTCGCAATGAGAATGCCGCTCTCCTCCACGTTGCCAAACGTGTCATTGATGGCTGTGCCAAAAAATTTCATCGAAGGACTGAGGTTCATATAAGCATTGACTAACGGTGGGATGTTAAAACCCAATTGGCGCACCTCGTGGTTCAATATACGGTAGTCTTCTTTAAAGTCTTTTTTGCAAAAAATAGAAGCCAATTCTGTTTGATCAGTCTCCATTTTTACAGGTTTCATCGGATAAATGAGCTTTTCTTTATCCCCAAAATGCTTTTGTAGAAAGTATAATATCATGTCTCGTCCACGCTTGCTGAACGAGGGATACATCGTCATTTTCCCCAAAAAATATTTGCACCGCGGATTGAGCACGGTAAGTGCGCCAAGTCCGTCCCACAGATTGTCAAGTGCAAAGATACTCTTGACACTCTTTCTCACATTCTGATACCCCAACGACACGAACGACCGGCCCAACTCAACAGTATAGGGCGCATAGTGTTTCATAAAATCGTCAGAGAACCTGAACAAGTGACTCATGGCCAAATTAGGCTGTCCGTCATTCTTTATTTTCCATTTGTCGCCAAACAGATATCGGTATCCGCCAATGATTTCTTCGGCCTCTGGGTTCCAAACCACTAATTGGTTACAACCGTCACGCATGGTGTCATAGCAATCTATGTCAACGGCTTTGCCCGTTCCTCCACCCGCGCCTCTGAAGGCAATCTCCCTCTGCCGGCCTATTTCCCTCATCACGTTGGGCGAATTTTGAGCCGTAACCACGTAGATGTCGTTATGACTTTTGTTGGTGGTGCGCATCAGTCGCTCTGGCGTGAGCTCTTTTTTCAACGCCTCCTTGCTAACGGGTTGGATAATTTTTTCTTCCATATTGTTTATAGTTGGCCTTACTCCGCACGCAGTCCCAGTGTTCCTGCCTGCTCATAAACCCTATCTTCTACATATTTTGCCCATTCCACCGTTTTTTTTCTATTGTCGAAAGTTTGCCACGGAATGGGTTTCCCAACAACTACTCTAAAGTGTTTATGCCGGTTTTTGTACATCTCGTCGACTAAAAATAGCATGGCAATGTTTACTTTCAGCCCTATTATCTTTTGCCATTTAGCTATGCGATAAAAGCGTTTAGAGTTGCGACCACTGAAATAGATGGGCACCACATCACGCTGATATTGCACGCTTTTGGTCACAAATGTTTTTTTCCACGGCAAGTCATGTATTCTTCCGCCAATGAGACGCGAGTTTAGGCCGGCCGGAAACATGAGTATATGGTTGTCGCTCTGAAAGCCCATTTCTACCATTCGCGGAAAGTCTCGCGCTTGCCGCCCGGTTTTATTGATGCCGATACATACAGGTCTCAATCCGGGCAAAAACATCAAAAGGTCGTTCACCAAGTAGCGAAATTTTCCGTCGTAACGTCTACCGATGATGGCACCAAGGCACACGCCGTCTTGTCCTCCTAACGGATGGTTGGAAACAAAGGTATAGAGCTTGCCGTCATGCTTATCGGGCAGGTTTTCCTCGCCCTCGATGGAAATGTCCATATCCAAGTATTTCACGCACGCCTCCAGCCATGACGTGCCCTCTTTGTCACGATTTTCCCACAAGAAAGCGTTTACTTCGTCTTCGTGGGCCAAGCGCTTCAACCAATTAATGACAAAACGAGGCACATACTTCACCTTGCCCCCCATCTTGCTTCTCAGCACCTTTTCAATGTCAATTGTTTTTTGTACGTTTTGTACCATGTTTCCGATCATGCTAAGTAGTTGCAAAAATAGCACATCTTTTCGTAATTTTTACTTTTTCTTTTAAAAAAAAACGTAATTTCTTAAAAATGAAATATAAAACCGTCAAATTTTTAAATGCAATCCCTTCTTTATCATCACTGTATTGCCGAAACAAAAAATGAGTTGTCTCTATCTGCAGCTGCCATCAGCTCATAAACACTCTCTGCAGTACAAATGCTTCAGAAAATGTTAATATAAATCATAAAAATTAAATCGATCGTAACCATGTGGCATATCCGCCCAAATTTTAAAAACTGTGCCATGATAAATTAAAACTTTTGCCGTAATTTCTTCTTCGGTTTGTCATTGTTACTCAATCATGATGCCTTAAAACACTATTTGTACAACCCTTATGATTGATCTGGCATGTCAATAAAATCTGAAAAGCGACAAGTTCCTTATAAACAGCGGCTTGTGAAAAATATCAAAAATGGCCTATTCCTGCCCACACAGCAATGATTTGGACCGAAAAATTCTAAACATGGGTCGTTTGTAAGATTTATTACATCTTTTTTCCCTCTTATCTCGAATATGGTTGATAAGTTTACACACACATCACAAACGGCAAAAATACAACACACGGCAACATTGCCAATGACGTTTAGAAAATGTATGAAACAAGCAAACAGCGTTAAAAAACAACCTAAAATGAAAAATAGTGGGGCAAAGTGGCTAAAAGTGGGGAATTTTGCGTAACTTTGAAGCGAAATCAGATTACATAGATGTACGCATGCGTTTTTTAGGCAATATAGAAGCAAAGGTCGACACCAAAGGGCGAGCCTTTCTCCCTGCACAGTTTCGCAAGAAACTCGTGCATGGCGAGGAAGAGGGTCTTGTGCTTCGACAAGATATCTTTGAGCGTACGCTTGTGCTCTATCCCGAGCCTGTGTGGAACGATTTAATGGACGAGTTACGCGGTCGACTTTCACGCTGGGATCGTGCGCAACAGATGGTCTATCGCACGTTTGTGAGTGGAGTGACATACGTTTCGATAGATTCCAGTGGGCGCATCCTTATCCCTCGAGACTTTCTTGAGACCGTAGGCATCAAGCAGTCGCTACGCTTTGTAGGCATGGGCGACACCATTGAGATATGGGCTTGTCAAGCCAACGAGAATTTACCCATCATGAAAAAAAACGAGTTTGCGGAAGCGTTGGAACAACTTATGATCAGCAAGGACAGCCAACTTGAATAATCAAGGTCTGCCAAAAAATCTTTTCCCCCAAAAATATGGTTACTAAAGCAGAGACATATCACATCCCAGTGTTGCTCAAAGAGAGCGTGGATGGCCTGGCTATCAAGCCCGGTGGCATCTACGTGGATGTCACCTTTGGCGGTGGCGGCCACTCGCGTGAGATACTCTCGAGGCTTGGTGGCAAGGGGCGGTTGTTCAGTTTTGACCAAGATGAAGACGCAGAGGCTAACATCGGAGATGTCACGGCCGAAGGCTTCACCTTTGTGCGCTCCAACTTTCGCTACCTAAAAAATTGGATGCGCTATTACAATATAAGCAGTATAGATGGTCTTTTGGCTGATCTCGGCGTGTCGAGCCATCATTTTGACGATGAGACACGGGGGTTCTCGTTTCGCTTTGACGCTCCCTTGGACATGCGCATGAACAATCGCGCGGGAAGAACGGCCGCAGATGTCGTGAACGAAGAGACCGAGGAGCGACTGGCTTCTATCTTCTACCTCTATGGCGAATTGAAATCCGCACGGCGAATAGCAGCAGCCATCGCGAAGGTGCGAAAAGAAGCCCCCATCTCCACCACACAAGATTTGTTGCGAATAGTGGAATCCATATTCAATCGAGAACGAGAGAAAAAAGACATGGCCAAACTCTTTCAGGCTCTGCGTATAGAGGTGAACCAAGAAATGGAAGCCCTCAAAGAGATGCTCCGGGCGGCAACGCAGCTACTCGCCCCGGGTGGTCGAATGTGTGTCATAACTTACCATTCGATAGAAGATCGCATCGTGAAAAACCTGATAAAAACTGGCAATGTGGAGGGACGGATTGAGAAAGATTTCTTCGGCAATGTGGATCTTGCGCTCAAACCTGTGAACAACAAAGTAATCATACCCGACCAGAACGAGCAGGCGCACAACCCAAGAAGCAGAAGCGCCAAACTAAGAATAGCGGAAAAGAAATGAAAGAGGATTTAAAGAATAATTCGCATACGTTCAGCCAAGCCCCCGATGGCTCCGCCGACCAAGCAGTGAGAGAAGCCTTGCGCGCCACCACCTCCACAGAAAACCTGAAGGATGAGGAGACACCCCAAACGGAAGAGGACAACACCGAACAGGCTCCGACGCTCAAACAGGTGATACAGGAACAAGCCATCGAAGGAGAAGCACCACTGTCACGCAAATTCTCATTGCGCAAAATATTGGGTGGTGACATACTAAACACGGCCGTCATACGTCGGCAAATATGGCTCTTTGTGCTGATAGCGGCTTTCATGGTGGTCTATATTGCCAACAGATATGGCTGCCAGCGTGACATCATTGAGATAGATCGTCTGCAAGAAGAATTGAAAGATGCCAAATACAAAGCCCTCTCAAGCACGAGTCAGCTCACCGAGAAGAGCCGCGAGAGCAACGTGATGGAAATGCTCAAAACAAACCAAGACAGCGTGCTGAAAATAGCTAAGCAACCACCATACATCATCAACATACCCGAATAGTACCAATATGAGCAAGTTTGACTATAATAAGATTATGCCGCGATATAGTGCCATTGCCGTACTGATGACCTTGGTGGCCATCGCTGTGGTGGGCAAAGCAGCATACGTCATGACCGCCAAACGCGACTATTGGCTGAAAGTGGCCAATCGAGTGAAGAAAGACAGCGTGGAGGTGATACCCACACGTGGCAACATATTGAGTTGTGACGGGCAGCTGCTGGCATCCTCGCTACCAGAGTTTAAAATCTATATGGATTTCAAGCCCCTCAAAGACACGGGCACAGACTCACTCTGGGAGGCCAAAATAGACAGTATATGCATGGGCTTGAACCATATATTCCCGGAACGAAGCGCAGCGGAGTTTAAAGCCACGTTGGAAAAAGGACGACGAGAAGAGAAGCGACATTGGCCCATTTGGCCGAACCGCATAGATTATAATACATTCTCGCAGGTGAAGCAATTGCCAGTGCTTAACCTGAGCAAGAACAAGAGTGGCTTTCACTGGGAGGAGCTTAATGCGCGCGAGCGGCCTTACGGCACGTTGGCTGGACGAACCGTGGGCGACATGTACGCAGCCATGAATGGTGGTCGCACGCCCCGATGTGGGTTAGAATTGTCGTATGATTCACTCTTGCGCGGCACCACTGGCATCAAGCATCGCCGCAAAGTGCTCAATCGTTATCTTGACATTGTGGACACGCCACCTATTGCCGGGGCAGACATCGTGACCACCATCGACGTGAGTATGCAAGACTTGGCAGAGCGCGCGGTGATCGACGAGCTGAAGGAAATAAACGGCAACGTGGGCGTAGCCATTGTGATGGAGGTGAAAACCGGCGACGTGAAAGCCATCGTGAACATGGAAAAATGCGTGGACGGTGCGTATCGCGAAATCAAAAACCACGCCGTAAGCGACCTCTTAGAGCCCGGCTCGGTGTTCAAACCTATCTCTATTATGACGGCGTTGGAAGACGGCATGTGCGACACCAACAAGGTGGTGGACACTGGTGGGGGCATTTGGCCCATGTACGGCAGGGAGATGAAAGACCACAACTGGCGTCGTGGTGGCTATGGCACGATGATGCTTCCGAAAACACTGAAAGTGAGCTCGAACATCGGTGTGAGCCGTATCATAGACGAATATTACCATGCTAACCCCGAGAAATTTGTACGCGGTGTATATCGATCGGGTATTACCGCCGACCTGCACATACCCATCGTTGGTGCAACGCATGGCAAAGTACGCATGCCCAAGAAAAATAAACGCGGTGAATGGGTCAATTGGAGCAACACCGCCCTACCATGGATGAGCATTGGATACGAGTCGCAGATACCACCCATCTCTACGTTGACGTTCTACAACGCCATAGCCAACGACGGCAAAATGATGCAGCCACGCTTTGTGAAAGCAGCTGTGAAGGACGGCAAAATATTGCAAGAGTTTCCGCCACAAGTGGTGGAGGGGCACGAACAGATAGCCTCGCCACGTGTTATCAAACTGATGCAAGAAATGCTACGAAAAGTGGTAAGTGAAGGTTTAGGGCGCAAAGCAGGGTCTGAGGCCTTTGGCGTGGCAGGCAAGACAGGCACCGCGCAAATATCGCAAGGTGCCGCTGGATATAAGAGTGGACGGGTGAACTATTTGTTGTCGTTCGCCGGATACTTTCCCGCCGACGCGCCGCGGTACAGCTGCATCGTATGTATTCAAAAATCTGGACTACCCGCCTCGGGCGGCGGCATGAGCGGAGTGGTGTTTCATAACATAGCCGAGGGCATCATGGCGCACGACATTCGTTTTGATGTGGCTGACGCTCGAGACTCCGCCTCGATGCCAATTCCTGACGTGAAAGATGGCAACGTGCTCTCGGCCGACTATGTATTGTCGCACCTTGGCATCAAGACCAACACTAATTTTAGCAGCGGTTCTGCCACGAAAACGCCAGTGTGGGGCAAGGTGAAAAAGTGTGCCGACCACGTGTCATTGGTAAAACAAAAAACAGTTGGTAAGAAATGTGTGCCCAATGTCATAGGTATGGGCGCTCGAGACGCTGTTTATCTCATTGAGAGTAGAGGTGCAACATGCCGCATCAAAGGTAGGGGCAAGGTGGTGGCACAGAGCTTACCAGTCGGCCATTACATTAAAAAAGGAGACGTTTGCGTGCTGACATTGGAGTAAGCCGTTGCCCGTGAATAAAACTATTGGACCATAAATAAACAATATATGAAATTAAAAGAATTGCTGATTGGCATTAAGTCGATTGCCATCATTGGTGATACGGATGTTGATATCACTGGCGTGAACATTGATTCGCGCAAGATACACGATGGCAATTTGTTTGTAGCGATGAAAGGAACATTGGTGGACGGCCATCAATTCATCACCAAAGCCATCTCGTTGGGAGCCAAGGCCATCTTGTGCGAAGACTTGCCCACGGAACGGTCTGCGAACATTACCTATGTGAGAGTGGCCGACACGGAGAACGAAGTGGGCAAGGTGGCAACAGCCTTTTACGATTATCCATCCAAGAAACTGAAACTCGTTGGGGTGACGGGAACTAACGGAAAAACCACCGTCGCCACCTTATTATATAATATGTTCAGAAAATTGGGATATAAATGCGGGCTGCTGTCCACGGTATGCAACTACATAGAAGAAAGCGCCATACCAGCCGACCACACCACTCCAGACCCCATAGAATTGAACTATCTGCTCCACAAAATGGTGGAGGCGGGTTGCGACTATGTATTCATGGAATGTTCCAGTCACGCCATCGCACAGAAGCGCATTGGCGGCCTGACTTTCACGGGGGGAATTTTCACCAACCTGACACGCGACCATTTAGACTATCACAAGACGTTCGAGAACTATAGAAACGCAAAAAAAGCGTTCTTTGACATGCTGCCAAAATCGGCTTTCGTCATCACAAACGCCGATGACAAAAACGGCATGTACATGGTACAGAACACAAAGGCTACGGTAAAGACATATTCCATGACCCGAATGGCCGATTTCAAAGCCAACATTGTGGAGATGCACTTTGCCGGCATGTATCTCAACGTGGATGGGCACGAGGTGGGCGTCCAATTTATCGGCAAGTTCAACGTGAGCAACTTGTTGGCCGTGTATGGAACCGCCATCATGCTTGGACAGAAGAGCGAGGATATCCTCGTGGCCTTGAGCACGCTCCACAGCGTGAGTGGCAGGCTAGAACCTATACAGTCGCCCGATGGCTATACGGCCATCGTGGATTACGCCCATACACCCGACGCACTTGAAAATGTGCTGAATGCCATACATGAGGTGGACGGAAAAGGACATGTCATCACCGTGTGTGGAGCAGGAGGAAACCGCGACAAAGGCAAACGGCCACTCATGGCACGCGAGGCCGTGAAGCAAAGTGACAAGGTGATCATCACGAGCGACAACCCCCGTTTTGAGGATCCACAGGCCATCATTGACGATATGCTGGCCGGCCTGAACAGTCAGCAAATGAAAAAAGTGTTGAGTATCGTGGACAGGCGTGAGGCTATCAAAACGGCTTGCATGATGGCACAAAAAGGAGACGTTGTTTTGATAGCTGGCAAAGGGCATGAAAATTATCAAGACATAAAAGGTGTGAAACACCATTTCGATGATAAAGAGGTGGTGAAAGAGATTTTCGGCCTCAACAATTAAAACAGCGAGGCAGCTCAAGCAACAAAACAAACAGAATATAAAACATGCTATATTATCTCTTCAGATTTTTAGAACAGTACGGCATATCGGGTGCGAGGATGTGGGGATACATCTCCTTCAGGGCTCTTTTGGCCTTGATATTGTCTCTTGTCATCTCCGTGTGGTTTGGTGAGAGGTTTATCAAATATTTAAAAAAGAAACAGATTACCGAGACTGCACGCGATGAGAAGATAGACCCATTCGGCACCAAGAAGATTGGCGTACCATCCATGGGCGGTATCATTATCATCATAGCGGTGCTTATCCCAGTGCTGCTGTTGGGTAGGTTGAGAAACGTTTACCTCATCCTCATGGTTATCACCACGGTATGGTTAGGCTTTCTTGGCGGCATGGACGACTACATCAAGATATTCCGGAAAAACAAGGATGGGCTGAAAGGCAAATACAAAATAGTGGGGCAATTGGGCATTGGACTTATCGTAGGATTGGTGCTTTGGGCCTCGCCCGACGTCAAATCGAACGAAAACATAGTGCTTGAGCGGCAAGGACAAGAGATGGTAGTGAAACATAGGACTGATGCGCGCAAGACACTCAAGACCACCATCCCATTTCTAAAAGGACACAATCTGGATTATTCACAAATCATGTCGTTCTGTGGCAAGCACAAAGTGGCGGCCGGATGGATTCTTTTTGTCATTATGACCATTCTCGTAGTCACGGCCGTGAGCAATGGCGCCAACCTCAATGACGGCATGGATGGCATGGCGGCGGGCAACTCTGCTATCATTGGCGTAGCCCTTGGCATACTCGCCTACGTAAGCTCGCACATGGAGTTTGCCGCCTATCTGAACATCATGTACATACCCGGCTCACAAGAATTGGTGGTGTTTATGTGCGCATTCGTGGGCGCACTCATCGGCTTTTTATGGTACAACGCATATCCCGCACAGGTGTTCATGGGCGACACGGGGTCGCTAACCATAGGCGGTATAATTGGGGTGACCGCCGTCATCATACACAAAGAATTGTTGTTGCCCATACTGTGCGGCATCTTTTTTGTGGAGAGCCTGAGCGTGATAGTGCAGGTGTGGTATTACAAATGGGGTAAACGCAAGGGGGTGAAACAACGTGTTTTCAAGCGTACGCCCATACACGACAACTTCCGTGTGACACAAGACCAACTGGACCCTGACTGCAATTATCTCGTAAAAGCTCCACGGTCGGCCAAGCATGAAAGCAAAATTACCATCCGCTTTTGGATTATCACCATTATCCTCGCGGCTATGACAATTATCACTTTGAAGATGAGATAAGCTAAAGAAAAATGATTGGGACAGCGCGCGAACCGCTTGGCAAACCTGACGCACAATGTCACACATACAAATAAAGAAGAAAAAGATTATGAAAAGAATAGTAGTTTTGGGAGCTGGAGAAAGCGGAGCCGGAGCCGCGGTCTTGGCCAAAAAAGAGGGATTTGACGTATTTGTGTCTGACTCTACAGGCATCAAGGATAAATACAAACAACTACTTGACGACCATGGCATAGCATGGGAGGAGGGTGGACATACCGAGGCAGATATATTGAACGCTGACGAGGTGATAAAAAGCCCAGGCATACCAGATGAGACACCTATCATCCAAAAACTCATCAAACAGCAAACGCACATTATCAGCGAGATAGAGTTTGCGGGAAGATACACCCATTCCAAGATGATTTGTATCACCGGCAGCAACGGAAAGACCACCACGACATCTCTCATATACCACATTTTCAAAACCGCAGGGTATGACGTGGGACTGGCAGGGAATATCGGACGGAGCCTCGCGCTACAGGTAGCGGAAGACCCTCACGAGTATTACATCATAGAATTGAGTTCTTTCCAACTGGACAACATGTATGACTTCAGGGCAAACATAGCCATATTGCTCAACATAACGCCCGACCACCTTGATCGCTACAATTACAAATTCCAAAACTACGTGAACGCTAAGATGCGCATCATACGCAACCAAACGGAGACGGACAGTTTCATCTACTGGAATGACGACCCCGTGGTGAAGAAAGAATTGGACAAATATGACATACACGCCGTGCAGTGTCCTTTCTCAGAAGTGAAAGAAAAGGGAAGTATCGGATATATTGAGCAGGGACAGTACAAATTGGAATATCCCGTGCCTTTTAACATGGAGCAAGAAGCGCTGTCTCTCACGGGGAAACACAATATATACAACTCGCTGGCCGCCGGCATAGCCTCCAACATCAGTGGCATCAAGAAAGAGGTTATCCGCAAGAGCCTGAGCGACTTTCCCGGGGTGGAACATCGTTTAGAAAAAGTGTGCGACGTAGCCGGCGTGCACTACGTGAACGACTCCAAAGCAACCAACGTAGACGCTTGCTGGTACGCCTTGGAGAGCATGCGCACTCCTACCATCCTCATACTCGGTGGCAAGGATAAGGGTAACGATTACACGGCCATCAAAGAGTTAGTGAGACAAAAATGCGTTGGATTGGTATATCTCGGAGCCGACAACAAAAAATTGCATGACAATTTTGATGGCATGGGGATACCCGTGGCAGACACCCACTCGATGAAAGAGTGTGTGGAAGCCTGCTACCGAATGGCCAAGACTGGCGACACCGTGCTCCTCTCGCCATGCTGCGCCAGCTTTGACCTTTTCAAAAACATGGAGGACCGAGGAAACCAGTTTAAGACATTGGTACGAAACCTTTAATGGCCATTATAACAAAGGTTAGATTGGAGCATAAACGTTTATAGCTATCATATTAGCAAACAAAATATGAATGAACCAGAAATTCAATAACATATTCAAAGGAGACAAGGTCATCTGGATGGTGTTCTTCTTTCTTTGCATTATCAGCATCGTGGAGGTCTTCTCGGCCTCTTCTGGCTTGACGTACAAGGGGGGAAACTACCTCGCACCCATCTTTAAGCATTGCTTTATATTGGCTGTTGGTTTTTTCTGCATGGTAGTGACACTCAATATCAAGTGTAAATACTTCAAGATTGCGACACCAATCCTAATAGTTATTTCGGCGCTTACGTTGATTTGGGTGTTTTTTGCGGGTCAGGTTAACAACGCAAGTCGCTGGATAGAGATACTTGGCATACAGTTTCAGCCATCCGAGATAGCAAAGGGCACGCTGGTGTTAGCCACCGCCCAGATATTGAGCGCTATGCAGACAGATGATGGAGCCGACAAGCACGCCATGAAATACATCCTTGTGGTATGTGGCATCTTTGTGCCGCTCATCGGTCTGGAGAACCTCTCCACAGCCGCATTGCTGTGCGCCGTTATTTTCTTGATGATGGTAGTGGGGCGTGTGCCAGCCCAACAGTTGGGTAAGTTGATAGGTGTGGTAACCATTTTGATAGTTGCAGTTATTGCATCGGTGATGATTTTGGGAAAGGAGGAGATGCCAGAGAATATGTCGAACAACCTGACAGATAAGGTGGCAACCATTGATACCCCGAACCAGCAGGGCAACAATACTGGCATATTACACCGTTTTGACACTTGGAAATCGCGTATAAACAAGTTTCTTTACAGTAAAGAAGTGCCACCCGAAGAAGTAGATCTTGACAAAGACGCACAGGTGGCGCATGCCAATATAGCTATTGTCTCTTCGAACGTCATAGGAAAAGGGCCTGGCAACTCGGTGGAGCGAGATTTTCTCTCACAAGCTTTTTCTGATTTTATCTATGCCATCATCATTGAGGAATTGGGGCTTGCCGGTGCTATTTTCGTAGCCATGTTGTATATAATCCTGCTCTTTCGTACAGGGCGCATAGCCAATCGGTGCGAGAACAATTTCCCGGCTTTCTTGGCCATGGGGCTTGCCATGCTCTTGGTGACGCAGGCATTGTTCAATATGTGCGTAGCTGTGGGCTTGGCGCCCGTCACGGGCCAGCCGCTGCCACTTATCAGCAAGGGTGGCACCTCGTCTATCATCAACTGCATTTATATTGGCGCAATTCTCAGCGTGAGCCGCTCGGCGAAAAAAAATATCGCCGCCGATGACGAGCAAACAGCATCTTCTCTTGTCATCACTTAGACAGAACAAGCCTTATATTTGAATTTGACTTGAAAGTCTTGGAAAATTCTTTCGTGAACAAAATGCTGAGAACGAATGGCTCAAGGTGCTATCGAAGAGTTGAAAACTAATAAATAAAGTGGGACGAAAAGACCCTAAAGCGGTTTTTTTTGATTACTTTTGCCAAATATAATAACGCTCATATGAACAACGACTTAAGAATTATCATAAGTGGTGGCGGTACTGGCGGACATATCTTTCCAGCCGTATCAATAGCCAATGCCATCAAAGCCAAATGCCCTGACGCCAAGATATTGTTTGTAGGTGCTCTCGGCCGCATGGAAATGCAGCGTGTGCCAGCGGCGGGATACGATATCAAAGGTCTACCCATTTGTGGATTCGATCGCAAACATTTGCTCAAGAATATCAGTGTGATGTACAAGATATGGAAGAGCCAACGCATGGCCAAGGCCATCATTCGCGACTTCAAGCCAATGGTCGCTGTGGGCGTAGGCGGTTACGCCAGTGGCCCAACGCTCAATGTTTGCGCCAAGCAAGGCATACCTTGCCTCATCCAAGAACAAAACAGTTATGCAGGAGTGACCAATCGGTTGCTATCCAAAAAAGTGGCCAAGATTTGCGTGGCATACGATGGAATGGAACGGTTTTTCCCAGCCGAGAAGATCGTCATGACTGGCAATCCAGTACGACAAAACGTGCTTCGCTGCGAAAAAAGCAAGGAAGAGGCTCGCCAATCGTTCGGCCTTGCTCCCGACAAGAAAACGATCTTGCTCGTAGGTGGAAGTCTTGGAGCACACACACTAAATGAAAGTATGCGTCAACATTTAGGCCAAGTGAAAGCCTCCAACGTTCAGTTTATCTGGCAAACAGGGAAGTATTACAACGAAAAGATAAACCGTGCCGTCGCTGATTTTGGTGAGATTGCTAACCTGAAAGTACTTGATTTTATTAGCGATATGGGAGCGGCATACCAAGCAGCCGACTTGGTGGTGAGCCGAGCGGGAGCTGGTTCCATCAGCGAGTTTTGTCTATTGGGCAAGCCTGTCATTTTAGTACCAAGCCCAAACGTGGCTGAAGACCACCAAACAAAAAACGCCATGGCACTTGTAAACAAAGATGCCGCCATCTACGTGAAAGACGCAGAGGCCCCCGAAGTGTTGCTATCAACAGCCCTACAAACGGTGACTGATGACAACAAACTGGCCTTATTGTCTCGCAATATTAAAAAATTAGGACTGAAAGACTCTGCAGACATTATTGCTGAGGAAGTGATAAAACTTGCCGGGGGAGGACAATAAGATAATCATGACAATGGAAATCGACGATATCAAAGCGGTATATTTCGTGGGAGCGGGTGGCATCGGCATGAGTGCCATCGCCCGATATTTCATTCACAGGGGGATGGTCGTGGCCGGATACGACAAGACACGGACAGAGCTTACCAAGCAATTGGAACGCGAGGGCATGATGATCCACTACGAAGAAAATGTGGACGAGATACCACAAGCATGTCGAGACAGCAGCTCCTGCCTTGTGGTCTACACCCCAGCCATCCCTGCTGAGCACCGAGAATTGCAATATTTTCGTGCCAATGGTTTTGAGATGCAAAAACGAGCGCAAGTGTTAGGAACGCTCACTCGCACCCACAAGGGTCTGTGCGTGGCTGGCACTCACGGCAAAACGTCTACCTCAACCATGTGCGCTCACATCATGCATCAGAGTCACTTGGGATGCAACGCCTTTCTCGGTGGCATCTCGAAGAACTACGACAGCAACTATATCCTATCTGACAAAAGCGACTATGTGGTGATAGAGGCTGACGAATTTGATCGCTCATTCCATTGGCTTTCGCCATGGATGACGGTCATAACATCCACCGACCCCGACCATCTTGACATATATGGCACCAAAGAGGCATACCTTGAGAGTTTCCGCCATTACACCGAGCTCATCCAGCCCGGTGGCGCACTCATCATACATACTGACCTTGAAATGCAGGCAAACGTGCGACAAGGTGTGAACACTTATACCTATAGCCGTGAACAAGGCGATTTCCACGCCGAAAACATTGTCATTGACAAAGGTGAAATAACATTTGATTTCATCTCACCGATAAAATCCGTGATAGGCGTCAAACTTGGGCAACCCATCCCCATCAACATCGAGAACGGGGTAGCCGCTATGGCAATGGCTCAGCTATGTGGGTGCACTGCTGATGAGCTGAAATATGGCATGGAGACATATCATGGTGTGAAGCGACGCTTCGATTTCAAAATTCGCACACCTAAACACGTTCTCCTATCCGACTACGCGCACCATCCCAAAGAAATTTTGCAATGCGCCAAAAGTCTTAGAGAACTATACCCAGATCGAAAACTCACCGTCATTTTCCAGCCGCACCTCTACACCCGCACTCGCGACTTTTATCAAGACTTTGCCCATGCGCTCAGCCATTTTGACGAGGTGATACTCACCGAGATTTACCCAGCTCGCGAAAAACCTATTCCCGGCATTACGTCGCAACTCATTTACGACAACCTCGAACAGGGTGTTGAGAGACTTATTATTGATAAAGACAGCGTGCTTGAGCTCGCAAAGAAACGGGATTTTGACGTGCTCACGATCTTGGGCGCAGGCGATTTGGACAATGCCGTGCCTGCCATAGCCAAAATAATAAAAGAGAAGGACGAACGCTCACCACAAGATTGAGCCATAAATTGACATGCATATCAACTGGAGAAAAACCACGATCATCGCACTCGATGTAATCCTTGCAGGATATATCATCATTGCCATCACCGCGTTTGACAGGCCAAACGCGGAGCAACGAATATGCACACAGGTTAACATCAATATCGAGGACGAGGCCACCAATGGTTTTATCAATGCCACGGAGATAAAAAAAAGACTGGAAAAAAGCAAACTCTACCCTCTTTCCAAACTCATGGCAGACATCAACACGCGCGTCATCGAAGAGACATTGGAACAAAGTCCGTTTGTCAAGCAAGCCGAATGTTACAAGACAGAGAATGGGCACGTTTCCATTTCGCTGACCCAACGCATGCCATCGCTGCGCATCAAAGCCATCAATGGCGACGACTATTACATCGATGACAAGCACAGTATCATGCCCAACTCACATTACACCAGCGATCTGATCATCGCCACGGGGTATATCAACAAGTGGTACGCACGCCATTACATATCCTATTTGGCCGAGACTCTCAACGCGAGCGAGTTTTGGAAAAACCAAATAGTACAAATCAACGTGCTGCCCGATCATGGAGTAGAGCTGGTGCCACGCGTCGGAAACCATATCATCTATATAGGGCAGCTGCCCGAAACTAAATACACCAGCATGAGACAAAAGATGATTACTGATTATGTGCAGAAAAAAATGGACCGCTTGGAAAAATTTTATCGATACGGACTCTCACAGGCTGGATGGAACAAATACTCGTATATCAACGTAGAATTTGACAACCAAATCATTTGCAAGAAGAAAGAATTGAATTGAAAATTATTATATACCTATGGCAGAATTTATAGTAGCGATCGAACTTGGGTCGTCTAAGATGACCGGCATCGCGGGCAAGAAAAATCTCGATGGGAGCATCAGTGTTCTCGCAGTCGTGAAAGAAGACTCCTCGTCGTGCGTTCGAAAAGGTGTTGTCTATAACATTGACAAGACGGTACAGACACTCACCAATATCGTTAAAAAGTTAGAAACCACACTCAAAGCTAAAATAGCACACGTGTATGTGGGAGTAGGCGGACAATCTATTCGGAGCGTTAGAAACACGCATGTCAAGGAACTTCCCAATGACACTATCGTCACACAAGACATGGTTAACGAGCTGATGGACGCCAATCGCAGCATGCAATACACCGATCAAGAGATACTTGATGCAGCAACCCAAGAATACAAGTTGGACAACCAGTATCAACTCGACCCTGTGGGTATACAGTGCTCGCACCTTGAGGGCAACTTCTTGAACATACTTTGGCGGCGCACTTTCTACCGCAATATCAACAAATGCTTTGACAACGCAGGCATAGCCATTGCCGAAATGTACCTTTCGCCATTAGCACTCGCCGACGCGGTGCTCACCGATAGCGAGCGTAGGAGTGGTGCGGTCTTGGTGGATTTAGGTTCTGATACCACTACCGTCTGCGTATATTACAAAAATATACTGCGACACCTTGCAGTCATACCATTGGGCAGTAACAACGTTACCAAAGACATAGCTTCTCTTCAAATGGAGGAGGAACAGGCAGAAAAACTCAAACTAAAATATGGCAACGCCTATACCGAGACAGCCGACATAGACGCCGATGCTACCTATACCATCGACTCCGAACGCAGCATTCCTGCACGCGTTTTCATCGAGTTAGTGGAGGCGCGCATGCAAGAGATTATTGAAAACGTATGGTGCCAAGTGCCAAACGAATATTACGACAAGCTCATTGGGGGGATTATCCTCACGGGTGGAGGCTCAAACATGTGCAACATTGAGCGCGCGTTCCGAAACCACACGCACGTGGAAAAAATCAGAATAGCAAAATTTGTTACCCACACCATCAACTCTCACCTGCCCGCCATCAACGTCAAGGACGGCACGATGTGCACTGTGCTTGGACTGTTGGCCAAGGGAGACATGAACTGTGCGGGCGATGAGTTTAGCAAAGACCTATTTGGGGCCGACGAACGCCCGGCTCAAACCGACACTCCCAAAGAGCCTCGTCCGCTGAGTGAGATAACAGGAAAGGGCATCGTTCAGACCGAGGCTGAAAAGGCCGCCGAGGAAGAGCGTAAGCAAAAAGAGGCAGAAGAGCGTGAGCGACAACGGAAAATAGAAGAGGAAGAAGAAGCCAACCGTAAGGCTCAACGTGAGAACTCATTCGTCAACAAAACCATCAAGGGCATGAAAAACTTCTTCAAGAAAATGGTAGACGAAGAAGATGATGACAAATAACGAACCCAAGCAAACAACAGATATTATGTCAGACAACAACAATAACATCGAGAACAATAAGCCGTCAATCCTCGACTTTGGCGCGCCAACCCAAGAAAATTGTATTATCAAAGTAATAGGCGTTGGAGGTGGAGGCGGCAACGCCGTGAACCACATGTATCGCGAGGGTATTCATGACGTGTCATTCGTATTGTGCAATACCGACGCACAGGCCCTCAACGACTCTCCCGTTCCAGTGCATTTGCAACTGGGCAGCGAGGGCTTAGGCGCCGGCAACAGGCCTGCTCGTGCCCGGGAGGCAGCCTTGGAGAGCATGGACGACATACGTCGAATGCTCAGCGACGGCACCAAAATGGCATTCATCACCGCAGGAATGGGCGGCGGCACTGGTACCGGCGCTGCCCCCATCATAGCCCAAGTGAGCAAGGAGATGGACATTCTGACCGTTGGTATCGTCACCATACCGTTCCGCTTTGAGGGCCCCAAAAAGATAGACCAAGCGCTTGACGGTGTAGAGGAAATGGCCAAGCACGTGGACGCGCTGCTTGTTATCAACAATGAGCGATTGCGTGAAATATACCCCGACCTCACCGTGGTAAACGCCTTTGGCAAAGCCGACGACACTCTCAGCGTGGCAGCCAAAAGCATAGCCGAGATCATCACCATACACGGTATTATCAACGTAGACTTCAACGATGTGAAAACCGTGCTTAAGGATGGAGGCGTTGCCATTATGAGCACAGGATACGGCGAGGGGGACGGACGTGTGAAAAAAGCTATAGAAGACGCGCTCAACTCCCCGTTACTTAACAACAACAATGTCTTCAACTCCAAAAAAATATTGCTTTTCATCAATTTCTGCGATGAGAAAGACGAGAATCAAGGATTACTGATGGAGGAGATGAACGACGTGAACGACTTCATGGCCAAGTTTGGAGAAGACTTTGAGATAAAATGGGGTATCGCCACCGATCCAGAATTGGGCAACAAAGTGAAGATTACGATCCTTGCCACAGGCTTTGGCGTGGAAGACGTGGAACCCATTGATCGACGCGGCAGGCACTCGCAAGAAGAGGCTAACCGCATAGCCGAGGAGGAAGAGAAAGCCGCCGAGCGGCAAGAGCGGCGTAATAGATATTATGGTAGCGACTCCGGAAACAAACAATACAAACGTCGCCCACACCTCTATCTGTTCAGCCAAGATGATCTTGATAACGAAGACGTGATACTTGCCGTGGACAATTCGCCCACCTACAAACGCACAAGGCAAATGCTTGACGAGATACGCAATCTTGCAAACGGTCAAAATGCCCCGTCAGACACGGAGCCAAGTCAAGACACCGTACAGGGAATGATCAGCTTCGTATAGACAGGATTGCATCACGCTCGTCGCCAATACTTGCACATTGATAAAAGAAACATCTGCATTTTCAATTTTACACTAAATACCAATAATTATGGCCACACTATTCGACAAAGTTAGCGGCGACATCCGAGCCGCCATGAAGGCCCGAGACAAAGTTCGCACCGAGGCCTTGCGCAACATTAAAAAATATTTCATCGAGGCCAAAACCGCACCCGGTGCCAACGATACTCTGGACGACGATACCGCTCTCAAAATACTCCAAAAACTTGCCAAGCAAGGCGAAGAAAGTGCCAACACGTACACCCAAGCTGGCAGAAACGATCTCGCGGATGAGGAGTTGGCACAGGTAGCTGTTGTCAAGGAGTATCTTCCACAGCCGCTTTCAGAAGCAGAAATAGAGGCCAAGGTCAAGGAAATTATCGCCCAGACAGGTGCCGTCGACATGAAATCTATGGGCCAAGTGATGGGCATGGCCACCAAACTAATGGCAGGGAAGGCCGATGGCAAAGCCATTTCGGCTATCGTTCGAAAGTTGCTAAGCTAATCGTTGGGCCATACTTGCCCTGCAAAACAGCCGATATTATATGTCTCGAACATTCCATTGGAATGTTCGAGACATATATTTTATAGTTATTAATAGTACACGATAGATGTTTCTTTGGCTCAACTGATATTTAATGGGGGAGCTAAAGGCTCAGTAAGTATTCACTTTTGGTGGGCACCGTAGGTCTCTACGAGTGTGGTAACCATGTATAACCGCAAATAGGATTAAAAACAGGAAGACATGATGCAGGCATAAAAGTTCACACGCGCAAATTTCTACCGCGCTCAGACGCCTCTCGAATCCGGTGCTGCTGTCTTCATTCATTCTTCGCTCCCCACTCTTCTCTTTTTATAAAATATAATTACTGTTTTTTTGATCATTATTTTTGAGTCATCCAGAGCAAAAAGGGCTATCTTTTTTTGTCAAAACCAAGTAGAGCGTTACCAAAAATCATAAGAGTGCCGCGATTGGTGCTTGCTCATAGCATGATTAGGCCTTATTGGCAGTGCGAAAGAGCCTCAATCACACTGTGATTACAACCTTATCATCATGCCATTTGATACTTAACCGCAGACCACAAAATAGGAGAATAAAGGCTATTTTTTAAAAGACGCTGAATGTCAGCCATTTACAAAATATCGCAGTTTTCCCGTATTTCGGACGAAGACAAACTTATTTTTAAATAAGCGAATTTGAGAGGGTTGTTTGTTCAAATAATTGACTATTTCTATTTTTTCAAAAACTGTGTTCGGGACAAGCAAGTTTTTAAAGAGAAAAACCGAAAATGCGTAAATATTCTGTCGCCATCTCGAAGCGTACACACGCCCCATTCGCCCCCCTATGTTTGTAACATGGCGAGCGTCTCCTCAAAACACACACGGCCATTTATTGTACCAATGGGTTAATCTCAATAGCAAAATGAAACGCCACACTTTTTCCACTGAGCCGTTTATTTTACCAACATTCCACCATAATTTATACATATAGTAGCGGCAAGCATAGAGAGCCCTAAGCTATTTGGTTAGCATGATGGAAACGGCTCTCAACCACACCCTATTGAATTAGATACCAATGGCGTCGTAATTGAGTTCTAATGTTGAAACGATTGCTAAAATAGTATCTTTTTTTTATTGCCCATATCTTCCAATATTCAGACATACGCTATGCTCTTTTTTTGAGACAACACGCTGTACGCATGAACATACACAAATATCAAACCACTTTATTATTGGCATCAGCCTTATCATGTTCATGGCATTTTGATTAGGTTTTTGAGCATCATTAACACATTCAAAAACGATTAATGTTTGTTATGTTAATATCTAATAACACCGGGTTAATGTATGTTTGTAATAAACACACACACAAACCTAAGATTTTTCTTGTAAACATAACAGCAATATGTGTAAAACAAGGAATTGTATAACTTTTTTAATCAAATGTGTAAATTTTTGCACTTATTATTTGGAACGTATCGAAATGTTTTTTAACTTTGTCATCAGATCTTAATCATTATTTATATTATTTTTATTAAAAGAGAGAAGTTATGGTTAAAAGACTTACTATGTTATTAGCCGGCTTATTCATCACAATTGGTGTAGCGCTGGCACAGTCTCAAGTCTCGGGTACCGTTACCGACGAGAATGGCGAACCCATAGTGGGCGCGGCCATTCGCGTGGCAGGTACCAAAACGGGAACAGTAACTGACGGAAATGGGCGTTTTGTACTTTCTGCCCCTGCCAATTCCCAATTGGAAATTACCTACATCGGAATGCTTCCGAAAAAGGTGAAAGCGGGTCAGAATGTTAAAGTCGTCCTCAGCACAAACAACACCCAGCTGGACGAGGTGATGGTTGTGGCCTATGGCACCCAGAAGAAATCAGCTTTTACGGGTTCCGCGGCTGTCGTAAAATCAGAAGATTTGGCTAAACACATCACAACAAATGTGACTGATGCTTTGGTCGGTACAGTCTCTGGCTTGCAGATGCGTGGTGGAACAGGACAGCCTGGGTCTGGTACTGGTGCAATGAATATTCGTGGTATATCCTCCATGTACGCCGGAACAGAACCGTTGATTATTGTGGATGGAGCTCCATATCCAGCAAGCCTGTCCAACATTTCACCTAACGACATTGAGTCTGTCACCGTTTTGAAGGATGCCGCTTCTGCAGCATTGTACGGTGCACGTGGCGCTTCTGGTGTGATTATTGTCACTACCAAGACCGGCAAAAACACAGAGGCCGAAGTGAGTGTAGATATCAAAATGGGTTCAAACTCACGTGCTGTTCAGGATTATGATTATATAACTGACCCCGGAGCTTATTATGAGGCCTATTATACCCAACTACACAATTATGCTATGGAAAAGGGAGTTAAAGACCCTCTGGCATGGAGCAACACGCAACTTTTAAAACAGCTGAAGTATAATCTTTACACCGTCCCAAATGGTGAGACGCTCATTGGTGCCAACGGCAAGCTCAATCCTAATGCTACTTTAGGGCATGGTTACGAATATAATGGTGTGAACTATTACCTCTTGCCCGACAATTGGCTTGATACTGCCTACAAAAACTCTTTCAGACAAGAATACAATGTCAATGTAAAGGGTAGTAACAACAAGATTTCATACTATACAAGCATAGGCTATTTGAAAGACGATGGTGTGGTAGAATACTCTGGCTACGACCGCTTCACGGCTCGTTTCAAAGCTGATTACCAAGCTAAAAAATGGTTGAGAACAAGTGCCAACGTGGGTTATGTGTCAAGCAAGACCAAATCTAACCCAAATATGGGTACCGACTATAACTCAACAAACCTGATGTATTACGCTACGATGATGGCACCTATTTACCCCATTTACGTGCGCGTAAAAGATGCAAACGGCAATGTCATGATAAAGAAGGACCAGTATGGGAATGATGCTTACGACTATGGTGTGCCTTCTAATGGATATGGTGGCATAACACGCCCATTCTTGGCCACGGGTAACCCGCTTGGTGCCAACAGATACAATGAGACCCTTGCGGATTTCAACCAGCTCAATGGTACGTTCGCTGCTGATATCTATTTTACCGAGCAACTAAAGTTTAATGCCACAAGTAGTATCACTTGGGGACAGACTCGCTATTCGTGGTTTACCAATCCATTCTATGGCCCTGGCGTGAGTACCAATGGTGGACTACAAAAGGAATTTGAGCATAGCATGCGCCAAAACCATATTCAGACATTGACTTACAACAATACGTTTGACAAACACTCTTTGACAGCCATGTTAGGACATGAGTATTATAAGAGTTCGCTCAATGATTTGAGTGGTAACAGAACGGGATGTTTCAATCCTGATATTCGCGAGTTGAACGCTTTTGCGAAAGTTGTCGATGCCAGTTCTTATGAAACAGGATATAATGTAGAGGGATATTTCGCTAATTTACTATACAATTTTGATGAGAAATACTATGGTTCCGCTTCTTTCAGACGCGACGCCACATCCCGATTCGCATCAAAGCCCAAGGATCACAGATGGGGTAATTTCTGGTCTGTTGGAGGTGCATGGCTCATCTCTAAAGAGAGCTTTATGCAGAACACAGCTAATTGGCTTGATCAATTGAAACTCAAAATATCTGTCGGTCAGCAGGGTAATGACAACATTCCTAACTACGCCTACATTGATACTTACAGAATTATCAAAGCTAATGACACGCAGATGGCTCCTAAGTTCAATAGGCTCGGCAACGAGGATATCACGTGGGAGACAACAACCAACTTTAACGTTGGATTGGAATTTAGCCTTTGGAAGAGCCGCTTGACAGGTAGTCTCGATGTATATTCAAAGAAGACTTCCAATTTGCTTTTCTGGCTTTCAGTACCTGAGTCGGCAGGAACTCGCGGTTACTACGGCAACTTGGGTGACATTAGAAACACTGGCGTCGAGCTGAATTTAGCTGGTGCTATCATCAAAACTCATGATATGGAGTGGGATCTGAATGTGAATATATCACACAATGCCACCAAGATTCTAAGCCTGCCTAAGTCTAAGACTGAAATTAATGGAGGATTTTCCGAAAGCAACGGTCCTCGCACATATCAAAACTGGTTCGAGGAGGGCGGTTCGCTTTACAACGCTTTCATGCCATCTTATGCAGGCGTAAACGAAAAGGGCGAAGCCACATACTGGGTGGACGATGAACTGAAAGGCTCTCTGTCTAAGCCTGGAAAGAACTATTCGAGCAAGACCACAGACCCCAACCAGGCTTCGCGCTATGTACATGGTTCGGTATTGCCAGATTGTTTTGGTGGATTCGGCACCTCTTTCCGTTATAAAGGTTTTGACCTCAGTTTATCATTCGATTATCAGATTGGTGGCAAGGTGTATGATATACGATACGCCAACTTGATGAGGCCGAGTGCAAGTCCGCGAGATGCTGGTCATAATATCCATAAAGATTACGTCAAATCATGGTCTTCAACCAACACTGGCTCTGATATCCCACGCTGGCAATACGGTGATAAATACACTACAGCTGTGTCAGACCGCTTCCTTACTGATGCCTCTTACCTGAACTTCCAGTCGTTCACGATTGGCTATACTTTCAAGAAGGGTATGATTCCGTTTATCTCTAAGCTCAGAATCTATGCCGCCGGTGAGAACCTTGGGTTCATCTCAAAACGCAAGGGCTTGGATCCTCGTTATTCATACGATGGCAATACAACCGTGTCGCCTTATTCTCCAACGAGAAATATCTCCGGAGGTATCCAGGTGTCATTCTAAAAAAAAACATTAATAGAAAGTTACGACAATGAAACTGAACAAACATATAATAGCATTAGCTATAGCGAGCTTCACGCTTTCGGGTTTGACAGGTTGTATAGAGGAACTCGATCCGAAGAGTACAACGGTCACGAAAGATCAAGCATATAATGCCCCGGGGGCATATGACAACTTTGTAAGTGCAATCACATCTTCTCTTGCGGGACAGTTCACTTACAGTGGAACTAATTGGAACGCCAATGATTTCGGTTATCCAGCATTCTTTATTATGCGTGATGTTGAAGGGCAGGATATTTTTCAGGGGCATCTAAACTGGTTTGACGCATGGTATACGTGGAGTGGATACCTTGGTCCGTCATACGCATATACACAGATGCCTTGGACCTATTATTTCCAGTGGGTAAGAAATTGTAACACTGTTCTTGATATCGCAGGTGAGAAACCAGAACCCGCCAAGGTACATGGAGCTGGCATTGCACATGCCATGCGTGCGATGTTCTATTTGGATTTGGCCAGAATGTATTGCCCCACTACCTACGCGCTTAACAAAGAGGCGCTAACGGTACCCAAAGTTATCAATGGCATGACCAAGGAAGAATGGGCGCACAACAAGCGCATGACGAACAAAGAGGCATTTGAATTTATTCTGTCAGACTTAGACATCGCGGAGAAACAGTTGGCTGATTACAAGCGCACTGATATTTATACGCCTGACCTCTCTGTCGTTTATGGCCTTAAAGCCCGTACATACCTCACCATGGAAGATTGGGCTAACGCCGAGAAGTACGCCAAACTGGCTCAGCAAGGCTACCAAATAATGGATGAGGCTCAGTACACAAGCCGTGAGACTGGCTTCAATACTCCCAACGATGCATGGATGTTTGGATTTAAATACAAGGAAGAAGACCCGAACATTCGTGACAACGACGGCGACTGTTCATGGGCTTCTATGATGTGCCTCGAAATTGACCCTGATAAATCAGGTTGCGGATACGCTGCCAACTATGGTCAGCAGATGTTTATAGACCGCCATCTTTATGAAACCATACCTTATTCAGACTTCAGGAAAAAATGCTTCGTCGACTTCAAGATAGACGAAAATTGCAAAACCGCCAAAGAGAAAGTGGAAGCTCTGAAAGCTTATTCCAACTATCCAGATTGGGTACATGGCTCCGCTTACGACACGCCGTCTGATATTAAGGGTGTGAACAATGTAGGTGGCTTGGGCATGAAGTTCCGTGTTATTGGTGGCCAAGCTGGTCACGAAAACCAACACATCGGATTTGCAGTATCGGTTCCTTTCATGCGCGTTGAGGAAATGAAACTCATCGAGATAGAAGCTGTCGGCATGCAAAATGAAGCTCGTGGCATTGCTATGCTCACCGAGTTTGCCAAGTCGCGTGATCCTAAGTTTGTATATGGAACACATAATGACGCTTACTACAACAAATCCACTTCTCAGTTCAGAAATGAGGTATGGTGGCAGCGTCGAGTTGAACTTTGGGGCGAGGGTTTCGCCACATTCGATATCAAACGTCTGAATAAGGGTGTGATTCGCAGCTATCCCAAGAGCAACCATATTGATTTGTATCGTTGGAACTCTGAGAAGGTGCCAGTTGTCATGACAAATGTCTTTGGCTTGCAGGAGATGAATTACAACTATGAGATGACGCAGAACGAAACACCACAATCTCCAGAGGGCAACTCTCCAGAGTTTACTTGGTAAAATGGGATTTTTATGCTACGCAATCATTATAGGGATATATTATCAAAACATTTTTAATCTCATTTGATTGACTGAGTATAAATAATAAAAGTGTGCTTGGTTTCTACCATTGCAACACTCCCTGATAAAAATGTAGGAGCTTTGTATTCTAACGAACGCAAAGCTCCTTTTTCATTTCCACCTTGTCTTGTGCATAATACGAAGTTTGCCTTTTATCTTGAAATAGAGTCTCTGCTTGCGACAATACAGTTGAAAGGAGATGGATTGCAAAATGAAGAACGATAGATATGGGCATGGTGGCATAAGTCGTGCCAGCGATTTCACACCTTGTTTCTCAACCACAATCCCAAGAAACGGTCATACACTATGTAGCCGTCAGGCTGGCGGTATACCAGCTGTTTGTTCTCCAACGCGCCAAGCGCGAGACGCACGCTGCTCACCGCTGGCAGCCGATGGCGGGTCATAAAGGTTTGCGACAACGGTTCTTTCACCACTCGCTCCTTGGCAATGGCCCTGAGCAGCAAGGCTTGGTTGTCGGTCAGGGCAAGGTAGATGGAGGACAACGCCGTGGACATCTTGTTCAATATCGTGTCAAAAGCACGGCTCACGGCATCTTTGTCAAGCTCTGTGTCTGTCATGGTGTAAAGCTGGTGCAACATGGTCTGCACGTACCACGTCTGCCCATCCACCATATCATAGAGATAGGCAAAGTCATCAGCGTGCATTGTTCTGCCTTGTTTGGCAAAGTGACGATTGGCAAAATCCAAGTACTTGTCCTCCTTAATCACGTCCAAACTCATCAGTTGTGAAGCCATGTAGAACGGTCGGTTGGCCGATAGGAACATCTCCGACATCAAGTGTTGTTGACTGCCGGAAAAAATGAAATAAGCGTTGTCGATAAACTGTATTTGCGACCTTAGCAAAGCCTCCAGCCCTCGCTCGGGGTACTCCGTGACTTGCTGGAACTCGTCAAAAGCTATATAGCACCTCTTGCCCGACCGCCTGACATACTCGAATATCCGTTCCACGGTACTGTCTTGCTTGCGTTCTTCCACATCGAGTGACAACGTGGGCAAACCCGTGAACTCATCCATGCTTATTGTGACGCGCAAGCCCTTGAACATCTCCGCCACTTTTCGCATGGCCGATTGCCAGTTGTTGTCGAGTTTTTGCACCACGCTCGTAGCCATCACGTCTATGAAGTCGCGCTGGTTTCGCGTGTTCAATATGTCTATGTAGATGCACGCCACGTCCATGCTTGAGGCTTCCATCCTGTTGAACACATGCTTTATCAATCCAGATTTGCCTATCCTGCGCGGTGATATCAACGCTATGTTACTCTCGTTATACAGTGCGTTGACCAATTGTCCAGTCTCTTCTTCGCGGTCACAAAAGTATTCAGGACCCTTGTATCCATATTCCACGAATGGGTTGTTAAGCGGTTTCATATTTTATGCTACATATTTTATGAAGTGCAATTTACAACTTATTTTTTATTCCGCCAAGCATCTATCATAAAATATTCTGGCACTGTGCCTATACACCTCGGTACGCGTCCAGCGCATTCTTTTGCAACACGGACTGTTCTGTAACGTATAAAAAACGTAAAATGCGTGATGTCATTTTTTTCGACAATAATTGAAATAAAATGTTTTTTCTTTGGATAAATGGCCCAAACAGCGTATTTTTGTAAAATAAGGTTAATAAATATCATCGCAATGAATAACCACTCACCCAACAGATTTTTTTTTCTTAAACTGTTGTTCCTATTTTTTTCATTGACCGTTACGGCCATACCAGTGCGTCGAGGTCAATTCAAGACCATACGCCTCATTGATGGAAGCACGGTGAGAGTAGAGGCTCGGGGCGACGAGTACACGCACTATTGGCAGTCGGCCGATGGCACTTGCTACGTGCCCGATGGCCTTACGGGCCTCTATCGTGAGACAGACGCCGCCACCTTGGGTGCCAAGGCCCTTGCCAAGCGTGGTGCTATCGTTCGCCCGCGTGCCCACCGCATACCCGATCGTCGCTGTCAAGCAGGCAGTGGTAACCTCTTCAAGGGCATGAAGCGCGGGCTTATCATCCTTGTGGATTTCAGAGGAAAAACATTCAGCATGCCCAACCCACAGCGCGTCTACGACCAAATTGCCAACGCCGAGGGTTACCGTGAGAACGGCTTCAAGGGCAGCGTGCGCGACTATTTCTTGGCGCAAAGTCACGGCATGTTCAATTTGTCGTTCGACGTTGTCGGCCCCGTGTCAATGTCTCATCCCTATTCTTACTATGCTGGGATGGCGACGGCGAGGCCGAAGAAGTGTTTGTGCTCTACGCAGGCTATGGGCAGTCTGACCATTCCGAAATTGACGATTACATTTGGCCGCACATGTTCGCTTTGTCTGGCAGTCCTAATCATTCCGTCAGAAATCTCAAGCTTGACAACACCGTTATAGACATTTACGCCTGCGCCAACGAGTTGGCGAACAACAACAAGCTCAACGGAATCGGCACGTTTTGCCATGAGTTTTCGCATTGCATGGGGTTTCCTGACATGTACGACACGTCTAGAGGTGGCAACTTTGGCATGGGCTCTTGGGACCTGATGGATTATGGTTCTTACAACGATAACGGCTTCACGCCATGCGGATACTCTGGCTACGAGAAGATGATATGTGGCTGGGCGTCGCCCGTGGAACTTGCCACCGAAACCAAAGTAAGTGGCATGCAGTCGTTGGCAGATCAAGGACAGAGCTATATATACTATAATTCATCCAATCGAAACGAATACTATATATTGGACAATCGGCAACAACGTGGTTACGACATCGCCCTGCCTGGGCACGGGCTGCTCATCACTCACGTGGATTATGACAAAAACGCATGGGACAATAACATTGTCAACACCATCTGTTGGAGCGACGACCCCAACAAAGACAACCCTCATCAACGGCTCACCATATTCCCTGCCGACAACATTCCCAGCATTTATGACGAGGGGGACGACGCCTATCCCTACCATGACAACAACCGCTTGTGCAAAGATTCCAGTCCAGCGTCCAAGTTTTACAACGCTGATCCGCAATATGGCGAGATTCCACCGTTTGGCTTTTTTGATATTACGGAGCATGCCGATGGCACCATATCATTCCATTTTAGAGAGGATAACACTTCTCCCGAAACGCCGCCAGACGATTCCAACCACAACAAGTCGGTATTGTTCTATGAGTCTTTTGACAAATGCGTCGGCTCGGGTGGCAACGATGGCAAGTTTAAAGGCTCCGTGGCCATAGGTAAGCTACAACCCGATCATGTAGGTTGGGCGGCCGATTATGGATATGGTGGCGACCATAGTGCGCGTTTTGGCAAATCGAAAAACGGCACAGGCGTGGCTGTCACACCTACGTTCGTTCTTGCGGGTGATACCGTCACGCTCACGTTCAAGGCTGCCTGTTGGGATACCAAAGGTGACGGAAACAATTTGTTCTTAACACTGAGAGGTGCCAAAGCCAAGTTTGTCGATACTGACGCAAGCAGCTCCCAACTCACTATGGCCAAGGGCGCATGGACCACCTACACGCTGAAAATGGTGGGTAAGGGCAGTGCCACGCTCAAATTCTCGCCCGATCGACGCTTCTTTCTTGACGAGGTCAAGATAACACGGTCTGGTGAACAGCCACTCACAGGTATCAAGCGCATAGGGGGGCATTTGCCCAAATCAAAGAGAATATATAGCATTGATGGCCGCTATGTAGGGTCAGACTACTTGATTTTGCCACGAGGGGTATATATTATGAATGGGAAAAAAGTGGTTAAGGAGAAATAGTAAGAAAAAATATTGCTACTTCACAACTCACATTTTTCAATTTACAATTAGCGTCATGGCGCGCACTCAAGTATTCGGCTCCGCCGAGGGCGAAGGGGGCCAGCGTTGGCAGAATGTCGTCGTGCGAGCCCCAACGGTCGGTCAGGCGGCCGTAAGCGGCGCGGCGCAACGCTGGCGGCAAGTATATGTAGAGTGGCACGGAGTATTGCCAGCGTCTATCCACCACCTCGTAGTTGAGGATAGACCTTACATTATGGTCGCCCGTGATGACGAGGATAGTATTGCCTGCTGCCTTGGAAGCCTTGAAACGGTCCAGGAATCGTGCCAGCGCCCTGTTGTAATACCTGAAACCCGTGAGATACTTACCCAAGACCTTCTGATCTCTCTCGGCGAAGCACGATTTTTTGTAGGTATCGGCGGCTATGGGCGGCAAGCACAAATGTTCCGGAAACTCGAAAGGCGGGTGGTTGGTGGTGGTCATCACCACAGTCATCATGGGCTTCGCGCGTTTCTCGCCCATCTGCCTTAGCAGCGCATCGAATAGATGCTCGTCGTACACGCCAACGCTGTTGTACCGCGCCCGTGGATCGTCTCTGAGAATATGGAACTTGTCGTAAATTCGATCGAAGCCTTGGTGCGCCAGCGCTTCGGCGCTGTTTTCCCAAGCCATGTCCATGCCCGACATGAACTCCGTGTCGTAACCACAATTCTTGAAAGGCAACGCCAACGAGGTAGGCAACTGCGCCAAACGGTATTTGGAGGCGAAGAAGCGCGGGAAAGGCGTTGCCACGGTCAGGTTCTCGATAGAGGCTATCGTGCCATTTTGCACAGATTGGAAACGCCTGAACAACAGATCTGCATCGAAATGCTCGTGCAAGCCCATGTACATGTCGCAGCCTGGCCCATCCAATTCGAACAGGTAGTTGCTCCAACTCTCACCATAAATTATCACGACATTTGGCTTGAGAGGCATCGCTGTCCTTGGCGCTCGGACGAACAGCGCACGCCTCAACGCCGCCATCGTGTCCCCGCGCTCCACACTCACCGCTCCCTTTGTGTAAATTTCGAGGGCCTGGCCGAGCGAGGTAAGACCATATTGGGCCAAGACATCGCTCGCTCTTCTGAGCTTGAAAGCGTCTCGTTTCTCTTTGAGAGCCTTTTTCAGCATATAGGGAGCGTTAGGCACGATGTCGTTAATCGTTTTGTTGTCAGACACGAAAGTGTCCTCTATCTGCAACGGGAAGCGCCACACCGAGCCACGCATACAGACGGCCAAGACTAATAGGAACGGAATCCACCATGCCTGTTGCCACCGTCGTGACACAGGCATTGGGCAACGCTCTATCCGTTTGGCAACGACAAAGAGCAGCCATGCCGTCACGACAAGCGCAAAGCCATACCACAGACAGTGGTACTCTTCCCATACAGTTTGCAACAATCCTATCGGGCCTTCGTTGAAAAAGTCGAAAAAAACAATGTTGATATGCGACTGGAAATTGGCATAAAATCCCAAATCCACGCATCCAAGCGCGACTATCAACGTCTCCACAACCGCAAAATACCACTTGCGAAACCTTGCCACCGCAACCTCCCATTGACGCATGGGGCGCGCCGAAACGGCCAAGGATAGCAGCGCAGGCAATGCGACAGCATAGGCGGTCACTTGCAAGTCAAATCGCAAGGCGTTGAATACCATGCGCGAAAGAACGGACTGTTGCCCATCAAAGATTTGCCACTGCACGAAAAACAAGACAAAGGTCGCGCGCAATACGGCTAAAATAAGGATGATGACCAAAGCGTGTTCGGCGAGCCTCTTCAGCGCGGTGGGTATTGGTGTCATAGGCTGTGTTAGATGATGACATTTTAAACCAAACGGACAGTTTGTCATGATATTGTAACAAGTGAGAAGATTTTGTTTCTTTTCAAGGCATTATAAGCTAAGGGCGAATGTTTTTTGATAGCTCAAGCGATCCCCTTAAAACCAATAGGTGGCATGCCTTTACCCGTTTTTTCTTTCACATCATTATTTTGAAAGCTAAGGATGTAGAACTACGAAACAGGTAAGGAATGGAGGCGTGGCAGCACAAAGGAGAGGGCACGGTGGTGGCGCCACACAAAAGTATCAGGAGCATAAAGCACGCGTTTCAATTTGGATACATGCCAAACGACACATTTAAATTCAATGGCAACAGGCGGCTTCTACATTTCTCGAACAGCGCGCAATGCTGGGCGGCGCGCTATTTTATCAATATAGCAGTTGTTTTTCAACACTTATCTTTGCCAATAGCCGAAAAGATGGTAACTTTGCATGTAGTAATGTGTTAATAAAAAATTTATAATAACGTAAAGAAATATAATTATGGGTAAGAAGGCTCTTTTGATGATTCTCGATGGATGGGGAATCGGCAAACATGGTAAAGGTGATGTTATTTACAACACTCCAACACCTTACTTGGACTATCTCAACGCCACGAGCGCGCACGCCCAGCTTAAAGCCAGCGGCGAGGACGTGGGACTGCCCGACGGACAGATGGGCAACTCTGAGGTGGGACACCTCAATATTGGCGCAGGCAGGGTGGTGTACCAAGACTTGGTCAAGATAAACAAGGCATGTCAGAGCGGCGACATACTGAAAAACAAGGGCATCGTCGAGGCTTACACATACGCCAAGGAGAGCGGCAAGAAGCTCCATCTCATGGGCTTGACCTCCAATGGCGGCGTGCACTCCAGCCTTGACCACCTGTTCAAGTTAGTTGAGATAGGCAAGGAATATGGCTTGAGCAACGTTTTTGTGCACTGCTTCATGGACGGACGCGACACCGATCCCAAGAGTGGCGCGGGCTTTATCAAGCAGTTGCAAGAACATTGCGACGCCAACGGAGCCACCATCGCAAGCATCGTGGGTCGCTTCTACGCCATGGATCGCGACCAGCGTTGGAACCGTGTGAAAGAGGCTTACGACCTGCTTGTGGAGGGAAAGGGCTACCAAGCTGACGACATGGTCGAGGCTGTGGAGCGTAGTTACGCTGAAGAGGTGACCGACGAGTTTATCAAGCCTATTCACAACGCCAAGGCAAATGGCACCATCGAAGAAGGAGACGCAGTCATTTTCTTCAACTTCCGAAACGATCGCGCCAAGGAGTTGACTCGAGTGCTCACCCAAGAGGACATGCCCGACGAGGGTATGCACATCGTGAAAGGGTTGCGTTATTTCACAATGACACCCTATGACGCTAACTTCAAAAACGTGACCGTGCTCTTTCCGAAAGAGAACGTGGAAAACACGCTTGGCGAATACCTTTCTGCCAAGGGCCTGAAACAGTTGCACACGGCCGAGACAGAGAAGTACGCGCACGTAACATTCTTCTTCAATGGCGGCCGCGAGGCTCCTTTTGAGAACGAGGACCGCATCTTGGTGCCATCGCCCAAAGTGGCCACTTACGACCTGAAACCAGAGATGAGTGCCTACGAGGTAAAAGAGAAACTGGTGGACGCGATAGGCACTGGCACCTACGATTTTATCGTGGTGAACTTTGCCAACGGCGACATGGTGGGGCACACAGGCGTGTACAACGCCATCGCCAAGGCCGTGTGGGCCGTAGACAAATGTGTTGAGGCCGTGATAGAGGCCGCCAAGGCCAACGGCTATGAGGCTATCATCATCGCCGACCACGGCAACGCGGACAACGCCATCAACGAAGACGGCACGCCCAACACCGCCCACTCGCTAAATCCTGTACCCTTTATATACGTGACCAACAACAATAGTGCCACCGTCAGGGATGGCCGTCTGGCCGACGTGGCTCCCTCTATCCTGCACATCATGGGATTGGAACAGCCTGCAGACATGACTGGCGAGTGTCTCATCACGGATTGACAAAACAAGCCATCCTGTCGCTATGACGGCGGGATGGCTTGCCAAAAACATCCTATGGTAAAGATAGAACCTTCGTGGGGCAAGCATTTGGCCACAGAGTTTGACAAGCCATATTTCGGGCAACTCACCGAGCAAGTGAGGGAAGAATATCGGCGAGAGACGTGCTTCCCACCGGGCAGACTCGTGTTCAACGCCTTCAATCTATGTCCTTTTGACAAAGTCAAGGTGGTGATTATCGGGCAAGACCCCTACCATGAGCCCGGACAGGCCATGGGGCTGAGTTTCTCTGTGCCCGTAGGGACGGCTATGCCGCCCTCCCTACTCAATATATTCAAGGAGATAGAAAGCGATTTGGGCAAGCCCATGCCATCCAATGGAGACCTGACTCGATGGGCGGAGCAGGGCGTGTTGCTACTCAATGCCACTCTCACCGTAAGGGCACATGCGGCCAACAGCCATCAGCGTTTCGGATGGAGCGTATTCACCGACGCAGCTATCAGGGCGTTGAGCGAGGAGCGGCAACACATCGTTTACATGCTATGGGGTGGCTATGCTCGCAGCAAACGGTATCTCATAGACCAACGACGCAACTTAGTGCTTGAGTCGGTACATCCCTCGCCACTATCGGCCAACCGTGGCGGATGGTTTGGGCAAAGACAGTTTTCGAGATGTAACGATTACCTCCGGGCTAATAATATAAAAGAAATAGACTGGTAGAAAGCTACGCACGCCATGCGCACTGCCTTTTTTTTGTCATGCTACATATTATACAAGTGGGAAACGTATTGGTTTCTCCTGATATTTTCACCGAACGATTTTGTTGCGACCTCGCTGCCTGCAAGGGGCAGTGCTGTATAGAGGGCGACGCCGGGGCGCCTGTCACACTTGATGAGATAGCGGCCATCGAAGAAAACTTGGACACCGTTTGGCAAGGGCTCTCAGCCTCGGCGCAGCATGTCATAGACGGACAAGGCGTGGCTTACAACGATGCTGACGGCGAATTGGTGACGAGCATAGTGAGGGGCAAGGACTGCGTGTTCACGTGTTACCACGACTTGCCCGACTTTTCTGACGGCCATACCATCAGCCATTGTTGCCTATGCGCATTCGAGAGGGCTTTTAGAGCTGGCAAAACCACGTGGCCCAAACCCATATCATGCGCGCTCTACCCTATCAGGGAGAAACAGTTTGCAGATGGTTTGGTGGGCATCAATTACCACCGTTGGGACATCTGCAAAGCTGCCGTCAAGAAGGGAAAGGAACTTGACTTGCCGCTCTACGTCTTTCTGAAAAACCCTCTTGTCAGGCGGTTCGGGCAAGCGTGGTATGATGAATTATGCCAAGTGGCGGAAGAATTAGAAAAAGAAGGACTGGAATAGAGTACGATCCTACCAACGCATAACAGGGTGTTTTGTCAGTCACGCAAAGTTTTTTCCATGGCATACGTGCTTGGATATTTTAGAAAAAAATATTGTATCGCTTATCCGTTTTTGTTTTTTTTGTTGTGCACGACTGTTAAGAGATGCACGCGCATGTTTAGAATGGCGATACAGCGTCGTCAATTTTTGGCGCCACTCCTATAGCTTCTATATCCGTGATTAGCTCACGAGCGAAGTCTTTGTCGCCGCTTACCAGTACGCGCCGGTAATCACCAATGGTGAATTGAGGCGCCGCCTGCTCATCAAGTTCACCGTTGCATATATAAACATGATTGCCGAAACGTATGCGCTGGCCTTTTTTGGCGTTTCGGAGGGTGAGCCTGACATAGCCGTGAAAGCCAGTTCCAAACTCGTATTCCACGCCATTAGGTGTCAAATCAAAGAATTTGTAGTTTCTCCTTGATACAATTTTTAGCACATTTGGGTCGACAGAGACACAAGCAATTGCCAGCGGCGGGCTGTCCTTGAAACGCTCCGCGTTGCGCCAAAGAGCCAAATCGAAGGTGGCGGCTTTCCACATCAGGTTGTTTTTTCGGCCGTCGATGGTCTCTCCGCCGTTTGTGTTTATTGTGGAATTGGCTTGTTGGCACAACCAGTTTTCATCCGTGTGGTATGAGAAGCGCTGCCCATTGACATCGCACCCATAGAAGTTTACAGACAGTTGCCGGATCTCCACATGTGGGTACCTCGGCGCATAGAGCACGGCAATGACATTGGTGTCAGCCTTAAGATAGGGCGTTACGTCAAAGTTCTTAGCTACAATGTTGGTCTTGCTTGGTTGGTTTGTACTATAGAACACGGCCGTCCCCACGTTGCATTCATTGACGTAGATTTTATAAAGGCCTGTTGAGGCGATAGTGATATGTCCCTGTTGTGGTCGGCCCTGAAACATGTAGGTTTGCCGAAACCTAAAGTGTGAAGTGCTGTCAGGTTCGGGCACGCCTATCCAATGGGTGTTAAACGCTTGGGCAAAAAGGGTGGTACCCCATGCTGACAACCAGCACAAGAGGACGATTAGTTTCATGGTTGGATATTGTTCTTACCTTTTTTGAGTTTGTACACCTTGGTGATGCCGTTGCATTTAAGTGCAATTTTCCGCCTTGATGGACTTTCAATCTCAACCGTGGAGATTTTGCCATCCATCCAACTGAAGTTCAATTCATATCCCCCACGCGCCTTAAGGCCTCGCATGCTGCCCGTAGCCCACGCTTGGGGCAATGCAGGAAGCAACTCGATGGTGTTGCCATAGCTCTGCATGAGCATTTCACACACGCCTGCCGTACCACCAAAATTGCCATCTATTTGGAATGGTGGATGGGCATCAAAGAGGTTAGGATAAGTGCCTCCCTGTTTTCCTTGCGTTTGGATGGGCGACACATAGCTTAACAAGTTGCGGTATATGTTGTAAGCTTTTTCACCATTGTGCAGTCTTGCCCATAGGTTAATGCGCCAGCCGGTGCTCCAGCCGGTGCTCATATCCCCCTTGATTTCCAAGCTACGTGCTGCCGCATGAGCTAACAACGGTGTTTTAGAGGGTGTGATTTGATGACCAGGATAAAGCCCTATTAGGTGACTTTGGTGACGGTGTTGTGGGTCTTCGTCAGCCCAGTCATGGTGCCATTCGTTGATGTCTCCTTGTTTTCCAATGGTGTATGGGCGTAAGCGGGCGATGGTTTTCTTGAGTATTTTTTGGTAAGCTCTATCTTTCTTAAGTTTTTTGGCAGCCTCCAAAGTGTTGGTAAGCAATTCTCTGGCAATGGCCAAATCAGCCGTTCCACCGTACATGGTAGCCCCTTTGTAGCCCTTGTCGGTGATGTAATATGCCTCAGGTGAGGTGCTGGGAGCGGTGATTAGCTGTTTGGTGTTGTGTGGATTGGGCACAAGCCAATCAAGCATAAAATCGCTTGCGCCCTTCATCAGCGGGTATGCGGTGTAGCGCAGATAATCGATGTCCTGAGTGTAGAGATAGTGGTCGTAGATGTTTTGCATGAGCCAAGCTCCTCCCATATTCCAATTACTCCACGTTGGTCTCTCCTTTTTCTCACCCACAGGATTGGTCATGGCCCATATGTCCGAATTGTGGCCGCAGCACCATCCGCGGCTAATACCGTAATAGTTTTTGGCGCTTCGCACACCCGTTGCGGCCAAATTTTGTGCGAACGTGGCCAAGGGCATGAACATTTCAGGCATGTTGGCCACGTCACATGGCCAGTAGTTTTCTTCCAAGTTGATATTAATGGTATAGTTACCACGCCATGGAGCCATTAGTTTTTCATTCCATAGTCCCTGCAAATTGGCTGGGACGCCAGCTGTACGAGAACAGGATATGAGCATGTAGCGCCCATATTGAAAGTACAAAGTTTCTAAATATTTATCTTTCGCACGGTCTTTGCCATAGTTTTTGAGCATATCCTCAGTGGTCTCTTTGGTATTAAGTTCGGCTCCAATGAGATTAAATTTCACTCGGTTAAATATTTTTCCATAGTCATTGACATGCCTTTTCAACAGAGTTGGATAGTTGAAATTCACAATGTGCCACGCCTCGTCCATAGCATTTTCGATATAAGGTGCACCCTCCTTTACAGGGTGTTTGTCGTACCCATTAAAGCTCGTCTCATTGACAATGTATAGAATAGCCTCTGTGGCATCTTTGACAACAAGAGTGCTATCGGTTCTACTCACTGACCCTCCTGCGTTTTTCACCCTTAAGACTGAGCAGAAATGAATGGTCTCTTTAGGATCTCCAGTAGCGTTTCCAGTCATTGTAATCTGTCGATCAGAAACTTTAACGCCCGAATTTACCAACGAACTCATTGAAATGACACAATTGAGTTTGGTGGGCTTCGATGCCTTCAGCCGTATGGCAATAATATTATCGGGATGAGAGACAAAGTACTCTCGCGTGTATACTACACCTGCACGCGTATAACTGTCGGAACACAGCGCGCTGTCCAAACTAAGTTGCCGGTGATAATTGGTGTATTGGCCAGTGTTCAAATCCTTGATGCGGAGCGTGGAAAGGGGTAGATAATATTGTGAGTTTACACCCTGCACATAATGCTGCAAAGAATCGGCCGTACAGTAATCTTCATTGAAAAGAGCCTTTCTTATTTCCGAAATCCAGCGATACGCTTTGCTGTCCAAGTCAAGATTGACAGGTTTTCCGCTCCAAAACGTAATGTCGTTAAGCTGAATGATATTGTTATCTACACCTCCATAAACTAACGCTCCCAACTTACCATTGCCTAAAGGCAGAGACTCTTCAAACTTAGTGGCTGGGGTATTGTACCACAATCGCATGGGCAATTGCTCCGCTTGCGTTTGCAAAGCGACAGCACAGACAGAAATTAGAAGAAAGATTTTTTTCATGATAGTTAAGTAGTTAAGTGATATGGAGAAAGGGAAGAAAGAATATATAGCAAAAAAAAGAAAGTCTTCCTAATAGGTTTTTCATGGATAGCCTAACTATCTCACCTATTTGGAAGACTTTGCTTATTTTCTTGCTTATGCGTCAATATTGGCGTATGCGGCGTTGTTCTCTATGAAATCGCGCCGTGGCTCAACGTCGTCGCCCATGAGCATGGAGAATATCTCATCTGCCTCGGCGGCGTTTTCTATTGTTACTTGTTTGAGCAACCGATTGGCTGGATCCATCGTCGTTTCCCAAAGTTGCTCAGGATTCATCTCTCCCAAACCTTTGTATCGCTGTGTGTGAATGCTTTTCGCGTCTTCGTTTCCGTCGGCATATTTGTCGAAAAACGCCTGGCGCTGTGCCTCGTTATAGCAATATTCGCTTGTCTTGCCCTTATAAGTACACTTGTAAAGTGGCGGGGTCGCTATGTAAAGGTGTCCCTCTTCGATAATCTTCGGCATGAACCTATAGAACAATGTCATGATCAACGTGTCTATATGCGAGCCGTCCACGTCGGCATCCGTCATGATAATAATCTTGTCATAGCGCAACTTATCTATATTAGCTTCACGGTCATCCTCGCCTTCCACGCCGAAACGCACGCCTATACTTTGAATGATATTCATCACCGACTCGGCCTCAAAGACACGGTGCCATTGCACCTTTTCCACGTTGAGAATCTTGCCTCGCAGTGGCAAGATAGCTTGCGTGTACCTGTCACGCCCTTGTTTGGCTGAGCCACCGGCCGAGTCACCCTCCACAAGGAATATCTCACAATCCTTTGGATCTTTGTTTGAGCAGTCGGCCAGTTTACCCGGCAAACCGCCACCGCTCATCACGCTCTTGCGCTGAACGCTCTCACGGGCTTTGCGGGCTGCCACTCGGGCGGTAGCCGCCAATATCACTTTCTCGCATATTTGCTTGGCCTCCATGGGGTGCTCTTCCAAGTAATTGGTAAGCGCCTCGCCCACGGCTTGGTTCACCGCTCCAGTCACCTCACTGTTGCCGAGCTTGGTTTTAGTCTGTCCCTCAAACTGTGGCTCGGCCACTTTGATGGATAAAACGGCCGTGAGGCCCTCGCGGAAGTCCTCGCCTGCGATTTCAATCTTGGCTTTTTCTATTTGCTTGGCTATTTGAGCGTCCCCATCAGCATAGTTTTTCAACACGCGGGTGAGAGCCTGCCTAAATCCGGTAACGTGTGTGCCACCCTCTATGGTATTGATATTGTTGACATAAGAGTGCAAATTCTCAGAGTAGTCGGTATTATACATGATGGCTACCTCAATGGGAAAGCCTTGCTTCTCGGTCTTCAAATAGATCACGTCGTCAAAGAGATGCGTGCGATGCCGGTCCACATAGCGCACAAATTCCTTCAGCCCGTCTTTAGCATGAAATACCTCTTGGCGAGTCTTTCCATCCTCATTTGGGCGAAGATCGGTCAGTGTAATTCTGATACCTGCGTTCAAATAGGCCAGCTCTCTCATTCTGCGAGCCACGATATCCCATTGATACGTGGTGGTGGTGAATATGGAGCTGTCTGGCCAAAACTGCTGTCTGGTACCGCGCTTGTCAGTAGAACCTACCACCTTCACGGGGTAGAGGGGGCGTCCCTGCTCGTATTCTTGCTGATAGATTTTGCCGTCGCGAAATACCTGTGAGGTCATATGTGAAGAGAGAGCGTTGACGCAACTCACACCCACGCCGTGCAAACCACCGCTGACCTTGTACGAGCCCTTGTCAAATTTGCCGCCGGCATGCAAGACTGTCATTACCACTTCCAATGCGCTCTTGTGCAGCTTCTCGTGCTTGTCAACAGGTATACCTCTACCATCGTCTTCCACGGTGATAGAGTTATCTTCGTTGATGGTCACCTCTATGTTACTGCAATAGCCCGCCATGGCCTCGTCAATAGAGTTGTCCACGGTTTCATTGATGAGATGATGCAGTCCTTTTTCACTAATGTCGCCTATATACATAGCCGGGCGTTTACGCACGGCTTCAAGACCCTCCAACACTTGTATGTTGGATGCTGAATATTGATCTCCTTGTTTGAGATTTTCTACCATTTGTTCAAATTCAATAGTTGTGTTGCAAAGATACTAAAAAAACATGACATCTTGAAACGTTTATAGCCTAAAAATCATAATAAAAAGACACACGAACTCCATACAGGACCGTCACTCAAAACCAGTCATACAAAAGCGAACACACCACGCGCCTGAACTTGAAATGATGATTTTCGAAAACAATGAAAATGGCTAACGGTAATCGCTTGCCACAAACCGACCAAAGGTCGCATGCTTAACAGCATACGACCTTTGTATAGGAATGTTAAAAGCAAAGGCTTATTAGCCGAGCTTGTTAACGTGCGAAGCTAAACTTGATTTTAGATTAGCGGCTTTATTGGCATGGATAACATTGGTCTTTGCCAATTTGTCCAGCATTTTTTGCACCGCGGGGAACAACTTTGCAGCCTCCTCTTTATCCGTGATTGAGCGCAGCTTGCGAACAGCGTTACGCATAGTCTTTGCATAATACTTGTTGTGCAAAGTTTTGACTTTCGTCTGACGAATTCTCTTTTCTGATGATTTGTGGTTTGCCATCTTTAATTATGCTTTTTTATTCTTATGGTAGTCGGTACGGGAATCGAACCCGTGTGGCAAGAATGAAAATCTTGAATCCTAACCGCTAGATGAACCGACCATTGGTTATTTTTTGCGGGTGCAAAGTTAACGCTTTTTATTTGCTCTGCCAAACTTTTGTGAATATTTTTTCGCTAAACGCCTGACTTTTCGTAAATTTGCCCATGTATGGAAGTTAAGACAAGGGCGATAGTGCTTCATGCACTAAAATATGGTGACTCACAAATGATTGTAGACCTACTCACGCGAGAGCGAGGCAGGATGTCATTTATTTGTCATATACCCAAAACTGGCAAAGGAAAACTTAGGAAACAATTTTTTCAACCATTGACATTGCTATACATAGTTTATACCGAACGACCCAATCGCAATTTACAACGTTTTTCTGACATACGATTGACACGCCCTTACACATCCATACCCTTTGACGCATACAAACTGGCTATCGCACTTTTCGTCGCAGAATTTTTGACGCATGCCACGCGCAACGAACAACGCAATGAGTCGCTATTCGACTATGTGGAGAGCAGCTTGGCATGGCTTGACAACGTGACATCTCCTTTCTCAAACTTCCACTTGGTTTTTATGATGCACCTAACGCGTTTTGTTGGTTTTTTTCCTAACCTGTCCAACGACGCGCCGGGCATGTGGTTTGACCTACGCAACGGGGCCTTTTCTCTCGTCAAGCCACCCCACCCCGACTTTGTAAGGCCATCCGAGGCATCGATGATTGGTTTGCTAATGCGCATGAATTTTGACAATATGCGCCTTTTTCGCATGACACAAGCACAACGCGCACGATGCGTCGAAATTATACTCCATTTTTACAGGTTGCACGTGCCGTATTTTCCAGAGCTGAAATCGCTGGATGTGTTACGCGCGCTTTTTGCGTAACAAACAGGCTGTCGCTCCTCTGTGTATGGGCCAATGATCGTTCAAATCAAGTATTTGGGTAATGGATGGATGGCAGTATCAAGCGTTTCGCAATGCACGCAAAATGATGACAAGCAAAGCAGAAAATAACAAAAAAAATGACAAGTGATTTCAGGAAAAGGCAAACAAGTGAATAACGGAAGTGGCATTAGGTACTAATCACGACGTGATTAAGTACTAATCGCGACGTGATTAAGTACTAATCGCACGCTGATTAAGTACTAATCGCAGCGTGAATAGGCACTAATGGCAAACGCCCTATACTGACTTTGGAAAACGAGCAGCTATTTACTCTCTTACATAATTGTAAATCAAATACTTAAAGAAAACACAAGATTAGTATAGACTACAAAGAGTATAAAATATATTCAGCCTATTTGGGATAACGCAATGGATAGTTTTCACCCCTTGTATCATCTCGTTCCTTGACGGCGCACCTTCACGTTTTGGCTTGCCTACAGCTCGGTATTGTTTGTCAAGGGCTAATATCCGATGGCGTAGTACTGCCGCAAGAGGCGCATCGGAACGCCGAGGGCCGCAAGGGTTGCGGCAAGGCACTTGGACGGATGGATGGTGTACATGGTGTCAATATCTTGACATGTACGCAATTTTTCGTCTCACGTAGGCTCGCAGTCCCTCGTCACCAAGAATGGTTATCTCGTCGAACAAGCCGAGTATGAAACGCGAGATACCCACGTAGTTGACCAAAGTGGCCTCGAAAATCCAATGATTGTCGTCTTCGCGCGAGAGCATTGGCGCTGAGCGTGGGTACTCCTCAAGCATGAGATTGTGCGCCAACAAGCTAAGACGCAACTTGACGTGTAACTGCTCCTCGCCGCTAAACATGAACATATCCGTGAAAACCTCTCGATGGCGATCGGTGTTAAACCATGGCGTGTCCACCACTTCCACCCGCCCTATCCGCGCTATTTTGAACGTCTTGTTTTGCTTAGACTTGATTTCGAAAGCCCTTACGTCAGTCTTCGCACCTTGAAACAAGAAAGGTTCCACTACGCGGTCGCTGACGCTATGGCTGTGAGGAGACGAATAGTCGCGCAGAATGACCACTCGTCGCTGCTCCATGGCCCGTTCGAGGGCCTCGATGTTGTCTGACAAATGGCGCATGTCGCGCATGCCATCTTGATGGTCTATGTCATAATATCGCTCCAATTTGTGCTTGACGACACTGGCCATCACGTCTTGCCCAGCCAGCTTCGACATCAGAGCGTGAAGATAAACCACCTCGTCGTCAGCAAACTCGACAGCCGAAGCGACACGCTGAAGGAAGGGGGAGCGTGGGTCTATATAATAAAAGGTGCGATCGTGCACCACTCGAAATCCCATGCCACGAAACAGCCGCAACACATAATATAGGTTGCGTCGGGTGGTACCCAGCGCGCCCGCGAGCTCAATAGCCGTGTGGTCATGGCCGTCGAGCATGGTAAGAATAAGCTGAAACCAACGCTCAAATCTTGCCGGGCTACTTGCCATCGAAATCTATTTTGAGTTGGGTGGCCTGGCGGAGATGGAAACTGCGACGATGATAGGGACTTATCCCATGCGTCGCGATGGCTGCGCGATGGTCACGGGTGGGATAGCCCTTGTTGCTATCCCAATGGTAAGCAGGGTATTGAGCGTGCAGCCCCATCATATAGTCGTCGCGAAAAGTCTTGGCCAAAATGCTGGCCGCGGCTATAGATTGGTACTTGCCATCGCCCTTGACAACGCACTCGAAAGGCAATGTGTCTTGGTCGTCAGCGTGCGCTGCGACACGTTCTATCCTGCCCCCGAAAGGCGATTCGGACACAGGTTTGTATGGATCGAACCTGTTACCATCTATGATGAGGGCTTGCGGGCGCGTGGTGAGCTGGTCTATGGCGCGGTGCATGGCCAAGAAACTGGCGTGAAGGATGTTCAAACGGTCTATCTCCTCGGGCGTAGCCACGCCAACAGCCCAAGCCACGGCATCGCGCATGATTTGCGTGCGCAATGCCTCTCGACATTTGGCCGACAACTGTTTGGAGTCGTTAAGAGCGGGATTGTCATAATCGTAAGGCAAGATGACGGCCGCGGCATAGACGCTGCCGGCTAAACAGCCACGACCAGCCTCGTCACATCCAGCCTCGACAAGATCTGTAAAAAAATGGTTTTTAAGCATGAATGCAGTGTTCAAGGTTTTGACATTCAAAACATTTTGGCCACGCGCTCAATGCCATCGACCAAACAATCCACCTCCTCCATGGTGTTGTACAGCGCGAACGACGCCCTGACGGTGCCAAGGACACCTAACCTGTCCATCAGCGGTTGGGCACAATGGTGCCCCGTGCGCACGGCAATGCCAAGACGGTCAAGCAGCGTCCCTATATCCATGTGATGTATATCGGCCACGTTGAAACTGACAACAGGCTCGTGGACATGGGCTGTCTCGCCATCGGCATGGCCATAAATCTTGACACCATCGATGGCGCGAAGACGGTCGATGGCGTAGCGAGCCAGCTCCTGCTCGTGCTTAGCGATATTGTCAAGACCTATTTGGGACACATAATTGAGTGCCGTGGCCAACCCATGCGCGGCAATATAGTCGGGTGTGCCAGCCTCAAACTTGAGCGGCGGACGCTCGAAGGTGGTTTTTTCGAACGTGACGCGCACTATCATCTCGCCACCTCCCTGATAGGGTGGCAACCGGTCCAGCCACTCTTCCTTGCCATAGAGCACGCCTATACCGGTGGGGCCATAGACCTTGTGGCCACTGAAGACGAAGAAATCGCAATCCATGGCCTGCACGTCCACCTTGAAATGGGGCGCACTCTGCGCACCGTCGACAAGCACGGGCACGCCACGCTCGTGAGCCACGCGTACGATGCGAGACACAGGATTGACCGTGCCGAGCACATTGCTCACATGCGTCACAGCGACGATACGCGTGCGCTCAGTGATGAGATTAACAAAGGCTTGCATGTCCAATTGGCCATCGTCGGTGATGGGTATGACCTTGATGACAAGCCCCAAACGTTCGGCTTGCAACTGCCAAGGCACGATATTGGAGTGGTGCTCGAGGGTGGAGAGAATAATCTCGTCGCCCTCACGCATGCACGATTGGCAAAAACCGTGTGCCACAAGATTGATACCCTCGGTGGTCCCACGTGTGAAAACAATATCTGAAACACTCGGCGCGTTGATATATTGGCATACAGTTTGGCGGGCTTGCTCATAAAGCTCAGTGGCCTGCTGGCTCATCCAGTGAACGCCGCGATGCACATTGGAGTTGACATTAAGGTATTCTTGGCGCATGGCGTCAAGCACCACCAAGGGTTTCTGCGTGGTGGCTGCATTGTCAAGATAAACCAAAGGCTTGTCGTAAACCTTGCGAGAAAGAATGGGAAAATCAGACCTTAACAATTCAATATTCATAATTCAAAATACATAATTGAAGTTATAGCGAGGCAAGATGAAAGGGTTGTAACTCACATTGCACAATTTTCAATCCACAATTAGATAAACAATAAAAATGAAAGCGTGTGCAACCCAAAATTCATAACTCAAGATTCAAAATTGGAATATCCACCCATTTGCCATTTGTTCATATCGGGATTTAACACTCGCAAACCGTCATTTGACATTAAAAGATCCACATTCGTAAATCAATCTTTGCACAGTTTGCACCCTTCACAAGTGTTAAGCTCTCCACGGAAGCGCTTTTCGACCAAGTGGTGGAGACGGTCTCGCAGAGGCTCGAGGTTGATTTGATCTATAACCTCGCCGATGAAAGCAAACTCAAGGAGGAGCTTGGCCTCGCTCTCCGAAATGCCTCGCTGGCGCATATAGAACATGGCGGCTGCGTTGAGCTGGCCCACCGTGGAACCGTGGGCACACTTCACGTCATCGGCGTAAATCTCCAACATGGGCTGGGTGAACATGCGGGCCGTCTTGGTGGTGCACAGATTTTGGTTGGTCATCTGCGACTCGGTCTTTTGACTGTCGTGGCGAACATGGACCAATCCAGCGAAAGCACCAACGGCCTTGCCATTCAGCACATATTTATAAAGTTCGTTTGACGTGCACTGTCCCACTTGATGGTCTATCAACGTGTTGTTGTCCACATGCTGGTCTTGGTCGGCAATGACGCACCCATTGCAGTTGCAGGCAGCCCCCTCACCCTTGAACACGAGCTGAAGCATATTGCGGGTGATGCCGTTTTGCAGCGTGATGACGTTATGGTTGACACGGCTGCGCGCCTGCTGCTCTATGTAGACATTGGACAACCTTACGTTCTTGCGGTGGGTTGCCTCGAGGCAATAGAGATCCAACGACGCTCCCTCGCCCACGTAAGCCTCTATAACCTGCGTGCCAAGAAAATTGCGGTCGTCGGCGGAATCGTCGCAAAAAAGGAACTTCGCCTCGGCTCCCTCGCCCAAAACAATGAGCACGCGACGGTTGACCATAAGGTCCACGTCTGACCGAAGGATGTTGACAACTTGAATGGCACGTTCTATTTTGACGCCACTCGGCACGTAGACAAACAGACCATCTTGTGCCAACATGGTGTTGAGGGCGGTCAACGGATCCTTTTCCGTGCGCGCAATCTTGGCATAATATTGCGCAATGAACTCAGGATGAAGCTCGGCCGCTTCTTTCAGACTGCCCAAAACGACACCTTCTGGCAGGTCTACCTTGGGACGAGTTTTGTTGTAAAACGAGTCGTTGACCACAAAATAGAGCGACGTACTCATGTTGGGAATATCGCAACTGAAGGTCTTGTGGGGATTGATGGGTATGTCGAGACGATTAAGATTCAGGCCATAGTCTGGCTCAAAAATCTTTTGCATGTCAGTGTATCTGTAGTTTTCAACTTTTCTGTTGGGCAGACCCTGCGCCTTAAAGTCTTCGAAAGCCTTGTCGCGCACGGCATTCATCACCACTGCGGAATGGTCGAAGATGAGCTGTCTGGCTTGAGAGTACAAATCTATATATTGTTTTTCACTGTTCATGAAACTGGCTTTTTTGTATTTAGAAGTGAAGTGTTGTCGCACCGTAGAATTAAGACGGCACCCTGCCGTGTAACGACGTGTGGTGGTGGAGTTGACTTTTCGTTCACGTCAACCATTCGCCTCTATGCTATTATTTATTGTTTAGGGTATCGGCCTCTTCCTTAATCCAGTCGTATCCGCGTTTCTCTATTTCTTGCGCAAGCTCTGGTCCAGCAGTTTTTACAATACGACCATTATACAAGACATGGATAACCTGTGGTTGTATCATCTCCAACAGACGTTCGTAGTGAGTGATGACGATGATAGATTTTTGTGGAGTGAAGAGCTTGTTCACGCCGTTTGCAACAATGCGCATGGCGTCGACATCGAGCCCGGAGTCGGTTTCGTCAAGAATGCTAAGCTGCGGATCGAGCATGGCCATTTGGAAAATCTCGTTGCGTTTCTTCTCTCCGCCAGAGAAACCCTCGTTGACAGAGCGACGCGACAGTTTGGAGTCAAGTTCTACGATAGCACGTTTTTCGCGCATGAGCTGCATGAACTCGGCAGCCTTCAGAGGCTCCAAGCCATGATATTTACGACGTGAATTGACAGCCGCTTTCATAAAATTGGTCATTGAGACACCCGGTATTTCTACAGGATATTGAAATGAAAGGAAAAGCCCCTCGCACGCACGGTCCTCGGGTGGCATGCTCAACAAATTCTTGCCGTTGAACACAGCCGATCCCTCGGTTACGGTATAAAGTGGATTTCCGGTAAGCACGGCGCTAAGTGTAGATTTTCCGGAGCCGTTGGGACCCATGATGGCGTGTATCTCTCCATCATTGACGGTTAGATTGATACCTTTTAATATTTGTTTGCCCGCTATGGTGGCATGAAGATTCTTGACTTGTAGCATATTGTATTTTGTTTGGATTAACCAGAGGTTAACTATCTTAAACTTTATAATTCAAATGGTTTTGTATGTCTTGACGAATAATTACGCGCCAAATCACCCTACCGTTCCCTCAAGCGAAACATTAAGAAGTTTTTGGGCCTCAACAGCAAATTCCATAGGCAACTTATTGAGCACGTCCTTGGCATAACCGTTGACGATGAGCCCTACGGCATCTTCCATGGGTATGCCTCGCTGATTGCAGTAGAAGAGTTGTTCCTCGGATATCTTGGAAGTGGTAGCCTCATGCTCCACGATGGCGGTGTGATTGTGTATGTCCATGTAAGGAAATGTGTGGGCGCCGCATTCCGACCCCAACAACAACGAGTCGCAACTGCTGTAGTTTCGCGCATTCTCGGCATTGGCGGCAACCCTGACGAGTCCACGATAAGAGTTTTGGCTATGCCCAGCGGATATGCCTTTGGAGATGATGGTGGAAGTGGTGTTCTTGCCTATGTGTATCATCTTGGTTCCCGTGTCGGCCTCTTGAAAGTTGTTAGTGACCGCAACGCTGTAAAATTCAGCCTGCGAATTGTCTCCGCGAAGTATGCAACTGGGGTATTTCCACGTGATGGCTGAGCCCGTCTCAACCTGCGTCCACGAGAGTTTGGAGTTTACGCCACGACAGTCGCCACGCTTGGTCACCAAGTTGAGCACGCCGCCACGCCCTCGCTCGTCGCCCGGATACCAATTCTGCACGGTGGAATATTTTACCTCGGCATTGTTCATCACGACAATCTCGACAATAGCGGCGTGCAACTGATTTTCGTCGCGCATGGGTGCCGTGCAGCCTTCAAGATATGACACGTATGCCTCATCGTCAGCGATAATGAGCGTGCGCTCAAACTGCCCGGTGTTTCTTGAGTTGATGCGAAAATAGCTGCTCAGCTCCATGGGGCATCTCACACCTTTGGGAATATAAACGAAACTGCCATCGCTAAATACCGCAGAGTTGAGTGCGGCGGTAAAATTATCACGGTAAGGTACGACGCTTCCAAGGTACTGCCGTACCAAATCGGGATATTCGCGTACAGCTTCGCCGATAGAACAAAAAATGACTCCTTTCTCGGCCAACTGCTTTTTGAACGTGGTTTTCACAGATACCGAATCCATGATGGCGTCCACGGCCGTTCCACTCAAAGCCAAACGCTCCTCCAAAGGTATTCCCAACTTGTCAAAAGTTTTTTCCAATTCGGGGTCAATCTCTTTGTTGGCAGGCTTCTTAGCCATCGGGTCAGCGTAATAAGATATACCTTGAAAATCTATTTTGGGCAAGTGGAGATGCCCCCACGTGGGTATCGAGAGAGTTTGCCAATAGCGGAAAGATTTTAAACGAAAATCCAAAAGCCAGTCAGGCTCATGCTTCTTTTTTGAGATAAGCCGCACCACATCCTCATTCAAACCCACGGGAATAATCTCTGTCTCCACGTCGGTGGTGAAACCAAACTCATATTTCTGCTCCGCGACTTGCTTGACAAACTTGTTTTTTTCTTGTTTGTTTTGCTCTGCTTTCATATCTATTCATAATCGTGCAAGGATTATGCCACACTTTACAATATTTACATTTATTATGAAAATAGTGACACCCCAGAACAGGGATGTCACTATATATTATAAAGAAGAAATGCTGCCAAGACCGCCCTTACGCCATCAAGCCATTAGCTGTGACTTTCAAGAAGCGTGTCAGCATGTCATTCTTTATGTCACATCCCTTTTAAAGTTTCTGATCAACCTCTATCTCCGTGAATGTCTCGAGTATGTCACCCGCCTGGATATCATTGCAATTTGCCAAAGAGACACCGCACTCCAAGCCTGTCGCCACCTCTTTCACGTCGTCCTTATAACGTTTCAACGCCGCAATGGGAGCCGTCTTGACTACGATACCTTCACGCACAACGCGAGCCTTGTCCTTGTTGTGTACCTTGCCTTCGATCACCAATCCTCCAGCCACAACACCCACTTTCGAGATGTTGTAAACCTGCTTCACTTCAATTTGGGCTGTCACAATCTCCTTCTTCACTTTGTCAAGCATGCCCACCATGGCATCTTTCACATCGTCTATGGCGTCGTAAATCACAGAGTATGTATTAATTTCAACACCATTAGAGTCTGCCAAACGACGAGCCGCAGCTGACGGGCGAACTTGGAAACCCACTATAATTGCGTCTGACGCATCGGCTAACGTCACATCATTCTCAGAGATTTGTCCCACGGCCTTGAATATAACGTTGATTTGAACTTTCTCCATGGAGAGTTTAATAAACGAGTCGCTCAACGCCTCAATTGAACCATCGGTATCACCCTTGACAATGATATTCATCTCGTGGAACTCGCCACGGGCTATACGATGAGATATATCGCTCAGCGTGAGACGTGTTTGCGTGCGCAAACTTTGCTCACGTTGCAACTGCTCTCGCTTGTTGGCGATGTCGCGAACCTCTTGTTCCGTTTCCAGCACATGGAACTGGTCGCCGGCCGTCGGAGCACCATTCAAGCCAAGAATAACACATGGCTCGGCGGGTTTGGCCTCTTCTATGGTACCATTGCTAACCAATACCGTGCTGACATAGCCGCGCCCCTTGTCCAAGGCACTCTCTATCACAGTACCCGTGGCCAAACGATTAGGATTGGCTTTGAGGTCGAGCATATCAGCCTCAAGAAGCACTTTCTCAAGTAATTCTTCCACGCCAATGCCTTTCTTCGCGCTGATTTCTTGGCATTGGTACTTACCTCCCCAATCTTCTACCAGCAAGTTCATCTGCGAAAGATCTTCGCGTATCTTGTCCGGGTTGGCTCCCGGCTTGTCTATTTTGTTAATGGCAAACACCATTGGCACCCCTGCCGCTTGCGCATGGGCTATTGCCTCCTTGGTAGTAGGCATGACAGAATCGTCTGCGGCAATAATGATAATAGCGATGTCCGTAACCTGTGCGCCACGAGCACGCATGGCCGTAAAGGCCTCGTGACCCGGCGTATCGAGCAATGTAATGTGCCGGCCGTTGTTAAGGGTAACGCTGTAGGCACCCACGTGCTGTGTGATACCGCCCGCCTCGCCAGCGATAACATTGGTGTTACGTATATGGTCGAGTAACGAAGTCTTACCGTGGTCCACGTGTCCCATTACCGTCACGATAGGCGAACGAGGCACAAGGTCGCTCTCGTCGTCCTCTTCCACGTTCACAGCCTCTTGCACTTCGGCACTCACATATTCAGTTTTGAAGCCGAACTCATCGGCCACCAAGTTGATAGTCTCCGCATCAAGACGCTGGTTGATGGATGCCATCACGCCTATACTCATCAAGGTTGATATCACTTGGGTAACGCCCACGTTCATCATCGTAGCCAATTCTGATACCGTCACAAACTCGGTTATCTTCAGCACCTTGCTCTCTTTGCGCTCTGCTTTGGCCTCAGCAGATAGTTTTTCTTGAGCAGCTTCTCGTTTTTCTTTACGATATTTGGCGCCCTTTTTCGTCTGACTCTGCTTGCTTGTCAAGCGGGCCAAAGTCTCTTTTACCTGACGTGCTACATCCTCGTCGTTCACTTCGAGGGGTTTCTGCGAGCGTTTTCTGTTCTTGTTATTATTGTTTTTAGCTTTGCTGCCACCTCCAGTCTTGGCATTTTGCTGGTTGGCAGCCGCGTTGATATCCACCCTGTCTTTGTTAATGCGCTGGCGTTTGCGACGCGTGCCGCCTCCTTGTTGCTTGTTCTTGTCTTCGCGTTCCTTTCTACGCTCCTCTTTTGTCTTCTTCCGAGGGCGCATGTTTTGGTTGAGGGCGTCAAGGTCTATCTTTCCCACAACGTTTACTTTGGGTGCGTTAAGAATTTTCTTTTCACTTCTCAACTGGAACAGCTTCGGACCATCGCCTTCCTCTTCGGAGCTCTCCGTCTTTTTATTAGTTGTCTCTGGTGTGGCCGACACGCTTTCGGTGTTTTCGTCCTGACTCGCCTCCTGAGGACGTTCTACTACTTTCACGTTTTCTTCTTGTTTCGTTTCTTCTGTTTGCTTAGGCGTAGGAGGAGTCGTTATTTCAGCTTTTTGCTGAACCTCTTCCGGTAGTTTTTCTTCTTGAGTATTTATTTCTTTTTCAGGTTTTTCCGTATTCTCCAATGTAGTATGTTTGGTGGTCTCTTCCACTTCTTGTTTTTCAGGGTCAGGGCTGACGGCAGCAACCTTGTCCTGAGGCATATTGGCGGGCTGGGTGGCATCAGATGATTGGGGCGCAGGTTTATCTCCCACGTGGTCAAGATCTATCTTGCCTAATGGCCGATACTGCTGGCGCCGATTGCTCTCCAACAAGCTTTCCGCCCGATGGTCTTCTTTCTTGGGTTGTGGGGCACGCTTCTTTTCTTTTGGTTTTTTAAAGAGTTTCTCGGCTTCGTTGCGAACGGCGGCATCCTGTTTAAACGCCTCTATCAAGGCGTGATACTGCTCGTCGCTCAGCTTGAAGGTAGGTTCCGCCTTCACTTCACCAAGCTCACTCTTCTTCTCAAGGAACTCAACTGCCGTCTGGAGTCCTATGTTTAATTCTCGTAACGCTTTGTTTAATCTGATGCTCATATATTCTACTTTGAAAGGGAGCAAGCCAAAGGGCAAAAAGGTAAAACCCTCACTTCCTCACCTTATCTGTTTTTTGTCTCTGTTATTAATCGTCTTTTTCCCACCTTTTTTCACTACTCGCTTTTACATGGTTATCTTGGGATTAAAGGATTGCTCATTTTGTCAATTCGACATGGCCTAATTCTCAAACTCTTTGCGAAGCACTTCTATCACGTGGTCTACGGTCTCCTCTTCCAAATCGGCCTTTTCCACCAACATTTCGCGTGGTGCATTAAGTACCGCCTTAGCCGTATCGAGCCCTATTGACTTAATAGCGTCTATAATCCACTGGTCTATCTCGTCATTGAATTGCTCCAAGTACACGTCGTCTTCCTCATGGTTCGTTTCACCATCGCTCACCACACGATACACGTCAATGGTGTATTCGGTGAGCATCGAGGCCAATTTTATATTCAGTCCGCCACGCCCAATAGCCAAGCTTACCTCTTCGGGCAGCAAATACACGTCGGCCTTTCTGTTTTCCTCATCAAGGGCTATGCTTGATATTTGGGCAGGACTTAAAGCGCGCTGAATAAACAGTTTGGTATTGGCTGTCCAGTTTACCACATCTATGTTCTCGTTGCACAGCTCACGCACGATACCGTGCACCCTGCTGCCCCTCACGCCAACACAAGCCCCCACAGGGTCTATGCGCTCGTCAAAACTCTCTACCGCTATCTTAGCACGCTCTCCGGGCATGCGCGCCACCTTCTTAATGGCAATAAGACCATCGGCTATCTCGGGAACTTCCTGCTCCAAGAGGCGCTCCAAAAACGTTGGACTGGTGCGCGAGAGTATTATCTTGGGATTGTTGTTTTCGTTGTCCACACGCTCAATGACGGCGCGTATAGTTTCGCCCTTGCGATATTGATCCGCCGGGATCTGCTCCGATTTGGGTAAGATCAACTCATTGTTGTCATCATCGACCAACAACACCTCTCGTTTCCACACTTGATAAACCTCGGCCGCTATGAGCTGCCCCACACGATCCTTATATTTGTTATAGAGCGAGTCGTGTTCCAACTCCAATATCTTACTGGCCAAAGTTTGGCGCAATGTAAGTATGGCACGACGACCAAATTTTGCAAAATTCACTGGCTCAGACACATCCTCACCCACCTCATAGTCGTCTTCTATTTTTTGGGCATCAGCCAAACTTATCTGCTTGTTATCGTCTTCCACCTCGCCATTGGCCACCACCACACGGTTGCGATAAATCTCAAAGTCGCCTTTGTCTGGGTTAACGATAACGTCAAAGTTCTCGTCACTGCCATATATCTTTGCGAGCACGCTGCGAAATGTCTCCTCGAGCACGCTTACCAACGTAGTGCGGTCGATGTTCTTCATCTCCTTAAATTCACGAAAGGAGTCGATCATACTCATCTGCTCGTCGTCTTTTTTTCTTGCTGCCATAGCTTATTTAAAACTTATTAAGTATTTAGTATATTTTATATTGTCCATGCTATATTGGTGGTCCACATCCATCATCACAGGGCGTTTCTTTCCTTCCACCTTAACTTTCTCCTTTACCGACACTACGAAGTCGCGGCCGTCCACACTTTTGAGCGTGCCTCTGACTTTCTTTCCACTGTCGTCCAGCACCTCCACTGGCTGCCCCACATAGTTATGGTACTGTTGCTCCACCTTGAAAGGCTGTCCCCAACCTGCGGAGCCTACTTCCAATTCAAAATCTTCCTTCTCGCGATCGAGATGATTCTCGATATATTTACTGAGTTCCACGCAGTCGTTGATGTACACGCCATCAACATGATCTATCTCCACCGCGATCTTGTTATCAGGGCTGACCATCACATCCACCAAGAAATACTCCTTGTCCGTCAGCCATTCATCCACTAAGTTTCTTACGACGTTTTTGTCTATCATAAACCTGTTATTATAAAAAATGAGGAGCTCTCTCGGAGCCCCTCATTCCACTGAACGATGCAAAGTTACTAAAAAAAAAACGTTCACGCAAGAATTTTTCTGGCTTTTTCTTGTTTACGCAGACTTTTCCACGCTATCTCCAAAACAGCTATCAAATACGCCTTAGAGCATAGTTGATGAACGTTTCTCTATCTTTAAAGTATACCTTTCATCTTTTTTGATTGTCAATATCCAGGATTTTGAACTATTTTTGGATTTTTCTTTATTTCTTCTTGAGGTATTGGCATGAGATAATTGGTCGGCGCAGTGAAAGCCCTACTTACTTGTACCTGAGTTGGTTTCCACCATGCGTCGATATTATCGGCAAGAATATTAACTCCATCAGGGGCTTTGTCCATGCACCTCTCGGCCATGAGCCAACGACGTAAATCCCAAAAATTTTGATTGAGCATGTACATCTCTATCAGTCTCTCCTGCCTAACTATTTCGCGCATACCTTCTTTGCCGTTGGCCTTATCAGGATGTGCGGCATGTGCCCAAGCGGCATCCACTGAGGGTAGCCCTGCCCTATACCTTATTTTGTCAAGGTAAGTCTTGGCCTCTCCAAGTTTGTTCACTTCTACCGCAGCCTCAGCTGCCAGAAGGTACAAGTCGGCCATGGTGAGATATGGATGTATATAATTGATTTTGGGGGATGACGCTGGCTTCAACGGATCCACCAAACGCTTGTTCAAAAATCCACTTGGCGAGTAGTTGTTATTACGCAACGTGTTCAGGTTGGCGCCTCTTCCGCTCGGCTCACCTATCATCATTTTCATCACGATTTTGCCCTCAGCCTTGCCCCTACGGTATTTTTTGTCATAATTACTTCCCTCGGGCTTATCGCCAGCTATCTCGTAATATCCATTCTCAAAGGTTGTCCAAGCGTACATTCGTGGGTCGCGGCGACAGACAAAAGCGGGCACTTTGCCTTCGGCGTACTCGCAACCAACTGGTGCGTCGACCACTTTCCACCAATCGTTTCTGCTCGGGAACGATGGATCCTCGTCCAAGGGCAGCCCCTTGTCGGTGTAAAAGCGCTCCATCATGGCAAGCGTGGGGGCGATGGCGTTAAGCGCAAATCGTCCCTTGTCACCTTGGGCGTATGGCGCCGACTTGGCTTGTATGTCATTATTTGATTGTCCCTTGGTATTACCCCATATTGTCTCGCTCAAGTTTCCCTTGTCAATGATAGCAAATCTCAGGCTCCGCTGTGTCATATCGGCAGGCTCTGGAGCGTTCACATTAGTGCCCGGAACAGCCTTATAAAGCGCGAAGCCAGATTTCTCCGCTATCCTCACCGCCTCTTGGCAAGCCTCGTACGCCCTGTCCCATTTGGACTGGTCAAACTTTTGCTCGAACAGAAAAGCACCGTCAGCGTTTTTTATGTTTTTATGGGGAGCGTAGCCGTTAAACAAAGGCGAGGCGGCCATCACCAGCAATTTGGCTTTTAAAGTTTTGGCAGCCACGCTTGTAGCCAGTCCATATTCGTCTCCATCTCGTGTGGGAGGCAAATCTTTGGCAGCCTCGTCCAACATATTGGCGGCGAAATCCACACATTCCGACATGGGCGCTCGCGCCTTAAATTTGTCTATAGGCACATTGACATCCTCCACGTCCTTAACTATTATGACCGGTCCATAGCTCTGTATAAGCAGATAGTAAAAATAGCCTACAAGAAACTTGGCTTGCGCCTTATAGTCACTTGCCATCTTCTTGCTCATACCTGGCACGCCATCAACATTATTAATCAATGTGTAACAATAACGCATGCCACCCATCAACTCGTCCCAATAAGACATATGGGGACTAATGGCCGTGTACGTTCCCTGCGAGAACGCGGCGAAAGGGTCAGACTCAAACGCGGTCACCACCTCATCTCCAGACAAGAAATCGATGGCACTTTGCGTGTTGCCGTTGTTGGGAATAAAGCCATAACAACTGTATAGGTAACCCTCCGTGGTGCCCTGATTGGCAAAAGCGTCTTTCTCCGTCGGTGTACCATCCGGTACGATGTCCAAGTAGTCACAACTTGCCAGCGCACACGCCATGACAAGGCTACATACTGAATATAATAATTTCTTTTTCATATCTTTATGCCATTTCTTGATTATAGATTCATTTGCAAACCTAAATTGAATGTCCTTTGTGTGGGGTAAGCCAACCCATTGCCACCACCCATCTCGGGGTCCCATAATTTAAACTTCGAGAACGTACATACGTTGATGGCCGACAAGTAAACACGAACATGCTTAAAAGAATAGCCCAGCTCCACATTCTTGAGTTTCAGGAACGAAGCGTCACGAAGCCAATAAGAAGACGCTTGGGTATTATTGGGCATGTCGTCCTTGGTCAATCGAGGGTATGCGGCGTATGGGTTCTTGTTCTCTGGTGACCAGTGGTCGTCGTCTATAAATTTTAGCACGTTCCTGTTACTGAACGACCCGAACGGATGAAAATAGTTGAGCAACATTGACGTTTGGGCCACGCCTTGGAAGAAGATTCCAAAATCTATTTTCTTAAACTTGACATTTCCTCCAAATCCATAGACCATTTGCGGCACTTTAGGATATCCCAACGGAACGACGTCGTTTCCATCTATCTTGCCGTCGCATTTACCGTCCACGTTGGGCTGGTCTTTATATTTGATGTCACCAGCCGACACGTTAGGTGACAACGCCTTTTGCGACGGGCTGTTTTTCACGTCCGCCTCGTCAATGAACAACCGCTCGGCCTCATACCCGTATATGGTTTGCAGCGACGCTCCAACATACGCTTGTCGTGGATATTCTTGGTACGCAGGCTCATCCCATTTTTCTATCTTGTTCTTCGTATATGTGAAAGTGCCACGGAACCCTACATATAAATCCCTCGTAACCTGTTTGTTATAGTCGAGCGACATGTCCACGCCCTTGTTGCTAACCTCTGCGAGGTTGCCATAGAGCTTGGTACGGAGCGTGCCCATGTAGCTTGGCACCACGCCACGGCGTTGGAATACGTTTTTGCGATACTCTCTGAAGAAGTCCGCGCTCAACGACAACCCATCAAACAAACGCATGTCAAATCCCAAGTTAAGCTTTTGGCCCACTTCCCACGTAATGCCTTTGTTCTCAAATTGCTCGTATTTCGGGCCAGACTTAGAGTAGTCTTGGTTGATGCCCGTGGTATAGCTCGGACCGCCGGTCATGTAAATATTAGACATGTAAGCAAAGCGAGTGCCACCTATTTGGTCATTGCCCACCAATCCGTAACTTGCTCTCAACTTGAAGAATGAGATGTAACTTTTTAAAGGTGTCCAAAAACGCTCTTCTGAAACATTGTATCCCACAGCCACAGAGGGGAAAAATCCGAAACGATTGCCCTTGGCGAAATTCTCGGAGCCATTGTATCCAAAGTTGGCCTCAAACAAGTATTTGTTCGCGTACCCATAAGTCACGCGGCCTGCCAATCCCTGTTTACGATAAGGTAGATTGCCGAGCAGGTTGCGATCGGTCACGTTTCTCGCCAGTTCGTCTTGGTTATAATTGAGCATGGCGCCCAGTTCATGCTCGCCAAACTTTTGATTCCACAGCAGCATGACATGGAAATAAACAGACCTGTTTCCTTGTGACCACCCATTGGAACGCAGGCTTGTGTCCTGCTCCCTGCCTATGGGTTGAAGGTTCAGGTCGTACGTGCCGTCAGGTTTCTTAGTGTAGCTCCTAAGCTCGAAAAAGTTATGGTCTCTCATTCTTTCCGTGTCGGTGTACGACCAGTTTTTGAACGAGGCGAGCGCCGAGAGTTTTAGTCCATGAACCAACATTGAGAGATCCTGATCCAATTGCAAATTGGCGATAACAGTGGAGCTGAAGTTGTTGGTGTAGCCGTTTACAGCGTCGGCCATGGGGTTTTGCGCGCCCATCCAGCCCAAGTTTTTAGAACCCCATCTCACGTAGTTTTGATAGTCTGTTGCCGGATAGTTGATAGGAAAATCAACAGGATTTGAGTTTATCACAGCATTGAAAATACCACCCACATTACTGTTTGGGCCTCTCGAATTGCCTATCTGCGTATTTAGCCTGAGCGCTATCGTCGTGCTCTTCGTGAGATTCATTTGTATATTGTTTTGAAACGCGTAGCGCCAATAATCCAGTTGATTGTTATACCCATAGTACCTTTGACTCACGTTTTTAAGCATGCCAGTCTGGTGGTCCACTGTCACAGACATGAAGTAGTTGAGCCTTTTTCCTCCACCACTGATGTTCATGTTTACCTTTTGGTTGAACGTATGGTTTCTGAACAGTTCGTCATACCATCTCACATTTGGAAACGCGTATGGGTCGAGCCCTTGTCTCGTGCCCTCTATTTTCTCTTTCGAATATGGGGTGGCACCAGTGGGAAGATTGGCTATCGCCTCGTTAAACAGTTCCATAAAACGTGGTCCATCCACAAATTTTGGCAATCTCGTAGGCGTGTTTACATACCCCTCCACACGAATACTGACTGATGGTTTAGCTTGGTTCTCACCTGTTTTGGTAGTCACTATTATCACGCCATTGGCGCCTCTGCTGCCATAGAGGGCCGTGGCCGTGGCGTCTTTGAGTACCGAAAATTCAGCTATCACCTCTGGGTCGAGCGCGTTGAGGTCGTCCGCGGTAATCTGCACACCATCCAATATGATTAGCGGCGATGTGGCCGGGCTCGTCGTGGACATTCCCCTTATCCAAAAGTCAGCTCCGTCAGACCTTGGCGCGCCAGACCGTTGCACAGCTATCATACCAGCTATTCGGCCGGCGAACGCCGCCGAAAGGTTGGGAGTGGGAATCTTCAACTCACGTGGCCTGATGGTCTGCACAGACCCAACGATGGAAACTTTCTTTTGTCCCGTTCCAAATGCAGTGACCACATACTCATTCAATTCTGTCGAAGAAGGGCGAAGCTCCACCTTCATGCCGTCATGAGCAGGCATCTCAGTGGTTTTATAGCCAACATATGAGAACAAGAGTTTGTCCCCTTCTTTGGCCTTGATGCTAAACTTACCATTCACGTCTGTGATGGTAGCCATCCGAGCGTCAGATTTCAATCTGACCGTGGCGCCTACAATTGTTTCGCCCGTTTCTCCGCGAACTTCACCTGTTATGGTCTTGTCTTGTGCCATAACAGACAGCATGGAGAATACAAACGAGACAAACAAAATAAGTCTTTTTGTGTTCATAAATGGATGTTTTATAAATTTAAAGAATATAACCTATGTGCTTAATACACAAAAAAGGAGACTGGAGCGCATCGTAAAGACAAGTTTTTTTTAAAATGATAGGCGTCATCTATCTCGCGATTGTAACTACGCCACATCTTTGCTCTACCAAGATCTTAGACTTGAACATATCGCATGATACTTCACTATTATGTAAGTAACATGCGAACGAAGCATCTAAATCCTTATGTATTATACTCCCTCTTACAGAAATGATTTGTTAATTTGTTTTAGCGAAATACTCTCTACCGCTTACAAGGACATAAAATTAATTTATTTTCTTTAAATTACAGGCTCGTGCAAAAATTTATGTTTGTTTTTATTCATTTTTAACAAATTGCCTCCACGACCTCATGATATCCATACCAACTCTTCTCTACCCACATGACACAGTATTGTCGATAACCAAGCCATGCCCATAACCGTTTTTCGATCACGCTGCAAAAAACGCTACTATATCGTCTTATTTCTCAACGCAGATTGTGTATGTGTAAAATTAAAGTCACAAAAAAATGTGCTTCCATACTTGTCATTTTAGAGAAAGGCAAAGCCTTCAATAATCGCCAAACCTCTTAATATTTCAAAAAAAGTAAAATAATGACACCCCAAATATCTCAATCGCAACGCGTCTGAGCACTTATCAGGTTGCGTTTAGAGGCTATACACCCTGCGTTTAAGAACTAAACGAGACGTGTTTAAGGCTTAATCGCGTCGGCTTTAGACCTTAATCCGAAAATAAAAAACGAACGCAAAGATATAAAATAACGTAAAAACGCTATAAAACGCTATCAACAAGATAGTTGCAAAAATCTATCCATTTTCGCAATATTCCGAATTAATGAAAGGAAAAATTCAAATACGCGAGGCACAAACCGCCTTTTGTCAGATTTTTTAAAGATTTTTTTATAAGGCATGGGGGATTGTCCATAATGGGCATAAACCCATTATGGACATACTCTATAGCCACTTGCTGACAAATGCAAGCGACAAGAAACCAAACTATCAACCTTGCACGCGACTCACCAATTCGGCGGGCAACGTTGGCATTGCGCCCTTTTGCGTACACACGTAAGCGCTCACGTCCACGGCCAAACTGTGTGCCTCGGCAATGGACATGCCCGCAAGAATAGCGGCCGTGAAACTGCCCGTGAATGAGTCGCCAGCCCCAACAGTGTCCGCTACTTTAACGCTCGGTGTTTCTTTGAAGCTCTTGGTACCGGGCGCGAAGACATAGCTGCCATTGGTGCCACATGTCAGCACCAGCATATCAAGGTCGTATTTGCCAAGGATGAGCCAGCATTTGTTCTCCATGTCAAGCCCGGGATAATCGAACATGCGACCGATTATAACCAATTCTTCATCATTAATTTTCAACACGTTGCACCGTCTCAGACTGTCTCGAATGATCTCCTTGGTATAGAAATTGCCACGCAGATTAATGTCAAAAATCTTAAGGCAACCCTCTGGCGTGGCATCTAAAAAGCTGTGAATAGTGCCGCGCGAGATCGCGTCACGTTGAGCCAACGTACCAAAACACACGGCCCGGGCATTGGCCGCCACATCTTGCATCTCGGGCGTGAATGGTATGTTATCCCATGCCACATTGTTTTTAATGTCGTAAGTGGGTATACCATCGTCGTTAAGTTCTACGCCTACGGTACCTGTGGGATAGCCCACGCGGGGCATGATGTAATCAAGTCTTTTGTCATCAAGCTGCCTGAGAGTCTCGTCGCCCAAGATATCGTTACCCAATGCACTGACAGCGATTGCATCTTGACCAAACTGACCAGCATGATAAGCGAAGTTTGCTGGCGCACCGCCAAGTTGGGCACCTTGCGGAAGCATGTCCCACAACGCCTCTCCAAGTCCTACTATATATTGTTTCATAATGATAGATTGTCCGCGCGAGGCCTCCGAGCCTCATCGATAGCAAATGCGATATGGTAATCTAAAGGCCTGCGCGGAACTTAATTTATATGGTTTGTAATATTTCAGAAAATGTTTTCATACACTGTGTGCGCGCTATTGATCGAACGGTATATGGTAGCAGATTATTTATTGATACGACCTATATAACTCAACAGATACAGCACGCCTACCGCCATCACCATTACTGCGCCAACCTGACCGATGGCATCGCTGGCAAAACCCATGAACAGCGGGAAAACAGTACCACCAAAAAGCCCCATGATCATCAAGCCGCTTACTGCGTTTTTCTTGGTGGGCACCGAGAGAAGAGCCTGAGAAAAGATAATGGAAAACACATTGGAGTTACCATAGCCGAGCAGCGCAATAGCAACATAGAGTGCCCATCGCTCTGTGCCGACACCCAATCCTGCCATGCCCAACGCCATCATGGAGACGCTGATGACAAAGAACGATCGGATAGACATAATGCGCAGGAAATAACTACCAGTGAGACAGCCTGCGGTTCGGAAGATGAAATATAGGCTCGTAGCAAAGGCTGCCTCGTTGAGCGACATGCCCAAGCGCTCCATCAAAATCTTTGGTGCCGTGGTATTGGTGCCCACATCAATGCCCACGTGGCACATGATACCAAGAAAGCTGAGCAACACAATCGGCATGCCCAAAAGACGAAAGCTGTCTGCGAAAAGCCTCAACACAGAGTTTTCCGTATCTGCCCCCTCGTCGGCTCGCTCTTCGTCTATAGGTGTAAGCCCCAGCAACAGCATGGCCACAATGGCCACAACCATATAGATGGGAAAAAGCACGCGCCACGACAGCCCAAAACAAGGGATGGCGGCAGTGGCTCCCCACATGGCAATGTAGGGTGCCATGAACGAAGCAATGGCCTTAACAAACTGACCGAAGGTGAGCGTCGAGGCCAAATGACCACTGATAAGCATGGACACCAAAGGGTTGAGTGAGGTTTGCATGAGTGCGTTGCCTATGCCCAAAAGTGAGAAAGCGACAAGCATGACGTAAAAGCTCGCTGAGAAAATAGGCAGCAGCAACGACACGATAGTGACGACAAGCGAGAGTAGCACCGTTTTCTTGCGCCCTATCTTGTTCATCAATACACCCGTAGGTACGGAGAAAATAAGAAACCAGAAAAACACCAACGATGGCAGTACATTGGCCACCGAGTCGGTCAGTCCTAAGTCTGACTTGACATAATTGGATGCGATGCCCACTAAATCCACGAAGCCCATGACAAAGAAGCAGAGCATCACGGGTATGAAGGCTATTTTATTAGTTTTACTCATGATTTAAGTTTTTGGAGACTTTGGATGATTTATCTCAATTCGTAGACGCGGGCTTTGCCACCCTTGACTACAAGTGAGGTATAAGGAGACGATGGAAACACGATGTTAGACATGGCCATTTTGCCATCTGCGTCAAACACCTCTATGCTGCTTTTATCCACAAATATTTGGAGTTGGCGTATGCGTCCTCGCGCGGGTGCGTTGGTCACGACAGCAAAATCGGCAGAGAAAGCGGTATCGCCGCTCTTGGAACGATCCATGCTGAATGTCTCGTTGGCTACGTCGTAGGTCATCACCACACACTCTCCCTTGGCGTTAGACAGCGTAATGGTGGCGTTTCCGCGCAGCTTCACGTCTATGCGACAGGCATCGGCAAGCTTTCTCGATGGTTTGTCCCTAAATGCGCGCAACACCTCGGGGGATGGTTTCACACTGCAATAGCTCTCGCCTCGATAGGTGAACAGGCCGAGATCACGCGGCAAGCCATTGGCCGATCGATACTGCCGCGTGGGTACTTGCCCTGCATATTGCCAATTGCTCATCCATGGCATGGCCACATGACGGCCGTCGGGAGCGTTGGAGAAAGTGACGGTGGCATAGTGATCTTTACCCCAGTCCATCCATTTGATCTCGCCCGGAGTGTCCTCACACACGAACTTGCGACCGTCAAAACTGCCCACGAAATACTGGGTGGCCGAGCCACCGAAGGGACCTCCGGGATTGATGTTGCAGATGAGCAACCATCGATCGCCCATATTCAGCAGGTCTGGACATTCCCACACGCCGCCGTGGCAGCCGTAGCCCTCGCCAAAATCACTCTCGAAAGTCCACTCTTTGAGATTGTGCGAAGTGTATATTTTCATGTGCTGCCCCTCGGCCAAGATCATGTTCCATTTGCCAATCTCCTCATTCCAAAATACATGCGGATCGCGAAAGTCGGGGGTGTTGGAAACGAGCACGGGATTACCAGCATATTTGACGAACGTCTTGCCGTTGTCAACGCTGTACGCCAAACTCTGAGTCTGGCTGCGAGCGGCAGATGTGTACATGGCCACAATAGCTCCAGCGCCAAATCCTGCTGTGTTATCCTTGTCAACAACAGCCGAGCCACTAAAGATGGTTCCCAACGCATCAGGAAGCACAGGGTCGCCCTCGAAAGTCCAATTCACCAAATCGCGCGAGATGGAATGACCCCAAGTCATGTTCTCCCACTGTGACCCGAAGGGGTTGTGCTGGAAGTAAAGGTGCCACGTACCGTCCTTGTAAAACATACCATTGGGATCGTTCATCCATCCCCACAAAGGTGTGTGGTGGTATCTTGGGCGATGACGCTCGCGATTGGTGGTGTCGAAAGTGTCAGTGTATCGTACCTGTTTCCAGCAAACGTATTCGTTTATTGGTATGTCATTGCCCATCTCTGTCCTGGCGTTCTTATCGGGAAAGCTGATGTCAAGTATTCCCTGGGATGAGCCCAGAATATCGAGAGGGAGCGGTACAACATAGTCTACCTTGCTCACAGCCAATTTGCAATTGAATTCTCTGACCACCCTATCTCCTTTGATGAGGCGTAGATGTGCGTTCTCCTGACTTTCCTCTACAGGCAAAAGTAGGTATTTAGCCGTAGCGCTCACACGCAGCATGGCGTGGGTAGAGCCGAGAAACATAGTCTCGAAAGGCTGTGCGTTAGCTATGACGCAGAGGCAAATCAACGTCATAGTGGCAATCGTAGTTTTAAGTGTGCTAAACATCATATAGGTTTTTATGAGTCATTCTTTTTTTTAAAAATGTGGGCAAAGCATGTCTGTCATGGCAATTACATTTTCTCATGCTATTTAAACGCTCTCTTAGCCTATGGCTAAACACGTCTTAAACGCCTGACACGCATGCGACAAAATGGGATATAGGGTCCAACTTTATTACCCCTATTCATATCCTTTATTCTGTGAGTAGAGGCCAGGGATGTAATAAAGCTGATTGTATGGTACCGGGAAATATTCGTTCTTACCCGGCGTGAAGTGTGCATCCTTGTAGTATTTGGCATAAGTTTGCCCCTCGTAGTTGTCTTCTACCTCACGCTTGAAATACTCGTTGAGTGTCTTAGAGAGCAATCCCCAACGCCTGAGGTCAAAGAAACGCGCGTGCTCCATACCCGTCTCCACACGTCGCTCCCATCTCAAGCATTCACGGGCCATAGCCTGTGTGGCGAAATATTTGTCAGGGTAAAGTGCTATCTCGCACTGGTTTGCGGCATAATTGATATGCTTATTGATAGAGTTTGCCGCACGCTGCCGTATATGGTTAATTATAATTCTGGCCTCAGCGAGACGCCCAATCTCTATAAGTGCCTCGGCCCTGTCAAGCATTACATCTGTGTATCGAATGACATAATCATTCATGGCAAAAGCCTGCCACGGCGTGTTGTATGTCTCGCCCTTGCCACGTTGCGGCACCTCTTTCAGGGAAGAATAGTAGCCATAGGTGTTTGGGGTGCGTGAATTGGCTTTCGTCTGCATATAGTTTTGCTCATATTTATAAGGAAACGTGGGCATGCCCACCGTGTGGAACAAGCGCGGGTCCCACTTCTGTGCGGTTGGGAAACCGTTGACTGGATGGTCGTTGGAACGGTTATAATCATCAAACAAGGGTAACCCGTCCTTGGTTTTAAAGGCGTTGACCAAATCTTGCGATGGCTTGTGAAAATCCCATCCGCACGACCACATGCCCCACATGCCATTCAACATGTTAGCCCAATTGGCCCTGCCGTATTTCGTATTGTCATCCTCGTAATTGGAATGTTGTACCGCAAACACCGACTCTTTGCTGTTTTTATGCTCAGGAAGAAATATGTCGCCATAATCATCGAGGTATCCATAGTTGGAGTTTTTGACTACGTCTGTATATTCTACCACCTTCTGCATATAGTCTTTGTTGATGAATTTTATACCGGTGCTGTCCTCGTAACCATTGCCCCATGCTATGTTCAGGTAGCATTTGGCCAAATAGGCCGCTGCCGCCACTTTGTTGGCTCGCCCACCCTCATACTGGTTGGCGGGCAAAACGTCGTATGCATGCTGGAAATCAGCTATAACTTTGTCCCACAATTGTTTATGGGAGAGTGCATCGTTTCTTATTTGCTCTTGCGTGCCTTCTTTATAGACCATCTCGTCAATCCAAGGTATTTTATTAAAAACCATCAATAGTTTGTAGTAGAGATGCGCCCTTAGGAATTTCACCTCGCCTATTCTTTGGGCTGTGACTTGCTCACCGAGCTTGGATTTCCCATAGGTGTCCAACGATAATAAAGCTCTGTTACACCGACTAATACCTACGTAAAGACGATACCATAACTCGTCCAAATGTCCCAATGTTGGTGTCAATGCGCTGAACACCTCCACAGCATGATATTCCGTGTCGGTGGTACCCGATCCACCTTTGAGACAATCGTCGGAGGCCAGATCGCCGTAAGGCCAAAGGTTAAATGGATAAGTGTACCAGTCGTCGCCCAGGATAGCATAGGCCGACGTCACCATACCATCAGGGTCTGAGAATGCCAGATCCTCGTCTACGATAGCTGTTGGTTTGTAATCAAGAAAGTCGTTGCAACCGATTGTCACCGTCGCGACAGCAATTGCAAATATGGAGGATAATATATTTGTTTTCATTTCAGAAAGAGATAAAAAGTTGTTAGAAACCAATTTGCAGACCAAACGATACTGATGTGGCCAATGGGTAAGCCCAGTTGGGATTCTCTGGGTCTGAGCATGTGAGACTGCTGCTCTTCACGGTCAGTAGGTTTTGCCCAGAAATATAAGCTCGAGCACTTGCCATGCGCCACTTGGAGACGATATTTTGTGGAAGGCTGTATCCTACCTGCAAAGTTCGCAACTTGAGATATGAGCCATTCTCCACATAGTAATTGGAGACACGTCCCTCGTCGGCCGTGTTATTGGTGGTAAGCGCAGGAATGGTGGAGGTTGTGTTATCGGTGGTCCAAGCGGATAGCATTCGGTTACCTTTATTGGAGCCTGCGTCCGTAACACTCCAGAAATCTGTTTGGAATTTTTGGTTGTTGTACACATCTTGGTTCATCACGCCCTGCCAAAACATGCTTAAATCTATCCCCTTATAATTCAAGGCTACGTTCAAGCCATACGAGAAAGCGGGCACAGGATTGAATATCCAAGTTTGGTCTGCCTCGGTAATTCGCTCGTTTCCATCCAAGTCCGCATATTTCAAGCCACCAAGTCTAGCATTTGGTTGCCCTGAGGCAAGCACCTCTTCTTTAGTTTGGAACAATCCGTTGGTAACATACCCGACGATGGATCCATAAGGTTTGCGAGCCTCCACTAAGTTTTGTTTTGTAGTGTGTGCGTAAGAGCCTGTGGTCGAAGATGGTAGTTGTGTTACCCTATTGCGGAAGAAATCGAGATTTCCGTTTATGTCTATTTCCAGCCCATTAGCCAAGGTTTGGCGATAGCCCATCATAAACTCCATACCCCAGTTGCGTAGCGATGGGCCGTTGGACCATTGTGCCCCACCCTCACCCATCACCGCCAGATACGCTGGATTGATGAGCATGTCCGTGATATTCTTGATATACGCGTCCACCGTGCCATATAGCGCATTATCAAAAAACATATAGTCCAAGCCTATATTATACTGCGTGGTGGTTTCCCACTTCAAGTTTTCGTTAGCCCTTTGTATGGCTCTATAGCCCGACGGGAACGTGCCACTGCCTGCAAGACTTAGGTCGTAAGCCGTGGACGTGGTGCGATCAAGGCCATAGTCGGCTACGTAAAGGCCGTAATGTGCATTATTGTCAATACCCTGATTACCAGTTTTACCCCACGAAAGGCGCAGTTTCAAATCGTCTATCCATCTCACGTGCATTAGTTCAGAAAAGCGAAAACCGAGTGTGGCTGCGGGAAAATCGCCCCAACGGTGCCTCTCTCCAAATCGAGAGCTGCCATCATGACGTAACGTGAACGAAGCCAATAGCAGGTCTCTATAGTTATAATCTACCTTTCCGAAGAACGACGCAAGACGATATCCCACTTTCGCTCCCGTATTATGCGCAGCTCCCGTGGCTGCATTAGGCCACATATAGTGCTTGGTTTCTAAAGCGTACCCTTCGGAAAGGGCGTGAAAATCCACCAAACTCTGCTTGTTGATCTCTGAGCCAAGTAGCACGTTAAAATGATGGTTTTTGTTGTAATCAAATAGGTAGTTGAGCGTGTTAGACCATGTATAATTGGTGTTATTAGTCTGTCCCAGATCTGTTTTGGCTACATTGTTGTTCACAATATCAGAAGCATAGGTATGCGTCAAGGCATTGATAAACGACGTGGTGTAATCCAAACCGAAGTTAGATCTGAACAAGAGACCTTTCAGTGGTGTAACTTCCACGTAGGCGTTGCCAAAGAGTTTCCAAAAGTCCAAATGGTTGTCTTTATTATGATACAGTTCTCGCATAGGGTTTTGGCGGTCGCTCATACCACCCACAGGTCCTGCGAATGTCACCCCGTCTTTTTCATAGACAGGTACTGTGGGCGACATTTTGAGTGCGTTCTCCATGGGTGCACTATCCACTTGCTTATTATACGACAATGTAAAGTTCTCTCCTACCTTCACCATTTTGTTTATTTGATAAGAGTTGTTCAATCGAGCCGCAATACTTTGAAAATCGGTATATTTCAAGATTCCATCGTTTTTCTTATACCCCAATGAAAACATGGAAGTGGTTTTATTCGTCGCACTTGATAGAGATACATTGTAGTTGCGCGAGAAACCCACTCTCGAGATTTCTCCCATCCAGTCCGTATCCGAGCAAACCATACTACGTTTAGAGTTGATATAGCCATCATAGCGACCATTTACCGTAAAGTTTTCATAACGTTTGGCTATAGGATTCCATGCCGTAATATCCACGCCTTTTTCCGCTTTTAGGTTTAAACCATAATTGGCGGCATAAGCCACAGGATCCATCCCGTCGTTCAGGGCGGCTTGTGCCATAGCCGTAGCGTATCCCTTGGTATCTAACAGTTTCATCTTTGACTGTGGCGTGTAGAACTGTGCGGTGAGATTAGCCGAGAAGTCCACTTTTATTTTGTCTCCCTTCTTGCCTTGCTTTGTCGTGATAATAATCACGCCATTGGCGGCCCTGCTACCATAAATAGAGGCCGATGCAGCATCTTTGAGCACTTGCATGCTTTCGATGTCGTTTGAGTTGAAAGTGTTCATGGCCGATGTTAATGGTACACCATCCACGATATACAGAGGTTCTTGCGAAGAGTTGAAAGACCCTATGCCTCGCACGCGAACCGTGGCTGTACCGCTAGGCGACCCTGTGTCTGTGATGGTAACACCTGCCACACGTCCCTGAAGCGCTTTCATTGGATCCGCATCGGGCGATGTCCTTATGGCATTGGTCTTCACTACCGATACCGCCCCGGTCAAGTCGGCCTTGCGTTGGGTGGTATAACCCGTCACTACTACCTCGTTGAGATCGTTGGCATCTTCCTTAAGGATGATTTTCATAGCCACCGCGGCAGGAAACTCCATTGTGCGATAGCCTATATAAGAGATGACAAGCGTTGCCCCCTTAGTCACCTCCAACTTAAAATTTCCGTCTATGTCGGTCACGGTAGCGTTATTTGTACCTTTCTCCATGACCGTTGCACCGATTACCTCCAAGCCTGTCTCATCGACAATAGAGCCCGAAGCCTTGAGTTGTTGCGCGCTCGTGACCGCGCAAACCATTATGAGCGCAAGGCTCATGATTGTCCTTTTTAGGTTTTCCATCGAATGTTCGTTTACGTTAGTACTTAGGTTTAACGCTCACAAAATTAGCGCAACGTTGTCAAGCCGTCATTAAAATATCGTTCATTGAATAGCAAAAACGTAAACCACGTAACATTTTTGTTATTCAATGAAAGATTTTTTGCACTTGAGGAAAACTATTTGTTGCCTTTGCGCCTCAACTCATAAGTTCACTCGGACTCGCGCCAAACTCATCCTTGAAACACTTGGTGAAATAAGAAGGCGACGTAAAACCCACGGCGTAAGCCACCTCTGAGATGCTTTGTCCCGTGGTCTCGAGTAGTTTTTTACCACGCAGAAGTCGGGCCGTCCGTAAGAGTTCCACTGGCGATCTACCCGTGAGGGCTTTCACTTTGCGATAAAGTTGCACCCGGCTCAGTCCTACCTCCTCGCCTATACGTTCAACGTTAAGGTCAGGATCTGACAGCGACGCTTGTATGATAGTGCGCAGGTTGGCGATGAAACGGGTATCCCTGTCGCCCATCAATGGTCTCGCAGACGCTTCGGGAGCTTTGGTCTCCATTCCCCGCTCTAACTCTGCCGTCTCGCCTTTGGCAAACAATTGGCGCAGTCGCTCGCGGTTTTGTAACAGGTTGCCGATACGAGCCAAAAGCACTTTGGAACTGAACGGCTTAGTGATATACGAGTCTGCACCCGTCTCATAGCCTTCAGTCATCTGCTCATCCAACGTCCTTGCCGTGAGCAAAATTACCGGAATGTGACTCGTCTCTGTGTGCGTCTTCAACGCTCGGGTAACCTCCAACCCATCCATCACGGGCATCATCACGTCACAAACAACCACATCTGGCACCATTTTTCGAGCCAAGGCCAAACCATCTTTACCATTAGCAGACTCCATCACATGGTAACGACCTCTCAATATAGACTTCAGATAAGAGCGTACGTCGTCGTTGTCATCAATGACAAGTATCTCGGGTTTGGCTGTTTTGTCCGCCGATACCACGTCGTCCAAGTGGGTATCCACGTTAACTGGCCCTTCTTCATGCCACGCAACAGGCATGGTGGTTGTTCCCACACTCGTCCTTTCATTTACGATGGCTCCCGCCTGCCGTACAGGCAACTTCACCACAAAACGAGTTCCCTTGCCCATCTCGCTCTCTACGCTAACCTTTCCTTGGTGCAACTCGGCGAAAGCCTTGACCAAGGCAAGCCCTATGCCCGTTCCGCCAACAGTTCCATGTGCTTGGTAGAACCTGTCAAAGACGTTTGGCAGGTCTTCTCTCGCCATGCCGACGCCCGTGTCCTCCACACATATTATATAATGGTCGCCTTGCCTTTTTATTATTGTGGTTACACTTCCACCCCCGGATGTGTATTTCAGTGCATTGCTCATCAGGTTCATGTAGAGATGATTAATCTTCTCCGCATCGGCCATAATGGTCTCTTCGTCGTCCACATGACATTCCATAACCAACCTGACACCTTTGGCCTCGGCAGCCGACTTAAAAGCGGCACACCACTCGCGCAGTTCCCGAGCAATGGCAAAGCGACCGAGCCGCAACTCCATCTTGCCACTCTGCACCTTTCTAAAATCCAATATCTCGCTAACCAATTGCGCCAACACACGCACATTGCGGCGCACCATCTCAAGTGTTTGTCTTGTGCTAACTTGCATGCCGATCGACTCGAGGAGGCGGTCTATCGGATCGGCTATCAGCGTGAGGGGCGTGCGCAGCTCGTGGCTCACGTTGGTAAAAAAGGCCAATTGGGCCTGCGTCATATCTTTCACCTCAGCGTTCAGCCGTTGCAACTCCGCATTGCTATCAGTCAGTTTCGCGTTGAGTTTAGCCTTGTCCAAATACGCCCTGTATGTCACGACAACGGCAATGATTATACAAACCAGGACCACTGCTAACAGCACAATAAACCACCGTTGCATGGTGTATTGGTTAAAATAGGCATCTACCTTCTTGTGCATCAAGTCGAGATTGGAATTTTGTCGTGCCATATCCTTGGCTTCCATGAGCAATAATTCTGCGTTTTCACGAGTCACGATGGTAGTCGTGAGCGGATTTTCACGTCTGTATGGCTGCCCGCGCAATATCTTCATGGCCAAAGCGATGACCTCATCGCCTTTGGTGGGATACACGTATGATGCCTCGAACAAGCCGTCACGCACCAATTCCAATCCTCCTCCCTCCGTGGCCAAAGCGTCCACGCCTACAAACTTGGGCATTCTCTCCACACCATGCTTGCGCAATGACACATATGCCCCCCAAGCCATGCGATCGTTATGTCCAAAAACATAGTCAAATTGGCGCGTTCTTTCCAATATATTGTCCATGGCCTTGATGCCGCTCTCTTCTTTCCAGTCGCCCGCCTCCGAGGCCACCAAGCGCACGTCTTCAAATGTTTTGAGCGCGTCTACAAACCCTTTATGCCGCTCGGTGGCAGGCGATGAGCCCTCCAAGCCCCTTATCTCCACCACACGCCCATGACCATGCAGCCTGTGTCCCACAAAATTGCCCATAGCCTTACCTATGCCATAGTTATCGCCACCAATAGCAGCGGTGTATTTGTCAGTGTCCACCTTGCGATCATAAAGTATCACCGGGATGCCTTTTCGATACGCATTCTCTATGGCTGTGGTGATGGACTTGTACTGGTTGGGGGCCACAATGATCAGGTCCACTCCGGCATTCACGAAATGGTTGATTTGTGCTATCTGTTTTTGGCTGTTGTCATTGGCAGAGGCGAGTACCACCTCCAACGAGTCGTTAAAATATTCAGCGGTTTTCAACTCCCTGTTCAACTTGTCTCGCCATATGTCCTCGCTGCACTGCGAGACACCTATCACGTATTTCTTATGATGGTCTTCACAACCCATAAGTAGCAATATAAGGAATAAGGCAAACGATGTCTTTCGCATAGACTCATGGTTTATCATCTTTGCAAAGATAACAAAAAGGTGCGGTAATTCATTCCAGCACACCAAAAACTTTCAAAACCGAACATGCCCTGTCAAAGCCATAACTTCGTCGTGGGCACAGCGCTGTCACTGTTTGATACGATCACTACACTTGTCACAGTCGCCCAACGGCTCATAGCGTGTGCTCTACGCTAACGCCCATGTCACATCAATCAAAAGGGAGGTCACGGCCCACGGCCTTGACCTCCCCCATGAAAAAAAATTATGAAAGTAACAAAACTTAATCTATCTCCTCGTCAGCCTCATATCCACCCATTTCCCTAATGGCGTTTTTCAGCATGGTGTATTGCTGGAAGAGGTTGTTTACAGGTTGCTCGTCTTTTGTGAAATCGTGCATGGGGCACTTGAGGAAGAAGCTCAAGAACCGCTGTATGCCATATCGCCCAGCACGGGCAGCAAGATCACTGAGCAGTGTCAGGTCGAGTAACAACGGCGCTGCGAGTATGGAGTCGCGACAAAGAAAGTTGATCTTGATCTGCATGGGATAGCCCATCCAACCGAAAATGTCAATATTGTCCCATCCCTCCTTGTTATCATTACGGGGCGGATAGTAGTTGATGCGTACTTTGTGATAATAGTCTGTATACAGATCGGGTTGATCCTCGGCTCTCAATATGCTTTCCAAAGTGGAGAGTTTGCTCACTTCCTTGGTGTGGAAGTTTTCCGGTTCATCTAACACAAGACCGTCTCGGTTGCCAAGAATATTTGTGGAGAACCATCCGTCCAAACCGAGACAGCGTGTGCCAATAATTGGCGCAAAACCGCTTTTCACGAGTGTCTGACCTGTCTTAAAGTCCTTGCCAGCTATCGGCATTTTTGTCTTTTCGGCCATTTGCCACATTGCCGGGATATCCACGGTGGTGTTTGGCGCTCCCATCACAAACGGAGCACCCTCGCTTAAGGCCGCATAGGCATAGCACATCGATGGAGCCACATGCTGCCGGTCGTCATCTTTCATAGCCTTCTCAAGGCTGGCAATAGTGCTGTGGCACTTCTCGTCGTAAGGAACATATATTTCTGTCGACGCTGCCCAGATCACCACTATGCGCGCACAGCCATTCTTTTCTTTAAATTGACGAATATCCTTGCGCAGATTTTCCACCATCTGCCAGCGCGTGGCACCTTTCATTATATTGTCGCCTTCTATACGTTTGGCATAGTTGTGGTCGAAAGCTGCTGGCATGGGCACTATTTTTTCCAATTCGTCACGAACGGGGTTGATATCCTTTTCTCTCAACACCTCAGCGTACATGGCAGCCTGATAGGCGTTTTGTGGATATGGGTCCCATGTGCCAAAAACAATATCAGAGAGCTTAGCCAAGGGCACTATGTCGCCATAATGAAGATATTGCTTGCCTTCTCCCTTGCCCACACGTATCTTGTCGTATTGGGTCATGGAACCTATGGGCTTGGTCAATCCCTTGCGAGCCATGAGCACACCTGTCATAAAAGTCGTGGCCACGGCTCCGCAGCCCACCACCATGATACCTAATTTGCCCTCTGCGGGTTTCACATTCTCGTTTTTCATTGCGTTTATAGTTTTTAGAATCAAATATAGTTAATAGTCTAAAACAATTATGATAGTTTGAGCAAATTTAGCTAAATTATTTGAGATAAATAACTCTTTAAGTTAAAAAACGAAAAAATATACCTTATGTTAACGTGAGTTCGACGAATTATAAGTATCTATAAATTTGGTGATTAGCGAAATTTGTTCTAACTTTATAGTATTGATTTACAAACAATTACAAACAAAAATCGCTATGTTCACCGAAGACAAAGTTTTTCGCAAGCTCAAGGAAATCCTGAAATATTTTTTATGGCAGATGATTTCTGCAAGTTTTTTGATGCAATGACAGCAAAATATACGCTAAAGCCTACTGGAAAAAGAAAGTATCATCGAGATTCCTCGATGTCAAAGGCAGAAGTCATGCTAATAATGATTCTTTTTCACGACTCTGGTTATCGCTGCTTTAAACATTTCTATCTTGAAAAAGTATGTAAGCATC